>Ga0181593_10000745_pt1 | contig 28690 bp, 26 predicted proteins | sample 071ome_19_FD_133756 | JGI IMG/M metagenome (GOLD analysis project Ga0181593, IMG submission 133756) | Coastal salt marsh microbial communities from the Groves Creek Marsh, Skidaway Island, Georgia - 071413AT metaG (megahit assembly) | ecosystem: Environmental > Aquatic > Marine > Intertidal...
TGTCGACGCCATTGTTGAAGGGCCGAATTTCGAATTCGCGACGGAAACCCGTGAAGAACTTTTATATGATAAAGACCGCTTGCTGGCGAATGGCGAGCGTTGGGAAACTGAAATAGCTGAAAGGTTACGCATGGATGCTCCCTATCGTTAGGGGTGTGGCCATGAGGAAACAGTAATGATTATACAGTCGCTCGCATTTTACCTTTTCGCGACGATCGCCGTGGCTTCGGCCGTGATGGTTATCTCGGCGCGAAATCCCGTGCATTCAGTGCTGTTTTTAATCCTGACGTTTTTTAACGCCGGCGGATTGTTCGTGCTGCTGGGGGCCGAGTTCCTGGCGATGATTTTGGTTGTTGTCTATGTCGGTGCAGTCGGCGTGCTGTTTCTTTTTGTCGTGATGATGCTGGATATTAATTTTGCGGAATTGCGCGAAGGCTTTTTGCAATATCTGCCGATTGGCGGCTTGATCGGCCTGATATTACTTATTGAGTTGCTTGTTGTTGTCGGCGGCTGGGTGATTTCACCGGTCGCGGCAAAAAAAGGTGCGGCACCCATGCCGTCACCGGAATTGCTGCCGAACACGCATGCCTTGGGTGAGTTGATTTACACGCATTATGTTTATTTGTTCCAGGCCGCCGGTATTATTCTTTTAATCGCCATGATCGGCGCCATTGTATTGACGTTCCGCCGCCGCGATGGTGTTCGCCGTCAGCGTATTTCCGATCAATTGAAACGCCGTCCGGAAGATACGATCGAAGTGCGTCAAATTAAGCCGGGTGAGGGGGTCTAATGTTAGAAGTCGGCCTCGCTCATTATCTGACTGTTGCGGCAATCCTGTTTGCGCTTGGGATTTTCGGCATTTTCCTGAACCGGAAGAATGTCATTATTATCCTGATGTCAGTCGAACTGATGTTGCTCGCCGTGAATATTAATTTCGTTGCATTCTCCGCCGAACTTAATGACTTGGTCGGCCAGGTGTTCGCGATGTTTGTGCTGACCGTTGCTGCCGCTGAGGCCGCCGTCGGGCTTGCCATTCTTGTTATCTTTTTCCGTAATCGTGGCTCCATTGCGGTTGAAGACGTGAATGTGATGAAAGGTTAAGCCGCATGGCAACACTTTGTGTCCTTCTTCCGCTGATTGGCTCTTTTATCGCCGGGTGTTTGTCGTTTGTGACGCCCGAAGACGATGTCGCGAAGGAAAAAACCGAACGCACGGCTTATCTCATTTCCTGCGGCGCTATGATTTTATCGGCTGCCTGCGCTATCTATGTTTTTTATGATGTCGTCTTTCAAGACAATGTCCGTACAGTTCATTGGTTCACCTGGATTGATTCAGGTGCTTTTGAAATTTCTTGGGCCCTGAAGCTCGACACACTAACCGCGGTAATGCTGCTGGTGGTTTGTAACATTTCGGCCATCATTCATGTCTATTCCATCGGTTATATGCATCACGATCCGGCCCGTCCGCGGTTCTTTTGTTACCTGAGTCTGTTTACATTTTTTATGTTGATGCTGGTGACGGCGGATAACTTGGTTCAACTCTTCTTCGGCTGGGAAGGGGTTGGGCTTGCATCTTACTTGCTCATCGGTTTTTGGTATGACCGGCCGTCGGCAAATGCCGCTGCGATTAAGGCGTTTTTGGTCAACCGGGTCGGCGATTTTGGATTCGCGCTCGGTATCTTCGCGACCTTTATGCTATTCCAGTCCATCAATCTCGATACGATTTTTGCCGCCGCTCCAGGAAAAGCCGGTGCGACGCTGAACATCTTTGGCACCGAGTTCCACGCCCTCACGATTATTTGCTTGTTATTGTTCGTCGGCGCCATGGGTAAATCCGCTCAATTGGGCCTGCATACGTGGCTGCCTGATGCGATGGAAGGTCCGACACCGGTTTCTGCGCTCATCCATGCTGCTACCATGGTGACCGCCGGCGTCTTTATGGTGGCGCGGCTATCGCCGCTGTTCGAGTTTTCCGATGTCGCCTTGGCCACAGTTACCATTGTCGGCGCATCGACCGCGTTTTTTGCAGCGACCATCGGGTGTGTGCAAAACGACATCAAACGCGTTATTGCTTATTCGACCTGCTCACAACTTGGTTACATGTTTTTCGCGTGCGGTGTTTCGGCGTACTCAGCCGGTGTGTTTCATCTCATGACCCACGCATTCTTTAAAGCCTTACTGTTCTTGGGCGCGGGTTCCGTCATTCATGCCATGTCCGATGAGCAGGACATGCGTAAAATGGGTGGCATTTGGAAGATGGTGCCGGTCACATATGCGGTCATGTGGATCGGCTCATTAGCTCTGGCCGGTGTCTGGCCATTCGCCGGCTTCTATTCAAAAGATATTATTTTAGAAGCGGCATACGCAGCCGAATCCGGTGTTGGCTACTACGCATTCTGGCTGGGGATTTTGGCAGCTTTCATGACCGCGTTTTACTCATGGCGTTTGTTGTTTATGACTTTCCATGGTACGCCGCGCGCTGACGAAACGGTGATGGCGCATGTGCATGAATCACCGAAAGTCATGTTAATTCCTTTAATGTTGCTTGCCACCGGAGCTTGTTTTGCCGGTTACATTGGTTATGAAGCCTTTGTCGGGCAGGGTGCCAGCGACTTCTGGCTTTCGGCGATCTTTGTCTCCCCCGAACACACCGCGCTTGAAAAGGCGCATGATGTCCCCTTATGGGTTAAATTATCGCCGCTGGTTGTCGGTGCGGCGGGCATCGGCCTTGCGGTTGTTCTCTATGTGATGGCACCGGATCTGCCGTCCCGTATCGCGGCGCGTTTTCAAAAGCTTTATCAATTCCTGCTCAACAAATGGTACTTCGACGAATTGTACGATGCCCTGTTTGTTCGTCCGGCATTCCGGTTGGGCCGGGGGCTTTGGAAAACCGGTGACGGTGATATTATCGACGGGATCGGCCCGGACGGTATCGCGTCAACCACCCAATCCGTTGCGAAGAAAGCAGGCGCGCTGCAAAGTGGATATCTCTATCACTATGCCTTCGCCATGCTGATTGGCGTTGTCGTGTTGATCACTTTCTATCTCTTTACATTGGTGAGCTAAGGTTATGGCAGAAATCCCCTTACTTTCGCTTATCACGTTCCTGCCGCTGGTCGGGGCACTATTTATTCTCACCATTCGTGGCGATGAAGAAACGGTCATTCGGAATACGCGCAACGTTGCGCTCTGGACGTCCGTTATCACGTTTTTACTGTCACTGATTATTTGGTTCCAATTTGACCGTTCAACATCGGCGTTCCAATTCGTGGAGCGTGTCGAATGGATGCCAGGCTTCAATATCTCCTATCATATGGGGCTCGACGGCATTTCGATGCTGTTTGTGCTTCTGACGACGTTGCTGACGCCGATCTGTGTTTTGGCGAGCTGGGAATCCATTAAAGTTCGCGTGAAAGAATACATGATCGCCTTTTTGGTGATGGAAACCATGATGGTCGGCATGTTCTGCGCGCTGGATTTAATCGTCTTCTATATATTCTTCGAAGGCGTGCTGATTCCAATGTTCTTGGTTATTGGCGTCTGGGGTGGGCCGCGCCGGGTATATTCATCCTTTAAATTCTTCCTTTATACATTGCTTGGCTCGGTTCTCATGCTGCTGGCCATTCTCGCCATGTTCTTCAAGGCGGGCACGACGGATATCCCGACACTCATGAAGTATAGTTTCCCGGTCGGCATGCAAACCTGGCTATGGTTGGCGTTTTTCGCCTCCTTCGCCGTGAAGGTGCCGATGTGGCCGGTTCATACCTGGTTGCCGGATGCCCACGTGGAAGCACCGACGGCGGGTTCGGTTATTTTGGCTGGTGTCTTACTGAAATTCGGCGGTTATGGATTCATACGTTTTTCACTGCCGATGTTCCCTGATGCAACGGTTGAGTTTGCACCGCTGATTTTTACCCTCAGTGTCATTGCGGTGATTTACACCTCGCTTGTCGCTTTGGCGCAGGAAGATATGAAAAAACTCATTGCTTATTCTTCGGTTGCCCATATGGGCTTCGTCACGGTCGGTGTGTTTACCTTGAATGTTCAGGGCATCGAAGGGGGCATTTATCAAATGCTGAGCCACGGTATCGTGTCGGCGGCTTTGTTCTTGGTCGTTGGCGTGGTTTATGACCGTTTGCATTCGCGAGACATTGCGACTTACGGCGGGCTTGTATACCGGATGCCGGTGTACGCTCTTGGCTTTATGATATTTATGTTGGCTTCGGTCGGCCTGCCGGGAACGGGTGGTTTTGTCGGCGAGATCTTAGTCCTAGTCGGCGTTTTTCAAGTGAATGCTTGGGTTTGCGCCTTGATCGCGACGGGCGTCATCCTTGGTGCTGCTTACATGCTGTATCTCTATCGGCGAGTGATCTTCGGCGAGCTCACAAAAGATAATCTTAAGAAGATAAAGGACTTGAGTCCTCGGGAGATCGCCGTGTTTGCGCCTCTCATCATTCTCGTATTTTGGATGGGGATTTACCCCAGCTCGTTCCTCGATGTTATGCACGTTTCGGTCGAGAATCTTGTTCAACAAATGAAAGTGGCCCAGTCCGCGAGCGGCGCCATGCTCGCAGCCCAATAAATAGAGGAAGCCACCATGTTACCCGCATCGATCCCCAACTTAGCACCGGCGATACCAGAATTATTTCTGGTAACCGTAGCCATGGCGTTGTTGATGCTCGGTGTCTTCCAAAATGTCGGTGTAAAAAGCAAAGAAGTCGAAACGGAAGCCAAAAATTCCCGGATGGTGACCAACCTTGGAATTTTAACGCTATTGCTGACGTTGGTGCTGTTATGGCCGGTCGTTTCCGGCGGGCGCATGATCGTATTCAATGAGCTCTTTATTACGGATCCATTCGCGGTCTTTTTTAAATTTTTTGTTTTGATTGCTTCGGCGCTGACCTTGGTCATTGCGCAACGGTACCTCGAAAGTCATGGCATTGCCCGATACGAGTTTTGCGTGCTGGTCCTGTTTGCCAGTGTCGGCATGATGATGATGATCTCGGCCAATGATTTGATCTCTCTCTATCTTGGCCTTGAGATGCTTAGCTTGTCGTTATACGTGCTAGCCGCGTTTCAGCGGGAAGATACCCGTTCTACAGAGGCGGGGCTTAAATACTTTGTCCTGGGCGCGCTCGCTTCAGGCATGCTGCTCTACGGCAGCTCGTTGGTTTATGGCTTTACCGGCACGACGAATTTCACCCAGCTTGCGATTTTCTTTGCCGAACAGCAAGGGCAGGCACCTGGTGTCGGACTTATCTTCGGGCTTGTCTTTATCATAGCGGGCCTTGCCTTCAAAGTTTCGGCCGTGCCGTTTCATATGTGGACGCCGGATGTTTATGAGGGCGCCCCGACACCGGTCACCGCTTTTTTTGCTGTTGGACCAAAGCTCGCGGCCATAGCGCTATTCCTGCGTGTCATGATCGGGCCCTTTGGCGACCTTTTGGCACAATGGCAGCAAATCATTGTCTTTATCTCCTTGGCGTCAATGGTGCTCGGCGCTTTTGCTGCGATCAACCAACGCAATATTAAACGGCTGATGGCCTACAGCTCAATCGGTCATGTCGGGTATGCCTTAATCGGTATTGCCGTCGGTAATGAGGTTGGTGTCCGGGGCGTATTAATTTACATGGCGATCTATCTTGTCATGAGCATCGGTACCTTTGCATGCATCCTTTGCATGCGTCAAAGTCATCGTATGGTCGAAGACATTGATGACTTGGCTGGATTATCGAAAACCCATCCAATGCTGGCCTTTGCCTTTGCCATATTTATGTTTTCAATGGCCGGCATTCCGCCGCTGGCCGGATTCTTCGGTAAACTCTACATTTTCCTCGCCGCGATCGAGGCCGAGCTTTATTTGCTGGCCGTTATCGGCGTTTTAAGCAGCGTCGTTGCCGCCTTTTATTATCTTCGGATCATTAAGGTGATGTATTTTGATGATGTCGTTGAGCCTTTGGATCAATCCATTGGCCCTGAAATCCGTTGGGTTTTGGCTGGCACGAGTATTGCCGTCTTGTTATTTTTTGCTTTCCCCGGCCCGCTGCTAAATAGCGCACAAATGGCTGCGAAAGCTTTGTTCGCTGGATGATGAACGACCTCCAGCTGCCTGGATTGTTTTCTCTCATTGCCTACGATTCCATTGATAGTACCAATGAGGAAGCCAAACGTCTTGCTGAAACCGGTGCGGCGCACGGCACCCTGGTCTGGGCTCAATCCCAAGAACAAGGTCATGGCCGGCGCGGCCGGTCATGGGTCTCAGATCCAGGAAATCTATATTGCTCGTTTATCCTGAAGCCCGATCGTCCGGTCCATGAAGCATCGCAGTTGAGTTTTGTTTTAGCTGTTAGTGTTGCGAAAACAATAGATAAGCAATTTCAGAATCAAAACATCGCCAATCATGTTCAATGCAAATGGCCCAATGATGTTTTGATTGGTGGTAAAAAAGCCTCAGGAATTCTTCTTGAAATGATTCCCCGTAACAACCATGACCAAGCCAGCATCGTTGCTGGTATCGGTGTCAATATCGAACATTTTCCCACTAATACTGAATTTCAGGCGACATCGCTAAAAGCAGAGGGTTTGAGTGACGTCAGTACCGAGAGCTTTCTTGAAATGTTGTGCGATCAATTTTCGCGTTGGTATGCCATCTGGCTGACCGAGGGGTTTCAAACAATTCGCCAAGCCTGGCTCGACAAGGCCTTTGGTTTTGGTGAAACGGCGACGGTTCGTCTGGCGACGGAAACGTATTCCGGTGTCTTTGAAACCCTTGATCCGCAGGGTTCTTTAATCCTTAACGATCACGGGAACCGTCGACATATTGCCGCGGGTGATGTTTACTTCGACCCATCGGTTCGACAAATAGCGGATTAATCGGGCATGTTGCTTGCCATTGATTCAGGAAACACCAACATCGTTTTTGCCATCTTTGATGATGACGGCGAGAAACGTGGTGAATGGCGCGCGTCGACCAATGCCGATCGCACAGCCGATGAATATAGTGTTTGGCTATCGCAATTAATGGAAGAGAACGGATTAAAACGAAGCGATATCGACGCCGCTATTATTGCGACTGTTGTTCCGGCGACGTTGTTTTCTTTGAAAAGTCTTTGTCAGCGGTATTTTTCTTGCGATCCATTAACGATTGGTGACGCCAATATTGACCTTGGTATAGACGTTTTGGTCGATCACCCGAGCGAAGTGGGCTCGGACCGTCTTGTAAACGCTATCGCAGCGCATGATGCACATGGCGGCCCGTTAATCATTCTCGATTTCGGCACGGCGACAACATTTGATGTCATTGATCAAAATGGTAATTACTATGGCGGGGTTATAGCGCCGGGTATTAATTTATCATTGGAAGCCTTGCATCAGGCGGCGGCGCAATTGCCACGCGTAGCCGTCAGTAAACCGGATTCGGTTATCGGTAAAAGCACAGTGCCGGCGATGAAATCCGGTATTTTTTGGGGCTATGTCAGCATGATTGAGGGCATGGTTCGGCGTATCGAAGAAGAATTCGGTGCTAAAATGAACGTTGTTGCAACCGGGGGGCTGGCATCGTTCTTTTTAAACGCGACTGACTGCATTTCCGCCGCTGATCCGGACTTGACGCTCAAAGGGCTTTACCTCATTCACAAACGAAACGCCTAAATGACACGCAAGAAGGCCGATGAACTCGTATTCCTGCCATTAGGCGGAGCTGGCGAGATCGGTATGAACTTAAATTTGTACGGCTATGGTCTGCCGGATCAGTACCGGTGGATTATGGTCGATTTGGGCGTCACCTTTGGCGACGGTTTTCCGCCGGGCGTGGATGTCATTATGCCGGACCCCGGTTATATCGTCGAACGGCGAGAACGCCTCGATGCGTTGGTGTTAACCCATGCCCATGAAGATCACTTAGGCGCGGTACCTTATCTTTGGGAACGGTTAAGGTGCCCGATTTACGCGACGCCGTTTACGGTGTCGATATTAAAACGGAAACTTCATGAAGCCGGACTCCTCGATGAGGTTCCAATTCATGAAATTGAGCTCAGCGGGCGGTTCTCGATTGGTGAATTTGATTTGGAATTGATCACACTCACGCATTCCATACCTGAGCCTAACGCCATCGCCATTCGAACACCGGTTGGCACTGTGATGCATACGGGGGACTGGAAACTGGATCCTGGCCCCGTTATCGGTGAGGTTACGGACGAGGCGGCTTTGCGTCGTGTCGGCGATGACGGGGTGCTTGCCATCGTGTGCGACTCGACTAACGTGTTTCAGCCGGGGACATCCGGCTCGGAAGCGGATTTGTTGAGCAGTCTTCAAGATATCATCTCAAAATGTACCCAGCGGGTGTTGGTCACGTGTTTTGCATCGAATGTCGCGCGGCTCGAAACCATTGCAAAAGCCGCGCAAGCAAACGGCCGTGATGTCGTCCTTGCCGGTCGTTCTTTAAAACGGTTTGTCGAGGCGGCCCGTGAAAACGGTTATTTACGCGATGTACCGGCGTTTCTGGATGAAGAAGACGCTGGATATTTACCAGAGGATAGATGCTTGATCATCTGCACCGGTAGCCAGGGTGAGCCACGCGCGGCACTGTCGCGGATCGCGAGCGGCGATCATCCGCGTGTTTCCATATCCCAGGGCGACACGGTTATCTGTTCCTCGAAAATCATACCGGGAAATGAGATTCCCATCAGCAGGGTTCATAATGAACTCGCCAGGCGGAAAATAGACGTAATTACCGAGGACGAAGCATTTGTTCATGTGTCAGGTCACCCGAACCGGGATGAGTTGGTGCAAATGTACGATTACATTCGGCCGCAGGTTTCGATACCGGTTCACGGCGAAACCCGCCATCTTCATGAACACGCAAAGCTAGCTAAAACATGTCAGGTGCGAACGGTTCATGTGCCGGAAAACGGCTCGTTGATCCGGCTGGGGCCGGGGGAATCCGGTATTGTTGATTCTGTGCCGTCGGGGCGTTTGATGCTGGAGGGCAATCGGGTGGTACCGATTGACGGTTCTTTAATGCGCAGCCGTCAGCGTGCGCTCTATAATGGCGTGGTTACGGTTTCGATTACACTGGATTCAAATGGAAAATTCCTGGCAGATCCGCTGATATCGACTGTCGGATTGCTAGAAGACGAAGATAAGGATTTCGATTTGATGATCCCCGATATAGCCGAAGCGGCCGTCAAAAGGCTGCCTCTGAAAGAACGGCGGGATGATGCCAGCGTTCATGAAGCCGTGAGGATTGCGGTCCGGCGGGCTTTTCGCGAGACTTTAAAAAAGAAACCCGTCACTATGGTTCATGTCAGTCGTGTTAATACAAAAAATTGAGTAAGAAATGAAAATTGGAAACTTAAATCATGTCGCTATCGCGGTTCCGGACTTGGGCGCGGCCCGAGATCTGTACCGCGATCAATTTGGCGCCGAGGTTTCGGAGTTTGTGCCGATGCCTGAACAAGGTGTTACAACCGTGTTTGTAACGCTCGGCAATACGAAAATTGAATTGTTGGAAGCGCTGGGGGAAAAATCACCCATTGCAAACTTTATTGAGCGCAACCCGGATGGTGGCATTCATCATGTCTGCTATGAGGTGGACAATATCATGGATGCGCGGGACCAGCTTAAAGCGGACGGTGCGCGTATATTAGGTGATGGGGAACCGCGTGTCGGAGCGCATGGTAAAAAAATACTGTTTCTGCATCCAAAAGATTTTTACGGCACATTAATCGAGTTGGAAGAAGTTTAATGAGTGTTACCGGTTCAATTGCCGTTTTTGTCATTATGTGGTGGCTCATATTTTTTATGGTCCTACCCATCGGCTCGCGTGAAGTCATCGATCACGATGATGTTCTGCAAGGTCAAGATGCCGGTGCGCCGAAAAAGGCACGGCTTTTATTTAAAGCCCTGATGACGACATTGGTTTCCCTTGCTGTTTTTGCTTTGTTTTACTGGTTGGTTGACGCCGGTCATATAGGTTTTGGCCCGGAAGGTAAATAGCTCTTTAATTACAATGACTTCTTATTGCGACTCGGCGCCGGGCCATCCCTTGCATGGCCCTTATCACGACAAGGAATACGGCTTTCCGTTGACCGGTGAGGCGGCCTTGTTCGAGCGTCAGTCTCTCGAGATATTTCAGGCGGGTCTATCTTGGCTGTTAGTCCTCAAAAAGCGCTCGGCAACGGTTGATGCCTTCGATGGTTTCGATGTTGACCGTGTCGCAAATTACAAAGCCAGAGATATTAAGCGCCTGCTCAATAATGAAGGAATTATCCGCAATCGGTTAAAAATAAATTCCATTATCGAAAATGCGAAACGTATTCAAAATATTCGGGAAACCCACAATAGTTTTGCCGAATGGATTGCATCTCATCATCCACTGCCCAAAAGCGAGTGGGTTAAAGTTTGTAAAAAAGAATTTAAGTTTATGGGCGGTGAAATCGTCGGTGAATTTCTAATGAGTATTGGGTATTTACCCAATGCCCACCGAGAGGATTGCCCGGTATACAAAGAATTGAGCAATATAAACCCGCCCTGGATGCAGGTTGACTTCAGCATTTATAAAGAAACAACGAAGTAGTATCAAAACGTGAGTCAGAATTTTACCATCGTTTGTGCAGCCGATCGAAATTACTTCGATCTTTTGAAGGGCTTGATCGAGTCGATTCAGGATAAGCCTGAAGGGCAGTCCGTGCCGATTTCCGTACTCGATCTCGGGTTTACGGAAGAGCAGGCGGAATGGCTGGACACGTGGGTCGCTCATCGTGTTGCACCCGAATGGGATATCGACGTCCCGACTCGTTTTAATGCTCCATCACATTTTCGGGCACTGCTTGCGCGCCCCTTCCTGCCGCGCTATTTCCCCGGCTACGGTGTTTATCATTTCATCGATGCCGATGCCTGGGTTCAGGATTGGTCGGCGGTCGAAATTTATGTCGAAGCGGCGCGGCAGGGGAAGCTGGCCATCACGCCGCAAATCGACCGGGCTTATAATACTTTTTACAAGCGTCCGAAACGCTTGGGCCGGACGCAGAATTTTAAAAGTTTCAAATGGTCCTACGGATGGAAAATAGCCGACCGGCTGGGCCGCAATCCTATCCTCAATGCCGGCGTGTTCGCGTTATCTCATGATGCTCCTCATTGGAGCCTTTGGGCCGATGCAATTAAGCGCGCCTTGCACCGGAAAACCCTTTGGCCGCGTAAAGGCTGGCCGTATTTGCATTTTAAGCTGGTCGAACAAACGGCGATCAATCATGTGGTCTTCGGCGATAAGGCGCCCGCGGCATTGCTGCCGGCAACGTGCAATTGGTTCTGTGCCTTAGCAGCGCCCATGGTCGATGTTCAAAGCGGATTGCTGGTCGAGCCGAACGAGCCGTTCCATCCGTTGGGGATTGTTCATCTGGCCGGAGAAGATTTTCAAAACCGCGAATTTTCGTTGTCGACAACACAAAATAGTACCGTTAAGACGCGTCTTCGGTACGATGATGCGCCGTTTCAATAAACGAACAGAATAAAGATGAAAAAACACGTCTTAGTCACTGGTGGTGCGGGGTATATCGGCAGTCATGCCTGTAAGCGCCTGTTTGAAGACGGCTATCAGCCGGTGATCTATGATAATCTGTCGACGGGGCACGATTGGGCGGTCAAATGGGGGCCTTTAGTGCTCGGCGATCTGCTGGAAAAAGAAATTCTTGAAAGTGTTTTTAATGATTATCAACCTGTCGCGGTTTTGCACTTTGCTGCTTGCGGTTTGGTTGAAGAGTCGGTTCGTGATCCCGAAAAATATATACGAAACAATATAGATGGATCGAAAGTCCTGATCGATGTGATCAAGGCGAAGAAATGTCCTGTCATGGTGTTTTCGAGCAGCTGCACGCTTTATGGAAATGTTGAGCAAAGCGTTCTCGATGAATCTTTGCCGGTTCAGCCGATCAATCCGTACGGAGAAACAAAACTCGCGGTCGAAAATATTTTGGCTGAAGAGCGTCAAGCGGGTGGATTGAACTCAATTGCGCTAAGGTATTTTAATGCAGCAGGTGCCGATCCGGAGGGCGAAATCGGAGAGGATCATGATCCGGAAACACACTTAATCCCTCGGGTTATTAGTGCTGCATTGGGGCAGCTGCCAGAAGTGAAAATCTTTGGTGATGACTATCCGACTGAAGACGGTAGTTGCGTGCGTGATTATATTCATGTCTCGGATTTAGCCGTCGCGCACGTTACGGCAATGGAAAAGTTAATCACTGGTGAATTGCCGCCGGCTATCAATCTAGGCGCGGGTATTGGTTCTTCCGTCAAGGATGTTGTTGCGTGCGTGAAAAAGATATCTGGCCGGGATTTTCCTGTCAAAATTGGACCGCGTAGAGACGGCGATCCTGCCGCACTTGTTGCTGATACGGCGCTGGCACAAAAAGAGCTTTCATGGTCGTCACAGTACAGCGACCTTGAAACCGTTGTCGGCACGGCTTGGCAGTGGCATCAAAATCAAAATGCTTAGTGCTTTAACGTCGTGTTTCAAAAATGATTAAATAATTTTAGGATTTAGTTATGTATTTGTTGCCCATGCCGCGTGTCGATCTTTTGGCTTTACTGCCTCAACAGGGGGTGGTTGCGGAGATTGGTGTTTGGCGGGGTGATTTTTCGCGCGAAATTTTTAAGAAAAACAAACCTTCAAAATTTCACTTAATTGATCCGTGGCGGTTTATCGATCGAGATGATTATCGGGATGACCCAACGAACTCACAAAACAAAGAACATGAAGAAAACTACCAACTTGTGAAGCGAGCATTTCGCCGTCACGAAAAGAAGGGCAGGGCTGTGTTGCATCGCGAATTATCGACTGAAGCGGCCCCGCAGTTTCCCGATAATTATTTTGATTGGATTTACCTCGATGGAATGCATACCTATGAGGCCGTGAAGGAAGATTTGCGCGCATTTGCTCCAAAATTAAAAAATGACGGTTTAATATTGGGGCATGACTATACGAACCAAAAAAAGGTCCAGGAATTGCAATTTGGGGTTGTTGATGCCGTCAATGAATTCGTTGCTGAAGAGGGTTATGACTTTTTTGCATTAACAACGGAAGATTATCCAACCTATGTTTTGGTCAAGGATGCCCATGCTGAGAATGCAAAATCTTTAATAAATAAGCTGGTGCGAAATGTGCGCCCGATCATCGAAATTCGGGACTATCCGGAACGGCCATTTCAGCACAAACAATTTGAATATGTGGATCACCGTAATCGCACAAAAGTGCGCTTAATCCCTTCGTTTTAGGCTCGTTTGTATATTGTTAACGTTACACGATCATAGTTTTCAGATGCTATTACGGAACCTTTCAATTGTTGCTGGTATTAATCTTTTGCTGCTTGGGGTGCCGGCCGGGGGCGCGTTTGCTGAGACGGTCCGGTTCTCAAAACAAGATTGCGCCAATATCGTGCGCCATCAACCCGCACCGGATGTAAATTATAAGCCCGGTGATGGCGGTTTTGGCCGAAAGGTCGCGCCCGCCGATTTAGGCAATCCATCGCCCATCAAAGTGCCAGACGTGATTACGTTTAATTTGACACAAAGCCTGCCAGGGCTTTCAAAGGCTACGGGTAATCTCGGTTCAGCTTTTGGCGAGCCTGTCATTGGCCAAATTTCAATTAGTGGCAATCAAGTTTATTTTAACGGCAAACCTTTGGGTGGAATCGACCAGTCCGAGGTCATCAAAAAATGCCGTGAAGCCTTGTCCGGTAAGCGCTGATTAATCCCATTATTCCTGTTCTTTTGCCGTTTCCGATGGCGTTCGTATCTTGGCTCGACAATCAAAGGGTCATTCCCTAGATTGCAAAGACACCCCGTATCCGACTGAAATTATTTGATTTGCATGCGCCGCTCTAAATTTTTTCTACCGACCCTCAAGGAAACGCCGTCGGAAGCGCAAATCGCGTCACACCGGCTGATGCTGCGTGCGGGCATGATTCGCCAGGCCAGCGCCGGGATCTATTCATGGCTGCCGCTCGGCTTTCGGGTGCTCAAAAACATTGAAGCCATCGTGCGGGAAGAACAGGATGCGACAGGTGCGCAGGAACTCTTAATGCCGACAATTCAATCGGCGGATATCTGGCGCGAAAGTGGGCGCTACGATGCCTACGGTCCGGAAATGCTGCGCATTCGCGACCGTCATGACCGAGATATGCTGTATGGGCCGACCAATGAAGAACAAATCACGGAAATTTTCCGTGCCTCGGTTCGGTCTTACAAAGACCTGCCGCAGTGTCTTTATCATATTCAATGGAAATTTCGCGACGAGGTTCGCCCGCGTTTCGGCATCATGCGCGGACGCGAATTTCTGATGAAGGATGCCTATTCCTTCGACCTCGATTACGACGGCGCGAAGCATAGCTACAATAAAATGTTTATGGCGTACTTGCGCACGTTCGAGCGCCTCGGCCTCAAGGCTATTCCCATGCAAGCCGATACCGGACCGATCGGCGGGGACATGAGCCACGAATTTGTCATCTTAGCCGAGACCGGTGAAAGCGAAGTCGCGTGTCATAAAGATTTTCTGTCGATGGATTTAAGTGGCGCCGACATGAATTACGACTCGGATCTTCAATCTGAGGTCGATCAATACACCTCGAAGTATGCCGCAACCGACGAACAGCGTGATCCCGAGCAGGAAAAAGCGCTCGGTGATGATCTGATGGTCGCGCGCGGCATTGAGGTCGGCCACATTTTTTACTTCGGTACGAAATATTCCAAAGCCATGAACGCGGTTGTTAATGGCCCGGACGGCGAGGAAATCGCTGTCGAGATGGGGTCATACGGGATCGGTGTATCAAGACTGCTGGGGGCTATCATCGAGGCGTCCCATGACGATGACGGCATTATTTGGCCCGATTCCGTGGCACCCTTTAAAGTTGGCCTGGTGAATTTAAAAGTCGGCGACGACACCTGCGATCAAGCGGCGGCGGATTTATACGACAAACTCAAAAAAAGCGGTGTCAGCGTTCTTTATGACGACCGGGACGAGCGCGCCGGGGTTAAATTCGCGGACATGGATTTGATCGGCTTGCCGTGGCAAGTCGTTGTCGGACCGCGGGGGCTGAAGAACGATGTCGTCGAATTAAAACAACGGCGGTCCGGTGAACGGGCGGAAGTCTCGCTGGATTCCGTGTTATCGAAACTAACGGCATAAGGGGTTAGGCGACGGTGTTTTCCCGCTTCGAATGGATGGTCGCGCTTCGCTACCTGTTTTCCCGCCGCCGGGACGGCTTCATTTCCGTTATCGCGTTGTTTTCCTTCATCGGTATTGCTCTGGGCGTTGCGACGCTAATTATCGTGATGTCGGTCATGAACGGGTTTCGTGAAGAGTTGCTCTCACGCATTCTCGGTATCAACGGCCATCTCAGTATTTACGGCGATACTCACCGGCTGAGCGGCTTTGATCCGTTGGCCGACCGGGTCCGCAAGGTGCCCGGCGTGGTCAAAGTTATTCCCCTGATTGAAGGGCAGGTCATGGCAACCGCGCGCGGGGTTGCGACAGGGGCCGTCGTGCGCGGCATTCGCGCAAAAGACTTGATGAGGCGTGAAATGGTTTCTAGCAAGATTCAGGCCGGCAAGCTTACCGACTTTAACGGCAACAGTGTCGTGATCGGCTCGCGGCTGGCGCAGAAGCTCGGCATCGGTGTCGGTAGCAAGATCACGCTCATTTCGCCGAAGGGCAAGGTTACGGCGTTCGGTTCGGTGCCGCGGTTGCGCGCATACAAAGTCGCGGCGACCTTTAACATCGGCATGTACGAATACGACTCGAGCTTCATCTTCATGCCGTTAAAAGCGGCACAAGTTTATTTTCAATTGCCGAAAGCCGTCAGTAACTTGGAAGTCTTCGTCACCAAGCCGGATGACGCGCGCGATATCGGACATAAGATTTTGCGAACCGTCAAGGGAACCGGGCGGCTGCACGATTGGCAGCAGGCCAACAAAAGTTTCTTCAATGCCATTCAGGTCGAGCGCAACGTTATGTTTCTGATTTTGACGCTGATCATCTTGGTAGCGGCGTTCAATATTATTTCAAGCCTGATCATGTTGGTGAAAGACAAGGGGCGAAGTATTGCAATTTTGCGAACAATGGGTGCGACGCGCGGCATGATCATGCGTATCTTTTTCCTGGCCGGCGGCAGTGTCGGTGTAATCGGCACATTGTTGGGTTTCGGCTTGGGACTTTCGTTTTCCATGAATATCGAAACGGTCCGCCAATGGATTCAAGGGCTGACGGGTACGGAGCTGTTCGCCGCCGAAATTTACTTCCTCTCGCAATTGCCGGCCGTGGTCGATCCGACGGAGGTGACGGCGGTTGTCTTGATGGGGCTCGGCTTATCGTTTCTGGCGACACTTTATCCCTCCTGGCGGGCAGCCCGGCTCGATCCGGCGGAGGCGCTTCGTTATGAGTAGGTGCCGGCCATGAGCACTGTAACGCTGCAATTAAAAGGTGTCGTTCACACTTTTAAGCAAGGCCGGTCAAAACTCGAAGTTTTGAAGGGTGCCAATCTCGAAGTGCACGCCGGAGAAATCGTTGCCCTTGTCGGGCCGTCAGGGGCGGGGAAATCGACGCTGCTGCATATAGCCGGGCTGCTTGATAAACCAAACGACGGTTCAATTGAAATTTGCGGAAAGTTCTGCGGCGATTTGAGCGATGACGAGCGGACAAATATGCGCCGTCATAACATCGGTTTTGTTTACCAGTACCATCATTTGCTACCCGAGTTTTCAGCAGAAGAAAATATCGCCATGCCGCAAATTATTGCCGGGCGAAGCAAAAACGAGTCGAAATCCCGAGCGCGAGAAATGCTCGAATGGATGGGGTTGGCCGAGCGTGCCAAGCATCGTCCCGGGCAATTGTCGGGTGGTGAACAGCAGCGTGTCGCTATTGGCCGCGCGCTGGCGAACGTACCGAAATTATTATTAGCGGATGAGCCGACCGGCAATCTCGATCCGGACACGGCGGATGAAGTCTTTGCCATTCTCATGAAATTGGTCCGGGGTGCCGGTTTAGCGGCATTGATCGCGACCCATAACCCGACTCTGGCCGGCAAGATGGACCGCACTGTTCGGTTGGAAAACGGTCAGTTGGTTGCTGTGTAGCCGATGTTTGATATTCACAACCTAACGGAGGATTACGGACGCACGCCGAAACTCAAGGCGCCGCCCAAGACATGCGACACGCACTCCCATATCTATGGCCCGCTTGATCAATATCCTCAGCGCCCGGGATTGAAGCCGCGTTATGCGCCGCTTGAAGTTTATAGGGATATGCTGGACCGGATCGGGGTCGAGCGCTGTGTCATCGTTCATTCTTCATTTTACGGTTTCGATAATACTTGTTCTCTGGACGCTATCGCAGCGTTAGGCCCTGAGCGCGCGCGCGGTACGTGCGTGATCCCGGCGGATACGTCGAAACAGGAAATCCAACGGCTCCATGATGCCGGTATGCGCGGCGTTCGAATTTCCAAAAGTGCGGATGATCTATCGCCGGAGAGTGCGGCCGATCTTGCCAAGATCGTCGCACCGTTCGGTTGGATTTTGCAATTTCAGGATAAACGCCCAACGTGGATTGAGGATAACGCATCAACCTTCGCACAATTACCGGTGCCGGTTGTGTTCGATCATTTTGGCAGGACTTCACCCGAGGAAGGCGTGAACGGCAGTGCGTTCAAGGCCATGGTCAAGCTGGTTGAAAAGGGGAATGCGTGGGTCAAGATTTCTGGCGCCCATTATTCTTCGAAGGATCAGCATCCGGCTAACGAAGATATGGCTGAGCGGCTGCGAATTCTAATTAATGCCCGCCCTGACCGGCTCATTTGGGCTCTCAATTGGCCGTTTCCGGATTACCCCTTCGATTGCGGGCGTGATGCCGACAGTGCCGATTTTCTTGACCAGCTGTTGAATTGGGAGGTCGACGAGGAAACCCGAACTATGATTTTAGCGACGAACCCGGGCAAACTCTTCGGATTTGATGTCTAACGGCCATCTTGTGCCTGTGTGTTCGACAAAGATCGTGGACCTTAAGTCTAGGGCAAATATCAATCAAAAATCGAACCAATTACTAAAAAGATCAGTGTTAAATATAGCTACCGATCCGGATTTGGTTTATGTTACTCTACCAAGATTAATAATCTGGCCGTTTCAAGCGACCGTTACTGATGCTTCAAAAGCCAAAACAGGGATGGAAGCAGTGAAATTGCAATTTTTAATGAAAACTAGGAAGACTGGGAGAAATATATCATGAAAAGTCGGACTAAAGTTGTTGTCGCCTCCGTTATGGGTATCGGCGGCCTTGCCGTTATGACGGCGGGAGAAGCCTTGGCGGATAAATTTCCGACCAAGCCTATTCGTTATGTCCTTCACTCCAGTGCGGGTGGCGGCACGGACCGTATGGCACGGTTGCTCGCCCCCATCGCTGCGAAGCATCTTGGTCAAAAGGTCATCGTTCAGAATATGAAAGGTGGCGGTGGCGCCAAGCAAATGGGTTATTTGACGAAAGGCGCGAAAGCTGATGGCTACACCATCGGTTCCACTACAGGCAGTTTGATCGGCCGGATGAACACGGTATTTAAAGGCCGCTTTGGTGTTAAAGATTTCACCTGGGTGACCGGTTTGCTTCAGGATCCGTTTGTCTTTGCCGTTCCGACAGATAGCCCGGCAAAAGATCTCAAAAGCTTTGTGAAGATGATTAATTCCAATCCGGGCAAGCACAAAATCGCCGGTTTTGCCGTCGGTGGAGCACAATGGATTGCCTGGAACATCTTTGCCAATGGTGTTGGCTTCAAGCCGACGAATGCGGTTTGGGTTCCTTACACCAGCATGGGGCCGGCAGCGGTTGCAACGGTTGGTAAACACGCGGATATGACCGTGAACTTTGTTGGCGTTACTTTGCAACATGCTCGAGCCAAAAATCTGCGTTATCTAGCTATTATGTCGACGTCGCCTTCACCGGCTATCCCGAAGGTGCCAACTATTCATCAAGCGGGGTACCCAAAAGTTGATTCCACTTTTGTGCAGTTCCGTGGCTTGGTCGCGCCGAAAGGTGTTCCCGCAGACCGTTTAGCTAAAGTCAATGCCGCTTTCATCAAAGCAATGAAAAGCGAGCGTGTTACGAAGTGGCTGAACAAAACGGGTAAGACGTTGATGAACTATGGGCCGAAGCGGTTCACGAAGTTTGCGCATCACGTGAACAAAGTCACGGCCCAATACGTCAAGGATCTTGATCCGAGCGTGTTTAAGAAGAAAAAGAAGAAAAAGAAGTAATCGGAGCCAATAGAGTCAATTAACGGAAAGTTTGGCACGATGACTTCACCGTCTCAAAGCGAGGGGGAGCCCCAAACGGGGCTTCCCCAAGCCGACGAAACACACTGGAAAATTGGGCGTGGCCTGGCGGAAGTTCTTACAGGCCTCGCTTTTTCTGCTATTGCCGGTTATTTCCTGCTTCTCGGCAAAGACCTTCCTGATTCCAATTTTAACCCTACCGATCCAGGTACGGCTGCGTTCCCGGACACGATGGCGTGGGCACTGTTGGCTTGCTCCATTGCTATTTTGCTCTTCGGAATTTTTCGAATGTTCAGCAGCGAGAAAGGGGAAGGGATCTCTATTACCGAGCCCTTGAATGTAATTGGAACAATTCTTTTAACGGTGCTTTACGCATTCTCAATGCCGTTCGTGACCTATTATGTTGCGACAATCGTTTGGGCGCCTCTTGTCCTATTATTGTCTGGAATACGTAGTTGGAAATGGATTGTTTCTTTGACAATTTTGACACTACTCGTTGCTCACTTCGTGTTTGAGCGCGTTCTCAGCGCTAATCTGCCGTAAGGGGTGCGGTTTAAATGATCATTGAAAATTTCATGGGTGGCTTTGATCTGGTATTCAGATCCAATGCCCTCACGGCTCTTTTTATCGGAACTTTGATCGGTTATGTCGTTGGCGCAATTCCCGGCATGACTTCCAGTATCGCCCTCGCCGTTATTATTCCTTTCACCTTTCATATGGAGCCGGTGCCTTCCATCGTGCTGATGGTTGCTATCTATATGGCTTCCGAATATTCAGGCGCAATCCCCGCTATTTTGGCAAATGCACCTGGTACGCCTGCCGCGGCGCCAACGGCCTTCGATGGATATCCGATGCGGGTTAAAGGCGAAGCCGGTAAAGCGCTGACCTATTCGATTTTGGGGTCAGGATTTGGTTCTTTGGTCGGAACGATTTTACTTGTTTTTACAGCTGTGTGGATCGTCAAGATCGCTATTATTTTCGGTCCGCCGGAATATTTTGCGCTCGCTGTGCTCGGCCTCAGTTTGGTCGGTGTGCTCAGTAGCGGTTCGTTTTTGAAAGGCTTTATTGGCCTGTTGTTTGGTTTGTTGCTTGCGACCATCGGTCTGGACCCGATCTCGGGTAATGCGCGGTTTACCATTACGGAATCGTTGCTCAGCGGTATCCCGCTACTGCCGGCTCTGATCGGCTTATTTGCGCTCTCCGAAGTGTTCTTCATGTTGGAGACCATTCGCCGCAAACCGCCGGAAATGAAAGAGACGCCTAAGATTGCGATGTCTTTTGATTTGTTCCGCGGGATGAAATTTCACCTCGTTCGCTCCGCAGTCATCGGTTATGTGATTGGCGTGGTGCCGGGTGCCGGTGCGACGATTGCAGCGTTGACCAGTTATGCTGAAGCGAAGCGAACGGCGAAAGACCCGGAAACGTATGGCACGGGTAATCCGCGTGGTATTGTCGCCTCGGAAACTGCGAACAATGCCGCTGTGTCCGGCGCGATGGCGCCGTTACTGACACTCGGTATTCCTGGTTCTGCCAGCACGGCGATCATGATCGGCGGCTTGATGATTCAGGGTATCCAACCGGGTCCGATGTTGTTCGTCGACAACCCGACGTTCCCGTATGCAATTTTTGCTTCGTTGTTGGTCGGCTTGCCGGTCATGTTAGCGCTGGGGCTGTTCGGAATTCGGTTATGGGTAAAAGTTACCTTGATTCCGACTGGTGCGCTTGCCACAGGGATTACCGCTATCTGCATTCTTGGCGCCTACACCAACGAAAACGGCATGTACCCGGTTTGGGTCATGATCATTGCCGGGATTGCCGGTTACTTGATGCGCAAAGTGGATATCCACCCGGCACCGATTGTATTGGCCTTGGTGTTGGCAACGATGATGGAAACCAATTTCAGGCGGGCGTTAATGGGGAATAACGGTGATCCGATGATCTTCCTGACATCACCCATTTCAGCCGTCATGTTGGCCTTGGCTGTTTTGGTCGCCGTAGCCCCGACATTCCGTATCATTATGAACCGGTTAAAAAAACCCAAAGATACCGCAGACGCCTAGTATTGGTACGGTCAGGGTAGGCGTTATGTTCGCCGTCAATCGCACTGAAGATCACGGCCGAAAGCCTCGCTTAAAGCTGCCTGGGCATACCTGCGATACGCATTCGCATATATACGGCCTGCAGGATGAGTATCCGCACGTCGAAGGTCGTGAATCGCGTTACGCACCGCTTGAAGCTTATCGGGATATGCTGACGCGCACGGGTATCGAGCGCAGCGTTATCGTTCAACCGTCGCTCTATGGCTTCGATAACCGTTGTACCCTCGATGCGATCAAAGTGTTAGGTCAGGACCGGGCGCGCGGTACAGTGGTGATTAAGCCCAACGCGACAAAAAAAGAAATTGAAGAATTGCACGCTGGCGGTATCCGCGGCATTCGAATATCGCATTCGGGCGACGAGCTTTCACCTGACTCGGCGGGACAGATTGCCCGTTTGATCGAACCGTTCGGGTGGGTCATTCAAATTCAGGACAGCCGGGACCGCTGGATCGCGGAGGCCGCACCCAGTCTCTCGAACTTGCCGGTGCCGCTGATATTCGATCACATTGGCCGCACACCGCGTGGAGTCGGTGCGGATGACGACGAGTTTAAGGCTTTCGTTAAGTTGATCGAGACAGGCCGGGTCTGGGTCAAGATATCAGGCGTCTATTATTCTTCCCAATCCGGACCGCCCCGTTTTGAGGATGCCGCCGAGCGCATCCGAATATTGGTCGAGGCTCGCCCGGACCGGTTGGTTTGGGCGTTGAATTGGCCGTTCCCGGATTATGAGGATCAAGCCGGCGTGGATGCGGCGGACTTTGTCGACATCATGGAAGAGTGGGTGCCAAATGAAGTGACCCGCAAAATGATCTTTGTTGACAATCCAGGCAAGCTTTACGGCTTCGATACCTAAGGCATGTTTTTTTATGCACCGAGGGCTTCGGTAAGCTTGGCGACATCGGGCACGTCTTCAAGGGTCGCGACGAGTTCAATCGCCGTTTCGGTTTTATCCTTCGGCCAATCTGCGAAGGCCGCACAATCACGGAATTTATTTGAGACCTCTTCAAATGACATCGGGTTAGCCTTGCTGCCTTTGCCGAAATCGCAGCGTTCGGAAATTTTTGTGCCGTCTTTTAACTCGATATCGATGAAGGACGTGATGATGCCGTATCCGTGTTCCTTTGATTCCGCTTGCGAGAACGTGTTGTATTCCATCCGCTCGATAGCGTTTTGGATGTCAGGGCGGAGCACATAATCGTCGGTAAAATCGGATAGGGTTAGTTTGCGCTCAATGAGGAGTGCTGCAAGACAGAACTCGAGGCTAAATTTCGCTTCAAGTTCGGTTTTGGGCCGGTGATGAAGCAGTGTATGATGGATGTTGTCACTAGTTTTAACCGCAACATGTTCGACATTATCCGGCCTGATGTCGTGTTTTTCGACGAGTTCAAGCATCAGGGTCATGGCGGCATGACCGAGGCTGCCAGTCGGCCACGGCTTGATCCAAATACCCCTATCGGCAAAAGACCAGGGATTGCCGAGCTTGCCGCGAATGCGGTGTTCTTCAATGCCGCCGCCTTCGGCTTGAAAAAAGCCGCGGTCGGATTCAAGACTGATTATTGATGCGGTAAAGCCTCGGGTTGCGAGGTCCGCCGAGAGGATGCCACATTCTGCAGAGCGTCCGACATGATAAGATTTTGTCATCGTGCCGAAGTTGGCTTGCAGGCCGCACGATTGTGCAGCGGCAATGCCGATGACTTGGCGTGCCGTGTCAGTGTCGACGCCGTAAAGATTGCCGATGCCGGCCGCAGCACCGAGCATGCCGCAGGTGCCGGTCGAGTGAAAGCCGTTGAGAATATGATCGACATGGGTTGCTTCGAAAGTTTTGCAGGCAACTTCCACGCCAACGTGATAGGCGGTCAGGATGTCGCGGCCCGAGCGGTGTGTGGTCTCACCGACGGCCAGAAGCGATGCGGTAACCGGCCCAGTCGGATGAATTCCTTGAAACCGCCCCGGTTCTGCTTGCAATGTGTCGTCGAAATCGTCGACATGGATGGCGATGCCATTAGCAAGGGCAGCGAAGCGTGGCGCGAGTTTCATAGAGTTGCCGTAAACAGTCGCTTCACCGGGGCAATTGAGGTCCTTGAGGTAGTCACGTAAAATTTTCACCGCAGGCATGACTGTGCCGGCAAGGCCTGCGGCCAAACCGTCGAGCATATTCTTTTTGCCGAGATCACGGACGTCCGGCGGAATATCGTCGAAACCCGTGTTGGCCGTGAAATTGGCGACATATTTTGTCAACGAGCTGGAATCGCTCATCGTGTATCCTTATCGGTTTGGTGATTCGCCCGGAAAAAGGGGCTGACATTGAGTCTATATCACAGGACCAGATCGGTTGCTAATCCATGGCTGGAAAATTCTCAATATAGATCAAAGGGGAGGGGGCAGAATCAGTTATTTCCACACCCTGTGAATATTCAAGTCTCCAATGATATGAAAGTTTGTGAAAAGATGTCTTTATGAGCCACGCCGATTTTGTCCATCTTCGCGTCCACACAGCTTATTCCCTGTCAGAAGGGGCGATCCATATTACGGATCTTGCCCGTTATTGTGCTGAGCAGCAACAACCGGCCGTTGCCATCACGGATACCAATAATCTGTTTGGTGTTTTGGAGTTTTCATCAGCGGTCAGCGCTAAAGGCGTGCAGCCGATTATCGGTTGTCAATTCTGTTTATTGCGCAAGACTAAATCCGAGACGGTTTCAAAAGGATCTAATGGTAAAAGTGACGGGAATGGGAATCATTCAGGTCTGCTCGAAACCGATAACGTTGTTGTCCTCGTGCAAGACCAAACGGGATATCAAAACCTTCTGCAATTGCTGCACGAAGCCTATCGTGACACGGAAACTTCTCAGCAGCCGCACGTAACACTAAGCCAACTTAAGAAATATAATGAAGGTTTGATCCTTCTTAGCGGCGGCCCTGACGGCCCCATTGGTCATCTTTTAGCGGGCGGGCAGATCGATCATGCAAAATTATTAACAGCGACGTTGAATGAGGCATTCCCAGGCCGGTTTTATATCGAGTTACAGCGCCATGGTCTTGCTGTTGAAGATGCAATCGAACCGGGATTGCTAGAGATCGCTTACAATATGGATATTCCGCTTGTTGCAACGAACGAAGTGTTTTTTGCAACCCGGGATATGTATGAAGCACACGATGCCTTGTTGTGTATTGCTGCATCGGCTTATGTATCACAAACAGACCGCCGCAGAGTGACGCCTGAGCATTATCTTAAAAGTGCCGATGAAATGCGGTCTCTGTTTGCTGATATTCCCGAAGCCATTGATAACACGCTTGTCGTTGCACGGCGTTGTGCCGCGATGGCGGAAACCCGCGCGCCGATTTTGCCGCCCTATGATTGTGGCAAAAACAGGACTGAAGCCGATGAATTGCGTGAGCAGTCTCAGGCTGGCCTTGAAGAACGTTTGGCTGCGCAAGTGTTTAATGCCGATATGTCGGATGAGGAGCGCACAAAAGCCGCAACACCGTACCGTGAACGGCTCGATTATGAACTCGATGTGATCGTCGAGATGGGTTTTCCGGGTTATTTTCTGATTGTTGCGGATTTCATCAAATGGGCGAAAAATCGTGGGATTCCGGTCGGTCCTGGGAGGGGGTCCGGTGCGGGTTCGGTGGTTGCGTGGGCGCTGACGATTACAGATCTTGATCCATTGCGTTTCGGCCTGCTGTTTGAGCGCTTCTTAAACCCGGAACGGATATCGATGCCTGACTTCGATATCGATTTCTGTCAGGACCAGCGGGATGAAGTCATTCATTACGTTCAAGATAAATATGGTTCCGATCACGTTGCGCAAATTATTACATTTGGAAAGCTTCAGGCTCGTGCGGTGCTGCGAGATGTCGGACGCGTACTTGAAATGCCGTACGGTCAAGTCGATCGTATTTGCAAACTGGTGCCGAATAATCCAGCCAATCCGGTGACACTCAAGCAAGCGATTGATGGTGAAGCCGCCTTGCAGGATATGGTGCGCGAAGATCCAACGGTGGAAAAATTAGTCGGTATTGCGTTGAAACTTGAGGGGCTGTACCGGCACGCCTCAACCCACGCCGCCGGTGTCGTGATCGGTGACCGCGATCTCGATGAACTAATCCCTCTGTATCGCGATCCGCGTTCCGACATGCTGGTGACGGGTCTCAATATGAAATGGGTCGAGGCGGCGGGCTTGGTGAAGTTCGATTTCCTCGGCCTTAAAACCCTGACGGTTCTCAGCCGTGCCGTCGAGTTCGTGAAAGAACGCGGGATCGATATCGATCTGAATAATTTACCGCTCGATGATACGGCGACTTTCGAGATGCTGGGCCGCGGCGATACGGTCGGTGTGTTCCAGTTGGAAAGTGCGGGTATGCGCGACGTGCTTCGTCAACTGCGCGCAACGACCATCGAGGACATTATCGCCGTGGTGGCGTTGTACCGTCCGGGTCCGATGGAAAATATTCCGAGCTACATTAAACGCAAGCACGGCGAAGAAGAGCCGGATTACCTGTATCCGACACTTGAAGGCATACTGAAGGAAACCTTCGGTATCATGATCTACCAAGAGCAGGTCATGCAGATTGCGCAGGAGTTGGCTGGGTACACGCTTGGTGCCGCTGACATTTTGCGCCGTGCTATGGGTAAAAAGATTAAGGCAGAGATGGATGCCCAACGCGAGTCGTTCGTTGAAGGTGCCACTGGACGGGGTGTTCCCCAGGATAAGGCATCACAAATCTTTGATCTGGTCGCTAAGTTTGCCGGCTACGGGTTCAATAAATCTCATGCTGCGGCGTATGCTTTGGTGGCCTACCAAACGGCTTATTTTAAGGCAAATTACCCGGTTGAGTTTATGGCGGCGTCAATGTCACTCGAGCTTAATAACACAGACAAATTAAATGGCTTCCGCCAGGAAATTGACAGGATGGACATTCCCTTGCTGCCGCCCGATATCAATCAATCAGGTGTCTCATTTACCGTTGAGCGACAGGATAATGAAGAAGGCGCTATCCGGTACGCCCTCGCGGCTCTTAAAAATGTCGGTAGTGCTGCGATGCAATCGTTGGTTTCCGAACGCGAAGATAACGGTAAATTTTCAAGTATTGGTGACTTTGCACAACGCTTGGATTCGCGTGCGGTCAACAAACGCCAGCTTGAAAATCTCGTAAGGTCGGGTTCGTTTGACGGTCTCGATAAAAACCGGCGGAAACTGCACAGCAGCATTGAAAACATTCTCCGCTTTGCATCGGCGGCGACACAAGACCGGGAAAGCGATCAAATTGGATTGTTTGGAGAAGAAGCTTCGGCGGCACCGGACCTTGCCATGCCCGATATTGCCGATTGGGCACCCATGGACAGGATGCATGAAGAATTTGAAGCCGTCGGGTTTTATCTCTCCAGTCATCCGCTCAGCGTTTATGGCAAAAGTCTAGAACGCATCAAAGCCGTGCCCTACGCTGATTTGGTGCGCGCAAGCCAGTCCGGTCCCGTAACCATGGCGGGAACGATTATTTCGAAAAAAGAACGTACATCGAGCAAAGGAAACCGCTATGCCTTCGTGCAGTGCTCAGACAATTCGGGCATGTATGAAATTATCGTATTTTCCGAATTGCTGAATTCGGCCCGGGATTTGTTGGAGGCTGGACAATGCTTATCGATTAAGGCGAACGCTCAATTCGAGGGCGAGACGGTTCGGTTGTCGGCCCATGCGGTTGAGCCGCTCGATGCAGTGTTGTCCCGTGCTGCCAAGGGCTTAATGATCCGGGTTGGATCGGATGCGCCCCTTGAGCCCCTCAAAGCCGTTTTGGAGCGGGAAGGGAGCGGCCGCGGCCGCGGGCAGGTTCGGCTGATTGCCGAGATTGATATGCAGACGGAAGTCGAGATTGGCCTGGGAGAACGCTTTGCTATATCACCGGCGATTTTGAATGCCGTGCGCTCCATTCCGGGTGTTCTCGATGTTCGGGAATTCTGACGGCTTAATACCGGTGGAATACCGAAAAATCCCAAATTTCTGCCAATTTCACTTGCCAAGGTCTGATTGTTCCGGTATCTAGCGCGCCACTGGATGGTTTAACCGTTCAAATTCACACGTGGGGCTGCGCTCATTCGGTCAATCCCGTCTGATCGCTCCGGTGCCAAGATAAGCTTGGCGACACCCACGGAGGACGAACCGGAGAAGGAGTTACAATCATGGCTTTGCCATCGTTTACTATGCGCCAGCTGCTCGAAGCCGGCGTTCATTTCGGACACAATACACGCCGTTGGAACCCGAAGATGTCCCCGTTTCTGTTCGGCGTCCGCAACAACATTCATATTATCGATCTGCAGCAAACAGTGCCGCTATTGCATCGCGCTATGACGGCCGTACGTCAGGTTGTCGCCGGTGGTGGCCGGGTCTTGTTTGTCGGCACCAAACGTCAAGCAGCGTTAAAGATTGCTGACGCCGCAAAGCGATGTGGGCAATATTATGTGAACCACCGTTGGTTGGGCGGTATGCTGACGAACTGGCAGACAATTTCTAAATCCATCAAACAGTTGAAGGATTTGGAAGAAAAGCTGGGTTCAGATGAAATGCAGGGGTTAACCAAGAAAGAGCTTTTAGGCATGGAACGCCAGCGCGATAAACTTGACCGGGCTCTTGGTGGGATTAAAGATATGGGTGGTCTTCCGGACATTATTGTCGTGATCGACACAAACAAAGAAGACATCGCCATCCAAGAAGCCAATAAGCTGAACATTCCTGTTGTTGCGGTTATTGATAGCAATAGCAGCCCGGAAGGAGTCGATTATCCCATTCCTGGTAATGATGATGCGATCCGCGCCGTTAATATGTATTGCGACTTGATCGCCGAGTCCGTGCTGGATGGAATCAAACAGGAAATGTCGGTTTCCGGTGTTGATTTGGGGGCTTCTGAAACGGGGCCTGAAGAAACGCTGCCGGCTGAGGGTGCGTCTGACGAATCGCCCGCTGCCGAGGCGGTGGTTTCTGAAAGCGAAGCACCAGCTGCAGAAGAAGCACAACCGGAACAAACGGCATAGCTGTTTAATTTAATCGTTACAAAGATTTTTTGAAAAGAGGTTGAAAATGGCTGAGATCACAGCTGCGCTCGTTAAAGAGCTGCGAGAAAAATCTGGCGCCGGCATGATGGATTGTAAAAAGGCGCTCACGGAGAATGACGGCGATCTCGAGGCCGCCGTGGATTGGCTTCGAACGAAAGGACTTGCAGCGGCAGCTAAAAAAGCAGGCCGGGTTGCTTCAGAAGGTCTTGTCGGCATTGTGGCGGCGGATGGAA
>Ga0181593_10000746_pt1 | contig 28681 bp, 33 predicted proteins | sample 071ome_19_FD_133756 | JGI IMG/M metagenome (GOLD analysis project Ga0181593, IMG submission 133756) | Coastal salt marsh microbial communities from the Groves Creek Marsh, Skidaway Island, Georgia - 071413AT metaG (megahit assembly) | ecosystem: Environmental > Aquatic > Marine > Intertidal...
CTGGGTGCGTTCAAGAAGCCGATCGGACAAGGTAGTCTTGCCATGATCGACATGGGCGATGATACAAAAATTGCGAATCCTGTGCGTTTCCACCATTAAAAAGTTGACCACTCTATGGTTCTAACGACAAATGTCGAAAGAGAACAATAAACTGTAATTTGTTTTTATCTCACAAAACTAAACAATGGACAAGAATCGACTTCATGGAGTGCATACCGCACTGATCACGCCAATGGCGGAGGGAATGGTTGCATTTGCAGAACTAGAACGCTTAATTGACGCACAATTAGACTCAGGGATAGCAGGAATAGTCCCGTGTGGCACCACAGGTGAGTCCCCTACTCTTTCAGAGTCAGAACATTTGCAGGTGATTCGCACATCTATTGAGGTGGCAAGTGGAAAGGTGCCGGTGATCGCAGGTACTGGTGCCAATTCAACTGCTGAGGCACTTGCCCTTACCCGTGCCGCAGATGAGGCGGGAGCAGATGCATTTCTTTTGGTTGCTCCCTATTACAATAAGCCGAGCCAAGATGGCTTATTGGCACATTTTAGTGCACTTGCTGAGATTACTGAAAAACCAATCGTGTTGTATTCTATCCCCTCAAGGTGTGGAATCGAAATCTCTACTGATGTCGTTTGTAAGCTTCGTGAAAAATATCCCCATGTATGTGCACTCAAAGAAGCCGGTGGTCGCTCCGCTAAAGTTTCCGAGACATTAATTGCAATAGATAATGAATTTGTTGTTTTATCCGGAGACGATGGCTTAACCCTTCCTTTTATTGCTTGTGGTGCGAAAGGAGTGGTAAGTGTCGCTTCCAACCTTGTTCCCGATACTGTGGTTAAGATGGTTACTTATGCTTTGGCGGGAGATTTCGAAAATGCCCGTTCTTTGCATCTTGAGAATTATGAGTTGTTTACTGATCTTTTTTGTGAACCTAATCCGGTCCCTGTTAAATATTTGATGCAAATGCATGGTGTGATAAAATCTTCAGAGGTCCGTCTGCCCTTATGTCCTCCTTCTCCTAGCAGTTTGAATTTATTAAAGGGAATTGGGGCAAAGCTTGACCTTAGGGAAAAGGTTCTTCATGAGTCTTAAACTTTTACTTTGTGGTGCTGGAGGTCGTATGGGGCAGGCGATTTCTTCGATTTGTGAAAATCATGGATGTGCAGTTTCAGTTCCAGTCGACCTTGGCGATGATCCCTCTGCTGGTATTGATCGATGCGATGTGGTGATTGATTTTTCATTGCGTGAAGCAACCCTTCCCCTTGCCAGGCTTTCGGCCGATCACAGTAAGCCTATGGTCATTGGTACTACCGGTCATACCCAGGACGAAAAAGCTCAAATTGTAGAGCTTTCCTCTAAGTTGCCAATAGTTTGGGCAGGAAATTTTTCAACTGGTGTAAATTTGCTCTTTTATTTAACCGAGCAAGCGGCTCGGGTATTGAATGCTCGCTCAGACTTTGACGCAGAAGTAATCGAGATGCACCATCGATTAAAAAAGGATGCCCCTAGTGGTACTGCAGACCGGTTATTGGAAATTCTTAAAAAATCAAGGGGTCTTAAGGACGAGGAAGTGGCACACGGCCGTCATGGGATTACAGGGGAAAGACCTGCCCGAGAAATTGGTTCACATGCGTTGAGGGGGGGGGATGTGGTTGGGGATCACACAGTGCTTTTTGCTGGCATGGGAGAGCGCATTGAGCTTACTCACCGGGCAACCGATCGTTCTATTTTTGCAGCAGGTGCCCTGCGTGCGGCAAAATGGGTAGTCGAGGCGGACCCTGGGCTTTATTCAATGCAGGATGTTTTGGGGCTTTCCTCTTAACTGCTGATGATTGCATTTATTGAAGGAAAGTTGGTGGAATGCCAATTGAACCTTGCAGTTATCCAGGCAGGTGGTGTTGGCTATGAAATTCATGTTCCATTAACAACATCTGAAAAGTTACCTGCACTGGGCGAATCTGTGAGGTTACATATTCAAGCGACCTACAGAGAAGACTCCCAGACCCTGTATGGCTTTATGGATCGGGAATCACGTGACTTTTTTCGCATGATCGTGGACAAAGTCTCGGGTATAGGACCTAAAATAGCCCTTAACTTATTGGGTTCATTATCTCTTCCAACTTTAAAGAACTCGATTGCAAATGGAGATGTAGGCATGCTTTCCAAAGCTCAGGGATTAGGGAAGAAAACTGCCGAACGAATTGTGGTGGAATTAAAAGATAAGGTATTACCCAAGGGAACTGCGAGTATGCCCGCCTCAGTCAGCGGTTTTTCTGTGCCTTCTGATGCAGCGGAGTTTACAGGCTCGCAGGATTTGTCTAGTTATGCTGATGCAGTTTCAGCACTACTTACCCTGGGTTACAAGGCCACCGATGCAGACCAAGCAGTCCGCCGGGCAGCAGATGCAATGGAATCAGAGTGCTCCACCGAGGAGTTGATTCGCAAGGCACTTGGGCGTTAAACTACTGTCTGTAAAATATATTCGTGCAAGTATTTACCTGCCTGCCCAGTGGCATATTCTAATCTGTTTCCTTTTGCCCAAGAACAGGCAATGGCAGTTGCAAGCCTGCAACCAGTTCCTCGGACTTCACCCCCACCATTTATGAATTTTCTCTTAAATTCGAGCAAGGGTTTGTTCTTTTCGGCCAAAATATCAGTGCACCATTCTGTGGCGTTGTGTCCGCCTTTAAGTAAAATCGCCTTGCTGCATAAACCGGTGCATTGATTCAATAACTTTACGGGGTTTGTCTCATTGAGGGATTCCTGACCAAGCATATGTACCGCCTCTTCTAAATTTGGAGTTACTAAGCCGACACGTGGAAGAAGCTTTTCCAATAACAAATCCCAGCCATCTTTAGTAATTAATTGATGTCCGCTACTCGTACTGTGAACTGGATCAAGTACAACTTTGCGGCAGGAGGTGGCGTCTAAGAAGTCGCATACTACTTTTACTGATGATCTATCTGGAAGCATGCCAATCTTGATTGCATTCAAGTTCACATTTAGTAACTCCCTCAATTGACCATTCAATCCATCTGGTGGAACGGGAAAAATGCGAAAATTTTGTGGGCTATTTTGGAGGGTAATTGCAGTTATTGCGGGAATTGCATGGCAATTCATCGTTTCAACGGTTTGAAGGTCTGCACGAAGACCGGAACCATTTGAGCTATCGGTTCCTCCAATTAGGCCAATTTTTAAAGGGGGGAGTTTAGTCACTTTGGCATAATTCTGGGAAAGATTGCATCCAATCATCCATACCGCCTGATAAGTTATGTAATCGAGAAAAGCCAATTGATTTTAATGCCTCGCAAGCCATACGACTGCGAATGCCTGCCTTACAGTAAATGACTAAATTAGTACTCTTATTAAGATCCTTGTGGGGAGTTACAGTTGAAGAGTTGATCATTTCTCCGAGGGGTTGATGTAGAGATGAAATAATTCTGGACTGTGATCGTTCCCAACCCTCCCTGACATCAAGTAACTGAAGAGTGTTCTCTGCTTTAATCATTTTAGCTAATTCTTCGGAAGAAATTTCAATGATGTCACTAGAACTAGAGCAAGAATGCGGAGAGCAAGTCTCAAGTACAGATGATAAATTCTCAATTTCTCTGCTTTGGGGAGTTGGATCAATTTTAATTACCCGCGTAACCTGACTAAGTGCATTATACACAAGTAATTTCCCTGATAATGTGCTACCGATTTCGGTAAGAACCTTGATCGCTTCAATGGCCTGCCAGCAACCAATAATTCCAGGGAGGACTCCGAGCACCCCAGCTTCAGAGCAAGAAGGAATAGATGAGGGGTCGGGTTGTTCCGGGAAAAGGCAGCGGTACGTCGGTCCTCCATTGAGGTTAAACACGCTAACCATTCCATCGAATTGATTTATAGATCCATGAATCAATGGTTTGTCAAAAAGGATACATGCATCATTAATCAGGTAGCGGGATGAAAAATTATCCGTTCCATCAACAATTACATCATAATCTTGAAAAAGATTACGGGCGTTTTCCGCAGTTAGTCGTTCCACATATGCTTTTATCTGAATATATGGATTTAATAAGGAAAGTCGTTCGGCAGCCTTTTGTGCTTTGGGTAATCCAATATCCTCATGAGTGAAGAGAATCTGCCTTTGTAGGTTTGATGAATCAATAAGGTCATCATCGACAATCCCAATTTTCCCAACCCCTGCAGCAGATAAATATTGAAGTGCCGGGCAACCCAAACCGCCCGCACCTATAACTAAGACTGAGGACTCTTTTAATTTTAATTGTTTTTGCAGACCAAAGTTATTGAGGGATAGATGCCTTTGATATTGATCAATTTCTGCTCTTGTAAGCTCTTTCATTCTAGACACATGAAAGTAATGTGCGATCCTTCGATCGAGAGTTTTGGAGGATGAGAGGAGATTCTTTTTTCACTTGGTCGTAAGAGTGATCCCAGTCTTTCCATACTGGATCATATCCTTTTTTCTTGAGCATTTCGGATATTTCGAAGGGGGAGCGTTCGTCAGAAATCGAAAATTGTTCCAATGAATGTGATTCTTCACCATAGCCACCTGGATTCGTTTTTGAACCGGCACTCATAGTTGTTATACCGAGGGGGAGCAAGTTTTCCCTTAATTCTTTGCTTTCCCTCGTGGAAAGAGTGATTTCCAGTTCATGATTAAAAATGCGAAACGCACATAATAATTGAACTAAGTCACGATCTTTTAGGTCCACCGCAACTATGTTTTTCCCCTCATATGGACGGATTCTAGGAAAGGACATAGAAAAACTAGTTTTCCAATACATTTTTTCCAGATAGTCTAAGTGCATGCCTGCATAAAAAGCGTCGGTTCTCCAATCTCCGGTAAGACCAAATAGGCAACCGAGTCCGATTTTATTGACCAAAGCTTCTCCCAGGCGGTTCCCAGTATCGAGTCGCCAATTATAATTTGTTTTCTTTCCCTTACTATGGTGTTCGGCGTAACTTTTTCTATTGTATGTTTCCTGATAAACCATCACCGCATGTAAGCCGTGCTCAATTAGTCTTGAATAATCACTAGTGCTGAGGGGTTGTACTTCAATAGAAAGATTGGCAAAGTGAGGACGAAGTAAATCGAGCGAATGCGATAGATAATCTAGCCCAACATGTTGGTTCGACTCTCCGGTAACCAGTAAGACATGGTCAAAGCCATGTTTTCTAAGTATGCCAGCTTCTCTCAGAATTTCTCCATCAGTAAGGGTCTTTCTTGGAATTTTATTATGCATGCTGAACCCACAATAATCACAGATATTTGTGCATTCATTGGAGAGGTACATTGGCGCAAAAAGACGAACGGTTTTACCAAACCGTTTACGAGTCAGGGAAAAGCTGAGCTTCGCCATGTCCTCGATATATTTTTCACCAGCCAAGGGCGAAAGTAGTGCTTTTAAATTGGATAACCCACCCTTCCCTTCCTGGTTCAGTGCATTTTCAACTTGCCGAGCAGTGGTTTCACCTAGACTAGATGCATGGTTATCCCAATCCTGTGTCTTTAAAAAATTGGAAAAAGCAGAGTTCATGAAAACTGGACAAACTAGTTTAGGAAACTGGTTAAGGGAGAACTTGCCTGAGCGGTCTCAGAAACAGGTCCCAGTCCGGCGAGGTAGCCAGTTCTTCCAGCTTCAACTGCTTTTTTGAAAGCTAACCCCATTTGCTCAGGTTGATAGGCCGCGGCAAGAGCAGTGTTCACAAGAACGGCAGCGGCACCCATTTCCAAAGCCGCCGATGCCTGGGATGGCGTACCGATTCCAGCATCCACAATAACGGGTAACTGGGATTGTTCTATGATTATACGAAGAAATTCACGGCTTTGCAGACCTCGATTACTACCAATTGTCGAACCCAGTGGCATTACAGCAGAGGCACCTGAGTCTTCAAGCCTCTTACAAAGAACAGGGTCGGCATGACAATACGGCAGAACTACAAAGCCATCCTTTACTAATTCCTGAGTGGCCAGTAAAGTTTCAATTGGATCTGGCATTAAATACTTAGGGTCTGGATGGATTTCCAGTTTTAACCAGTTCGTGCCGAGTGCTTCCCTGGCCATTTGAGCAACAAAAACCGCCTCCTTTGCATCCCTTACGCCCGATGTATTGGGAAGCAACCTAATTTTTTCGTTTGTCAGGTAATCAAGAATCGAATCCTCATCACTTCTCGGATTAGCTCTCTTCATTGCCACGGTCACTAGTTCAGTCCCACAAGATTCAATGGTTTTTTGTAGGCTTTCCCCAGAGGAAAACTTGCCAGTGCCGACAAAAAGTCGAGAGGAGAATGATACACCTTCAATTTCCAGAGAATCAGTACTCATGAATTATAGGCAGGTTGCGGGGGAGAAGAATTCACTTGTGGCAATTGCTTCAGATGTCTGATGAGCTAAATCTTTGCCTCCAAACAACGATGAACAAAGAGCAAGTCCATGAACCCCTATTTTATGGATTAGAGAAAAATCCTGCATAGTTAATCCACCGATTAAAAAGACAGGAATTGGATGAAGAAGTTTTGATATCTTAATGAAATCATCATCAGAAAGAGAAGGAGAGATGTCATTTTTTGTGATTGATTTGCGGTAAGGTCCAAGCCCTACATAGTCGGGGAGTTCTTTTTTCACGAGTTTTGCTTCTTCAATTGAATGAACTGTTCTGCCGATAATTTTACCTGGAGGAAGAAACTGGCGGGCCTGGGCGACCGTGCCATCGGATATTCCTAAATGAACCCCGTCAGCATTGATCTCCGAGGCTAAAAGAATCGAATCATTAATGATTAGTTTTGCGTCGTTTGATTGTGCCAGACGAGCGGCTCGATGTGCTTGATCGAGCAAGGGTTTGAATGAAAGTTTTTTGGAGCGAAGTTGAATGAATCGGGCACCGCCGTTCAGAAAAGAATCGACCTGTGAAGCGTGGTCCAAATTCGGGTCGTCACGGGTAATGCAAATAATTCGACTATTCATTATTTAGGAATCTTCCTTCGAAAGTAATCTTTGCAATAGCCCCTTTTCTTTATCTTTTTTAGCCCAAGAGCTTCGCTCAACATATTTATACTTTTCAAATGCTGCGACTGGGTCTCTTTTTCCCCAAATTGAACCAAGCAGAGTTACTCCGTCAAAACCAAGGTTAAAAAGTTCAGGGATTTTTCGACGCCTTACACCTCCAAGTGCGTAAACCAGAGGTCTTTTGATTTTCGCTTTTTTAAAGGTATGAAGAGTTGCACCTAATTCGGGCATTGAAACTTTTGGAACATATCCCTTCTTGGAAATGGATTCATAGACTGGTCCAAAAAAACAATAGTCCAGCGGTTCTGAAATATTCTTTAATTCATCTAGGCTGTGAAGGGACCGACTGATTGTTCCCTGGGTTTTGATCAAACTTTCACCCGAATAGAGATGGTAGCCCCCTAAAGAAAATTCATTTAGCAGTTCCGGAAATCGATGAACTACAATCTTTTCGTGGTGTTTTTTGGGGATTGAATCCAGCAATTTGGCTACTTCTGCAGGGCTGGAATCAGGCTTTCGGAGATGTAGCCTTTCGAGGCCTGCTTCAAACAAATCAGTTAAAACGCCAGACTCACCACTGTTCGTGGAAGAAGAAGTAATGAGAATAGCGAGTGGTGGTTTTTTCATCCTCCTTGGGTGGCTTGTATGAGGATAATTCGATCCCCTTCGGATAAAAAAGTTATCGGGTGCTTATCTTTCGTGACAATGGATTCATTTAAGGCAATTGCCCAGCCCTTAGAATTTATTAATCCCAAGTTATCCTTTAAAGATTCTAGGCTGCAATTTTCCTCAACCTCCTCGGAGTTGTCGTTAACGAAAACCTTCATTGACTTTAGGTTTTCGAGGAATAAATCTCTGCACCTGAATTAATGAATTCCTGTGCTTTTTGAGCCATTCCCGCTTGAAGTGCATCGGAATCATTCAGTCCCTGCTCATCTGCAAATCTTCGAACATCCTCAGTGATTCTCATTGAGCAGAAATGGGGCCCGCACATCGAGCAAAAGTGAGCTGTTTTTGCATTATCTTGGGGAAGGGTTTGATCGTGGAACTCCCTAGCTTTTTCAGGGTCAAGAGAGAGGTTGAATTGATCTTCCCACCGAAATTCAAAGCGTGCTTTTGATAAGGCATTATCACGATACTGAGCCCCTGGGTGTCCTTTTGCTAAGTCAGCTGCATGTGCCGCAAGTTTGTAAGTAATCACGCCTTCACGCACATCTTCACGGTCAGGAAGCCCGAGATGTTCTTTTGGAGTGACATAGCAAAGCATGGCACATCCGTACCAACCGATCATGGCTGCTCCTATGCCACTTGTGATATGATCATACCCTGGTGCGACATCAGTGGTTAGAGGTCCAAGTGTGTAGAAGGGTGCTTCATGGCACCAGTCAAGTTGCTTATCCATGTTCTCTTTGATCATGTGCATAGGAACATGACCAGGCCCCTCGTTCATTACCTGAACCCCCTTTTGCCATGCCCTAGTGGTCAATTCACCCTGAGTTTTAAGCTCGGCAAATTGGGCCTCATCATTGGCATCAGCAATCGAGCCAGGGCGAAGGCCGTCCCCTATCGAAAAAGAAACATCATAGGAGGCCATGATATCACAGATCTCATCCCATTTTTCGTACAGGAAATTTTCACGATGATGGGCTAGGCACCATTTTGCCATAATGGATCCTCCCCGGCTCACAATACCAGTCATACGATTTCTAGTCATGGGAACATAGCGTAAGAGTACCCCAGCATGAATGGTGAAGTAGTCAACTCCTTGCTCGGCTTGCTCAATTAAAGTATCGCGAAAAATATCCCAGTTTAATTCTTCTGGCTTGCCTCCAACTTTTTCAAGTGCTTGGTAAATAGGGACAGTTCCAACTGGCACAGGGCAATTTCGTAGAATCCACTCTCTTGTGCGGTGGATGTTTTTCCCAGTTGAGAGATCCATCAAGGTGTCGGTTCCCCATTTCGTTGCCCAACGCATCTTCTCAACCTCATCCTCGATTGACGAAGCAACAGCAGAATTCCCGATATTTGCATTTATCTTCACCAGGAAATTCCGGCCGATAATCATGGGCTCAAGCTCGGGATGATTTATATTTGCAGGAATAATCGCCCTACCTCGTGCGACTTCATTGCGAACAAATTCTGAAGTTATTTCTTGGGGAATTGACGCTCCATGTGGGTTACCTTTGTGCTGATGTTGAAGAGAGTTACTGAGTTCTTCTGGAGAGCTGTTGAGTTTTTCAGCTAAAGTTTGCAATTTCATGTTCTCCCGAATTGCCACAAATTCCATTTCAGGGGTAATGATTCCTTTTCTGGCATAATGCAATTGAGTAACCGGGTTTTTACCTGATCCACGAAGCACAGATAGACTAGTGCGGTCAAAATCCGGCAGTTCCTGTGACCTCTCTCTGGATCTTTCATCATGGCGATCAGAAAGATATCCATTATCGGATGGTTTGATTCTTCTACCATCAATTTCCTCAACATCATTACGGCCTAAAATCCACTGCTCTCTGAGCTTGGGTAAGCCTTTTTCGACATTACCGTGAAAGTTTGGATCTCCCCATGGACCGGAAGTATCGTAAACACGGACTGGTTCATTGCTTTGAAGTTCGCCATCGGGAAGTCTCGTCTCCGACAGTTGAATTTCTCTCATAGGCACTTCAATTTTGTGAGTTTCTCCAGCTAAATAAACTCGGTGAGAATTTGGGAAAAGAGGACTGGGAGTAGAGTTTTCTTCGACTTTTTGGATCATGCTGAGTTAATTTATGATCCCTTTTATGCTGAAGGCAAAATACATTTTCCAGCGAAGAAAAGTTTTTCCTACGGCACATCAGGCATCAGGTTCAAAGGGTCACTAGTGGGAGTGGATCAAGTATCTCAGCCCATCATCCTTGGGCTCCCCTAAACTAGAGCCTATACAATTCCACATCTCAAATGAATGCAACCTTACAATGATAATTGAATATTATTTGTTTGGGGCTCAGGTTGCTTCATAATTTCCGTCCGCACGCTTTGAAACGAAGCCTTGAATTTCAAGCATAGTGATCGAGGATGTGATCCCAGAAAGAGGAATTTTCGTTGCTAGTTGTAATTGATCAATGGATAGGGTGTCCCCCTCCCTAAGAAGATTCATAATTACCTGTTCATTTTGTTCGAGAATGAGAGATTCCTCTTGTTTGCCAAGTGATTGAATCGCCTTATTCGAAACATTAAACTCGCTAAGCATCGGGGTGATTTCATCCAGAATATCATTTGCATTCCTAACTAAGGTTGCTCCATCTCTAATAAGTTCCAGGCACCCCTGTGATTCAGGTTGGTCTACTCTTCCTGGTAGCGCAAAGACAGTTCTGCCCTGCTCTCCTGCGAGTCTTGCAGTTATCATGCTCCCGCCAGTTTTAGCGGACTCAATCACCAACACTCCAAGTGAAACGCCAGCAACTAAACGGTTTCTCATTGGGAAAGTTCTCCTGTCAGCCTTCCGACCGAGTGGAAATTCCGAAAGTACTGCACCCGATTGTTGAATTTTTCGATAAAGATTAAGATTCTCGGGTGGATAAATTATATCGAGACCACTTCCAAGAAAGGCAATTGTTTTTCCACCAGCATCCAATGCTCCTAGGTGTGCCTCAGTATCAATCCCTCTTGCCATCCCAGAGACAACACAAATCCCTGCTTTGGCCAAATCACCTGCGATCATTCGGGCCATTTTTTTCCCATAATTTGAAGGAACCCTAGTGCCGACAATTGATATGCAAGGAAGGTAAGGAATTTCGCCCAAGCAATACAAGCCGAGTGGTGGGTCACTCAACTCCTTCAGGTACTTTGAAACTTGATCTCCAAGGAGGAAAACACCTCCGATTTTTGTAAGTTTTTCTTTTTCTTTTTCAATCCATCCAGAAGAAGCGGAATTTGTAATTGCTTCGGAAACCAGTTTCCCCACTCCTTTTACAGAGCGAAGTTCTGCCTCATTGGCGGATAAAATTTTGCTAGGTTCATGATTGAAACAATCCAATAAATGCTGGAAGGTGACCGGCCCAACTCCTGGCACAGAGTTTAAAAGCATCCGGCCATCTACTTCATTGATAATTAAATTTTTAGTCATTTAATTTTTCAACTCAGGTAAGTAACTGCTTACAAGGCAAATCGATAATCATTACTACCAAGATGAAAACCAAGTATTCTTTGCAAGTGCTTGATTATAATTTTTTATTCTGCTTTTTAGTATTTCAGATGGAAGATGAGATAGTTGAGTTGGAGATTGAGGTTGAGGATCAACCTTGGTGTTCAAGTTGTTCGGATTTTACTGATTATCGTAGAAAATGGACATCTGTAACCCGTGGAGATTTAGATGGCGGGGTTTACGCAGAAAACCTCGAAATTCCAAGTTGCATAATTTGTGGTTCAGAAATGCATTTTTTGAAAAGCAGCAAGATTCTTGTTCGATTTACTAAAATGATCAGCCTGCTTTGTATAATAATTTCTTCCCTTGTTTGCTTTTATCTATTCGACGCAACGATTTCGTCCACTCTTGTTTGGGTTCTTCTGGTTCTTTTATCAGTATTAATTTTAAAATTACCTAAGAGAGCAAAGAAAGCACTAGATACTCACGATGCATTTATCCATGCACAAAAACTCAAAGTAACTTTTGGAGTGATGCCCAGCGATAATCAGTCGGTTGATCGTTAATTAATTGAAGTGAATTCGATGGTGGTGAATTTATTCATTCCTACAACTCTCACCTTTAGTTGCCCATTATTTACAACCTGCTTTGAAAACTTGCTTTCTTTTAAATTTAGATCACTTCCATCTTCTAAACTTATATCCTTGGTTGATACGATGGCATTATATTTGTGTCCATCCTGAATCCCTTCTCCTCGGAAGTCTCTCTTGGATTGATCGTTATTGTAGTATTTCCCATTTTGAACGGTTGATGGAATGGAAATATCCGCCCACCCTTTACCATTCGCACCGCTTGAATAAATGAGTACCGTAAATGAATTTTTGGTTCGGTTGTAGGATGAGATTCTGTACTGCTCATTCCCGGTCATGCCGACTCCAAGAACAGTAATATCGTTTCCCCGTTCTCCGGCTAATGCGTGTCTGATTACTTCATCTGAACCTCCAGAAATTTGAGAGTACCATTTCCAAATGTAGAAATGTAAATGGTTGGGGTCTCCAGGGTTAGCATAATTTTTTTCGGTAAAAGGCAGACCATTACTCGGCATTTCTACTGGAGCGAAATTCTCATCAGAAGAGCCTCTCAAGGCTATCTTTCTGGTTACCACTCCTGGTCCACCGTCATTTGCAGGAACCACCCATTCCGGTTGTAGTTGTTTCACTCTGCCATTGTAGTCCACCCGCTTGGTTAAGCCCATGGACCATCGGCTAGAGTTATCACACCAAGGCATGTTTACTGTATTCAGCCCAGTTTCTAGAAGCTTACCAAAGATAGTAATTGTCTTGGAGTAGGCATCTTTTTCATCTCTGACACCATCGGCATTGACATCGTGATTATTATTTGAGCCGTCCCAAACTATCCAAGACTCGGAGGATAAGATTTTCTTATGGTGAAAATTGGAATGATCAAGTTTTTCCCGCACCAGTTTATATTGTGTCCAGACATTGGGAATAATTAAACCATCCATCATGCCATAGCCATTAAAGTGATCGGAAACATTCATATTAAGTGCGTCAACTTGTGCCATCATTTCGGTGTTTGCGATTAGTTGATCGTAATAATCATCGACTGAAATTGCCCCCTTCTCCCCTTTTAGTCCCTCCAATGATCCACAAGCCTCGCAAGGTGATGTGCCTGAAGTTGAAATAATGACGGGCATCTTAGGGTCTGCATCATAGACCTTCCGGATGGCCTTTGCTCCATTTGTGAAAATTTCATTTATGATAAATGTTGAATCACCATCGCTCATCATTCCTTGCAAGTTAACCTCATGGTAAAGCTGATAAGCATCAACCCTGCCCTTGAAGTGCTCTGCCAATCTCGTCACAAATTCTGCATGCATGCCAGGCTTGGGTTTCCATGGTCCTCCTCTTCCTGATACTGATGCCCACTTAGGGGTATGCCACATTACAAACTCTACTTTAACGCCTCGTTGAACACAAAGATCTACCGCATTTTCGATGGCTCTTAATTGTCCGGACATATGATTTGCGTAGTCCGTACTTTTTTCAGTCGGCTCAATAGCGTTCCAGCTTACCCAAAATTGTGCGTAGCTTGAATGTTCTGAAATGAGTGGGCGATTGGCATCATAGAGCTCACAACCAGGTAGCCCAAACGGTTGCCATCTTACGCCCACATGCATGTGATCGGTCGTCCAATCATAAGATTTATTCAGCGACGATTCGGGATCTCCGGCGTGGTTGTGTGTCTGGTTATTAGCATAATTAGAACTGGCAACCGGCACACAGGATGAAAAAATAAAAACCAAAAAAAATAAAGCAATTGTATTGTACATTGGTAAGAAGTTTTGAGTTTTAACAGTTTATTAACCTTCCTAAGATGAAAATCCTCTTTAACTTGTGTAATTATTAAGGATTACTCAGCTGAAAATATTAGCTAGATTGAAGAAACTGAGTAAGTGGTTTAAGTAATAGTCTTTTAAAAATATTAGAGCAAGGATTCCAAAATTTTAGCTGAATGCGTTTACCTGATCATGCCCGCTCCTAAAGTTTCATTTGAAAAAGGATCAACGAGTATAAAACTGCCTGTGTTTCGGTTTCTCCTGTAGGAGTCCCAGAAAACTGGTTGGGAAGCCCGCAATCGGATTCGTCCAATATCATTCATGCCTAGTTCGCGGTCTTCCTCATTTTTTCGGAGCGAATTTACATCAATTTTGTAATGAACTTCGCTTACAAAAACCTGAGCTTCCTTACTGGTATGGCGTAAGAGAAGCTTTGCTCCTTTGGTTAATTTTTTTGAGGTCGAAAACCAACAAATACGGGCATCAAGATCCTGAGAGTTATTAGGCTGGTTGTTCGGCTTCACGATCATATCTCCGCGGCTTACATCAATTTCATCATCGAGCAAAATCGTAACAGATTGAGGATGAAAGGCTTCTTCCACTTCCTTTTCTGCGAGCATAATTCTTTTGATCTTGGAACTGAAGCCGGATGGAAGAATGGTCACCTCATCGCCCGTTTTAAACACACCTCCCGCAACTCGACCAGCAAAGCCACGAAAATCGTGATGTTCATCAGAGTGAGGCCTTATCACCCATTGTACAGGAAAACGCGCATCCACATGATTAAAATCGGAACCAACATATACATTTTCCAAGTGGTAGAGCAAAGGCGGGCCTTTGTACCATTCCATGTTTTCAGACCTGTCTACTACATTGTCCCCCTTTAAGGCAGAAATGGGAATAAAAGTAATATCAGTGACATTTTCAAGGCGGCTTGCAAAGTCAGTAAACTGCTCGAGGATTTTAAGGTATGCCTTTTCATCATATCCCACCAAGTCCATCTTATTAATACATACGGCTACATGTTTTATTCCCAGTAAATCAGCAATAAAACTATGTCTGCGTGTTTGCTCGACCACACCGTTCCTAGCATCTACCAAAATAAGAGCCAAATTAGCTGTTGATGCACCAGTTACCATATTACGCGTGTACTGGATGTGCCCCGGGGTGTCTGCAATTATAAATTTTCGCTTTGGTGTAGCAAAGTACCGATAGGCAACATCAATGGTTATGCCCTGCTCTCTTTCTGCTTTTAAGCCGTCAGTCAATAGAGCAAGGTTCACATTTTCATCACCTCTTTTTTTGCTACTTTGCTCAATGGCTTCAAGCTGATCCTCAAAAATTGCTTTGGTATCGTGAAAAAGTCTTCCAATTAGGGTGCTCTTGCCGTCATCAACACTTCCAGCTGTGGTGAAGCGCAAAAGATCCATATTTAAATAATTCTTATCTTCGCTCATGAATGGTTTTCTTGGTGAATTAAAAGTATCCCTGCTTTTTCCTGTCCTCCATTGCAGATTCAGACCTGCGGTCATCTGCACGGGTTCCTCTTTCAGTAACTCTTGAAGCGGCAACTTCTGCGATCACTTCATCAAGATTAGAAGCATTTGAAATAACCGCTCCAGTACAGGTAGCATCTCCTATAGTGCGAAAACGAACCTTTTCAGCACGGACAACTTCCTTCTCCCTTGGAGTAACGAAAGGACTAACTGCGAGCAGGGAACCATTTCGTTCAATGACTTCCCGCTGATGAGAGAAATAAAGAGAAGGGAGCTCAATATTTTCCTTTTTCAAATATTGCCAAACATCCATTTCGGTCCAGTTACTTAGAGGAAATATGCGAAAATGTTCGCCAAGTGCCTTCCGACCATTGAATAGGTTCCATAATTCTGGTCTTTGGTTTTTTGGGTCCCATTGACCGAATGCATCACGATGAGAAAAAAATCTTTCTTTGGCCCTGGCTTTTTCTTCATCACGCCGCCCTCCACCTAAGGCAGCGTCGAGGTTTTCAGTTTCGATAGTCTCAAGTAGCGTGACCGACTGCAGAGCATTCCTGCTGGCATTTGGGCCAGTTTCTTCAACTGCAGTGCCTCGATCAATTGATTCTTGGACAAGCCCCACAATAAGATGGGCGTCGAGCTTTTTTACAAACTGATCACGATATTCAATGGTTTCAGGAAAGTTATGACCTGTGTCGACATGAACTAACGGAAATGGCGATTTGGCAGGATAAAAAGCCTTGTAGGCAAGGTGAGCCATGACAATGGAATCTTTTCCACCCGAAAAGAGCAGTCCCGGGTTTTCAAACTGGGCAGCTGTTTCGCGAAGAACAAAGATAGCCTCAGCTTCTAACTGATCGAGATGCGTAAGATTGTAGTTTTTCATGAGTTTTGAAAAATGATAGAAGAGATAAATTTAAAAAGTTCTTCAGCTGAATGCTCTAAGGGTTTATTTTCACTTTCGATTATTAGGTCAGCATCTTCAGGTTCCTCAAAGCTCGAACCTTTCCCGGTAAAGGTATTGATTAGGCCTTGATTTGCCTTTGCATACAGGCCCTTGACATCTCTTTGCTGACAGGTCTCAAAAGATGCCTTGATGTATATTTCTTTGAAGTTTTGGGAACCAATAATTGAACGAGCAGACTCTCTAAATTCTTTGAGTGGAGTAATCAGCGAAACAAGGACAATTAATCCGTTTTCGCAAAGAAGTTTTGCAACCTCGCTTACTCTGCGAACATTTTCCCTACGGTGATCTTCACTGAAATTGAGATCTTTATTTAAGCCGGTTCGTAGATTATCTCCATCAAGAACGATGGAGTGTGTATCTTGTTTATGCAGTCGCTTTTCCATCTCGATTGCTAAAGTGCTCTTTCCTGAACCAGATAATCCGTATAGCCAAAAGACCGCACCTTTATGCCCGAGAAAACTTTCTTTCTCAGTTTGTTTGATCAATCGTTCCTGTATCGGATGTATATCGGAGTTTTCCACAAAAAGGTTCAACCTTAGCATATAATAAAAAAAAAGCGAGAACGCTTAGGGGCGCTCTCGCTCATTGGGGTAAGAGCAATAATGCTCTTTGGGGTAAATTCAATCTCTTACTTAAAAGGATATGCTCCGGCAAGATTAATCGAGATGGCAATGTCGTTCGCCACCTTATCTAAATACTCTCCGGGTTTTATTCCAAATTCCTCACGCGAGACTGTAAATTTTGAACGCACAACTAATAAGTCACCTGGGGTTTTATTACGTTTTTCGAGCATTCCTGCTAGGTAGGTCAGTTCAACGGGAGTGGACATCTTGAGGGTTACATTTCGTATGGTCATCTTGCCGTCAGCAATTGCGGTTATTGAACGGTTTTCTTTTTTTACTTCGCGTAGGTTGGAAAGAGAAAATTCAATATTTGGATATTTTGATACATTTAACCAGTTTTCACCATGCATATGTTCCTGTAAAACAGGATTATCTACCCGAAGTGAGGACGCATCCAAAATGATAGATCCCTTGGTTAAGCCAGGGTTTTCAGGATCAAAAGAAATGTTTCCTGAGATTCCTCCTGCAGAGCCGCTAATTGATTCGAGCAATGCATCCAACTGGAAAATTATTGTATTTACTCCTTTTGGATCCTTGAAATCAAAAGTTTTACTGGAACCAAATGCAAGCACAGGGAGAAAGGATGAAATTAAAAGTAATATTTTCATTATCGGATTACCATTCAAAGGATTGGGTTTTTCAAACTTCTTTTTCGAAAATACAAAAATAAAAAAATGCATAAAGAAAAGAAAATTCCCAGGAAGGGGGTTTCAATTCCGCAAATGAAGCCTTCGTGCCAGGTAACTTTTGTTTGGGTTCCAAGTTCGGGCATTCCTTCGATGACTGCAATTTCCTCAATAGTTTTGATGCTTGTTGCCCAAAATGATAACCTTGCACCTTGATAAATCCAAAACGCAAAAGTTACCAAAAAAGGAATAACTGAAATCAATAATTGCATCTTTATCTCATTTAAGCCCTCGGATGGGCTAATTGATGGGCTTTCTTGAGCCTGCTGACTGATACATGCGTATACACTTGGGTGGTTGATAGACTTGCGTGTCCTAGAAGTTCCTGTACTGTTCGCAAATCAGCTCCATTATCGAGTAGATGGGTGGCGTAAGAATGCCTGAGTTTATGCGGAGTAAAGTCTATTGGGAGAGAAGAAATTTTTAGGCACTTTTTTAAAAGCAATTGTACCCATCGAGAGGAGAGTCTATCACCTTTTAAGTTAGTAAATAATGGTGCATTTAATGATGTATCTAAGGAGTAATTTTCACGGAAATCATGAAGTTTACGGACAGTGATATTGATTAATGGGCAATTTCTCTCCTTATTACCCTTTCCTTTGACGCGAATTATGGATGAGCCAAGATCCAGGTTTTGATGATTTAGCCCAACCACTTCGCTTACACGCAATCCCGCGCCATACATCAATTCAAGTATGATTTTGTCACGTAGTACCAGAAAATCTGCATGCTTTGAATTCTGGTGTACGAGGAACGGGGCACTCATAAGTTCCTTAGCTTGCTTTTCAGTCAAAAATTTCGGGAGGCTTTTTTCGGGCTTCGGAAGAGATAAATTTTTAAAGGGATTCGATTTTATCCATCCTCGTGTTTGGCAATAATGAAAAAAGCAACGAAGGGCCGAAACTTGATTAGCCAAGGTTTTTCTAGATAGTTTTTGCTGGCAGTCGACAAGATAAGATCGGGCAATTTTCTTATCTGTGCCTAGGATGTCGAACTCTTTTAATTCCGCATCAAACCAGAGAAGGAATTTCTGTAATGCTCCCTTGTAATTCCTTACAGTATGAGAAGATAATCTTCGTTCGAGAGAAAGGTGGCGTAGGAACTGTAGTGTTTCCACAGAGGAGCGATCTACCTCATCATTATACAGCGTTATTTCAGGCGAGTCCATGTCTCGACAACCATTTCGTAGAGTCCAGCAAAGAAAACAACGAGGAAGACAATAAGAGCAATCGAGAGGTACAATCCAAACCCAGTCTGAGGTCTTTGCTTAGAATCTTTGGCATAGGCACTTGATGTATTATCGTATGGCGCAATCGATACTAAGTTGCCTGACCTTTCAGAGCGGTTGTTCAATGGATTCTTCCGTGACATTATAAGTCTAATTATGATTGCATTTTGTAATCTTAGCAAGTCGATGACCCTAAGATTTACGAATTGTTAACTTTTTCCGAACAAAAATGGCTCCACTTTTCTTCTCACCTCTTCGAAGGAATCCTCAAGAATATAATGCCCGGAGTCAGCAAATCGGTGTGTTTTCATATGAGGCCAAATGTTTTCCCATTTTTGTAAGTACCCGCCATGGAAGCAAAAGTCTTTCATCCCCCAGCATGCTAATACTGGAGTATCGTAAAAATTTGCTAAATTCTTTGAAGTGTTTTGTAAAACAGGAAGTGTTGAGTGGTTAGTTTCAAAAGGAATATCCCGGACGAAGTTCCAAATCGCTACGCGGTTTGCCCAATTGTTGTAAGGGTACAGCAGGCCTTTCTTTGCTAAATCTGTTATGCCCTTAGCGGTTCCCATCCAGGTTGCAGGGCCGGCAAAACCATTTAAGGCTCTAACGAAAAATTCACCGAGAAGAGGTACTCGACAGAATAGAATGCGTAAAGGAACATCCCTTGAGGGAAAGGAAGCAGTATTAAGTAGTACAATTTTTCGAATTTTATGTGCTTGGTGAGCAAACGCAGTCATGCCAATCGCCCCACCCCAGTCATGGAGAACCAAGTTGAAGGTATTAAGGCTCAAATGGTCAACAAGTTCCACAAGGTTATCCGCGTGATTTTTAAGATTATATGAAAATTGGTTAGATCTTGGCTTATCGGAAAGACCACAGCCCAAATGATCGGGCACAATACACCTACTGTGATCCCTCCAAGACTTTACGGCTTTTCGATAATAAAAAGACCAGGTTGGATTGCCATGAAGAAAAAGAGTGACTGGATTGTCTCTAGATCCTTCGTCTAAGTAGCTGAGTGAATGTCCGTTTAAAAGTTTAAAACTTTTTGGTTTAAACGGATAGGATTTTTCTAGATGAGATGGTAGTTTCAAGGATTAATCGAAAGCATAAGGCTGGATAGACCGCTTCCGATGCCAAGTAAGGCTGTTTTTCGGAATAAGTTCTCAGGCTCTTTTTCGCAAGCTATTGTATAGGTAATGGGGAGTGAGACTGAGCCACAGTTACCTAATTTTTCAAAGCTTGGGAAATTAATTTTTGGATCGATACATAATGACTCTAGGACAGCGTTTGTATGAGCTTTTCCTACTTGGTGGGTAATGATCAACTCAGGATTTTTCGGGGTCCAATTATGAATATTGAGAAATTTTTGCCATGCCTTTTTCGCTACGGAAATTCCCGCATGGAGAAGTTCCTCAGAGTCGGTTTGCATAACTAAATCATCGCCTGAGGAGTCGCCTTCGCATAATTCGTTGTGCGAAGTATCAGTTTCGGAGACCCAAGAGCCAAGAGTTGGTTTGTCATTCCCTGCTAAATCCCGATGAGCAATTGACCATGCCACCGCTCCAGCTCCTATGGTTAGATTGGCAAAAAATGGTTTGATTGATTTTCTAGAGTGGGAACCTGTATTTAAAATATCGACGGTTTTATCGACCAGTGGAGCTCCATTCTCACCTGCAACTAAAATCGCTCTTCTGATTTGCCCTGATTCGATCATGGAGCCAGCAAGGACTAATCCATTTAAAAATCCAAGGCATGCGTTGGAAATATCAAGGATTTGGGTATTTTCACCTAACCCCATTAACCGATGAACATACGAGGCGGTCGCTGGTTCAAGCCTATCCCTACAAACCGCACAGTGTATAAGAAGGTCTACATTTTTTCCATCTATTCCCATGGCCAGAAGTTTATTTCCGGCTTCAGATGATGCTTGTGATGGTTTGTAGTGATTAGGCCATAATCTGCGTTCGGAAATGCCAGTCATGAGTTCGAGGCGACCAGAAGAAAGATTTAGGCTTTCGTAGAGGGGAGCTAATCGAGTCTCAATATCATGAGAGCTAATGATTTCAGTAGGCAGGGAGTACGCCATGCCCTCAATTACAACATTCGATAAACTCACCGATTTAATCGCATGGATTCTTGAACAATGTCCTGATCAAAGTAGTTGAGTCCCATGCCGGCATCGATCACTATGCCCTGCCCGTTAACTCCTGAAGATCTGTGACTGAGAAGGAAGGTTGCCAGGTTGGCTACTTCCTGAGTCTGGAGTGCTTTTTTTCGAAATGTGAGTTTTTCAGCAAACAGATAATTTACCAAATATCCGGGGATTCCTGCAGATGCACTTGTTTTTAGTGGACCGGCATTAACAGAGTTAAACCGGACTCTAGTATCTTTGGAAAAAGATTTTGCCAAGTAACGAACGCATCCTTCAAGAGATGCCTTAATCGGTGCCATGAATCCATAGTTTTCAGCGGTTACTTCGGTGGATGAGATGCCAATCGTCACCACTGATGCATCAGTGTTTAGGAATGGTTTACATATCCGTGATAATTCAACCAGCGAAAAGGACGATATTTGAGTGGCTTGCAGGAAGTCCTCCCGCTTCGTGTCATGAAAAGGTTTTAGTCCTTCTGAATAATTGGCAAAGGCGATCGAATGCAACAATCCGTCAAGCTTAAGGTTTTGTTCCTCACTTAATGCTTTTTGCAAGCCTTCAATTTCTGATTCGTTTTCAAAATCACAGGTGAAGATCGTCGCATCTTTGGGCAACAAAGATTGCAACTCTGTCTTCCGTTTCTTGTTCCTTACACAGTATAAAATTTTGGCACCTTCTTCCTGCAGTATTTTAGCCACTGACCAAGCGACACTTTTGCGGTTGGCAACACCAACCACCAAAATTGTTTTGTCCTTAAGTCCAAGAAAACTCACTGGGATGAATCTTCTTTAACCATTGCCAGTGCATAGGAGAGGGTAAGTGCGACCTTGCCTTCCTTGCGAACCTCTCCGGTCATAGTGAAAAACTGACCCATTTTATCAACAAGCTTCACCGAGATTTCCACTGCTTCTCCCGGCTTGACCATTCTTTTGAACCGGGCATCCCGAATGCGGGATAATACCGGAGTCACGGATTCATCGGTGAGTGACTCACTCTTGAGATGATCAGCGAGAAAAATTGCAGCTGTTTGAAATACAGCTTCACAGAGTAAAACCCCTGGCATAATAGGGTTCCCAGGATAATGACCTTCAAAAAAGGGAAACTCTGGCTTAATGGTCAGGGACGATGTGGCACCATCCTCTGTGACTTCCACAATTTTATCAACAAAGAGAAATGGAGGACGATGTGGTATTCTACGATAAATTTCTTCCATGATTTAAGGAAGAGAGCTAGAGAGTTTAGCCTTCTCAGGCAATGGCAAAGCTTGATTTCTCAGTATCCGTGTCCAAACTTTGGCTTGATTTGCCACGGAGAAAGCCGTCAATTTTATTAGCCGTAATGACACCATAATTGATTGTACCAAGCCAACCAGACATAATAATTCCAACCGATCCAGCATGAAAAAGTCCGGGTGCATGATTGGGTAATTCATTAGATACTTCGAGTCCCTCAAACTTAGTGCCAAAGGTAGCGCCGTTTGCATGATGGGTATAATATTTTATGGTCCTGGGGGTTGCAGCTTCAATATGATCAACCTTTTTTCTGATTCCAGGAAGGATTTTTTCAAGAGCATCAAGGCTTTCATCACATAAACGCTGCTTTGCATTCGCATATTCGGTTTCAGATAATTTTCCCCAATCCTTCCACTTCGCATTAAGGGACGCGACGATACTGTAACGCGGGTCCTTGCGGTGGGGCCTAGTATCTGGATAGTAAATGGAAAAAGTCCTGCTGGAAGTATGAAAGTCAGCCAGTTCATCAGTAGAAAACTTCGGTGACTCGGAAGTAAAAATTAAATCACCTACCGATTCTGGTATAGTTGCCCCCTTTTTAAGGCCAATGTATACTTGGCATGAAGTATTATTGAGACGAACCTCCTCAGCTTGTTTGGCAAATTTTTTGGGTAACTTCGAGAGTCCGAGCAATCGCTCGATTGTATTTTTTAAATTGGCGTTTGAAAGAACGGCACCGCATTGAATTTCTTTTCCATTCACTACTACGCCAGTGACACAGGGCTTGCCTCTTTTTTCGACTGTGAGCAGTTTTTCAACCATGCATTGCCTGCGTAGTTCGGCACCATTTTTCCTTAATTCCTGAACCATTTTCCTAATCAAGGAATCTGTACCATCTTTAAATGTGTAGATGCCTTTACGCATGAAATTTGTGAATACAATCCCGTAAGCAATCGCGGGATCCATAAATGATGAACCGTTTGCATAGGATATTGGTTCCAGTAGCAATCTCTTGACATCATCGCGTCCAGGGAAAAATTCTTCTAGCAGATCGCCAATCGTTCTTCCATCTTTGGCGAAGTAGTCCATTTTTTTGAGATGTTCGTAAAACTCCTCTACATGGTTCCTTGCAAGTTTGAACTTATCCTGAAGAATGTTGGTGAAGTCGACCCGGTCAAAAGTTGTCCTTAAGTCGTACTGGGGATTAACAAAACGGATGTTTTTTAACTGCACAATGGAGTCGGCGATCTCCTTGGTCCAGTATCTTCTGCATGACTTGATCATACCAACGGGAAAACCATGGAGCGAGATATCAAAGATGTGACCACCTGCACGCTTAAACCAAGTTGCCAGTCCCCCAAACTGGTAATGGTGTTCTAGTAAGAGGACTGAGTGTCCTTGCTTAGCTAAACAATTTGCACCGGTCAATCCTCCTAACCCGCTTCCAACCACTACTACATCGTAATAATCTTTTATATTGGCCATATGGTTTTTAGGCATATCGGTAATACTAGCCAAAATTCATTCAGGCACAAGGCATCAATCAACTGGATCTACAAGCTTTCTGTATTTCTCAAAAAATATTTTCGGAGTTTGCTCAATCGGATCTCCTGGGCCACAGAGTTGTTGTAATTTTAAGTCTTTCAATAATTGAAAGTCATTCTCATTGAGTCCAAGGGGAGAAATCATTAGACGTTCAAGTTGCATATCAGCAAGCGGGGTAATGCTTTTTAAGGGAAGGCCGACTATATTTAACTCTGCCAATGGACAATAACTAAGCGGTCGAATTGATTCAATGGGAGAACCAGGCAAATGAAGGGAGATCAAGGGTAAGTCCATTAATGGGGTTAAGTCATTAACCATAGTTGCCCTCATAATTAAATTTTCCAGTTGAGTTTCCTTCAACGGGCCAATGGAAGAAATTCTGGTTGAATTAATATTCAACTCCTTTAAGGCCGAATTATCGAGCGGCGCGAGGTCCACCACTTTCGAGTTAGCAAGATTTAACCATTCTAAGCTATCCAGAGAAATTGGTCTGATCTTCGAAACTTCGGTAGTTGCCAAATTTAAACGCTTAATCGGCATATCTGAAAGGAAAGATAAATCTTCAACGCCAGTACGCGAGAGATCCAACTCCTCAAGATCTAGGGATTTTAAGCTAGAAAAGTCAGTCGACTTACACCCGCTTGCGCCAAGTTTTTTAATGGATAATTCTTGGAGTGAGCCGAAAGAAGTTTCACAAAGATCTGGAAGAATAAGTCCAGATAAATTAAATTCAAAAATTTCGGAAAGCGAAAATTCCTCCAAGTGCGTAAAATCAAATTCTTTAACAGGAAGATGAAGCAGGTTTCGTAATGAGAAAGGAAGTCTTTGAGTATTAAATCTTACTCCTACACCGCCAGGAATAAGATAGACCTCTGCGGTGATTCCCATTTCAAGCAACTCTTTCGTGCATGCTTGACAAATATCCTGAAAAAAAATTGGTGAACCGGATTTTCTTGCCCGTAGTTTACTGGAGGTCATTTAAAAAAACTGACAAAAGAGAAACTTCGGCAAATCTTGGGCGTATTAAGACGGGGGTAAATCTTTGATGAATAGGTTTCTCCATCTAATTTCACCACCATGTGTCTGCAATTGTATGGGACCCTCTTTGATAACTGATCTTTTACTATTTTTGCGGTGCCAGTAATTTACCAAAGGGGCTTCATCAACGACTAAGGTTTGATTGAGCCAAACAGACACGATAACACCTTCCATAATAATTCGAAAGTGATTCCACTCGCCAAATGGTTTATCGGCATAGGTCAAGGGAGTCCAGCCTTTGCCAGGTCTATTATTCCATAAGCCACCAGAACCCTTCTGTGCACCATACTTCCACTTCCCTCCAGATTCAGTGGTGTCCCATATTTGAACTTGAGGATAACCCCGCAGGTAAATCCCACTATCTGCTTTTGCTACCGTCTTATATTCGAGATGTAATTCAAAATTAGCAAAGTTTTCAATTGTGGTAAGATAAAGTCCATTTCCGTCGTTGATAAGTTCTTCATTTTCAACACGCCAGTGCTTATTTATATCTGAGAGGCTCTCATTCCTTTTTTCTAACAATTCATTTTCGGGAAGCTTCATCCAGATCTCAGGGTTTTCAGTCCCCAACCCCCACCATCCTTCCAGCGTTTTTCCGTTAAACAATTTCCTGAAACCGTCAGGTTGAGAGTATGCAAATTGCAGTAAAATATTTAAGCAAAGCATAGATAAAATTAGCGATTTCATTTTGGTTTTCATGTAGTATCTTTAATTTGCTGGCAACCTGCAAACCTCTTCAATTGAAATCATCTCAGAGCAACAAATCGCCCTCCTCTGTATTTATTAATGAAAAAATTCGTTGTTTTCCACTCTTGATCCCTAGGTACTTACTAAAATGAGTATGAAGCAATTTATTGTAGGGTATAACTTAGCTGGATTCATAATGGGTGGCGGGAACTTTTTCCTGTTTTTCGGGATATGGGTACATGAAATATGAGATTTGAATCCCTTCGTTTTCCAGAAATCGAAACAATTTTTTGGAAATCCTGTCTGCTCCCTAGCAAACCATCATTTGTTTACACAAACTTACCTGATCTTCAAGCCATTGCTTCAGATATTTAGCTTAAATCTTCTGAAATACGGACTGTGAATATCTTGAATCGCCCCGCGAGCATCTATTTGGTTGATTTCTCCATGAGAGTAAGATTTTAGGAATTTTTTCCATTCCAATGCCCGATCTTAACCATCTTAGGCATATTTCAAAATCTTCAGGGTAATCGGTTACTCCTACTAATCAGCTTTATTTAGACAGAGAGATTTGACGAATCGCTTCATAGGCAGCGATCCCTACTGCAACAGCAAGATTCAGCGAGCGTAATTCGTCCGCATACTTCGGTATGGTAAGTCTTTTCCCATTCACCCATTCATGAACATGCGGTGGTGCACCCGCACCTTCATTCCCGAAGAGTAAACCATCACCAGGTTTAAAATTTGCTTCCCATATGGATTTTTCAGCGTGCGTACTGAGTAGGAAGATGTTCTGGGGTCGATTCTTTGATTTTTTAAAACTTTCCCAGTTTTCATATTCTAAAACATCGAGATGCTTCCAGTAATCCATACCAGCACGGCGTAAATTTTTATCTGTAATCTCGAAGCCAAGGGGATGGATGAGGTGTAAGCGGCTTTGGGAAAAGGCACATAATCTGCCAATATTTCCTGTATTTTGCGGGATTTCTGGCTGATAAAGAATGATATCAATCATCGTTTAAGAGAATTTTTCATCGCTTGCTCAGCTTCCCGTTGAGCCACTCTCTTTTTGAGGTCCTGCCGTTTGTCCCTTTGGTTTTTACCTGTGCCCAGGGCGAGCTCACATTTAATGAGAGAGCCTTTAAAAAATAGTCGCAAGGGCACAATTGTTTTACCAGATGCCTCAACTGCTGCACGCATGCGGTCGAGTTCCCTCCGGTGTAGGAGTAATTTGCGGGGGCGGGTGGGTTCGTGATTATTCTCGTTCCCAAATGGGTATTCATCCACATAGGCGTTATAGAGAAATAACTGATCTTTTACAAAACGGGCAAATGATTCCGAAATCTGAGCTTTGCCGTTACGGATAGATTTTACTTCAGTACCTTTTAGCTCTAAGCCTGCAACCACTTTGTCGCCAAGTAGAAACTTATGCCTTGCCTTGGAGTTAGTGTAAGACGGCAAAGAATCTGAAGTTTTTTTCTTGCCGGCCATTATACCGAAATGAATATCTACAGGCTTAAATCCTGCAGTAATACGAAGGATAAGGGAGTCAACCTTCCAAGCTTTGATCCCAAGGTTGGAAAGTTATCTTTCCTTCGATAATTTCACGAAGGGCAATGTCTTCGGGTTCCAGTTTTTCGAGGGATTCAATCAAAGGTTTGCTTCCGTGCTTAAGTTGCTTGGAACGGCGTGATACCAAATTAATGAGGGTGTTAGGATCCTCTACGATGGTTTGGGCTTCTTGTAGGTATTCGTCTCTCACAACAAAATTGGGTGAATGTAATAATGAAAAGGTTTGAAAATTAATTTTTTATATGGAAATTGCAATGCATTTCTATGAATAACAACCGGACTGATGAAATTTTGATTGGTTTAACGACGATCTCCCAAAAAGATGAGGCATCTACTTTAGTTGAACTACTTCTTGAATCCAACCTAATTGCTTGTGGTCAAATTGAAGGACCGATTATTTCAGCGTACAAATGGAATAATAAAAATGAAAAGACAAAAGAGTGGAGAATAAGCTTGAAGTTTCCGATTGAGAAAAAAGAAGGTTTAACCCAAAAAATTAGAGAAATTCACCCATATGAAACCCCACAATGGATAATCCTTACCGGACAAAGCACGAAAGAATACTGCGAATGGGTAAACCAATAAAGGAATACCCGAGATAAATGGGATTATTCTTCGGGTTTGGTTTTAACCAAAGAAACAACGCGGTCTCCCTCTTTCCACTGCCCTCTCTTACGAAGCAACTCAACACGCTCAAAGCGCTTTAAAACATTTCTTTTTTTAGTTAATCCGCCCGGAGGACTGAAACTGGGATGTCTGCTCATGTCCTATTTTCTAAAGTAATAGATGAGTTTGTTCAAGTTATAAAGAGACTAGATTCTCAAGCTGGTGCACCAATTGCTTCTGCACCAGGATTAAGTGGGTCCGTTTTTTCCTCTTTGGACTCCTTGCTCTTTTCATCGGTATCCTCAGGTTTATCATCTGGGATACTTTCGTCAGCGGCCTTTTTTATTTCAGAAATGATTTTACCGTGCTCTAATATCTCATGGATATGCTTGCCTTCGATTGTTTCATATTCGAGCAAGGCGTTGGCCGAACCATGTAGGGCTTCGATATTATCCAGTAAAATTTGCTTCGCCCTTTCATATTGCACATCGATGATCTCTTTGATCGAAGCGTCTATCTTGCGAGCGGTTTCTTCACTGTAATTTTGTGCGCGGCTTAATTCTTTGCCCAGGAATACTTGATCTTGCTTATCCCCAAATGAAATCATGCCAAGTTCGCTCATTCCCCAGTCGCAAACCATACTGCGGGCAATGTTTGTAGCCATTCTGATATCTCCGGCAGCCCCACTGGTCACATCACCAATTTCAATTTCTTCGGCTGCTCGCCCTCCCATGGCACAACAGACTTGGTTGAGCATTCTTCGCTTGCTGTGATTTAAAATGTCTTTTTTGGGGGTAAACATGGTACTGCCTAAACTTTGGCCACGAGGAATAATGGTTACTTTGTGAATGGGAAGTAGACCATCATCGATCTTGGCCTGCACAATTGCATGACCCGCTTCATGGTAAGCAATAATCTTTCGATCTTCCTCATCCATTACCCTTCTCCGCTCTCTGCCGAATGAGATTTTCTCACGGGCATCGTCCAAATCAATAGGCTCAACAACCTTCTTACGTCTCCGAGCAGCAATCAATGCACCTTCATTCAAGAGATTGGCTAAATCGGCACCTGAAAAACCAGCAGTAGCACGGGCTAGGGACTTAAGCTCAACATCATCTGATAGTTTGATTTTTTTTGCATGTACTTTGAGGATGGCATCTCTTCCTTCTAGGTCTGGCAGATCAATGACAACTTGCCTGTCGAAACGACCGGGTCGGAGTAGTGCATTATCTAAGACATCTGGTCGGTTAGTAGCTGCAATGATAATAATGCCCTCATGACCATCAAACCCGTCCATTTCGACGAGAAGGGAGTTTAAAGTCTGTTCGCGTTCGTCATTTCCACCACC
>Ga0181593_10000749_pt1 | contig 28589 bp, 29 predicted proteins | sample 071ome_19_FD_133756 | JGI IMG/M metagenome (GOLD analysis project Ga0181593, IMG submission 133756) | Coastal salt marsh microbial communities from the Groves Creek Marsh, Skidaway Island, Georgia - 071413AT metaG (megahit assembly) | ecosystem: Environmental > Aquatic > Marine > Intertidal...
CGGAAACGTGGTCACCGCGCTGACCGGCACGTGCTCCGGGGCATGGCGCGAGGACCGGGCCACGAGCATTGCGCGATAGGCAAGACCATTGGATTGTCGTGATACAGCAGCCGCCAACGCTGGCTGGAGTGCGGTTCGGTGATGAAAACCATTTGCTCACGTTTCTAGACCCCAACATGGCGATTTTCCATTCTCTTGAACGGGTATTGATATGAATGAGCCCGATTCAAATGGAACGAAAACGGATACCGGAGAGGCCAAACCCCAACGCTCCGAAGCCGTATTCAGGGGGCTGGGCGTTTTGGCGCTCTGCATTGCCGCTACGTTTCTGTTTTATGAGACTGGATTGAACGACTTCGTGAGTTTTCGCGGTCATCCTCATGGCTTGCCAGCGGGTCCTTTTCTGGGTTGGTTGATCGCCTGGGCCGCTGGTTGGGGTTTCATACGGATTCTAGTGTTGGTTGCCGCCAATCAACCGTGCGGTGGCTTGAAACGCGGTCCTGTGTGGGTGGTCTCGTCCATGATCGTCCTGGGCTTAATCCTCGCGTCCGGTTTCTGAGCAGAGCCTATCTTCGTCGAATTGGCCCATGCGAACGAGCCCGCGACCGTTGTCCATGGTGTGCTGATACCAAAGGGTACGGACAGTATCCGTACCCTCAGGTTAAACATGAGGGTGGTTACGGCGGCGGATTGAAACTCTGTGAATTGTCTAGGGTATGGGCATGATATCCATGATGTACATGTTGGCCAACGCCGGTTGCACGCCGGTTGCTTTCGCGCGGCTCCTCCGTCGATAGGTTTAGTTTTGGCATTATGGCAATTTCGGCGCGTCCTCTAGAAAGATAGCCAAGCTCAGGAATAGCAACGGCTAGCAACGGCCTGCTATTGAGGGAGAATTGATTTCATTGGGAAATTCAGACGAATAGCGGAAATAGCAACTTCCAGGGGCATGGATTTTTGAGATGGGTGAGTCGCAAATCGGTCGATATCGGCGAAAAGTTCAAGATTTTTGCGGGGGTTGAGTGCGTCGTGCCTGGTATTGTCAGCCCTAAAAGGGGGAGCATTTGGCGCAAACCATACCCTTTTGGCCAAAGAGCTTGCCAAAAGTACTTCAATGTTTTCAAAAGGTTAAGGGCTTTTGGGCTTTTGGAGCTTTTGGCCCATGGAAAAATAACTGGTAGAGCATCCCTGAAGAGTGCGGAGTGCCCCATTGCGGTAGTTTCTTCAGTCCACCACGCGGGAGGTGGAATCGGACACCCTATCAACGCGGTCGAGATGTTGAAGAATATTGAAGCCCTGATGGGCGGGGTGTTGGATATTCGGTGTGGTACTCAAAGTGGTACCAAATATTTTGTCTTTGAAAATTGTAATCTATATCAACGCTATAGGCGATAGAGTTGGCGGAGGGGAAGGGATTCGAACCCTCGATACCAGTTTCCCAGTATAACGGTTTAGCAAACCGCCGCCTTCAGCCGCTCGGCCACCCCTCCGCCGGATCGGCATGTGGACGGGATCGCTCCCATGCCGCACGGCGTATGTCGGGTGTTTCTAGGCGTGGTCGCGGGGTGTGTCAACGGGCTCTCGACGGCAATCGCGCGCAATTGGACAACCGCCCGAAAACCGGTCAATACCCACGCTTCAAAAGCGCGTTCAGGGCCTCTGTCACGATGAGGTTGCGGTAGTCGACCCGGCGATATGTTTCGCCCGTGTCCGCCGAGGCGTCCTGCTGCCAGTCGCCGAGCTCTCGGGCCGCGGCGTCCAAACTCATCGCGCGCTTCAGCACCTTGTCGGCGAGCATTCGGGCTTGCCATTGGATATCCGGGGCGACGGCTTTCATGGCGCCAAGGTTAGCACGAAGCCGAGAGGATGCGCGACGGTTGCCAAACCCGCGCCGGGAAACGACAATCGCTCGAGTTTTCACGAACCACGTCTCAACCTATCACGCGAGGAACCAATGGCCGAGAGCAAGGCGTCACCACAGGCATTGGGGGCCCGCCTCGCGGCCCCGGAGATCGTCGTCGCGCCCGGTGTATATGACGCACTGTCGGCTCTGTTGGTGCAGCAGGCCGGGTTCGATACCGCGTATCTCTCCGGCGCCTCGCTGGCCTATACCCGGTTCGGGCGTCCGGATATCGGCCTGATCGGCATGCGCGAGGTCGCCGATACCGTCACCGCGATCCGCGAGCGCATCGATATCGATCTCGTTGTCGACGCCGATACCGGCTACGGCAACGCGCTCAACGTGATCCGTACGGTGTGCGAGTTCGAGCGAGCCGGGGCGACAGCGATCCAGCTCGAGGATCAGGACCTGCCGAAGCGCTGCGGCCACCTCGCCGGAAAATCCTTGGTCAGCGCCAACGAGATGGTCGGCAAGCTGAAAGCCGCCGTCGACACGCGGCGTGACGGCGACACGGTGATTCTGGCTCGCACCGACGCCATCGCGGTCGAGGGCTACGAGGCCGCGATCGAGCGGGCCGAGCGCTATCTGGAGGCGGGCGCGGATGTTCTGTTCATCGAGGCGCCGGAGAACCGCGAGCAGATGGTTGACATGAACCGCCGCTTCGCCGGACGCGCGCCCTTGCTGGCCAATATGGTAGAGGGCGGCAAGACCCCCGTCAGCGGCGCCGACGATCTGCAATCCCTCGGCTATTCCATCGTGATCTTTCCCGGGGGCACGGTGCGTGCGGTATCTTTCGTGATGCAGGAGTACATGGCGCATCTGCGCGAGACCGGCTCCACCGCCCAATGGCGCAACCGGATGTTTGACTTCAACGGCTTCAACGCCCTGATCGGAACACCCGAAATGCTGGCGAAGGGACAGGCCTATGACGCGACCAGCATGGCTGAACAAGCGCGGGACGCTTAAGTGGAATGATCGACCCGGTTACCCTCGCGGTGCTGAACGGCCGTCTGGAGCAGATCGCCGACGAAATGGACGCGACCCTGTTTCGCAGCGCCTTCAACCCGATCATCGCCGAGGCTCATGACGCCAGTCACGGTCTCTATGATCCCGAGACCGGCGACACCCTGGTCCAGGGCAAGTCCGGGCTGCCGATTTTCGTCGGCGCCATGTCCTTCGCGGTCAAGGCGGTGATCGCCAAGGCCGCCCGGGACGGCGACATGGCGGAGGGCGACGTCTATATCTTCAACGATCCCTATGACGGCGGCACGCATCTCTCGGATTTCAGGCTGGTGCGCCCAGTCTACCGCGACGGCGCGGTGTTCTGTTACCTGGCCTCCGTCGGGCACTATCACGATGTCGGCGGCAACGTGCCGGGTAACTACAATCCCGTCGCCACCGAGAGCTTTCAGGAAGGCTTCTTGATGCCACCGGTCAAGCTATTTGAGCGGGGCCGGATTCGTCAGGACATCGTCGACATCATGCAGGCCAATTCCAGGCTGCCGGGGAGTCTCTACGGCGATCTCAACGGCCAGATCAACGCGCTCGACCTCGGCGTCGCGCGGCTCGGTGAATTGCTGGACGAGTATGGCGATGTGACGGTCCGGTCCGCCATGAGCGAGTTGAAGGCTCGGGCCGCGACCTTGATGCGGGCCCATATCGCCGAGCTTCCCGACGGTGTCCATGCCGCCGAGGACTGGCTCGACAATGACGGTATCGTGGACGAGCCGCTCAAGATCGCGCTGTCGATCCGTGTCGAGGGCGAGGCGATGACCCTGGACTTCACCGGCACCTCGCCGGCCTGCCTCGGCCCGGTGAATATCTCGCGCTCGACCACCGTCGCGGCCTGCTATGTCGCGATGAAGCATATGTTCGTCGAAGTGCCGGCTAATTCCGGCGTGCTGGATCCCATCGACTTCGTCATCCCCGAGGGTTCGCTCCTGGCGGTCACCGCGCCGAAACCCGTGGGCGGCTACACCGAAACCATCCTAAGGCTGATCGACCTGGTGTTCATCGCTCTTGCCCAGGCGACGCCGGAGCGGGTGAACGCCGCGGCCTACGGCACCATCAACGCGTTGTCGCTCGCAGGCTATCGCGAGGATGGGCGGCGCTGGGTGATGTTCTCGTTCTTCGGCGGTGGTCACGGGGGGCATCCCGAGGGCGACGGCCTTAACCATGGCAACGCGCCGATCTCCACCGCGACGATCCCGCCGCTGGAGATCCTGGAGGCGGCCTATCCGGTGATGTTCCGGCAATGGGCGCTGCGCGCGGATAGCGGCGGGCCAGGGCGGCATCGCGGCGGACTCGGCGCGGTCTACGAGATCGAGCTGCTGGAGAAACAGGCCGACGCCTTTCTTTTCGGCGAACGGGGTCGTTTCGCGCCCCCCGGCGTGCTGGGTGGCGAGGCCGGCGCTCTCAACCGGTTCCGCTACGAGACGGAAGACGGCGAGGAGGCGCCGCCGATGGCCTCCAAGATGGTCGGCATCTCCCTTGATCGCGGCCAGGCCGTGCGCCTGGAAAGCCCGGGGGGTGGCGGATACGGCTCGGCGCTGGAGCGAGATCCCGCCTTGGTGGCCGAGGATGTGCGCCTCGGCTATGTCGGCGCGGAGGCGGCGCGCGAGCGCTACGGCGTGGCGTTGGACGGCTCGGGCAAGGTTGACGAGGGCGCGACGAAGGCGCTTCGAGGAGGCGGGGCATGAGCGCCGCCGGGGAGGGCACGCGCCAGCGTTATGTCATCGGCGTCGATGTCGGCGGCACCTTCACAGATGTCTTCGTGCTGGACGAGGCGGCGGGCAAGGCGGAGATCGCCAAGGTGCCGACAACACCGGCGGATCAATCCAAGGGTTTTCTCGAAGGCATCCGCGCGCGTGTCGCGGATCTCGGCGAGGTGACGACCGTCGTGCACGGAACCACGGTGGCGACCAATGCCTTGTTGGAGCGTAAGGGCGCGCGGACCGGCGTGATCACGACATCAGGTTTTCGCGACGTGCTGGAGATGCGCCGACGTGATCGTCCCAGAACCTGGGGGCTCTGGGGCACGTTTGATCCGATCGTCCCGCGTGACCGGCGCCTGGAAGTCGAGGAGCGCGTGCTGGCCGATGGGACGGTTCGCCAGGCGGTGGATGCCGACGCGGTGCGCGCCGTCGCGCGAGATCTGCTGGAGATGGGCTGCGAGGCGTTGTCGATCGTCTTCATCAACGCCTATGCCAACGCCGAGAACGAACAGGCGGCCAAGCTAGCGGCGATGGAGATCTGGCCGAACGAGCACATCACGGTTTCCAGCGAGATCCTTCCGGAAATTCGTGAGTTCGAACGGGCCTCGACCGCGACGTTGAACGCCACCTTGCAGCCGACCGTGGGCCGGTATCTGGCGGCCCTGGAGAACGCCCTGCGCGAGGATGGTTTCAGCGGCGAGGTGCTGATTGTTCAGTCAAACGGCGGTGTGATGTCGGTCGACACCGCGCGGGCGCGTCCGGTGCGAACCGCCCTGTCCGGGCCGGCGGCGGGGGTGATCGCGGCGGCCTATATCGGCGAGGCGGCGGGGTTTCCGAATCTCGTTACCTGCGACATGGGCGGCACCAGTTTCGACGTTTCCCTGATCGCCGACGGGCGCGCCTCGCTGGCGCCGCAGACCTCCATCGGTTTCGGCATGATCGTGCGCTCGCCGATGATCGAGACCATCACCATCGGCGCCGGCGGCGGGTCGATCGCGCGGGTTGATGCGGGTGGCTTGCTGCAAGTCGGGCCGGAATCGGCGGGCTCGGACCCGGGGCCGGTCTGCTATGGCCTCGGCAACGAGCGTCCGACCGTAACCGACGCCAATGTCGTGCTCGGGCGGATCAACGCCGAGCGTCCCATCGGCGGGCGCCTGGATCGCCTCGACGTGGCGGCCGCCGTTACCGCCATCCGCGAGAATATCGCCGATCCCCTGGGCCTGGACGTGATTCAGGCGGCGGACGCGATCCTCAGGGTCGCCAACGCCAAGATGGCCAGCGCCATTCGTTTGGTCTCCATTGAGCGCGGCCATGACCCCAAGAGTTTCGCCGCCATGCCCTTCGGCGGCGGCGGCGCGCTGCATGCAGGCGCGCTGATCCGCGATGTCGGCCTGTCGCGGGCGGTTGTGCCACGCTTTCCCGGCGTGACAAGCGCGCTTGGATGCGTGATCGCCGATATGCGTCATGACCATGTCCATACCATCAACCGACTTCTGGACGATCTCGATACGGCCGCGCTGGACGCCGAGATGTTGGAACAGACACGCGAAGGGCACGGGGTGCTCGATCGGGCAGGCGTGGCGTTTGAAAGCCGGAGCGAGGAGTTCGAGCTAGACATGCTCTACCTCGGTCAAACTCACACCGTTTCCGCGCGCCTGCCGGTAATCGTCGGCAAGGAAACAACAGGGGTCGACCGCGCGATCATCCATACGGCCTTCGAGGAGAGTTATCGCGCCGCCTATGGACGCCTGCTCGACGGTATTCCGACGAGGGTGATGAACCTGCGAACCTCGGTCATCGGGAGGCGGCCACGTTTCGATCTTTCGCTGCTCGCGCCCGCCGCCGACGCGACCTTGGAAGGGGCGGCGCGCGGCACCCGCCGCGTCCATACCGGCACCGACTGGGTGGAGGCGGCGATCCATGATCGCATGGCTCTACCGGTCGGCGCGAAAATCGCGGGTCCCGCCATTCTCGAACAGCCGGACGCCACCATCTATATCGAGCCAGGCTTGATGGGCGAGGTCGACCGTTTCGGCAATGTCCTGATCGCGGAGGCGTCATGAGCGTCGATCTGAAAAGCTTGGACCTGACGCGGACAGCGTTGATCCTGGGTGACCTGCAAAACGACTTCATCCATCCCGATGGGGCCTATGGTCGAAGTGGTACCAGCGACCCAGATATCGCCGCCCTGCCGGGGCGGGTCGCGCCGGTCGCCCAGGCGGTTCGCGCCGCCGGTGGTTGGGTGGTCTCGACCCATTTCACCCTGGTGCCAGGGCGCGATGGAGAACCTTTCATCTCGCCGCATCTGAAGTCCGTGCGCCCGTTTCTGGAAAAGGGAGATTTTCTTCCCGGCGGCTGGGGACAGGATCTTGTCGATGAGCTGAAACCCGCCGACATGAGGGTGGAAAAAGTTGCTTTTTCAGCATTTTATATGAGTAGGTTGGAGTGGATTCTTAAGAAAGCCGATATCGAAAATCTGGTCTTCACCGGTATCGTCACGAATGGTGGCGTTGCGTCGACATTGCGCGACGCCCATGTCCGGGATTTCAAGACGGTCCTTTTGAGCGACGGTTGCGCGGCCTTTGGCGCCGATGTGCACCAGACCGCCGTCGACGCGCTGAGACCGGTCGCCACCGTCGTCACATGCGCCGAGTTTCTGGCGGCGATCAGCTATCACACCCGAGAGGCGCCGGCCAATACGATTGCCCAGGGCGTCGTGCCGGATGGCGAGGGCTCGGGATAGTTGGTTTTCCTACCGTTTGAACCGTATCGCCTGTCCCTCTGCATCTCTCGTGGCCCAAGACAGCAGGCCAAGTCCAACCTCGCCGATCTCCACGTTAATCACCGCGTCGGCGCCAAGTTTCGCCGCCTCCTCGCGGAGGCGTTGAGCGGCTTGCTCACGCGTCGGGTCGGGATGAAAAATAGTTAGTTTGTTCAGCGACACGGAAACCTTGCCGAGCACCTCATAAGGACGGCCCTGGAGATCGCCTTCGACCAGTTCGATCCTAGACGGATTGACCGCGTACGCGGTTTGCGTGCTGGAATCCGACACCGTGGTTGGTTGCGGCGCCTGGCCGGTCGGGGTGACTTGGGCCGTGGACCAATTCTGAGTTGCACAAGCACCCAACAGGGTAACGAGAAGGAAAACAAGGAATATACGAGCGAAGGGCATTGGCCTCTCCTGAATGCGAGCCATTTCCTATCTTAGTACCGTTACAGTGAATTTTTCACTCATAAAAATAAAAATACCACCTCAATCCAATTGGGTTAAAATTCAGCCGGCCACGCACTGGATTTAATAAAATAATACTCAATGGTTGGTTGCTGTTTTCGTCGAACCCCTCTGCTCCGCTTCGTCGATCCCAAAGGGGACATCGCCCTTGATTGTCAGGCGGTGCATGACCCGGCGGTACCCCGGATAGTCGTTCAACGCCATGTGCAGCACCTGTCGGTTGTCCCAGATGCCGAGGCTCCCGACCTCCCAGCGCACGCGACAGGTGAATTCCGGGCGGGTTGCGTGACGAAGGAGAAAGCTCATGATTGGAGCGCTCTCCTCCTCGGTCATGCCGTCCAGGCGAGGCGTGTTCTCGCGGTCGTTGATATAGAGGCTCGGGCGCCCGGTTTCGGGATGAACCCGGATGATCGGATGGGTCGCCGGCTCGGACGGTTTCTCCACATCCGTTACCTTGCCGCTCATCTTGCCGGAGCGTTTGGCGGTCTTGTTGTAGCGGTTGAAGCTGCGCACGCCCCGCAACATCCGCTTCATGCCGTCGGACAGGGCGTCATAGGCGCTGGTCATGCTGGCGAACAGGGTATCACCGCCGAACGGGGGAACGACCTTGGCGTAGAGCATGGTCGCCATGGCGGGCTCGGGGGTGAAGATCTGATCGGTGTGCCAATGGGCGCCGAAACCGCCTTCCTCGTCCGGTTCCTTGATGATTTCGATCAGTTCGGGATGTTCCGGGATGCCCTTGAGGTAGGGATGCGTGTGCAGGCCGTTCCAACGCTCGGCGAAGGCGACTTGTTGGGCCGGTGTTATGTCCTGATCTCGCAGCACGATAACGCCGTGATCGAGCAGTGCCTGATGAACTCGACTAAAAGCCCCGTCATCCAGGCTCGCGGCGTCAACGCCTCGGATCTCCGCGCCGATCGCGCCGGACAGGGGGGTGATCTCCATGGCCATGATGGTGACCTCAAGGATGATTTCGTTACATCGAGTTTAAGCGAAAAACAGTTTGGGCCGCGATCAATGTTATGATCATGTCCAAGGCTGGTTGGAAATATGCAGAGCAACGCCATGAGCATCGATTTCACGCCCGAGCAATTGCAGATCCAGGAAAGCGTGGCCCGGCTCTGCGCCGAGTTCGGGGATGAATATTGGCTGGCGCGGGACAACGACGAGCGGTTTCCCGAGGACTTCTGCCAGGCCATCGCGGATCACGGCTATATGGGTATCGCCATGCCCGAGGAATACGGCGGCTCGGGCCTCGGGATCACCGAAGCAGCGATCCTGATGCAAGAGATCTCGCGCTCCGGCGCGGGCAATGGCGGCGTTTCCTCGGTCAGCCTCGGTATCTTCGGCCTCAACCCCGTCGTCCGCTACGGCAGCGAGGAGCAAAAGGCCCGCGCCTTGCCGCGGATCATCAGCCGCGAGGATATCGCCTGTTTCGCCGTCACCGAGGCGGAGACCGGGCTCGATACCACGCGCTTGAAAACCCGAGCGGTGCGTAAGAACGATCGCTATGTCGTGCACGGCCAGAAGGCTTGGACCACCACCGCGCAAGTGGCGAACAAGATCCTGCTGATCGCTCGTACCGCCGAGGAAAGCCCGACCGGCAAGCCGATTGACGGGTTGTCGCTGTTCTACACCGACCTTGATCGCTCGAAAGTCGAGATCCGCAAGATCCCCAAGATGGGCCGCGAGGCGGTGGACAGTAACCTGCTTTTCTTCGACGGCATGGAGATCCCCTTCGAGGACCGGATCGGCGAGGAGGGCAAGGGGTTCCGCTATCTGCTGCATGGGATCAACCCAGAGCGAATCCTGATCGCCGCCGGTCTGGTCGGCCTCGGTCGTGTCGCGCTGGAAAAAGCCACGGCCTACGCCAAGGAACGAACGGTTTTCGGCCGGCCCATCGGCATGAATCAGGGGGTGCAGCATCCTTTGGCGGAAAGCTGGGCCGAGCTCGAGGCCGCGAACCTGATGGCTTTCCGCGCCGCGCAACTCTACGACCGGGGCGAGGATTGCGGCCATATGGCCAACGCGGCAAAATACCTGGCGGGCGAGGCGACCTTCAAGGCCTGTCAGACCGCGATCATGACCCATGGCGGCATGGGCTATGCCAAGGAGTATCACGTCGAGCGCTATCTGCGCGAAGCCCTGATCCATCGCCTCGCGCCGATCACGCCGCATCTGATTCTCTGCTACATCGCCGAGCGGGTGCTGGGATTGCCGAAATCCTATTGAGGCGACTGCTTTATCAGGCTACCCGTCCCGGCTCGCGGCGGGGCATGCGCTTTTCGCAATGCCGGGTCACGGAAAACGCGTTCCTGAATCGGACCCTTTGTCCCCAACTAGTGGTCATCGAAACAATCGATGGGAGTACCCTCGTGATGACCAGCTTCTTTTCCTCTTCGACCTTCATTGCCCTGAGCCTTGTCCTGCTCGGCGCGCTTTCCTATGCCGGCGCGGTGACCGTCTAGAGACAAGCGGTGAACGTGGAAGTGATCAGGCTGTCCTCGCATGGACACGACAATGGCGTCGATCCCAGCTTTCGCTGGGATGACGAGGAAGTCTGATCCAGAGGCCGTTTGAGATAGACAACGCTTGATCAAGCCGGCAATCGGCCTATGGTCACGCCTCTTTCAACGGTGGGAGCGGGAGCCTCCGATGTCCGATACGCTTGATCTGTCCAGCCTTCGCGGCGCCGTTAACGATCTCAGGGAAACCGGCATCGTCGACGTGGCCAATCACGGCTGGGGGCGACAGGGACTGATCCCGCTCTGGTTCGGCGAGGGCGACGTGCCGACGCCGAAATTCATCTCCGACGCGGCTCATGACGCGATGCTGCGGGGCGAGACCTTCTATACCGATCAGAACGGTATCGAGGATCTCAGGGCCGCCCTGCGCGGTTACAACAAGCGGATGTTCGACGTCGATTTGTCTGACGATCGAGTGACGCTGACCAATTCCGGAATGATGGCGATCGCGCTCGCCATGCAGATGATGATCGAGCCCGGCGACGAGGTCGTCGTGGTCGGTCCGGTCTGGCCGAATATCTACTCGACCATCGCGTTGAACGAGGGCGTGGCGACCCATGCCACCGTGCGGCTGACCGATGACGGCTGGCATCTCGACTTGGATGAACTCTTCGCCGCGGTCACTGAGCGAACCAAGGCGATTTTCCTGAACTCTCCGGGAAATCCGACGGGTTGGATCATTCCGGAGGAGGATCAGGCGCGGCTAATGGATTTCGCGCGGGAGCGCGACATCTGGATCCTGTCGGACGAGGTCTATCACACCTTGGTTTTCGACCGCCCGGTGGCGAAGTCGATGCTCCAGCTCGCCGCGCCCGACGACAAGGTCATCGCCATCAACAGCTTCTCCAAGTCCTGGCTGATGACCGGTTGGCGCATGGGCTGGATGGTGCATCCCGAGGGGCTGGGGCCGACCCTGGCCAAGCTGATCCAGATCTCCACCTCGGGCGTGCCGCAGTTCATTCAGCGCGCCGGCATCGCGGCGATCGAGGGCGGCGACGAGGTGATCTCCGATCTCAGGGCGCGCTGTCAGGTGGGACGTGACATTGTCTTCGATCACCTCGAGAGCTGGTCGAGGGTGAAGGCGATCCGCCCCAACGGCGCGTTCTATGCCTTTTTCGCGGTCGATGGGGTCACGGACTCCGTTGCCATGTGCAAGGAGTTGATCGATCGCTGCAATGTCGGCCTGGCGCCTGGCAGTGCCTTCGGGCCGAGCGGCGAGGGCTATCTCCGGCTCTGCTACGCCTCGACGCCGGAGAAACTGCACCAGGCGATGGAGGCGCTCAAAACCGTGATCGGTGGGCGCTGACGCGAAACGCTCGCTTTTCGCGGCGAAACAGGTAGAATCGCGATGTTGTAATCAGGGATCGCGATCATGGCCTTGCCCCCGACCAATACCGGCGGCCCGAGCGAAAGCCGGGCCGAATTGATACGCCGGATCACCCGCCCGGCGCCGCGCCGGGCGGCGTCTTCCGGCGCGGTTGTCGAGCAATCTTCGACGGCACCCGCCGAAACGCCGGCGCCGGCGGCCCCGCAACCGGGCTTTCGGCTCCGTACCGCGACGACCGATGCCGAAATCGAGGCACAGATCGCGCGCCTGCGCACGTTGATCGCCAATGACAATATCGATCCCGACGCTCCGACGGGCTCTTATTTGAACATTCTGCTTTAGCCATCGGCAAAAGGCGGGTGATGGAGAGGACGCGGCGTCCCATATCGCCGTCGCCGATGCCAAGCCTCTCCCATCGTCGTCCCATCCTCGACTGTCGCCCCGGCGGAGGCCGGGGCTTGTGCCGAGGAAGACGACGCGGTCAAGGCTGTTCGTGATTCGCGCCATTCGTGGAGCTGGAAACGAGGCGGCAAAAGCCCTTGCCTTCGCAAGGGCGACGGGAAGGGGAGGCGTTCGCGAACCGGTTCTCCACGCCCGAGCCGCCACGCCTCGTGTTCACCCGCCTAGACGTGCGGGACAACCTCTTCCCAGGTGAGGCGGACGGAGTTTTCCGCTCGCGTCGAGAGCATGCCGCCGAAATTCGGCCAGATCACCACCTCGGTCAGGCCAAAGGCCTCCTTCATGCGGGAAATCTTGTCCACGCATTCCTGGGGCGTGCCGACCACGCAGGCGTCATGCTCGGCGAGTTTGTCGAATTCGAGATAGCCCATGGCCCGGCTCTTCGCGCCCTCGGACATGATGAATTCGTAGCCCTTGATCGGGGCGGTATCCTGGCGATTGAGCTGATGGCTCGAGACCTTGTCGTAGAACCACTCCACATGCGGCGCGAGCACGTTGTGGGCATGGGTGCCGTCGCGGTCGACGTAGTAGGGGAGCAGAGTCATCCGCTCAAGCGTCGAAGGATCATGGCCATGCTTGGTGAGGTTGTCCTCATAGCGCTTGATCTCGTCGGCGAGCTTGGAGATCCAGTCCTCGCGATAGGTCCGGTAGCTGAAGGGGGCCGCGAGTTGCAGGGCCCAGCCGTTCTCGGCGGCCTTGTCGAAACTCTCGGGCGAGATCGAGGCCTGATAGACCGGGGGGAGCGGCTCCTGCACCGGCTTGGGCAGCATTTCGATCGGCTCGAGTATTTGCCAGAACTTGCCCTCGTGGGTGAATTTTTCCTGGGTCCAGGATTTCAGGATCAGCTCGATCCCCTAGTTGAACATCTCGCGGCTATCGGACATCTCGATGCCGAGCCCAAGAAACTCATGCGGCTGATAGGCCCGTCCGATGCGGAAATTCAGCCGCCCGCGCGACAGGCAATCGATCAAGGCGTAATCCGCGGCCGTGCGAAGCGGATGGTTGAAGGGAACCACGCAGACCGCCGAGCCGATCCGCATCCGCTTGACCCGTTGCAGGACCGAGGCCGCGATCACCTGGATCGAAGTCGCGATGCCGTAGGTGGAGAACAGATGCTCGGCCAGCCAGGCGGTATCGTAGCCTAGTGCCTCGGCAAGCTCGAACAGCTTCATATCGGCTTCCAGGGCATCCAACCGGTTGGTCTGATCCGGGTATTGGCTGAGGCTGAACACGCCCCATTTCGTGCGCTTGGTCATGGCGGAATACTCCTTTCCCCTCGTTGATCGTCGGCTTTCCATATCGCCATCCGATAAGGATATTCACAATCCAAACGCGCCGGCGCAACGTAATACCGGCCCGAGATGAGTTCGACTCATCCCGGGCCGGGAAGCGCGACCGCGCGACCGAGCTTATGCGAGGCAAAGCCCGCGCGGCGACTGAAGGTGATACAACCTGAGATGAGTCCATCTCAACGCAGGTCGGTATAAGTGTTTCGATCGCAAGGACGATTTTTTCTCCCGCTGGAGATCAGCACGAATTCTTCAAATGAAAAATTGTCAAAGGCTACAAGTTGAGCTCTCCTTTGCTTGTTGGACCGCTCTTTTGAAGCGTGCGGGGATTGTATATTGATATTTTTTTTATTTTAAAAATAGAATACAAAAAATTATTATAATTAGCAAAAAAATTCAATTTTATGATTTTTTGATGATAAAAATAAGGGTATTTGCGATATAATTGATTCGTATATTCAGTATGTGGGAAATTGTAATGCTCAAGTTTGGAAAAGTTCTTGGCATCGTCGTGATTGCCGCCTTGGCCGGATGCGCTAAATCCTCGGACGATGTCAGCACGAGTTATGTCTCTCCGATTCAGTACGCCAACAATGACTGCGGGCAATTGAGGGCGGAGTTGGCCAGGGTCAATCGGCAGCTCGTTCAAAAGATGCGAGCCCAGGACAGCCGCGCGGACAACGATGCCTTGGCGACGGGCGTGGGAGTGGTTCTGTTCTGGCCCGCGCTATTTTTCATTAAGGGCGATGATGAACACGCCGGTGAACTGGCGCGTTTGAAGGGAGAGTTCGACGCGATCGAGCAAGCCGCGATCGAGAAGCGATGCAATCTGGCGGATGAAATGCAACGCGCCAGGCAACAACAGGAAAGATACATCGAGGAACGCAATCGCCGAAACCAGATCAATCAGTGACCCAGGCGGCGATTGCCCTCACCGCGCCACGAATCCCCCGTCGATCGTTAGCTCGCTACCGGTGACGAATTTCGCGGCGTCGCTGGCGAGATAGACGACGCCCTCGGCGATATCGACGGGCTCGCCGAGTTCGCCGAAGGGGACGTTGGCTTCGATATATTCGCGGAATTCCGGGCCGCGGCGCTGGATGGCGCCCGCGACCATGGGCGTGTCGATGAAGCCGGGATGGATGGAGTTGACCCTCACCCGAGGCGTCTTGCGCGCGCATTCCAGTGCCGCGGCCTTGGTCAGCAAGCGGACACCGCCCTTGGAGGCGGCGTAGTTCGACGTGTTCGCCATGCCGATCAGGCCGAGGATCGAGGAGATGTTGATGATCGACCCGCCGGTGCCCTGGCGCATCGCGCGGATGCCGTGCTTGCAGCCGAGGAACACGCCGTCCAGATTGATCGAGAGACAGCGTCGCCAGGTCTCCAGATCCATCTCCTCGATCGGCATGCCGCCGCCGCCGATACCGGCGCCGTTCAGCAGGATGTCGAGATGACCGTGCTCTTCCATGATCTCGGCGCAGACCCGCTCCCATTGCGCCTCGTCCGTGGTGTCATGCGCCTTGAAGGTGCAGGCGCCGCCTGCCTCGCGGATCGCCGCAACGACATTCTCGCCCTCGACCTCCTGAATGTCACTAAGCACGACGGTTGCGCCTTCCTTGGCCATCAGCTCGCCGGTGGCGCGGCCAAGTCCCGAGGCACCGCCGGTTAGCAGCGCGACCTTTCCATCCAAGCGCCCCATTAGGTTTCTCCCCCATCATTCCCGGGAACTCTTAGGTGAGCCCCCTGTTTCAACAGCGCGGCCTGTAGCTCCGCGATATTCACGTCGGCCGCGTCGACCCCGGCATCGGCGGCCAGCGCGGCGGCGGCGCCGGCGGCATGACCGGTGACCCAGCATTGCGGGATCTCGCGCATGAAGGTGTGGGTCTGGGCGTCGCTGGACATGTGCCGGCCAGCGGCCAAGAGATTCGGCACGCCGCGCGCGACGAGCGAACGATAGGGGATCGAGACATTCGCGAATTTCGGCGCCAGGCTGGGGCTGACCCCGACCTCGTCGGCATGGCGGATACCGGCCTTCCAGTCGGCCCCGGTCATTCTTCCGAGACCCCGAAGCCGTCTGCTGTGCCGCACCCCGATTTGCGGACCGGTCAGCATCACCCAGGCATTCTCGAAACCGGGCGCGTGCTCCCGATAGAAGGCGAGCAAGCCCTGCATGCGCTGGCGCGAGAGATGCTCGACCTGGTTCAGATCCTCGAGATCAACCGCGCTGAACCCGCTGAGCCTTGGCCCCATGAACACCGCCACGTCGTCACGCCAGGCGGGCATGGGCAGCGAGAATTGATTGAACCGGTCGCGCGCCTTGGCGGTGAATTCCGAGAAGGCCTGCTTCTCGGTCATCTTGAATTCCAGCCACTTCGGGATCTCGAGCCCGCCGAACAGCCAGGCGGTGTTCATGGTGCCGTGGATGCTGCCTTCCTGGACGTCATCCTCGGCGGATTCCCCGGCGCCGACGAAGATATCGCCGTCGCCGGTGGTATCAACCACCATCTTGGCCAGCACCGCGTGACGGCCCTCCTTGGATTGCAGGATCGCGCCCTTGATCCGGCCGTCCTCCATGATCGGCGCGGTGGCCCAGGCATGCATGACCAGATCGGCGCCCGACTCGCGCGCTAGATCGTCCGAGGCGATCTTCAGACGCTCCGGATCGATCATCGGCGCCCAAGTGACGATGCCATGGTGGGCGGAGAAGCGGTTCGACCAATAGTCGACATTGCGCTCGTCCCGGCTTCCCCATAGATCGCGCTCCGGGCCGAGGATGGCGTCATCCGGCAGGCGATCCAAGACCTCCTCGGCGAATCCGCGCAAGATCAGGTTGCCGTCCCAGTCGGTCATCCGGTCGATCCAGATCACCAGACCGCCGGTCGCCAGGCCTCCCAGGTGGTTATAGCGCTCGACCAGCATCGTGCGCGCGCCGAGCCGCGCCGCCGAGGTGGCCGCCGCCGTGCCCGCGGGGCCGCCGCCGATCACCAACACGTCGACCTCGTCATAGACCGCGATCTCGCGGGCCGGCTCGGTGATCGTGCCGCTGGAGCGGCGCTCGCGCCGAGGCTCGCGCTCCACCTTGAAAACCGATTGGGTATAGGTCTGTCGATCGTCGCCGCTCATGTCCGCTCCAAGGATGGGTCGGGGTAGCCTAAACCAACGGGCGCGCCTCTGTCCCGCCCGCCATGGCCGATTCAGCCGATCCCAGGTACCGGATCAAAGGGGGTTTCGCCGGGTCTCCCCGGAGCGAACAGCCAGACCGGCTTGCCGACATCGGGCGCCGGGAGCGCGAGGAGCGACGCGGAAACCGTGCCGTAGCCGTGAGACGAGACCACCGTCATCGCCCTATTGTGCTCGGTATCATTGATGTCGTTGCGCTCGGCCATGAGGGCGATCCAGGCCTCCCAGTCGCCGGCCTCGGGATCCGGCGCCTGGGCGGCGGTAAAGCGTGGGCCGTAAGTCGCGATGCGGGGTGCGCGCTGGTCGTTCAACTCCATCGCGGTCAGCATGGAAATGCCGCTGGGGATTTCGATGACCTCAACCCCGCCAGGGCCTTCGGGTCCCGCGTGACGCAGCCAATAGGCGTCGCGATTGTCGGCGAGGATCATGTTGAACGGACGATAACTGTTGGGATCGAGCGCCGACAGAGCCGTCGCCGCGTCCACCGCCTCGGCGTGGTCCAGCGCCTCGAGCACCAATTCACCCCGACTGCGCTTGCCGGCGGCGGGACCGAGATGGCCGGTGCGGTTGAGGATACAGGCCACGACACCGGAATCGTTCAGCCCCATCCAGCTGCCGCCCGCCAGGATGTCGAGACCCGCCGTAACCTCTCCACGGTCCGGCCAGTGGCGCCGCGGCGGCAGCCAGTCGCGATCGATCATCTCGTCACGCAACGCGCCCAGAACGATGGGCCAATCATGATCGGGGCGGCGGAGAAGGACCGTGGTACACATAATCTGGATCTAACCCCGTGGTGGCGGCGGCGGGATGGCTCGATAGCATGCTCCGAACCACGCGGCAAAGTCGATGCGCCGCGAAAGAGTCAATTGATCTCGATCAAGGCGATGTCCGGTCTTTAAAGCGAGGATGGGAGACACCAAGTGAGGTGCTGCTGGAAAACCCTTAACTCGGGTTGGAGACAGGACCATGAGTAGTTTCGATGATCGACAGAAGGGCGAGGAGGGCAAGTTCGCCTTTGACGCGGAACGGCGTTTCAAGGCGACCGCGCGACGTGACAAACTGCTGGGTCTTTGGGTGGGCGAAACCTTCCTCGGCAAGGCCGGCGACGATGCCGAGGCTTTCGCCAAGGAGGTGATCAAGGCGAATTTCGAGCGTCCGGGAGATGACGACGTGGTCGAATTCGTGCTCAAAAGCGTCGAGGGAACCGACGCGGATCTGTCCGAGCATCGTCTGCGTCACAAAATGGAAGAGTTGATGGGTGAGGCCGAACGTCAACTTTCCGAGGAATAACCAGGCCGGAAGGTGACGCGTCCATGACCAATACGAAACTGGCGCGCCTCGAGGGGCGCGGTGTTCTCGCGGTGTCCGGCGAGGATCGCGTCGCCTTCCTGCAAGGCTTGGTATCCAATGACGTGGAGCGGGTCGCGCCGGACCGCGCGGTCTATTCCGCGTTCCTGACGCCGCAAGGCAAGTTCCTGCTCGATTTCTTCATGATTAGCGACGGCGACCGCCTGCTGCTTGAATGCGAGGCGAGCGAGCTTCCGGCCTTCGCCAAGAAACTTCGGATCTACAAGCTCAGGTCCAAGGTCGCGCTCGAGGATGTCAGCGCCGAGTTCCAGTGCCTCGCGGTGTTCGGCGGTGACGCGCCGGGAGCGCTTGGTCTACCGGTGGAGCCCGGCGCGGCGGGCGCGTGTCTCGGCGGTATCGCCTTCGCCGACCCGCGACTGGCGGCGATGGGCGCGCGGATACTGGTTCCGGGGGACGCGGATATCGCCTCGCTTGGCTTGGAAGAGGCCACGACCGCGGACTATGACGCCCACCGGATCGATCTCGGTGTTCCCGACGGCGCGCGCGACATGGAGGTGGAGAAAACCGTTCTTCTGGAGGCCGGGTTCGACGAGCTCAACGGCGTTGACTGGAAGAAGGGTTGCTACATGGGGCAGGAGTTGACCGCGCGAACAAAGTATCGCGGTCTGGTCAAGCGGCGTCTGATGCCGATAACCGCCGATGGTCCGCTCCCCGCGCCGGGGACGCCGATCACGCTCGACGGGCGCGAGGCGGGCGAGGTGCGTTCGGCTCGAAACGACAGGGCAATGGCGATGATCCGCCTCAACATGCTCGAGGACGGCGCCGGGCCGCTGCGCGCCGGTGACGTGGTGATTACCCCTCGCAAGCCGGATTGGGCGGTGTTTTAGGGCGATTGGGTCGCGGCGGTAGCCAGGATCAACCCACCGCCCATCAACGAAACGCCAGGTGCTTGGCGATGGGCTTGTAGACGTTCCACGCGGTGTTCGCCGCCAGCGGCAGGCCGTATGCGTGCCACTCGGCCAGTTCGGCCTTGGCCTCCGGTAGCATGGTCTCGGGATCGCCGAGCGTGTCCAGGCAATGGGCGCCCTCCCACTCATAGAGCGCGAGATATTTCGGCCCCATCGCCTTGTCGCCGAATCGCGGGTCGGGCTTGACGCGAAACCGGGCGGCCGAGAGATAGCCGGGGATGCGGACCAGGTTCGGCACGTGGGAATGGTCGTACCAGGCATTCCACTCCGCCTCCTTGGCGGGATCGTTCATATCCGCCATCACGACGCTCAGATAGTGATCGTCGCGTAGAAACGGATTGCCGAGGGTCGATCCGCTAATCTGTTCGTAGACATTCGATTTGACGTCGAGTTTCCCGGTTATGCCATCAAAGAGCCGGCGCTCCTCGATGGCGCGCGGGTCCTTGAGGGCATTGTCGGCGGCCATCACCCGGACCATGGCGTCCATGGTCTCGACCGCGTAGAGCGCGAGATACTTGGTGTCGCCCTTCACCCCGACATAGCGCCGTCCCCAGAGCCAACCCGGCACTTCCAGCAGCTTCGGCACGTGATGATAGTACCAGCTGTTGAAGGCGTCCTCTTGGTCCGGAGTGATATTCGCCTGAACCAACAGCAGCAGCGGACCGTTATGGGCGTCCATGTTCGATCTCCGAGAGTAAGCGGCGCCGAGAGTTCCACTCGAGAGTTCCGCCCGACCGCCTTGGCCGAGAAGTCTGAACCGCCCCGAGCCTCTCCGCAACCGGCCAACCCCCTTGTGGCCCGTATCCAGGGGGCGTAAGACGGGGCGTGCCTAGCCTAAAACCCATCACCCAAGCGCTTTCCCGCGTGCCGCCGCCTGTTCTCGCGATCAGCTTGATGGCGATCGCGGCGGTGCTGTTCGTCGCCATGCACACGATCGTTCGCGGCATGGCCGGGGAACTGCACCCTTTCGAGATCGCGTTCTTTCGCGCCTTTCTCGGTATCTTCGTGCTGGGGCCGGTGGTGATCCGCGATCGCGGCGCCAGCCTGCGCACCACCAAGCTCAAGCTGCATGCCCTGCGCGGGGTACTGAACGCCGGCGCCATGCTGACCTTCTTCTACGGGCTCAGCATCACGCCGCTCGCCCAGGTCACCGCGCTCGGCTTCAGCGTGCCGCTCTTCGCGACGGTTCTGGCGGTCATCTTTCTGGGAGAGGTGGTCCGTCTCAGACGCTGGACGGCTATCGTGATCGGCTTTATCGGAACTTTGATCATCCTGCGTCCCGGCGTGATCGATGTCGGGATCGGACCCATTCTGATCCTCGTCTCCTCGGCGATCTGGTCGCTGGCGCTGATGGTGATCAAGGTGATGACCCGCACCGAGTCCAGCGTCACCATCGCGCTTTACGCCTCGATCTTCCTCTCGCCCATGGTGCTCGCCGCGGCGCTCCCGTTCTGGGAATGGCCGACATTGGAGCAATTCGCCCGGATGTTCGTCCTGGCGACCTTCGGAACCATCGCCCAGACCTTGATGAACCAGTCCCTCAAGCTCGCCGACACTTCGGTGGTTCTCCCGGTCGACTTCACCAAGCTGATCTGGGCCGCGATCCTCGGTTTTCTGGTCTTCGGCGAGATTCCCGACATCTACACCTGGATCGGCGGCTTCCTGATCTTCGCCAGCACCACCTACATCGCGATCCGCGAGTCGCGCCTGAAGAAGGCGAAGCGGGTGGAGAGGAAGGAGTAGGGGCAGGGGCGGCGGCGGACCGGCTTTAGCCCGGTCGGTCGAGTTCGTCCTTGTCGTCACAATACAGCGCGATTTTGGTGCCTTGCGGATCGCGTAGATAGCCGACGAAGAAACCCGGACTGTATTCGGCGCGAAACCCAGGCGCCCCATCGCTCAGTCCACCGGCATCCAGGGCCGCGGCATGCAGCTCCCGAACCAGGGCCCGCGTCGCGACCCGAAACGCCACCATCGCCCCGTTCCCGGCGGAGGCAGCGTGCCCGTCGTAGGGGGTTCTGATGTAGAGCTTGGGATGTGAAGATAGTCTCTACAGTCGTCTCTTCGACATGTCTGGAAACAACGCCCTCATGAAGCTTATGCGGAATGGATCCCACCCTTCGGCGGGATGACGAAGGATGGGGGGGTGTGGAGGGATTGTTTCCAAATCAGGCCCTGATTTCCCCATTCGTATCCCCGACGCAGGACGGGGTCGACGCCTGAAGCGGTGGGGCGCGTGGGGTGGCGGAGCACTTTCCTCGATCTCTGACAGTGCTTTACCATCCGTCACGGTGACGGGCTTCAGGCGTCGGCCCCGACCTGCGTCGGGGATACGGTCATTTCAGTTAACTCCACCCACCACCTTCGCCCCACCCACGCCTCAACATCGCAACAGCGATCGTATCCCCTTGATCCCGCGTCACCCGCAAATTTCCCGTGCGCGCTCCCACGGGTTGGGCCAGGATGCGAGGGACTCACACACCATCAACCAGATTCGGAACCCCGCCATGTCTCCTGAAGTCGTCAAGGATCTCGCGCCGACCGGCGTGTTGCGCGCCGCGATCAATATGTCCAATTTCCTGCTGGTCACCGGGCGGGACGAGAATGGGGACCCGGACGGGGTGTCGCCGGACATGGCGCGGGAGCTGGCGAGGCGGCTCGGCGTCGGCCTGCAACTGCTGCAGTACAAGACGCCGGGAGAGGTCGCGGACGCCGCCGGGACCGGGGTCTGGGATATCGGCAATATCGGCGCCGAGCCGCAGCGGGCCGAGAAGATCGACTTCACCGCCGCCTATGCCGAGATCCAGGCGACCTACATGGTTCCCGCCGGCTCGCCGATCCAGAGCATCGAGGACGTCGACAAGGCGGGCAACCGCATCGCCGTTTCCGCCCGCAGCGCCTATGACCTCTGGCTGGTGCGCAACATCAAACACGCCGAGCTGAAACAGGTCGCGGGGCTGGACGCGTCCTTTGATCTGTTCGTCAACGACAAGCTGGAGGCGCTGGCGGGGCTGCGCCCGAAACTGATCACCGATGTCGAGAAGCTGCCGGGCGCGCGCATCCTGGAAGGCCAGTTCACCGCCGTTCAACAGGCCATGGGATGCACCAGGGGGCTCGAGGCCGGCGCCGTCTATCTCAAGGAGTTCGTCGAGGAGATGAAGGCCTCGGGCTTCGTCGCCGCCTCGATCGAGAAACACGGCACGACGGGCCGCCTGTCCGTCGCCGCGCCGGCCTGAGCCCGCGCCATGACCGATATCTCAGCGCTTAAAACCGTCAAGGTCGCCGTCGCGGACTACATCGCGGTGGTGACCATGGCCAACCCGCCGGTGAACGCCCAGAACCGCCAGTTTCACGAGGATATGATGCTGGCCTTCGACGTGTTGAGCGACCGCGACGACGTGCGCGCGGTGGTTCTGACCGGCGAGGGAAAGTGCTTCTCCGCCGGCGCCGATATCAAGGGACGCGCCGGCCAGGAACGCGCCGACGGCGACCACTGGCAGCACAGCCGCCGGGCGCGGGAATGCTTTCACTCGATCATGGAGTGCCGCAAGCCGGTGATCGCGGCGATCAACGGGCCGGCCCTGGGCGCCGGTCTCGCGGTCGCGGCCTCGGCGGATATTCTGCTCGCCGCCGAGGAGGCCCGGATGGGCCTGCCCGAGATCAATGTCGGCCTGCTGGGCGGCGGGCGCCACGCGATGCGTCTGTTCAGCCATTCCAAGGTCCGCCGGATGATGCTGACCGGTCAGCGCCTGACCGGGGCCGATCTCTACCGGCTCGGCGTGGTCGAGGAATGCGTGCCCGGCGACAAGCTGATGGAGGTCGCCATGGAACTCGCGGCGGAACTGGCCTCGAAAAGCCCGATCGCCATCGGCCTCGCCAAGGAGACCCTCAACGCGATCGAGGGATCCTCGTTGCGCGATGGTTACCGCTATGAGCAGAACAAGACCGGCGAGCTGTCGAAATACGAGGACAGCAAGGAGGCCATGCTCGCCTTCGCCGAAAAACGCGCCCCGGTTTTCAAGGGCCGCTGAGCCGAACACTTCGATACCGTCCACATCGGACGGAACCACGCTAGGAGAATGAAATGCCGCTCAAGGAAAAATATCTGTTCATCGTCAGCATGGATGTCGCCCCCGAGAAGGAGGACCTGTTCAACGAGGTCTATGATACCGAGCATGTTCCCTTGCTCTCGCAGGTTCCGGGCGTGCTCTCGGTCTCGCGCCTGACGAAGCAGCCGACCCAGATCACCCTGGGCGGCGAGATCCAGACCATGGAATTCCCGGACGAGCCGAAATACTGCGCGATCTATGAGATCTCCGGCCCGGAAGTGCTGATCAGCGACGCCTGGGCCGAAGCCGGAGAGAAGGGGCGTTGGGGCCCGGAAGTGCGCCCGCACACCTTCAATCGGCGGCATATTCTGCGCAAGGTGGTCGAGTAGGGCATACCAAGACGGACGGAGGGCGCGGCCATGGCGGGATTCACGGAATACGAGGATCATGACGCGCTCGGCCTCGCGGCTCTGGTGAAGTCGGGCGAGGTCTCGGCGAGCGAGGTGCTGGACGCCGCGATAGAGCGTGTCGAGGCGCGCAATCCGACCGTCAACGCCGTCGTCCAGAAACTCTACGACCACGGACGGGAGCAGATCGCCAAGGGGCTGCCGGACGGCCCGTTCAAGGGCGTGCCGTTCCTGCTGAAGGATCTCGGCTCGGCTCTCGCGGGAACCAAGACCACGCGCGGCAGCCGGTTCTTCGCCGACCTGCCGCCAATGACCACCGACAGCCTGCACGTGACCCGCCTTAAGCAAGCGGGGATGGTGATCTTCGGCAAGTCGAATACCTGCGAGATCGGGCTCAGCCTCACCTGCGAGCCGCAACTGCATGGCCCCTCGCGCAATCCCTGGGACCCGACACGCACTCCCTCGGGCTCCAGTGGCGGGGCCTCAGCGGCGGTGGGCGCGCGGATGCTACCCATCGCCCATGCCTCGGACGGTTTCGGCTCGATCCGAGGGCCGGCGGCGGCTTGTGGCCTCGTCGGTCTACGCCCCACCCGGGCGCGCAACACCCAATGGCCCTACGCGGGCGAGGGGATGATGGGCTATTCCATCGAGCACGCCGTATCTCTCACGGTGCGCGACAACGCCGCCTTGCTGGACGCGACCCACGGGGCGGGACCCGGTGATCCCTATGTCGCGCCGCCGCCGCTCCGTCCCTTCCTGGAAGAAGTCGGCGCCGATCCCGGATCGATGCGGATCGCGTTCACCGAAAAGGCTCCGAATGGCGCGCCGGTGGAGGCGGACTATATCCGCGTCTTGCGTGAGACGGCGGCGCTGTGCGCGGAACTCGGTCATGGTGTCGAGGAAACCGATCCCGCTGTCGAGGGCGAGGCCATCGTGCCGACCTTCCGGACCATCAGCGCCGTCAATGCCCTGAACGCGATCCAGAGCCATCCCGACGGCAAGAAACCCGGGCCGGGTGATTTGGAAACCGTCGTCGCCAACACGGTCAAGCTCGCCGAAGGCATCGACGCGGCCACCTTGATGAAGGCGACCCAGACCGCGCACCGGATCGGCCGCCAGATGGCCGCGTTTTTCGAGGATTGGGACGTGCTGCTGACCCCCGCCTTGGGCACCTTGCCGCCGAAGCTCGGCTGGCTCGACATGATGAGGGAGGATCTGGACGAGTATTGGCGCCGGGTCTTTCATTTCAGCCCCTTTACCGTCTGGTTCAACACGACCGGTCAGCCGGCGATGATGATCCCGCTCGGGCTGAACGCCGAAGGCTTTCCGATCGCGGTACAGGCCGTGGCCCGATATGGCGACGAGGCCAGCCTGTTCCGGCTCGCCGGCCAGCTGGAGGCGGCAAGGCCGTGGTTCCATCGCAAGCCGGCCCTGGTCACCGGCGGCTAGGTGGACGGGGGGCGGCGCATGCAGGCCACGGATTTCGAGCCACGAACCATCAAGAGCAACGGGATCAATCTGCGCTGCGCCGTCGCGGGCGAGGGGCCGTTGGTCGTGCTGGTTCATGGCTGGCCCGAGCTTTGGTACTCCTGGCGCCATCAGATCAAGCCGATCGCCGAGGCCGGCTTTCGCGTCGTCGCGCCCGACATGCGCGGCTATGGCGGAAGCGACAAACCTGGACCCGTCGAGGCCTATGCGCTCACCCATCTCATGGATGACCTGGTCGGCCTCATCGATGCTTTCGGCGAGGAGAAAGCGATCCTGATCGGACATGATTGGGGCGCGCCGATCTGCTGGAATACCGCGGCCCTGCATCCCGAGCGGGTGGCGGCGGTGGCCGGGCTCAGCGTGCCTTATCGGCTACGTCAGCCGGTCTCGCAGATCTCGTTCTGGCGCCGGTTCTACAAGGATAAATTCTTCTACCAGCTCTACTTCCAGGACGAGGGGATCGCGGAGCGGGAGTTGGAAGCAGATGTGCGGCTTTCGCTGCGCAAGATCTACTACTCGATCTCAGGCGACGTACCCTCCCTGGACGGCTGGCTCGAGCGGCCTCCAGGTGGCGGGTTGCTCGACACCATGACCGACCCGGACCCGTTCCCGGCATGGATGACCGACGCCGATCTCGACTATTTCGTCGAGAACTTCACGGCCGGCGGGTTTCGCGGCCCGATCAACCGCTATCGCAATCAGGATCGCGACTACGAGATGTTGCCGATGATGGGCGTGGCGCCGGTCAATCAGCCTTCGTGCTTCATCGGCGGCGCCAAGGACGTGGTCCGGTTTTTCGTGCCGGGCCGCGACGGTTTCGCCGATGTCACCGGGAATTGCACGGATCTAAGGCTTTCCCGGATCATCGAGGGCGCCGGTCACTGGGTTCAACAAGAGGCGCCCGACGCGGTGAACGAGGCGCTGCTGACCTTCTTGGCGGGGCTTGATGACTGAACCACGCGAAATCCTGTATCTCTCCGAGGATGACCTGGCGGGTCTCGGCATTTCCACGGCGGACGCGACGCGGGCGATCGAGGACATGTTTCATGGCCGTGCCGCCGGAAAGGTCTGGTGGGCGCCCAAGGCAAGCGTGATGCCCGGCGATGGCCGGTTCATGATGGCGACCCTCGCCGTGGCGGACGAGCCGCCGGTGATGACGGTGAAGTCCCTTCTCTTGGCTCCGGATAACGGCGAACGCGGCCTGCCGCGCCTCAATAGCGTCATCAACGTCATGGACGGCGTGACGGGCTTGCCGCTGGCGACGATGGACGGGAATTGGATTACGGCTGTGCGCACCGCCGCCCTTAGCGCCGTGGCGGCAAAGCACCTTGCCTGCGAGGACGCGGCGGTGGCCGGTTTCGTCGGCTGCGGGGTTCAGGCGCGCTCGCATCTCCAGGCGTTTGCCTCGATGTTCCCGCTGCGGGAGATCCGCCTCTTCGGACGCGGGCGCGCGAATATCGACGCGCTATGCGCCGCCGCCGGCGAACTCGGCCTGTCCTCGGTGATATGCGAGGATGGCGGCGCGGTGCTGGACGAAGCCGACCTGATAACCACTTCGGTGACCTTTTCCGACGGGGTGGAGCCGTTTCTCGACGCGACGCGCATGAAGCCTGGAAGTTTCGCCGCGATCACCGATCTCGCCGCGCCCTGGTTCAGGGACAGCTTCGCGTCTCTCGACCGGATGATCATTGACGACCTGGATCAGGAAGCGGCCATGGAGGCCAAGCTCGCCGACCCGTCGCTGGTGCATGGAGATCTGTCGGGACTGGTTCTGGGAAAGGTCCAAGGGCGCGTCGCCGCGACCGATCGCGCGGCCTTTGTCTTTCGTGGCCACGCGATCGGCGATCTGGCGCTCTCCGCGCTGGCCTACCAGCGCGCGGTCGGGAGCGGGAAGGGAGCCCGGATCAAGGCCTAGGCGGCCAAGGCGCCGGACTCGCAAGGGTGACGGTGAAAAGACGGTAGCGCGGGTCTCCGTCGTCCCAACCTTGCCCATATCCCTAGGCCGTCGCCCCCGCGGCGGCGGGGGCTTTTGCCGTGATCGTTCCCGCCCGGCGAGCCGGACACCAACACGTCACGAGGCCGGAGCCGGCGGCACAAGCCCTTGCCTTCACAAGGGCGAGGGAGAAAAGGGAAGGGAACCCGGATTACAGCCTAGGCGGCTAGGGCGTTCCTCTGATTGACGATCGCGACGCAGCTTTGCGCCGCCTCGCGTCCCTTGACTTGGAAGTGATCCAGGAAGAACCGGCGATGCTCCTCGGTTTCCTGGAAGTTATGCGGCGTGAGCACGACGGAGAGGACCGGCACGTCGGTATCCATCTGCGCCCGCATCAGCCCGTCCAGAACCGTGCTCGCGACGAAATCGTGTCGATAGATCCCGCCGTCCACCACGAAGGCCGCGCCGACCACCGCGTCGTACTGTCCGCTACGCGCCAGACTTCGAGCCTGAAGTGGAATTTCAAAGGCGCCAGGCACGTCGATTACATCGACCTGGGCCTCGGTATTGGTCAGCCGCGCGATCTCCTCGAGAAACGCGATGCGGCTCTGGTCGACGATATTGGCGTGCCAACGCGCCTGAATGAAGGCGACACGCGGTGTTTTTGGAGATGTCTGGGTGCTCTGATCCATGGTTTGCTCCTTCAAGCAAAAAGGTGAATCAGGGCGTACGAAACAACCGGGCCGCCCATGCAAGCCGAGGCGGCTAATCGGCTCTCTCGCTCTCTTCCATCCGGACTATGACCGTCGGCTCCGGCATCTCACCGGATCTGCTGACCCCGGTCTTCGCGAGAAGACCAAGCGCTCGCGGGCTCGGACGGCGCGCGCCGTCCATACCGCCGGTGGGGAGTTTCACCCCGCCCCGAGAACGTGTCCCGTCGGGATGACGGAACGAGTGGAATATAGGGGGAGCTGGGCGGGTTGTCGAATAGCGATATCAGCGAGGCGACGGGGGCGCTTGCCGTGATCTTTCCGGTCCGGCAAGTCGGCAATCAGCACGCTAGGTGGCCTAGGTCGGCGGCAAAAGCACTTGCCTTCGCAAGGGCGACGGTGAATGCGCGGAATCCAGGGATTCGCCGCTAAATGCTACAAAATATCCAGCACCTGTTCCGGCGGGCGTCCGAGGGCGGCCTTGCCGTCGGAGAGCACGATCGGGCGTTCGATCAGGATGGGGTTGTCGACCATCGCCTGGATCAGCGCATCCCGGGATTTTCCCTCATCCGCGAGATTGAGTTCCTTGTAGGGCGCTTCCTTGCGGCGCATCAGTTCCCGCGGCTCCATGCCGAGCTTGCCGAGAATCTCGCCTAGCGTCGCCGCGTCCGGAGGGCTGGACAGATATTCGATGATCTCGGGCTCGACCCCCTTTTCCTGGAGCAGCGCCAGGGTTTGGCGGGATTTGGAACAGCGGGGATTGTGATAGATCGTGACACTCATCGTGGTTTCCTCGTTCAAACCTTCAGTCTTCCGTCCAGCCGTCATGGCGCGCCCGGATGTAGCGCCAAGTGAAGGATCGAAGCACGTGATGACCGGTTGGGCAAGTCGGTCATGGTGAGGGACATTGCCCCGTCTCGTATCCCCGACGCAGGTCGGGGCCGACGCCCGAGCCTTGTCATCGTGACGGGTATCCGATCACTGTCGGGGATACGGCTGGCGGATGATATCCGACGGTGGACACCGGCCAGAGGCCCGGACAGAATACGGCGACTTCCGCAACAGGGTATCCCCATCATGAACTACCGCAAGCTCGGCCGGTC
>Ga0181593_10000750_pt1 | contig 28582 bp, 34 predicted proteins | sample 071ome_19_FD_133756 | JGI IMG/M metagenome (GOLD analysis project Ga0181593, IMG submission 133756) | Coastal salt marsh microbial communities from the Groves Creek Marsh, Skidaway Island, Georgia - 071413AT metaG (megahit assembly) | ecosystem: Environmental > Aquatic > Marine > Intertidal...
CAAAGTCACAAAAAGTACGCTGGGATGTGCTCAAAGGGTCGTACCACAACACTCAAATTTTTGATTTTGCACTCAAGTGTATCTTGGAGCAGAATCGAAAAGACCTTGAGAAAACCGAGGATAAAGAGGAGCTTTTTGCACTTTCAAAAGAAGTCCCCGGTCAAACTCCAGAGGCTGACGCGGTCCTCGCTAAGCTGGCAACTAAGGTTAAAACCCAAAAAGACAGACGTAGGCTACTCGCCATGTCTCGTCCCGACCATCCATTTTATAATGATTTGGTCACAAAGCTTTTGAAAACTGGTCTTTCTAAACAAGATAGATTTGCTTTTCAGTAAAATGCACAGGCGGTCCTAGAAGGACCGCCTTTTTTATTCTTAAAATTTAATCAAATGCGCAGATGCGCAGAATGAAGGAGCGAGAATGGGGGGCATATTTTTTATACGATGACTATTCGAGCGACGCACATGACAAAGCAGATATGTATATGATGGAGTTTTAAATACCTTTGCAGTTTGCTGCTGGAGAATACCCCGCCCTCTCTGCCTCTTCTTTTGTTTCAAAATATACTTTATTTTCTTCTTTAATCTGTTTTGCTCCCGCACACCACGTGAGATGGTATTTGGTTCCATTTTTTGAAGCTACATACTGTGCGTTTGTGGCAACTTCCGATGTCTCTGTGGCTGTTTCTATTATTTCTGCTTTTTGATTACGTACTTCATGATTTAATGTTGCATTTGACTCAAAACTCCTATTTGAAGACTTTCCGAGCACAAAACCACCTAAACCCGTAGCAATGATAATTATCACCAAAAGAAGCTCTGAATCTGCAATCAAGGCCTTGAATTTTCCATATACTTCTTGTATACTCATGGCCATCATTATACAGGAGCTGGGCTACGGCCACACTGCATAACGTAAGTAATAACAACGATATATGTCAAAGAAAAAAGCAGGCGGTAGCGCTAAAAACCTCTCGGATTCTAATGCACAGTATCTTGGAGTGAAGCGCGCAGATGGTCAGCTCGTGAAAACTGGTGAAGTTATTGTTCGCCAGCGAGGAACAAAAATCGAAGCTGGTAAGAATGTCGGCATTGGAAAAGATCATACACTTTTTGCAACAAAAGCAGGACGGGTATCATTCGACAGTATGCGAAAGACAAACTTTACTGGTAAGACTGTTTCAAAGAAGCGAGTTGGAGTTATCGAAGCCTAAATAACAAAACCCCCGCGCCTACGGCGCGGGGGTTTTGTTATTGTTATGAACCTCTATTTATCGTTACTGACTGAATGATAATTGGGTCAACTGGAAGACTTGGTTCGCCTGTTGTTGGTGAAATCTCTGTTTCTACACCGGCAATATCATCGACTATTTCCATACCTTTAACTACACGACCAAACACTGGATGCTTAGATGTAAATGGCTCTTTGTCAAAATCAAGGAACTGATTGTTGTCACTGAGGTTTATGAAGAATTGACTTCCTCCAGAATCCGGCTGGCCGGTATTTGCCATAGCTATTGTTCCTCTCGTGTTTTTGAGAAGCGGATTGTCAATAAACTCATCTTGAATAGTATATCCAGGACCACCCATTCCATAGGTCTTCACATCTTCTCCTTTAGTGTTTGGGTCACCTCCCTGAATCATAAACTCATTCATCACTCTATGGAACTTCTGACCATCGTAGTATTTTTCTTCTGCTAATTTAGTAAAGTTCCCTACCGTAATTGGCATTAAATCTTCATAGAGTTCAATTTCAAAAACTCCTTTATTTGTTTGAAATACAGCTATTGGATTCATAGTGTTTGTTATATCATCGTTATAAATTTGTAATTCTTCAGTCTCGAATGGGTCATTAAGTTCAATTTCTTCTGAGAGAAGCGGTTCATTTGGTTGGTTACTTTTATCAAACCAATACGCAATACCTGTGAGTAAGACTGCTGATATAAGGATTACTCCAACAATTTGTTTAACGCTTGCCATAGACTATTTTGATACCACTAGTAATGTCGCCTCTCCTTTTTTATCTCCACACGAAAGCTCAATCGTATGCTCTCCCACTTCCTTTATAGGTTGGGTAATTGAAACGTAGGATTCCTTGATGGAAACATTTTCATTTTTACTAAACGCTTCAGCTATTTCTTTCTCATGAATGCCTTTAAAGAGGTGACCTTTATCATTTGCCTCAACAACCATCTCTACGTGTGCATTTTCTAGCACCTTGAGTGATGCAAGAAAAGCTTCTTTTTCGTTCTCCTCCTGCTCTGAATGCTTATGCTTTATTTCTTCAACTCGCTTTATATTTTCAGCGGTTGCTGGTTTTGCGAACCCTCTTGGAATAAGAAAATTGAGGGCATGACCATCGGGAACTTCCTTTATCTCAGATTTTCTTCCTAGTCTGGCAACATCTTTAGTAAGTACTACTTTCATAAATATCAATTCTATCTAACTAACAGTGAAAGCATCATAGCAAAAACGAGTCCGTCTTAAAAGCTATTCACTTTCGGCAATTTCTTCTCCTTTAATAAACGAAAGAGCAGCATCGAGTTGTGGGTCTCTTTCTGCCTCCCTGTCTTCGAGTGTAAACTCAACTTCTATATCTGGCGCTAAGCCACCCTCTGAAATTGAGGTACCATTTGGCGTGAGCCATCGTGCAACAGTGACCTTAAGAGAAGATCCGTCATCAAGCTCTACGAGCTCTTGAACAGAACCCTTCCCAAACGTTTGTGCTCCTATAACTGTTGCAACACCGTGTTCTTTAAGTGCGCCTGCGAGAATCTCTGACGCAGATGCTGAGCCACCATCGACAAGCACGACTAATTTTTCTGGAGTAAACCTACCAAGCGTTTTACCTGAACTTCGATATACTTCTTCTTTGTCAGAATCCCCAAAACTTTCTCGAACCACTGTCTTCCCCATTGGTAGGAAATAGCTTGCTATTGATACTGCACTTTGAAGGTATCCTCCAGGATTACCTCTTAAATCAAGTACCATATTTGTGGCGCCACTCTCAACATATTCGCGAAGTGCTTCTTGTACTTGCGCTTCAGCGATGGCGTTAAAACTATAGAGTGAAATGACAAACGTGTCTCCTATCTGCTCTGTCTTACTCGTTGGAATGGTAATAGTATCTCTCGTGACCACAATATCTCTAAACTCTCCTTCTCCTTCACGGAAGATGGTTAACGTCACGTCTGTTCCTTTCTCACCTCTAATGAGTCGGACCGCTTCATCAATACCCATTCCCTCAGTCGAAGTGTTGTCTACACGCACCACTGCGTCTCCTGCAAGCAAACCTGCTTTTTCGGCAGGAGAATCAGGAAGTGGAGCGATGACAGTGACTACTCCGTTCCTAATCCCTACTTCCATACCTACACCACTAAAGTTTCCACTAATATCCTCTTCAAACATTGAAGCGTCAGCTGGAGGGAGATAGATAGTGTATGGGTCTCCGTATGAACGCACTAAGCCATCAATTGCGCCCTGTACTTTCTCTTCATCACTTATAGTTGTACTTGTTCCTGCAGTTACAAACTTCTCATCTAAGAGGTTCCACACATCCCAAAACTCAGTTAAATCAACAGAAGCGTCAGCTTCAATTTTTGGTGAAAAAAGCGAAAAAATACTTGCTTCGATTTTTGTTTCAGTTCCTATGTGTAATCCAGAAAAGAATGTTGCAGTAGCCAAAAGCACAGCTAGACCGATACCGAGTAACGGCAAAGTTTTGGTTCCGTCTAAGTTGTTGTGCTCGTCTCTGTGTTCCAGAGAATCTTGACTGTCTGACATGTGATGTATTATTGCACATTCTCCACTATTTATACAAAAAATAACTTTTTAACCGTACCTGCGTGCTAAAATACCTGCATGAGAGAACGTCTTTCACAAGGTAAAGTTCTTTGGATTTCTTTGTACAAACCCACAACGGAAGAGATAAAGAAGACGATGAAAGAGCTGGACATTTCACCGCTTCTTATGGAGGACCTTTCTACTCCTGTCCCAAAGAATTATGCACGTGAAGTAGATGGCGCTATAAAGCTGGTCTTGGATTTTCCTGTGATTAAAAATATCAGTGTCACACATCCTCATGAGGTTAAGTTAATTATCATGAAACAGACACTGCTCACAGTACACTATGACGAGATGGGTGGCATGGACCGTTTTAAACGACAAATGGAAGTTGCACAAACACTTCGAAAGAATCAAAAGAATCTCACTGGCGCTGATTTGTGTCTCACGCTCCTCAGTCATCTCTACGACAGTACAGGACTCAAACTCGACTACTTAGAGACCAAACTAGAAGACATCGAGTCAGAAATCTTCAATAACAACGAAAAAGAAATGGTTGAGGAAATTTCAAAAACCTCAAAAAAGCTTATTTCCTTCAAACACATTCTCTGTGGACACGAAGAGATATTTACTGAAATTCATCCAGCTTTTAAGAAACTCTACAAGGAAAACATTGACCACAGTATGCATAAAATCATGAAGCACTACACACTTCTCAAAAAGCATACCGAGCTTCTCACTGAAACACTTTTAACATTACGTGACACCAATGCAGCAATGCTCAACACCAAACAAAATGAGGTTATGAAAATATTTACCATCATGGCGTTCATTACCTTCCCGCTTACACTCATTAGCTCGGTGTTTGGCATGAACACAGTTTCGATGCCAATTGTTGGACACCCACTCGATTTCTGGATAATTACTGGTGTCATGCTCATGGCAATGACAGGTTTCTTCATATTCTTTAAGTATAAAAAGTGGATTTAGACACACTATATGAGTCTGATATACTAATGTCTATATGGGTATTTTCTCATTCCTAAAAAATAGTTCTGATATTCCGGACAGTCTCCCGATTTATTTCTACAACTCTCTCACAAAACAAAAAGAGGAATTTAAGCCTGTTAAAGAACGTGAAGTGACTATGTATTCGTGTGGCCCTACAGTCTACGATCATATTCATATTGGAAACCTCCGTTCATTTCTTCTCGCTGACCTCGCCAAGCGTGTATGTCTCTACAATGGGTACGATGTGAAACACACCATTAACTTCACCGACTTTGGTCACCTCAGTGACGACGGAGACAATGGCGAAGATAAGATGGTCAAAGCAATGAAGCGTGAAGGAAAACCAGTCTCCTTGACCTCCATGCGTGAAGTTGCCGAAAAGTACATGCAGTCATTTAAAGATGACAACGATGCGTTCAGGAATCTTCCACCCACAACCTACACACCTGCGAGTGATTTTGTTGACGACCAGATTCGTCTTATAAAGACACTTTTTGAAAAAGGGTATGCATATGAAACTTCTGACGGGGTTTACTACGACATTACAAAGTTTCCAACCTATGGGGAGCTTGGAAACGTAGACACCTCAAAACAAGAAGCAGGTGCACGTGTTGAAGTAAATACTGAAAAACGCCATCCTTCAGACTTTGCGCTCTGGAAAAAAGGTCTCCTTGGTTGGGAGAGCCCGTGGGGTAAAGGTTTCCCTGGTTGGCATATTGAATGTACCGCAATGGTGTTTGCAACACTCGGAAAACAAATTGATATTCATACTGGTGGCGAAGACCTTAAGTACACACATCATAACGGCGAAATAGCCCAAGCTGAAGCAGTGACCGGAAAGCAATACGTTAAGTACTGGCTTCACAATGCCCACCTCATGATAGACGACACAAAGATTGCAAAATCACTTGGAAACGGTATCAGACTTTCTGGTCTCATCGATGAAGGCTTCTCCCCTGTTGTATACCGCTACTGGCTTCTTACGAGTCACTACCGCACCACAACCAACTTCACATTTGAAGCACTTAAAGCATCGAAGCAGGCACTCTTTAAACTGAAGCGCTTTGTGTTTGAAGAAGGTAAAAACAAGTCGGGCACTATCGACACTACGTATCAACAAAAATTCCACAAAGCCATTAATGACGACTTAGACACTCCAAAAGCAATTGCACTCATGTGGGAACTCATAAAAGATGCATCAGTATCTACCCCCGATAAAATAGCAACACTTAAAGAAATCGATACCGTGCTCGATATTGGGCTCAATGATGAGCAAAGTGACATCGAGCGTGAACTCGGTGTTGTAGCGCAAGACGAGATACCAGAAGAGATACAGGAGCTACTTGAAAGACGCGACCTCGCACGAACCACTCAAAACTGGGATGAGAGCGACCGACTTCGCCAAGAAATAAATCTCAAAGGTTACATGGTGGAAGACACACCCCAAGGACAAAAGATTTCTAAACAATAAAACGCCTGATTCAGATTTGAAAACAAGCGTTTAATGTGGTTCATATCTTTTTACTTCTTCCGACAGCCGTATATGGAAGTACGTAAATACAAGAATTGCATAAAAACCGATACCAAGTGAAATAAGCTCGAGTGTTCCCATCATATATGAAATAATTCCAGCATATAAAAGCGTAAAATGAGATATCAAAAGGCCCATTTTAATATTTACAGCATATACTCCTCTTTTGCTTGGGTCTTCATACAACGGGTACGTATTCGCAATAATGAGTGAAATACCCACAAGATTTGCACCAAGCTCAAACGCATCATGTTCGAGCACCCAAACAATCAGTGGTACTGGGAGAGCCAATAGTATATATCGAAAGAGCTTCACAGAACTTCTCCTCCTTTGAAAATTAGTTGTACTATATGACTAATTTTTTTCGCTGTCAATACAATTGTAATCCACTTCCTATCCCCTATTTAGTAAAAATTTGCATTTTAGCATTTGTGATACAATGGTTTCACTATGGCAGACAGCTACAATACAGACACGAAATCTCCTACTAAAAGTAAGCTTTTGCGTACTCCACCACAGAATGTTGACGCAGAAAAAGCCCTCCTTGGAGCAATTATCCTCAAGCCCGAAACCATGCACGACATCTCAGTAACTGTCTATCCTGAGTCGTTTTTTGCTGAAAAACATCGTGTCATATACAAAGCAATTCTTGAGACTTTCATAAAAGGCGATCCTATTGATATCCTTTCCATCACTACAAGACTCAAGGGGCAAGATCTCCTCGAACGAGCTGGTGGCGCAAGTTACATCACTGAGCTTGTAGAGTCTGTCCCCGCAGCAACAAACGCTCTCTACTATGGAGAACAGGTACAAAACAAATCGACACTCCGGGGATTAATACACGCAGCGGACGAAATAGCAGAGCTTGGGTACGGAGACCCAGAAAACATCGATGAGACACTCGATCAGGCAGAGAAGAAAATTTTTAATGTTACCAATGCTCCCACGTCACAAAAGTTTCGTCCTATCGGCAGTTCACTCACAGAGGCGTGGGAACGGTTTGAACATCTGAGTGCAAACGACGACGAGAAACGAGGAGTTCCTACTGGCTTTAATGCCCTCGATAACATCCTCGCAGGACTTCAGAAATCTGACCTTGTTATCCTTGCGGCACGGCCTTCTATGGGTAAAACAACTTTTGCGCTTGATATGGCACGAAATGCTGCAGTAATGCACGGAGCGCATGTCGGTATTTTCTCACTTGAGATGAGTGACCAACAGCTAGTTGACAGGATGCTTGCTGCGGAGGCAGGTGTTGACTCATGGAAGCTTCGTACCGGTAAGCTTTCGACTGACCAAGAATTTGAAGCGGTACAAAATGCAATGGCAAAGCTCTCAGAAGCGCCAATTCATATTGATGATCAACCAGGAAACAATATCCTAAAAATGCGTTCTTCAGCGCGACGTCTTAAGAATGAGCATGGGCTCGACCTTCTTATTGTAGACTATCTCCAACTCATGTCCCCTACTTCAACTAAAGCAAGTGATTCGATGGTGCAACAAGTAACTGAAATTTCCCGTTCTCTCAAGATACTTGCACGTGAGCTCGACGTCCCTATTCTTGCACTTTCACAGCTCTCACGCGCCGTTGAGCAACGTGGCGGTAAACCTCGCCTTTCTGACCTTCGTGATTCAGGTTCTATTGAGCAGGACGCCGACGTTGTAATGTTCATCCATCGTGAAGACAAGATTAATAAAGAATCAGACAGGCCAAATATCGCAGAAATCCTTGTTGAGAAGCACCGTAACGGACCAGTTGGTATGGCTGAACTCTACTTTGACGGTAAGCATGTTAGGTTCCTTAACCTTGATACACACCATGCAGGTAATGCAGCAATGGAAGCGGCAGCAACTGACGATGACTTCTAGAACCTATGACCTCACTTGATTCACTTATTCAATACTTTGAAAAGTTTCCTGGAATTGGCAATAGACAGGCGCGCCGATTTGCGTTTCACCTCCTTACCCTTTCTGAAGACGACCTCATTAAATTCTCAGAACTTATTAAAGATATTCATAAAAATGTTGTACTCTGCCCTTCATGTAGACGCTTCCATACACTCACCTCGCAAAATGGTCATTGTAGAATTTGTATCGATGAGAACCGTGACCATGCAAAACTTACTGTTGTGGAGCGCGACAGCGACATTGACGCAATCGAGCGTGGTGGAGCATATAATGGGCTCTACTTCGTTCTTGGTGGTACTGTTCCCCTTCTCAATTCGCAAGACACCAACAAGATTCGCGGAGGTGCGCTTAAAAAACTGGTTGAAGATAAGGCTTCAGAACTCGACGAAGTGATACTTGCGTTTCCGGTCAATCCTGACGGCGAAAATACTGGGCGATATGTTGAATCACTGATTAAGGAACTTGCGGATAAAAATACTATTGCAATTTCCTATCTTGGGCGTGGACTTTCGACCGGCTCAGAACTTGAGTACGCAGACTCTGAGACTATCAAAAATGCTTTTAAAAACCGCCATTAAATAATGGCGGTTTTTAAAATTATGTAGGAAGTTTGTCTGCTTTCTCTCTTTCAATTCCCCACCAAAACACTACAAAGAAAAATACTGCCGTAATGAATAGGGGGATTCTTGGTGCTAGATAAAAGCCTGCAAGCATGGAGAAGATAACCACTCCCACAGATAGAATCACAGCTAGTATCGTTACAGTAATCGCAAAGACCCATTCTTGCCCCGTGTTAGGAGATGAGGCAAGGACACCTTTGTGTTCAAGATAATCAGCAAGCTGCTGACTAAGTGGACGAATTGAGAGGCCGATACATACTGCAATAGAAACAAAAAGAGCAAGCGGTTCAATATAATCAATTGGTTGGTCCATTTAGATTACTCCGTCAATGAAACTGATATGTTTATACCACAAAAACAAAAACCCGCACATGTGCGGGTTTTTTGTCTACTTAAGTGATTCAATCTTTACTTCAGCGTATTTTTGACGGTGACCAATTCGTCGGCTTCTATTACTCTTTGATTCATATCGAACGATATGAAGCTTTTTTCCTTTCTTTTCGCCTTGAAATGTCGCTTTTACCATTGCTCCACTGATGTATGGTGTACCGATGGTCGTATCTGAGCCATTATCCACTAGGAGCACCTTATCAAATTCTACCTTGTCGCCATCTTTGAGATCGCCGAGAAGTTCAACTTCAAGAACATCCCCTACAGAAACCATATATTGCTTCCCGCCTGTCTCTATAACAGCATATTCAGTTGTTGCCTTCTCGTTTTTCATAACGCGGGTGATTGTACAAGAAAAGCCCTGAAAATGCAACTGTTTTTTAAGTTATTCAGCTTGAGGTTTATCTAGGACCAATGGATCTATTTCGTTGTTTTCGCCTGTAATCTTGAAGATATCCTTATCAAGCTTCCCGAGCTCTTTATAGCCAGCGTTGTAGTGATTTACCGTCGTTGAGAGCGTGTTACCAAGTTTTTGGTAGTAATCTTCGTACTTTGCCATATGCTTTCCGAGCTTCTCAACGTTTTTAATAATGTCCTGTGCCTTTTCTTCAATTTCAAGCGCTTTGAGGCCTTGTAATACTGTTTGGAGGTATGCGAGGAATGAAGTTGGAGAGACAATAATTACCTTGTACTTCCCTGCAGAGCGCTGAATCATATTTTCTTCCGCACCGAGCGCTGCGGGGTTTGAAAGCAAATCATAATAGATTCCTTCATGTGGAATAAACATAAACGCAAAGTCTGTCGTCTTATCACTTGGCCTAATGTACTTCGATGTCTCAGTGATGCGAAGCTTGAGATCATTGATAAATGCCTTTGCGTAGTTTGCCTTATCGCTCGGCTCTTGCGCCTCTATATATCGGTTGTAGTTTTCAAGTGAAAACTTTGAATCAACAGGAATCACTTTGTCTTTCACAAACACGACTGCATCTGGCACAAGCTCTTTCCCGTCACTGTCTTTTCCGAGCCTGTATTGCATTTCATAACTTCCAGGAGGTAGTACATTTTGAAGTACGGCTTCGAGGTAGTATTCACCGAGGACACCACGCTGTTTTGGATTCTTTAGTACGTCTTGAAGCTGTTTGAGCTGTTCAGCAACATCAAAAACTTTTTTGTTCGACTCTGTAACTTGCGTTACCTCCTTCACTACACCCATGAGTTGCTCTTCAACCTTATCTCGAATATCTCGCACCAACTTTTGACTTGCCTCCGATTGCCTTTCGAGTGATTCGTACATCTTATCGCTAGTATCACCCAGCCTTTTGTCCATGGTGCTTGTAAGGTCATGGAGTTGCTTTTGAAGCAACATGAGTCCTTCAGAGTTTTCTTCTTTTTTTACTTCTTCTTTCTTAAAGAAGAACGCATACACGACAATACCTAATATTGCGAGCAATAGCACAACAATGAGTGTCTCAAAAGTAGTCATGGAACCATGATACCATTTTTATGACTTTCGCTGAAAGAAGAAATGTTTCGCAACCTCAGTTGCAAGCATGGTTGTAGCACCGTACGCAATAGCAACAGCAAACCATTTAGCTTCAAGTGGTGTATAGGAGAGCAGGTTTTGGAACACTGGCACCGACAGAACAATGAAGAGAAGAGCAACATTAAGCAAAAACGATCCAATGAAATACTTATTGACGAAAAGTGGAATACGCCATACTGGTACAGTGAGCGAGCGGAATGAGAATGCAATAAACAGAGAGTCGACCGTAATTGCTAAGAACAACATGCTCCGCATTGTTTCAAACGGCACCTCCATAAGATGCATGGTGATATACATGGCGAAGAGTAAGATGCCGACAATAACACTAATGAGCGAAACAAAAACAATCATCGTTTTGTTAAGAATACCCTCTTTATGTACATTACGTGGCTTTCTTTTCATTGCTCCTTTAGCGCCTTGTTCAAATGCAAACGCTACACTCATAAATCCTTCTTCGATAAGATTCGCCCAAAGAATTTGTGCAGGCGCAAGCGGTATTGGCCCACCAACAATCACAGCACCACCGATGAGTACGACCTCGGCGAGAGAAGTAGAAAGTAGATATCCCACAATACGCCTCAGATTACTCACAATTCTCCTCCCCTCTTCAATAGCAAAACGTATGGTTGCAAAGGAATCCTTTACAAGAACCAAATCAGAAGACTCTTTTGCAACCTCGGTACCAGACCCAACAGAGACTCCAATATTTGCTTTTCTCAGAGCGGGCGCATCATTGATGCCGTCACCAGTCATTGCGACTATTTCCTGGTTTCGTTGCAATACTTTAACGAGCCGCATCTTCTGATTAGGCAATACACGCGCGAAGACATGTGATGTCTTGACTATTTTGAGTAACTCCTCATCAGTCATGGTTTCAATATCAGAGCCCACTATTACCTCCTCACCTTCTTTTGCTATACCAACTTCATTTGCAATACTCAGGGCTGTTTGAGCGTTATCGCCGGTAACCAACCGCACCTTTATACCAGCGCTCTTTACGTCTCGCACTGCCTGCCCAACCTCACTTCGAACTGGATCACTAAACACAAACACCCCACCAAACGTTATGTTTGTGAGAATATCTTTTGGATCTTCTGGGATTGAGTCAGTCTTCTTGTTCGCATACGCAACAGCAATAAGTCGTTTACCAGATGCAGTTTCTGTATTAATGATTTTTTCGATACGAGCCTTTACACTTGACGTCATTTTGACACTCTTTCCTTCAATAAACACTTTCGAAGCTTTTTCAAGCAATAAGTCTGGCGCGCCGTTAATGCATAACTTATGTTGCTTACCACGCAACGCGAGGCCAGCAGCAAATCGATTTTCTGACTCAAAAGCAAGATAATCGACACGTGACCCACGAGCACTGCTTCCTTGTGTGGTTATCCCAAATTGGTATGCAGCTTCAAGAATTGCACGTTCAACAGGATCTCCCTTGCTCACCATCGCCTTTTCACTATTTTCGCATTCATCATAAAACGCATCTGTAGCGCAGAGTGCTGTGTCGAGTAGTTCTTTTGCATATTCATCTTCTTCCCACGCACACACCCTGTCTTTGTGCCCTGTATTACAACCTTCATATACCACATCATGGAGTGCCATCTTACCTTGAGTAAGGGTACCTGTTTTGTCAGTTAAAATATATGTTGTTGAGCCGAGCGTCTCTGCAGCAAGCAAATTTCGTACCAAACCACCTTTCTTGAGGACTGCCTCCATTCCAACCGCAAGAACAATCGTAACCGCAGCAGGAAGGCCCTCAGGAATAGATGCAACTGCAATAGCAATCGCTGTCAAAAGCATCTCTTGAAGCTCTTCTCCACGGATGATACCAATCACAAAAATCCCAACCACGAGTACCAATATGACCCATAACATCAACTTGGATACATGCGACATCTGAATCTGAATAGGTGTTTTTTCATTTTCAATGGAAGTAAGCTCATCAGCAAGTTTCCCAAGTTCAGTTGCGTGCGCTATATGAGTGACAACCCCTAACCCATGACCTGTTGCTACATAAGTACCCATATATGCGACGGAGGAACGTGCTGCGAGTGCAATTTTTTCATCAACAGATTCGGAGCTTTTCTCTACAGCCAGCCATTCGCCTGTAAGTGCTGACTCGTTAATACTCAAATTCTTGTCTTCAATAATACGGAGGTCAGCAGGCACCCACATCCCCCCTTGCAGAACCACGATATCGCCTGGAACAATGTCAGTAACATTCACTTCATGACGTTTACCATCACGAATAACAAAAACAAATTTTTTCTGAGATGACACCAATACCTCAAACGCCTTACTTGCACGCTCTTCTTGATAAAGACCAAGTAATACCGCCACAAGAAGCGCGAGGCAAATTACAATTGCATCAACATACTCGCCTAATACAAATGTTATTAAAAGCGCTATTACCAATACAGCAATGAGTGGGCTTTTGAGTTGATCAAAAACTCGTTTGTAGAAAGGGTTCGGATCCTTCTTCTCAAACTCATTAGTCCCATAGACACGTTTTCTGTCTTCTACACTTTCACTCGCAAGGCCTTCCTTGCTTGTCTGAAGGGTTTTGAGTACTTCCTGAGAACTAAGAGTATAAGTCGGCTTAGTGAATACAGCTCTACTTGTTTTTCCGCTCTCCATAGTGATAGTATAACAAGCAATAAGAGATAATTATTCTCAGTAATCAAGAACCATATGTCACTACACACTGATATCAAAAGCGAGCTTAAAGAAGCGATGAAAGCGAAAGACGCTCCAAAACTACGAACCGTTCGGAGTATGCTTACTGCGTTTACCAACGAACTCGTTGCAACAGGAAAAACTCCACAAGACGAGCTTGATGATGATGCTGTACTCTCTGTAATTAAACGACTTGCAAAACAGCGAAAAGAGTCGATTTTGCAATATGAAGACGCAGGACGCGATGACCTCTCGGGTCCAGAAAAGGAAGAGCTCGTTATTCTTGAGACATATCTTCCCCAGTTAATGAGCACGGAAGAAATCAAACCCATTGTTGAAGCAAAGATTGCTGAAATGGGAGCCGATAAATCTAAAATGGGCATGGTCATTGGTGCAGTTATGAAAGATCTTCAGGGCAAGGCTGACGGTGGTGATGTGAAAGAAGTAGTACAAGAACTACTTTCATAGACTTTACATAAATTCTTTTTGTTTTATAATACGGTAAGTAACTAATTGGAGTGTTGAATATGAAATTCGAGAAACCACCAGAGGTGCGCGAAGCGCAAATAACTGGCGACAAAAAAAAGCTTGCACGTATGGGTAAAAAAGGTGGTGAAATGTCTGCTGAAGTACGTCATATGAAGAAAATTAGTGCGGACGAAGCTGTGCGTCAACAAGAAATTGATATGAAGTACTGGGACATTTTTCACAATGAAGGTGAAGAAGCCGCAGAGGCTTACAAAGCACAATTCGAAGAGTTACAAGAAGCTTCATAATCCAAAAACAACCCACCTGCGGTGGGTTGTTTTTTTGAATATATGTTGTATCGTATATATTGGCTGTACCAATAACAAACTAAGATATGTAAGGAGAAGGGCTACATGACAGATATGAAGGGTATTGACTCTGGTTTTGGCTATGTCGTAAAGGAAAAAGTGGATGCGAAGACAGGTAAATCGAAAATAACGATTTACATATCTACTGCAGACCTAACTCTTGAGCAAGCTCAATTGCTTTCTGATACACTAATCGATGACTTTGCGGAAGTCACCGAGAGTATTGACCCTATCGCGAATGCAGATGACCACACATACAGTGCGTCACTAACATTTCATAACAGATACGATTCAAAATCATTAAATTGGTTTGCCGTTCGTATCAAAGGGTTTATCAACAAAACTGGTGTTGAAGCGATGATGTGTGTCACCAACATACATCCTCAGCTCTCACGAGCATAACCAACAGCCAATAAAGCCTCGCTACGCGAGGCTTTTTTATTTGACAACATAATTCATGAACGTTTATGATAAAAGTAGTTTGATAGCTCTTTGGAGAATGCAGATGGAAATGCCAGCAGTATCAGAAAATTCTGTTGATGTTAGGTTCTACCCAAATCTTAAACTGTTTACCATTAAGATTCGGATGCCTGATCATTTGGAACATAAATATATGGAGCACCTCAATTCCATCATAGATGGAACAGAACTTCATTTTATTTCACGGAGGTTCACAAGCTGTGGAGTCGAGATTCACTATTTACTTAAGGCCGAGAAACAGGAAGAGTTTCATATTGATAACGAGAAAATTATCAATTTAACAATGCAGTTTCAACGCTCATTTCTGGAATTGGGATTCCTGTGTCATTCGAGCGAAGCCACCGACGATAGCTTCGTCGTTGAAATCAAATAAACCCACAATCAGCACCAATTGGTGCTGATTTTATACTAATACCTCTGCTTCCTCTACAGACCAGTTGCCTACTTTTGTTCTGCGTAAATTTTGCAGTGTCGCTGGATACCCAAGTCGTTTACCAAGTTCTTCAGCAAGTGAGCGAATATATGTACCACTCCCTACATGAAATCGTACTGTAACAACACAACGTCTATCGTCACACACAAGATTTAGAAGCTCAGCCTCATACACCTGCATGTCGCGCGACGGCACGTTATCTATCGTTTCCCCTTTTGCTTCGGCTTTCCGTGCCCGCTTGTACATCGGTATACCGTCTTTCTTGATAGCAGAGTACGCGGAAACTGGAAGTGTCAACACGCCCTTCATCTTTGTGAGTTGTTTTATCACTTCTTTTTCTTCAAGGTTTTTTACGTCCTTTTCTTCGAGCACTTCGCCTTCCATATCTCCAGTACTTCTCTTCTCCCCTATACGGATTTCTGCAACATACTCTTTATCAAGTTTTATGTACTCGTTGAGCTTCTTCGTACCCTTCCCTACACCGACAATCATGAGTCCGGTTGCAAGCGGATCGAGTGTCCCAGCATGCCCCATTTTGCGTATGTTGAGTTTTTTTCGCAATCGTCGAATAACATCAAAGGATGTTATTCCCTTTGGCTTGTCTATTAAGAGAATTTCTGGTATTCCACTTTCCATAGAAGTACCATACGCAAACTACTGAAACAATACAAGGTATTCACCATATCCTTGTTCATCTAGCTGATCCTTTGGCACAAACCGAAGCGCAGCTGAATTGATACAGTGACGGATTCCTCCTAGTTCAATCGGCGCATCAGCAAACACATGCCCGAGGTGAGAGTCTGCAAATCGTGAACGGACTTCAGTGCGTGTTACCACAAGCTTTTTGTCTATATGTTCTGTAACGGCGCTTGCATAGATAGGTTTGGTGAACGATGGCCAACCAGTTCCTGAATCAAATTTATCAGTTGAACTATAAAGTGGTTCTCCAGAAACTACATCTACGTAAATACCCTCAGCTTTGTTATCCCAATACTCGTTATCAAACGGCGGTTCAGTCGCTTCATGTTGTGTTACACGATACTGCATGTCAGTAAGTGTTGATTTGAGGATATCATCTGATGGTTTTTCAAAGTTCTCCCAGTTCGTAGTACGCACATCTGTTTCATCTATCGCATCCGGTAGTGATGGCCCAGTGTCCTCACCCCAATATTTTTCAATGAAATCATCACGCCCTGATGCATTTCGATAGTACTCATATTTTACTGAGGAAAACGTTCCTTTGTAGTAATCCTGATGATACTCTTCTGCTTTCCAGAACTGAGGTCGCTCTTCAACTTCAACAGCGAGTGGTTTATCGTACACACCAAGTTCGTTTATCTCCATAATGACATCTTCGAGAATGTCCTTTTCTTCTTCATTTTGAAAGTAGAGCGCTGGTGAGTAGTAAATTCCTCTATCATAGAAAGAACCAAATGGATCTGTCGGATCCATATGTTTAATAGCGTAAATTGCAATTTGCTCAAACGTCACAACAGTGGGATTGTAGGTGACTTCAACAACTTCTCGGTGTCCGCCTTGGCTGTAGTTTTTGTATGTTGGATTTTCAGTGGTTCCGCCTGCGTACCCTGATACTGCTTCAATGACACCCGGAAGTTTCTCTAAATCTGCCTCAACACACCAAAAACACCCACCAGCCACAAGCATGGTTGCACGAGCACCTTGGTCGAGTGTTTGTAAGGTTGAAAGCATATGACTTTCCTTTACTGTGTTAGCAACCTTTCCTTCTTCTATTTTTTGTTCAACCCTAAATGAGAGTGCAGCATACACTGCAGCTGCAACTACAAATATTACTGCTAAGATAGTGAGAACTTTTGTGATACGTGTGTGTTTCATTACACATATTGTAACGTGTGTATATAAAATGTAAAGTCAATTTTACATTTATATGTTTATAAAAATGTGACCAGTTTCACTACAAAAAACGCGAAGAAGATTACCATCATAATCCCCTCCCACTGCATAATGCGTCTTGAGAGTCCGTTTACAAAAAAAATGAGTGACGCAGCAACTAGAATTGGTAGACCGAGTTGCATGACAATATCATCAGCTCGTAACGGCATAAGTAACCCAGGCAAACCTACTACAAGAAGCATGTTGAAAGCATTTGAACCAAAAATATTTCCAATGCCGAGTTCGTGTTCTTTGTGCATCACAGCACGCAGTGCAACAAAGAGTTCTGGAAGTGAGGTACCTATCGCAAGCACAGTAATAGAGATGAACGACAATGGAATAGAAAGTCCAGTTCCAATACTTATCATCATGTCGATACTGTACTTTGCACCGACTAATAGCCCAATGAGTCCAAAGATAATCTTAAGGAGAGACTTTGGTGTAATACGAGGTCGTCTACCTTGTGACACAAGTTTAATAGAGTCTTCGTCCTGTGACTCTTTAAAAAGATACCAGAGATACGCACCAAATGTACCAAGGAGGAGTACCGCTTCGATACGGTCAACCACACCGTCAAATACCACTGCTATAAAATGAGTGGTAGCAATAAAAAACACAGGAAGCTCGGAGCGAATCAAATCTTTCTTAATAGCAATGGTTCCACCTATAAGAGCTGAGAGCCCCACCACAAGGAGTATGTTGGTGATATTAGAGCCGATTACGTTTGCAAGCACCACTGAAGTCGTGTCATTTACTGGTGAATTCTGCATCACTGCAGCGATTGATGACGCGAGCTCAGGAAGTGATGTTCCCATTCCAACAATAAAGACACCGATTGCGAACTTGCTCATGCCTGCAGCAGAACCTAACTGTTTAGCACCATCAATAAAAATATCTGCACCCTTTACCAAAATGTAGAGTGCGATAATGAGAGTTACGGACGAAATAGCAAGACTTAACATAAAAATATATCAGCAATGTATATGAGTAGCATTATAGCCGAGTTTGCCTGGAGTATAGCTATCGATACCCACAGTCCTCAAAGTTGCTTCATGAGTACGATACTCGGGTATGGTTCTTGAGACAAGTTCCCAAAACGACTGAGAGTGGTTTAATTCACTAAGATGGCACAGTTCATGCACTATGAGGTAGTCCACGAGTTCTATGGGGAGAAAAACTATTCGATAATTAAAATTGAGATTCCCTAAGTCAGAACAACTCCCCCACCGTGAACATGTATCTTTTATCGATACCCGTTTGTACACAAATCCATAGAATTGATTCCAGTGCTCTAATCGTTTGTGTACTAAGGCTCGCGCACATTCTTTGTGAAGATTGTATTGATAAATGTCATTTTTGGTACGACGTCTCACTCGTCGGTACGACCGTCTCGTTCGTCTTCTAAAATACCGCATCTTCTTTTTTTCCAGTACCCCTTTCTAACACATACATAACTCGACCAAGTCGAATTAGGTCGTAGTCGTATTCTTCGTCAAGCTCTTCGTACAGTGGTTTGAGTTTTTCAGTACCATGCACAGCAATAGCCGTCACTATGCGAGCATATACACTGTCCCACGGGACATCTTCTGGAATGAGAGATTGTGCTTGCGCGGCGCCCACTTCCCGGTCTTCAACAAGCTTTTCAATATGTGACCAGATGGTTGAAAGCGCCATCTTGCGTTCTTTTGCAATCTGAATAGGTGTCATTCCCTTTTCAATAAAAGCTTTTGTTTGTTCATAAGTGCTTTCTTTTTGTATTCTTTTTGAGTGAGATTCACGCTTTCCTATTTCGCCATCAACCCACGTACCACCTGAAGCATTCACAAAACTCTTTGCATTGCTTCAATTTCCTCTTCATCCATTGCTTTAAACCCTTCCTCTGCCTCATCTGACTCTTGCCTAAACACTTCATCACGGTGAACGACACGCGGGTCCACCAGAAGCGCCTGTGAATTAAGGCCTATAATTTTCATGCCCGTAAGCGAGCGAACTCTCGAAATGGCAACATAGCCCTGTCCGTATGTAAATGCATTCCTGAGGTCAATCTCAGCTGCATCAAGCGACATACCTTGACTCTTATGTACCGTTATAGCCCACGCAAGGCGAAGTGGCACTTGGGTAATTTCAGCGAGCACTTTACCGTCCTCCTCAACACTCCATGACTGAGGAGTTATTTTAATTTCTCTCCCATCACTTGTTTCAATGATTGGATATTTATCTTCAATATCAAAATCAATCACCCTTCCAAGGGTTCCGTTAACATACCCGACCTCAAAGTTGTTTTTGGTACACATCACCATAGCTTCTTTACGGAGCTCAAGCACTTGCGGTGAAAGACAGTTTTTCACCAACCCCTCTACACGTGGTTTTGAACCTTTCGCTTCCATTTTGTAGCTTGCGCGCTCGGTGTTGAGTTCATTAAGGCGAGATGTGTTCATACTCTCTACGTCTTTGTTGTGAGTAAAGAGCTTGGTTGGTTCTATGTCTTCGTATCCAATATCTTTTTGGTCAGAGAGGAGTGTATAGTGACTTTCATCAATATCATTCTTTCGAATAGATCCAAGGAGCCCTAGAAGCATTTCATCCTCTTGTCTGTGTTGCTCGGTGAGGTAGCAGGTAAGAAACTTAGCTCCTTCCCATGCCCGTGACTCAAACGCAAACCGCGACATCTCACCACGCCCTGCAATAGGCGGAAGCTGAAAGAAGTCACCTACGAGAATCACTTGCATACCGCCAAATGATTCTCCGTTTTGTTTAATAGTCCGACACACTGCGTCAACCATGTCGAGTACACGTCCATCAAGCATGGAGATTTCGTCTATAACCAAGACTTTTGCTTTCTTTACCCTTCTGACCGTCTTTTCGTTTGTGGCAATTTTATCGAGGTCATACTGCGTAAGTGTGTCACGCGCGCCAATACCAGACCATGAGTGTATCGTCACTCCTCCTATGTGCGTGGCAGCAATCCCTGTCGAGGCAGTAATGGCGACACTGATACCTGTCCCCGAAAGCCAGTCGAGGTATTTATTTAAAACATATGTTTTCCCAGCTCCCGGTTCTCCGGTGAGGAATATGTTTGCGCCCGTTTTGAGGATTTCGAGTGTCTGAGATTGTGTCATAATCAACAGTATACCATTTAAAAAATATGCCATAATTAGCATATGAAAAAAGTTACAGACTTTTTTGAACATGGCAACGTTGCTGCCTATACGCTTGTAGGCACTGCATTTGTCGCCTTACTTACTATCATTGGAGTGACCTCAATCCCCTCTCCATATGCTCCTGAGGTAGTTACAGACATGTACATTGCCCCACAAGATACCACAACGGTTGTAGGAGAAATCTTTACTATCAATGTCATAGTAGAAACTTCTGCTCCTGTAAATGTGTTTGCAGGAGAACTTCGTTTTGATCCAAGTGCCATTACTGTAGAGTCTATCGACTACAACACTTCAATTGCAGAGCTGTGGGCAGAAAAACCATGGTATGACAATGGTGCTGGTACACTCAATTTCGCAGGGGGTACTACTAAAGAGAATGGGTTTTACGGGAATGATTTACTGATTAATGTCACCTTTAGAACACTGAAGGAAGGGACTAATTTTATTTCAATTGTTGAACCAAAAATATTCCTTCATGATGGACTTGGAAGTGAGGCAACTCTCAAGCCTTCAATTGACTCAATCGTAACCATCACACCAGAAAGTGTTGTTATTTCTGGAAACAAAACTACGACAAATAATGTACTTAAACAACGTCCAAGCACCGACTTAAATGGCGATGGCAAGCAAACCATCGCGGACATTAGTATCTTCATTATGCATATCGCAGGAGACGACGAACGATACGACTTCAACCTCGACGGCAAAGTCGGACTTAAGGACCTCAATATTTTGATGAGTAAATAGGTTACCGATATAAAATACTCCCTATCCAAAGGACAAGCACAAGATAGATAAGCGCCCAGCCTTTTGCAGGTGGCAAAATACGTGTAAGTACTCCAAGATGCTTGGTATACCACTTCTCCCCAAACCAAATGATGAGGTTTGCGCTTATCGCGTCGATGAGTAGTATCCAAAAAATTATTATTTCTATATGCATCGTTAAAAGTTAATTAGAATAATACGGAACTGATGATGGATTGTTGTATTTGGATGGACATGTATCATCAGCTCGATAACCAACAGCAATACAAGAGGTACTGAATGTCTCGCACTTATTAGTAATGACATTTCTAGCCTCAGTCACACTCATTAAACATGCGGTCAAAATTGAGAAAGACCATATGATAAAAGAAATAAAGAAAAAAATTAAAAGTGACCAAATTTTTTGAAATGTAGTTTTATGCTTAAAGTTTTTAAGCATGAAAAGAAGCAGTTTTGCCCACAAAACACCAACAAATCCTGCTGACGCAAGGACAGCAATGACGTAGATGATGTCATGTACAATAAACCTTACAATCAAGTTGTTAAGATGATATATCGGAGAAAGGAATATGGTGTTTTGTATTATTCGGACATTAGTTGTCAGCTCAACTATAGTCAAAAATACAAATGCAAATGAAACTAACGCAATAAAAAATTGTGATTTGCTATTTGTTAATAAATGCATAAATTAATGTACTTCCCACTTAGCAACCTTGCCATCTCGAACAGTGACAGTCCATGTTGCAGGACCATTAAGTTCATCAATGAGACAAGTGGATTTCCCTTTTGCGGTCACCACTCCTTGGTTTTCAGTTATTTGTTCAAAGTAATTTTTATAATCTTTGTACTTTTCAAAAAAATCTCTCCACGAAGCGAGCGACTTTTCTTTCCCAACCACTGTATTCCCAGCAGAGTCCACAAAGGTATGGTCGTTTGTCATAAGCGCACCTAGACTACTGAGACTTTGACTATTAATAGCGTCATTGAATTTTTTAGTAATATCTATTGGTGACATATCTAAAGTATACCATTGAAAATTGAATTGAATTTGGTATAACTATGCGACTATTCAACGTTAGATTTAACCGTCTAGTACGTCAGTAATAGTTTGATGTGGATATTCCACTTAACCATATTTGCATCCCATGCAAATATGGCCCTATCGTCTAACGGCTAGGACGCCAGGTTCTCATCCTGGAAATCGGGGTTCGATTCCCCGTAGGGTCACAAATAAACTGTGTTAAACTAGCATTATGTTTAAGGAATCAAACATGAAGAACATGTTTTCTGTATTTGTTTTCCCCCTTATCTTTCCCTTTGTAATTCTTATAAACTATTTCTTCAAAGTAACTAACTATCGCGCTAAAGCTGGTCTAGACAACCAAAATTATTCGTTCTATGAAACATATTGGGACAGCTATGTTTCATTGAACATGGGAGGCACATTCTTTATGGCGCTATCACTTTATGTCATATCAGTAGTTGTACTTTTCCTAGCTCAGTGGATATTGCAAATGAAAACAGATTCCCGTTTATACAAAACAGTAATTTTTTATGCGTTATATCCATTGCTTGCAGTAATAACTCTTTTTGGATTGGTACTTCTTTCTGTACCATTGTCTTAGTTAATCACAGTGCCTAAATAAGGGACAGGCTCTTGCCTCCATAAATTCATGTATACTACTTATATGAGAGATTTGGTCATAATTTTGCTTATTCTTTTGGGAACCTTAATTTATTTTTGGCCGGATATCATTGCATTCCTTCAGGAGACCTTGGTTATTAATCCTATTTAAAAAACCCACTGATATTCATCAGCGGGTTTTTTAGTTTTTAAGATGAGTATTTACTCCTCATCCGAATCAGTCTTGTCACTTGATGAGTCTGGCTTCCTCTCAGGTACAGGTGTAGCTTCCGATTGTTGACCACTCTCTGGTGCTGGTGAGACTGTAGCAGGAGCTGACGTTCCAAATAGCTTCTCCCCATTTGCCTTCCAGGTATTCCATAGTGAATACGCCACAAAGAGGTACACGATAGCAGTTGCTTTGAAAATAAGGTCAGCTGTCATGCTTCCATATCCAACAAGATTCATGCCGATGTTATTGTTTGCAATACCGGTCCAACCAAGATTGAGTCCAGTGACAACCATGATGAGGAAAAAAATTGTAATTCTTTGTTCTCCACCGAGTACTTTTTTTCCACTTTGAAGCCAGAGATACCCAAGATAAAGAGCTGATACTCCTGAAATAATCCATGCGATAGTCAGAAGTGGCATTGATGAAGAGTAGCCTGCTAGTCTAAAATAAATTGGCATTGCACCAAAGAAAAGTGAGATGGCTGCAATCACCATACGAAGCATCGACCACATAAATGCGTAGTACTCGAGCTTCTCTGGCGTTGTGTGTTCTTTAATATCCATACGAATTAATTACGTAATAATAGTTATAAAAAGCATACCATAATGCCTATACTGTCATTTCGTTACGACATAAAACTACCAGTTTTCAAACTATGGAATATTTTTCCACTCCTTGCCTTGTCGCACCAGTAGCTCCTCAGCACGTTCTGGCTCAGCCATAAGCTCTTCCACAAACCGTTCTGCGCGAATTGACTGAGAACCTTTAACGAGAATCACATCACCTTCTTTGAGAAACTTTTGCACTTCTCGTCCAGCCGATACTGCGCTATCGAACTCAAGGATACACTTTTGATTCATACCAGCACTTAACGCACCCTTCGAAAAACCTCTGGCGCGGACTCCGATGGTCACAAGCATATCAGCATACTTTGGCACAAGCGATCCAATACGCTCGTGTTCACGGACTGAAAACTGACCGAGTTCGAGCATATCTCCAAGAACTGCAATCCTTCTTTTAATACCTCGAAGTTCACCGAGTGTCTGGAGAGATTGTTCAGATGCAATTGGTGATGAATTATAGGTATCATCAATAATAAGAGTATCCTTAATTCCTTTTATGAGACGCATTCTTCCCGGTGGTGGCTCATGGTCAGCAAGCGCTAGCACAGCGTCTTTTACTCCAACTTCAAATATGGACGCCACTGCAGTCGCTGCGGCAAAATTATATGCATGTTGAATACCGAGTGAGCCATTTACACGCATTACTGTAGAAGTCTTCCCGTGTGTCAGCGTAAACTCTAAACCAACTATCTTCCCTCCTTCATACACCACCTTGTCTGATGATGCGGTAAATTCTGAAAGTGAATACCGACTATACCCAATAGTTTTTTGTACAACACCTTGGGCAATTTCAACTATTTTAGAATCATCTTGATTATATACCAACACTCCATCTGCCTTGAGGGCTGAAACAAGTTTTTTCTTTTCTTCAATTACTGCTTCAGGTGATGAGAAATACTCTACATGCACTGGCACATCTGGTAGTCTGGTGACGATAACTATGTCTGGTTTTATCCACGAAGTGAGTCGATTCATATCCCCAGGTCGGTCAACACCTGTTTCAAGAACGAGCACATCAGGATAGTCAGATGGATGGAGCGCAATCAAAAAACCGTCAATAAGGTTTTTAACCCACTTAAGTGGATTACTCCATGCAGTTGGAAGTCCGAGTATGGTAAGAGGCACTCCAAACTCAGAGTTAAAACTTTTTTGTGTTTTACGAACCGAGACCCTGTCTTTGAGCACAGTATACACCGCATCTTTTACAGAAGTCTTTCCAACACTTCCAGTAATAGCAATGATAACCGGTTTTGTTCTTCGTAGAAGCATCTTTGCTTCCAGGGTGAGTATACTCACAACAATATTTTTAAATACTTGTTTCATTTGCTCTATCTGTCAGGTGGTAACGAATAATAATTTATTAAAAATTGGACAAGTTCCAAGAATGGGTCAGACAATGTCTCTGAAGCGTATCGTACATCTTTCGGTTCAACAGTATACAGGAAAATAAGAAATTGAGGGTCATATGCTGGAAAATAACCAAAAAATGAGTGGAGGAACCTATCATCATAGTAGCCTCCATTTACCGTATCAGCAATCTGCGCTGTACCTGTTTTTGCTGCAACGGTGTAGTATTCATTTTTAGCCTTCCCACCCTGAAGTGCGTCATCAACTACTTCCACAAGCATTCTGGTAATATCCTCACTCGTCTCTACCTCAAAAACTCTATCGTCTTCAGGAAATGAAATCTCTTTTACGTTTCCATTGGTGTACTGTATTTCTTTAACTATATGTGGAGTAACAAGGACACCTCCATTTGCAAGGGTTGAAAGCGCTCGTACCGCTGCAATCGGCGTGAGCGCAATTCCCTGTCCAAATGATGCAGTGGCATACTCAACATCACGAGGACTCTCAAGGTTTTTTACCAGACCATGTGCCTCATTTGGTAAATCTATTCCGCTTTCAGTCCCAAGCTTTAAATCATAAAAGTATTCTCTAAACACATCTTTCCCAAGCAATTGGACAATATGCGATACTCCAGTGTTGAGTGACTGATTGAGTACTTCTTGCATTGATACAGTACCGCGACCTCTCCCGTCATAGTTACTGATGGTAAACTCGTCGAGCGTAATTCTTCCCGCATCGTAGTATGTTGTTTCAGGCCTAATGACACCTGCATCAAGCCCAGCTGCAACTGTGAGCGGTTTTATGATAGAACCAAGCTCGTATACATTTTCTACAAGCGGGTTTCTAAAATCTTCTATTGGTATACCCGCTCTATCGTTTAGGTCGTATGATGGCACAACATTAAGTGCGATTACTTCTCCATTCATTGGATTTATTATGATTCCGCCCGTATGAGTACTGCCCCATTTTTCTTGTGCATCAATGAGCACTCTATCAAGTGTCCTTGCTACTGTGGGCTCAATGGTAGTAACTATGTCGCCTTCGAAATCTCCCGATGCATCAAAGACAAGTTCACCGAGATTACTAAAAATTTCTGCAAAAAAGTTTACGGTTGTACGTTCATTGTCACGCATAAGCACATCCTCGTAATAGCGCTCGAGTCCATACTTACCGATGAGTTCTGTATCATTGTAGCCAACAAATCCTATTGTTCGGGCTGAGAGCTCTTTACCTGGATAATACCGCCATTGATTTCTATACAATCTAACTCCTTCAATTTTTTGGCTTTCAATCTGCTCTGCTTGCTCGTTTGTTACATGTTGTTCAATTTCTTGATATTTTTTGTCTTTTCTGTTCGCACGAGTGAAAAAGGTCTCCCTATCTATGGGTATCACACTAGTAAGTGCTGTATAGACTGATTCAGCATCAGTAATCACTGATGGGTTAATTGCCAACAAATATCCTGTCCGGATTGAGGCAGCAGAAACCTTTTCACCATCTTTTGTTGTGAAATAAATACTTCCACGCTTATACAAATCTTTCACAGTATGAACATACTGACTCTCACCTTTTTCTCTAAACGATTCTCCATGTACAATCTGCAAAGTATAAAGTCGCCCAATAAGAACAAGCATCAAAAAAACGACGATGATAGTAATAAATCGTATCCGTCGTATCGCTTCCTTTCTCATGAAATTATTCGTTTCTAAGCACCAAAGTGGTGTCTTCTGATTTGTCTATAAATATTTTTGACGTGACAGCTACATATCCTTTATGTGTCGCTATATCGTTGCTGACTGAATGTTGTAATTCAATGTATTCTGCCTCCATCTGGCTTATTGATGCAGTCAGTGTTGCTATTTGTGAATCAATTTCTTTTCGCATAACAACATCTGATATTGAGGCACTTACAAAGTAAACATACATAAAGAATACAGAGAACAAAATCAAAACTGCACCGTAAAAGAGTCGCGATTCATCTTTGTATACAATTGTGCGGGCAGCTTTTTTCATATTTTTTCAAAAACTCTCAGTTTTGCGCTTCGTGCTCTTGGATTAACTTGTAATTCTTCAACTCCAGCAGAGATTGGTTTTTTTGTGACCAATACACCTATGTGATCGTGTGTGTAGTTGCGAAAGCGATGTTTAACAATTCGGTCCTCCAGACTGTGAAATGTAATGATGGCGAGCCTCCCTCTTGAAGCAAGTTTTTCAAGACTTTGGGTGATAAACGATTCAAGAGCCTCAAACTCATCATTAACTGCAATTCGTAGTGCTTGAAATGTTCTCGTAGCTGGATGGAGTTTGCCGTTCCTGTAAAACGACGGGACAGAGCCTTTGATAATCTCAACAAGGTCGAACGTGGTTTCAATTGCCTGTTTTTCTCGTGAGGCAACAATTGCTTTTGCGATTCGTTTTGCAAATCGCTCTTCTCCATACCCCTTGAGTACATTTGCAATATCTCCTTCAGCCCAATCATTAATGATGTCTTTGGCTGTAAAGAGGTACTCGCCTTCATTGCCAAATGTCATGATGAGCGGTTCATCGACTAGAAATGAAAACCCCTTCCCATTTCCACTAAATTGCTCCGTTCGCCAACCTAAGTCTGCAAGGATGCCATCTGCTTTCTCAATATGTAAAGAATCTAAAACTGAGTTAATGTTTCGAAAATTGTTTTCTACAAGATGTATGGTCGGCTCGCCATGAAGTGTCTCTTTGCCACGCGCTATAGCTTCAGGGTCTGCATCAATACCAACAAATGTCCCCTTGGTCCCCAAGTGACTAACTATCTCTCTCGCGTGACCGCCTGAACCAAATGTAGCATCGACGATAGTCGATGATTTTGTAATCCCAAGCGCATCAACACTCTCCTGTTGTAGTACAGTGATGTGCTTTTTCATAACAAGTGAGTGGTATTGAACCCACCAGTACCTCCGACTAAAGGACTCCGATTTCGCCTAACTTCTCAGCAAGCTGATCAGCCTGTCCTTCAATACGTTTCTTGTATTCACTCCAGCGATTCTCATCCCACATTTCTACACGATCATGGATACCTGCGAGCACAACTTTTTGTGCGAGTCCCGCGAAATCCTTTAAGAAATCAGGAACGAGAATTCGTCCTACAGAATCTACCTCCACCTCGACTGCTCCCGAAAGGAAGAATCGATTGAACCCTCTTGTGTCCGATTGTCCGAGTGGGAGTTGACCAATCTTTTCAGAGATCTTCTCCCACTCTTTCATCGGATAAATGAAGAGACAGTTATCAAGTCCACGAGTAACCACCAATTTCTTACCAAGTTCCTTCCTCCATTTTGAAGGCAAGGACAGCCGTTTCTTGGCATCAATATTATGTGTGTACTCTCCAATTAACATGTGAAGTAATGGATCCTGTCACAGCCGACAAGCTTGAACTTTAAACTGTTAAACTATTTTCATAGTTTACCACTATCTCCCACCACACGCACATTATATACCACCCTGTCCCACCACGCACCACAGTTATACACACCCCTCCACAATAAAAAACCGGCACCTTTTGGTGCCGGTTTTGATTTGTTACAAAATCTTTTTAGTCCTTTGGTCTCATGAGTGGAAACAGTGTCACTTCACGAAGTGGTCTGTTTTCAAGTATTGCAAAGAGTCGCTCTCCAAAACCAAATCCGCAGGCTGGAGGCATGCCGTGTTCTAGCATTTCTACAAACTCATG
>Ga0181593_10000755_pt1 | contig 28531 bp, 29 predicted proteins | sample 071ome_19_FD_133756 | JGI IMG/M metagenome (GOLD analysis project Ga0181593, IMG submission 133756) | Coastal salt marsh microbial communities from the Groves Creek Marsh, Skidaway Island, Georgia - 071413AT metaG (megahit assembly) | ecosystem: Environmental > Aquatic > Marine > Intertidal...
GCCGGAACAGATAGTAAGCAAGCTCGAACAACGCAGCCGACTGCAAAGTTATTATTAAGCCCGGGAGGATCATATTATGCTACTCAAAAAGCTAAGTTTCCTGTGCCTGATGCTGGTAATGGTCGCCGGAGTGTTCACCTTCACACCGGAGGCCGCGGCACAGACAGCAGGCGAAGTTCCCGGTGAGACACTGGGCGTAAACTCAGATGCGGATCTCTGGCGTTATATTCGTGAGGGCAATGCCGGTAATGCGGCGGTGAAGAACGAACTTGCCAAGATCATGATACAATCCGAAGGCGATAACTGGCGCGCGGTCCGTAACGGCCCGGTTTCCGTATATGGCGCCTCGGCAGTGATAGGGATTATTGTTCTCCTGGCAGTGTTTTATGCCTGGCGTGGAAAGATCACTATCGATAAAGGAGCATCCGGCCGAACAATAGAACGCTTTGCCGCGCTTGACCGTTTTGCCCATTGGCTGATGGCAGGATCATTTGTCATTCTGGCAATCACCGGGCTGAACCTCCTTTATGGACGGTATGTCCTGCTTCCGGTTATAGGGCCGGAAGCCTTCAGTGCGTTTACCACCGCGGGTAAATATGCCCATAATTATCTTGCTTTCGCTTTCATGGCTGGTCTTGCGCTTTCGTTCTTTCGCTGGGTGCGGGACAACGTGCCGTCAAAGGTGGATATCGAATGGCTCAAACAGGGTGGTGGCATCTTTGTGAAAGGCATGCATCCACCGGCAAAAAAATTTAACGCCGGACAGAAAATCATTTTCTGGGCGGTGATGATTGGTGGTCTTTCCGTCAGCATGTCAGGCATTGCGCTGATGTTCCCTTATGAAACAGCAATGTTTGCCAAAACCTTTGGCATATTGAATGGTCTTGGGTTTGATCTGCCGACAAATCTGACGCCACTGCAGGAACAGCAGCTCAATCAGGTCTGGCATGGTATTGTATCTCTTGTGCTGATCACGATGATAATCGCCCATATCTATATCGGTTCTGTCGGTATGGAAGGAGCTATTGATGCAATGTATTCAGGCCACGTAGATGAAAACTGGGCGAAAGAGCATCACGGCCTCTGGGTTGAAGAGATGAAAGGCACGAAGAAAACCAAGCCGGGTCCAGCGGAATAAAGGCCGGGATCTCTATGTTGAGGCGTCTGTTACATGTTCTCAGGCCCGGGGTGATCTCTGGACTGAGCTTATGTGCAGGCGCCTTCTTCTGTCTTGCAACACCAGCTTCGGCGATTGATACCTACACAGCGCATGGTGGCCCCATCAAGGGCATGACGCTTGGTGCAAATCAGCACTATATGGCAACCGCAAGTTTCGATTATTCCACCGTTGTGTGGTCTGTTTCCGGGATGAAGGAGATTGCCACGCTCATCGGTCATGATGCTGCGGTCAATGTTGCTGAATTTTCACCTGATGGCCGGTGGCTTGCCACGGGTGGGGATGACCATCAGATACTCCTGTGGCGGATTGATCAGATTGAATCTCAACCCGGAAAACAGGACCCGCTAATCCTGAGAGGTCATAAAGGTAAGGTTGTCGATCTGAATTTCAGTTCTGACGGCTCACGGCTTGCCAGCGCAAGCTGGGATGGGAGCATAGGCATCTGGGATCTTGAAATGCCAGATAAATCCAAGTTTATCACCGGACATGACGGCCCGGTAAACGCCGTTGAATTTTCGAATGATGGCAAACACATTTTCAGTGCGGGGTATGACGGGCACATCCGTTATTGGAAGCTGGATAATGGCGAGTTTCTGCGCAGTTACGTCCGAAATGGCTGGGGCGTTAATGTCATGAAGGTGCTGGAAGACCAAAATATGCTGGCTTACGGAACAACCGATGGGGCAATGAAGGTGATCGCCCTTGACACAAGGGAGGACCTCCTGAGTCTCGGGGAGGACAGGGCACCTGTGCTGTCGTTGCATCTCAATTCGGATACCGGCCAGATAGCTTTTGGCAATGCCAAGGGACGTGTCATGATTGTTGATACGGCAAGCTGGACACTGCTCAGGGATTTCCGTGCCGCGGAAGGGCCTGTATGGGGGCTTCTTCTGATGCCAGATGACGGATCACTCATGGTTGCGGGGCTGGATGACCACATCACCCGCTGGCGTATCAATGACTACCCGCCGGAATTTCTCTCGGAAGGTGCAGGAGAGAGACGGTTTCACCCACCAAAAAATCTAAGTAATGGTGAGAGGCAATTTGCACGCAAATGCAGTGTTTGTCATACGCTTGTGGCGGATGGTAAGCGCCGTGCCGGGCCAACCCTGTTCGGGGTGTTTGGTCGCCGCGCCGGCAGTCTTGACGGCTATCCTTATTCCGATGCGTTGATTAATTCCACCATTGTATGGAATGAGGAAACGATCGACGAGCTTTTCCGCGATGGACCTGATAAGGTTACACCCGGGACAAAAATGCCGATCCAGCGCATGAAACGTAAAGAAGATCGGGTGGATCTGATCAACTTTTTAAAGCAGGCGACGCTTCAACAGTAAGTCAAAAGAGGAGACTCACATGAATATGATCACAATCTCTAGCGTTGTTGCCATTGCTATTGCCGTGGTAGCATATGTTATTCTTACCAATTTGGGTGCGGATACCGCCAGTGTCTATTCAGGTGCGGCGGTGCGACTGAACTGACGGCAGGCTTCAGCAATCCTGTTTCCGGGAATAAAATATCCATATTGATCCGGCGCCGATGATGGGTTGGCCAGATATTTTGCTCGTTCAATGATCTGGGCTGGATTGGCTGCTCTGTCTTCAGCCATAAGGCAGGCAAACAGGCCGACCAGGCGCGGCAGGGCAAAACTGGTGCCACTGACCGTCGGGCGTGGGGAAGAAATATAGGTTAGCGGCAGATTATCCCCTTCAACCCCGAAGTCAACCATACCCCCGCTGTTTGATCCTTCGCTTAATTCCCCGTTTGAAAGAACGGATGTAATTGTCACAAAATGCGGGGCTGTAAACGCCGCAGGATAGATCGGGGTATCATCAAGAGAGACGCCGTTGTTGCCCGCTGAAAAAACAAAAAGCAGCTCAGCATGATCAAGGGCGGCTTGCCGGAAAGATGCCCAGTCCTGCTTATCGGTGCTGCCCATCGGAATCATCACGATGCGGGCGCCGTTTTCGGCGGCCACTCTGACAACTTCGCCAAAGCGTGTCATATCAGGTCTGGGATAACGGTATGGAATGACCGCTACCGGCGCTCCTGTTCCGGCAAGAATATCCAGCACGAAAGAGCCGTGCTGGCGGGGGAAGAAAGGTGAGGCAGATGTGTCGGCATCAAAAGGAAAAGGATCATCATCCCAGAAGTCATAGCCGATCAGTGTGCTGTCAGGTCCGTATGCAAGGAAAGAGGCAAGTCCGGGGTTTGTGTAATTCACCCCGCTGTCGATATGCGCAACACGGATGAAACTTTCCCCGGTGGGGTTGGCTTTCGGAATTGGGGGATTGAATAAAAACACCTCGCCTGTCGGATGGATGTCAAGTCTCTCGGCCCGGCCATCCGGATTATACGTAATGTGCCGGTGCCCGAGTTGGCGGCACTTGTCATCAAACTGAACAAAAGACTGCGGGCGGTCATAAAGATAATATTGAGACCGGAAGCTGATAAGCCCCCTGATATTTGTGGTCGCAATATCGAGGCGAAGTAAATGATCTCCGGGAAGACTGAAGTCAAGTTGGCGTAAATACAGCACCCCCCGGTGCTGTTCCCGTTTTTGCTTTATGTCGGCGCCGATACTTCTGGCCAGATCGGCTTCGTTCATATCGGGCTGATCCAGTAAGGATTGGCAAATGCCCAGGGCTTTGTCACTATGATCAGTGAAGCCGGTCTGTTGATTTGCCGGAAGCCGGCTTGCCAGAACAGGTGCAGCCCCGAGTGAGAGGAAACCCATGCAGAGAAGCGCATACAGAAAAATTGCCGGTATCTTGGTCATGGCAATAATACTAGGCCAGAGTTTATCCCCGTCCAAGGCAGATCATGGTCCCCTGACATGGCAGGAAGCGCATGAGGCGGTTGTTTCTGTCCTGCCCACATGGGAGGGGTTTAACAGGCCGGGTTTCGGAGCACCCCCCGGTGTTGCACCTGAAGGAAGTGGGGTGGTCATTGCTCAAAACGGTAATGATGCGTTCATCCTTACGGCCGCCCATGTTGTGAGCCGTGCGATTGAGGTGGCTGTTCGCTCCCATAATGGTGACTTCTCCGAGGCGGAAATAGTGGGTGTTGATGAAGCAAGAGACCTTGCATTGTTACGTGCCCGGATGCGGATTGAGCCAGTTCAGATAAATCCCGAAATGCCGGAGATTGGTAACCATGTCTGCGTGATTGCCAATGCCTTCGGGCTGGGGTTGAGCTTCTCCTGCGGAGTGGTTTCAGCAACAGGGCGCTCAGGTATAGGATTTAATGCGATTGAGGATTTCATCCAGACCGATGCTGCGGTCAATCCCGGGGCATCGGGGGGAGCGCTCGTGGACGCGGAAGGAAAACTTGTCGGCATGGTGGATGCCATCTTTACCAAGGAAGCCGATATTGATGCCGGCGTGAATTTTGCGGTATCCGCCCGGATGATTGCCGAAACCATCCTAGCCTGGCGGCAAAAGGGGATAATCTCTGGTCAGTAGGGCAGGTATTCCTTACGCCATTTCAATACAACATTGAATGAGATCGAGATGCGCGGCGCGTCGACCATATTGGGGTGGACGAAGTGATGCAGAAACGACGGCCATAAAAAGAGATCACCGGATCGTGGCAGTATCCGATGTTCGGGGTCAACCTGGCCATCACTTCGGATGGAATTCATATTAGCCTGAGGCCGCGGATCATAAAAGCTTATCGCCCCGGGATTGAGATCAGAACGAAAGGTTTCGGCACCGGCCTGATCCGGCATGGTGACATAATATGTTCCGCTCAGCCAGGAGTGGGGATGATTATGAAGATTATGATAATCCCCCTTCATGTTGACGTTTGGCCAGGCCTGTACAGACCAGCTCATTTCATAATCAATGCCCAGCTCACGAGCATAATCCATGATGGCGCGGTCACAACACTGGCGCAGCCATTGCACCGCGGGGTGATCCCATTCGAAGAGGTTTCCGTCAAGATAACGGGCCGTCATATCATCGTGTTCAGTGTTGGCTGCCAGAACAAGATCAGCCAGTACCGGATTGGCGGAGTCATGCCCCGGCAGTTCAAGAGACATGAACTGCGTGGGCCAGAGTTTTTGAAACGAAGGTGTGCCTGCGGTGTTGCTCAAGGGTCATATCTCCGGCGCGTATGCTGGTTTGCATTGAATAACAGGTCCAGTCTAGAACAGCATCAACGGCAATCAAGAATTAAAATATAATTTCATAATTTATAAACTTAAAAAAATCATTTTCGAAAAAAGTAAAATTGTATATATTAATTAAATGGCTCAAAACAACGAGGACATGTTGACCGTGCGGGTTTGGCGCGGCGCGGATGAGGGGGAATTCCAATCCTTTCGCGTTCCATCGCGTGAAAATCAAACTGTTCTTGATGTGGTAACGGAAATCCAACGACGACAGGATCCCGGCCTCAGTTATCGTTTTGCCTGCCGCGTCGGTGTGTGCGGGTCTTGTGCAATGACGGTCAATGGCCGCGCGCGCTGGACCTGCCGGACACATATTCGCAGTCTGTCGGGCGGCCCTATTACAATCGAGCCTCTGGCGAATATGCCGCGCATCAGGGATCTCGCCTGTGACATGACCGGGTTTTTTGATAAATGGGGCAAGGCAGGTAATGATTTCACCAGTGCCCGGAGCCGTCAGGATACACCGGCGCAGGTGGACCCTTTATCGCCGCAGCGAAAGCAGGCTGATGCGGCCATTGAATGTATCAACTGCGGGGTCTGTCATGCGTCCTGCGATGTTGTTAAATGGAACGATGAATATCTTGGGCCGGCGGCGCTGAACCGGGCCTGGTCTCTCGTCAATGATGAGCGTCACACCGAAAAAAAGACAACCCTTGAAGCGGCTCTCGGCCCCGGCGGGTGCAGCAATTGCCATAGTCAGGGAAACTGCATGGCGGCCTGTCCGGTGGGATTGAGCCCTACCCGAAGCATCGCCGGACTGAAAAAGATGAGCCTTCTTGCCATGATTGGTATTGAATGATGATGGAGGTACGTCTTTATATTCTCCAGCGGTTGAGTGCCGTTGTCATGGCACCGCTGGTCATCGTTCATCTTATGACCATTCTTTATGCTGTCCGGGGCGGGTTGAGCGCAGAAGAAATCCTTGCCCGGACCGAAGGCGTAACGATCTGGACTGTCTTCTACGGTATTTTTGTTCTGGCTGTATCTGTTCATGCTCCTTTGGGAATGCGGAAGATTCTTGTTGAATGGGCCGGGGTATCAAGGGCATGGGCCGGGAGACTTGCCCTTTTATTTTTTGCCGGGCTGATTTTTGCTGGCGGAAGAGCAGTGCTTGCCGTGGCGGGGGTGCTGACATGATTCGCCGGACAGATACTCCCCGGCAAACCGCCGGCTATATTGCCTTTGCTCTGCATCGCCTTTCCGGTCTGGCGCTGGCGGTTTTCCTGCCATTTCATTTCCTTGTGCTCGGTCTGGCCATTGAAGGTGAGGCAAGGCTGAATGAAGTGCTCACCTGGACCGAACAGCCTCTCGTCAAGTTTGCGGAATGGGGGCTGGTTGTGCTGTTGACCTTACATCTGATCCTGGGTGTTCGTGTGCTTTTGCTGGAATGGGCTCCGTGGCAGGGGCATCTGCGTTCAGGCTGGATCAGCGGCGGCATCATCCTGGCGCTACTCACCGGCGCCGGATTTATTCTCGGAGTGATGTGATGCAGGTTGAGCGTCTGAAGACAGATATTCTGATTATCGGAACAGGAGGGGCTGGCCTTTTTGCGGCCTTGCATACAAAGCAGGCCAATCCTGATCTGGATGTGACACTTGCTGTCAAGGGGTTGGTGGGGAAGTGCGGTTGCACAAGGATGGTCCAGGGGGGCTATAATGTCGCGCTTCAACCCGGGGACAGTATTGAACGTCATTTCATGGATACAATCGTCGGAGGCAAGTGGTTGCCGCGTCAGGATCTGGCGTGGAAACTCTGCGAAACCGCGGTGGAACGTGTTCAGGAACTTGAAAACGAAATCGGGTGTTTCTTTGACCGCAACCCTGACGGCACATTGCATCAGAAGGCTTTCGCCGGCCAGAGTTTCGACCGCACCGCACATAAAGCTGACCTTACCGGGATCGAGATTATCAACAGGCTGATGGAGAAAGTCTGGAAGGCTGAAGTTCGGCGACTTGAAGAGCATCGTGCCATCAGGCTTATTCCGGCAAAAGACGGCTCCGGCCTTGCCGGTGTCATGCTCATTGATATGCGCGAGGGTACGTACAGGTACGTCAGCGCGAAAGCCGTACTGATGGCAAGTGGTGCCGGTCCTTCGATGTATCGTTACCACACACCATCGGGCGACAAAACCTGCGACGGTGTAGCCATGATGCTGCAAAGCGGGCTGGCGTTCCGTGATATGGAGATGGTGCAGTTTCATCCGACAGGTCTGTTGGGTGGCCCGGACACACGAATGACGGGTACCGTGCTCGAAGAAGGTCTTCGCGGGGCAGGCGGGTATCTTCTGAACGGCGAAGGTGAGCGCTTTATGTCGGCTTATGATCCTTCAGGAGAGCGCGCAACGCGTGATATCGTAAGCCGGGGTATTTATCAGGAAATGCGTGAGGGCAGGACAACCCCTATGGGGGGCGTCTATATCAGTATGGCGCATCTGGGCCCGGAGAAGGTTGAAAAAGCATTTCCAGGTATGGTGAAAAGGTGCAGGGATTGCGGGTTTGACCTTGCTGCAGGCCGGGTCGAAGTTGTGCCTACTGCGCATTACATGATGGGAGGAGTTGAGTTTAATCTCGACACATCAACAGACATACAAGGGCTTTTTGCTGCCGGAGAAGACTGCGGCGGGGTGCATGGTGCCAATCGTCTTGGCGGCAATGGTGTTGCCAACTCGACGGTATTCGGCGGCATTGCCGGGGACAGCATGGCTGCCTTTGTCGAAGGGGTGACGCATCACCGTGATCCCGATGAAGCTGAAATAGACAGGGCTGTTGCTGAAGCTGAAATCCCGTTTGGTCTTTCCGGAGGAGATATCTTTGCTGCCCGTGACCGACTGTCTGAGATCATGTGGGATAACGTTGGAATTATCCGTACCCGCGCAGGCCTGGAACACGGGATAAGGGAGCTGGAAAATCTGGCCGGTGAGATTGAAACGATGGGCGTGCCGGACGGTAATCGTGCATTTAACCTGACCTGGCATGACTGGATCAATCTGCGTTCTCTTGTTCTGGCGTCACAGGTGATTGCCTGTTCGGCTCTGGCGCGGGAAGACAGCCGGGGTGCGCATTTCCGCGAAGATTATCCGGAGGCGGGTAATCTTGATGAAACCCGGTATACCCGGGTGAAACTGTCTGATGGAAAACTTTCCCTGACGATGGAAAAGGTTGATTTTTCCATTGTCCGGCCGGGGGAGAGCCTGATCGAAGGTGCCGCCGCCATCCCTTCGGGAAATGTAGCTGAGTAGGAACATGACAATACATACTGACATCATAGAAGAAGCCGCTTTCACCATCATGCAGAAGGCCGCCATTGATATCCCGGAAGACTATCTTGGCGGGATCAAGACGATGGCTGATAAAGAAGACGGTGATCTTTCGGCTTTTGTGCTCAGGGCCATGCTTGAAAATTATGAAGCCGCCAGTGAAGATCGCCGCCCTATGTGCGCTGATACTGGTCTTCCGAGATATTACGTCAAGGTTGGGGACAGGGCGAAGGTTGAAAGTTTTGTCGGGCTGGATCGCGGGTTGAGGGCCGCTACCGCACGGGCAACCCGTGATGTTCCGCTCAGGCCCAACCGGGTGCATCCGCTCTGGCGGACGGAGCATAACAACAATCTGGGCATAAATGCTCCGGAAGTGGAGTGGAGCTTTGAGCCGGATGCCGACTGGATTGATATTACAACTGTCCACAAGGGAGGCCTTTTTGGTAGCGATTACCGGATGCTTTTCCCGGGCGATGGCATCGATGGGATCAAGAGGTTTTTTCTCGACACCCTGATCGCCTTCGGAAAGCGTGGCCTTGCCTGCCAGCCGGCGATTGTCGGTGTTGGTATCGGTGGGTCAAAAGACACCTGCATGCAACTGGGAAAACAGGCAGCCTGCCTCAGGGTGGTTGGAGACAGGAACCCGGATAGCAAAATCGCTGCGCTCGAAGATGAGCTTATTGAGCTTGGCAATTCTATCGGCATGGGGGCTATGGGGTTTGTCGGCTCATCAATGGTGGTGGATTGCCATATTGAAGTTGGCTACACCCATACCGGCGGCATGCCGGTAAGTGTCCACACTTTTTGTCTGTCATCACGGCGGGCAACGGCACGTATCCATGCCGATGGCACCATCGAATACAGGACAGACCCTATGTGGTTCACTCCTTATATGCGTCGGGAGGGCATAGAATGACTTCAGGAAAGCTGACAACACATGTCCTTGATTTGCCGGCGCGTCCTGAGGATATAGCAAAGCTCAGGCCTGGTGATATCGCGTATCTCAACGGAATTGTCTACACTGCACGAGAAGGCGTGTATACCCGGATAATCGGGGGAGGTGAAGACTTACCCGTTAAGGATCTGGCTTCGGTTAGCAATGCTAATTTCCATTGTTCGCCCGCCGCGGCCCCTGATGGTAAGGGCGGGTACTCCATTGGCGGGGTGACAGCGACGGCGTCCTTCCGGTTTTCAAAATGGATGGCAGACTGGCTTGATCTTACCGGCACAAAACTGGTGATTGGCAAAGGCGGGATGCCTCTGGCGGATTACAAGGACATTCTCGCGCCGCGGGGAGCGGTATATCTTACGACAGTCGGATATGGCACTGGTGCCTTGCTTGGCCGGGGCGTGAAAGGGGTGAAAGCCGTGCATTGGCTGGATCAGCTTGGTATCGCTCAGGCGATGTGGATGTTCGAGGTTGAGAAATTCGGACCATTCATCGTCGACAGCGACCTTGAAGGTAATTCGCTTTTCGCCCAGCAAGGTGAAATGATCAATTCAAAACTGGCTTCGCTCTACGATGGGCTCAAGCCTCCTGCCCTGCACCGGTATGGTGAAACCGATGATCGTAAAGATGAACTGATGTAACCATGCCGGATATCAAAACTCTTGAAACATTTCGATCTGTCGTCAACCACGGCAGTTTCAATGCTGCGGCAGAAGAGTTGGGTATATCGGTCAGTACGGTCAGTTTGCAGATGCGAAATCTTGAGAGTTTTGCCGGTATGCTCCTGTTTGATCGTGGGCGCAAGCCACTGCCACTGACACGTGACGGTCTTGCCTATCTTGACCGGGTAGATGCGGTCCTCAAATCATGGTCTGAATTGAAACCCAAAAATGCCGGGAATTTCGCAGAGGGCCATCTTCATATCGGGACAGTTCATACGGCACTTGCCGGGGTGATGCCTCTGGCGCTCAAATCTATCCATGCCCGTTTCCCAAAGCTCAACGTGACTATCACGCCGGGGCTCAGCCATGAGCTTGAGGCCCTGATGCTGGCAGGGCAGATGGATTGCGCCTATCTCAGCCTTCCGGATCAACCCGTAGGTGGATTGGAATACCGGCCTTTATTGTCCGAGTCGCTGGTGGTGATTGCGCATGCTGATCACGCCCGGGGGCAGGCGATCGAATGCCTCAGGCAGGGGCCATATATCAGGTTTAATCCAAAAGCCAGGGTGGGTGCACTGATTGAGCAAGCGCTTAGGCGGCAGAACATGAAACTGTCATCAGGGATGGAGATCGACACACTTGATGGCGTGATTGCGCTGGTGGAAAATGGACTTGGTGTTTCTGTTATCCCGCTTTTGAGCGCGGAACGGCTGCCGGCTGTGATCAGGGTTCTCGATCTTGATGCTGATGCAGAGCGTCACCTTGGGCTTGCTTTTCCTAAAGTGGGTCGACAGCTTCATCGTATTGAGGAAATATATGATTGCTTCAAAAAAGCCTGTATCGAGATGAGCTGACTCATTCAAGAGGTTCGCTTACACAGGAAAAGCCTAGAGGGGGCAGGTGATGAAGACGTTTCGTGTTTACGGGAAAAGCGGTGCCGGATCGCTGATTGTTGAATATCTGCTTCAACTGGCTGGCGCTGAGTATGAACTGATTTGTCCTGACAAGGAAACCCGGCGTGGCAATGCGTATCGTTCTGTTGCTCCACACGGGCTTATTCCGGCTATTGAAACGCCGGAAGGCCATACGATGTGCGAAAGTCTTGCGATCACAATCTATCTTCTCGAACGTTTTCCCGACATGGGCATGATAGCGCCCCATGGCCAGGCTGAACGCATGCAGTGTCTGCAATGGTTGTCTATTTTGTCCACTGCACTCTATAACGCAAACCTCCGGTGGTATTATGCGGAAACATTCGGCCCGGAGGAGGGCGTCCGCGCCAAGGCTGAAACCGACCGTAGGGCTGTTTACGATCTCATCGAAGCGGGAGCCGGTGCGTATCTTGCAGGTAAAGATATGAGCGCAGCGGATCTTTATCTCTATATGCTTCTGGAATGGGATAACGATCTTTTGGCTGAGCTTGAGACACGCCCTCGCATGAAACGCATAAGAGAAAAGGTCGGGGCTTTGCCTGAAATAAGAGACGTCATGGCACGCCAACCATAAGGAAGATCGTTGGTGTTTATCCGAGTGTTGGTGCCGGCATTCCGTTCATCAGGCAGTTGATCACGGTTGTATGTCCTGATCTCAATGACTTGGACAGGGCGGCAGCCGCTTCGTCCCCCGTTCTGGCCACAACACCTTTGGCCCCCAGGGCCTGTGCCATCTTGTCATAAGAAGTCTTGTCGTCGAGCCAGCATCCCCGGGCGCGGTCCGCACCATAGTTTCTGATCTGTATTTCTACTTCTGCGCCCCAGCGTTGGTCATTGCCAATGATAAAGGTGATGGGCAGATCAAGCCGCCGGGCTGTTTCAATTTCCATGAAGGAAAACCCTGCCGTGCCATCACCCATAAATGCTATGACCGGCCGGGACGGATTGGCCATGGCGGCACCTATAGCCTGGGGAATGGCACCGCCGATGGCACCGGAAAGCCCGTTGATGATCATGTTTTCACCAGGCAAAACCGATTGGGTCCATTGCCCGAACTCACCACCGTCAACCACGAGAAGAGGGGGGTTTTCTCCGGTAGTCAGAGGTAGGATGCTGTTGAGAAAATCCCATGCTATCGGTGATGTTCCGCTTTTGGGAGGCTTGGGCCGCTCGTTGAGTAGTTTCTTTACCGTCTCAAACCATCTCTGGGGGCCTTTGATGCCGCCGTTCTGGTCTATAAGAGTATGCACAGCACTGACAGGATCAGCCATGCATCCCCAGGACAGACGGCCGCTGATAAGCCTGCTGGCCTGGGCGATGGTATCGGCTTCGGCAGCGATCAGTGCAATGCGTTCCGCTGGCATGATACTCTCATCACCACTGCCAAGAGTGTAATCGATATCCTTGTCCAGAAGCAGAATACGGTCCGCTGCCTTCAGGATCTTTTTCAACTGCCCAAGGCCGGGATCGTTCAAGCCCCTCGGGCTCTGCATGGTGATGACAGGCATTCGCAAGCTCCGCATCAGTCTTTCTGTAAGGTCACCATTTCGGATGCTTTGTAGCGACGAGCTTGTCAGGATCAATGGCGCGTCGGCTCCGTCCAGAATAGAAAGAATGGAGTGGAGATCAGCGCTGCTGAGCGGCATCGCTTCAGGCAGAAAACTCTCATCTGTATGGGTTACCGGCGAAACGGAGGCTTTAAGGATGTCTTCAGGCAAAGCCAGATGCACTGGTCCCGGACGGCCGGATTTGGCCAGAGCGATTGCCCCGGCAATGTCGTCTGCAAGCCGCTCGGCGTTAGCGCATCGCCAGCTCTGTTTGACAAGCCCTGATGCCACCGCGCTCTGATCAAGCTCCTGAAAAGGTCCTTGACCATCTTTTGATATGGGGCTGTCACCACTCAGCAAGAGGATAGGTGAATGGGACTGACGGAGGGGGAAAAGCGGTCCAAGCGCGTTGGTAAATCCGGGACCTGCTGTCACAAGCGCCACGCCGACTTTGTCTGATGTCCGGGCGTAGCCATCCGCCATGTACACAGCACCAGCTTCATGTCTCGTGTGAATGATGGAGACAGGCCGGTCAATTACCGCGTCATAGGCGGACATGATCTGGTTTCCAGAAAGGCTGAAAATAGTATCCGTGCCTGAACTGTATAATGTATCAATCAGCTGTTCCGCAGCCTTGATCATGACTATTTTTTCCCGTCATCAATACGATAGGGACAGTAAAACAAAGGCGCTGGCAGAAATTCGATCCGGCTCCCCAATTACTCTTTTTGTATACTGGACACTGTCGATAAGAGCAAGAATATCGAGGGTAAAAGTGCAGGTGCAGGGCAAGAAAGGGGGATTTTGCTTGCCCCGCAACCATGGAAATAGAGCGAGGTGAATGAAATTCAAGCCGATAGTCTCAGGCACGCGCCTGGGGTGTCAAAACGACGAAGATCCCCATATCATCACATGACAGGGTACTTTCGGGATGGTAGGAATGGAAGATCAACACGGAGAATTCAGATGAGTTCAAAAGATCTCCCTCGCGTCGGGTGCATCGGGCTTGGCATGATGGGCCGACCGATTGCCAATCATCTTATGACCGCCGGATATGAGCTCACCCTTTACGCGCGCAGACCTGAAGTGTTTGAAAATGAATTGAAATTTCTCATTGACGCTGGTGCGGCTATAGCCGCAAGTCCTTCAGACCTGGCCTTGAGGGTTGATATTATCCTGCTCAACGTCATGGCTGGTCCGGATGTCAGAAAGCTTATCCTTGATGGTCCAGATTCTATCGCTTCAACCGCGAGGCCTGGCCTAATTGTGGTTGATCATTCGACCATAGATCCGGCCACGGCACGAGATGTTCATACAGCGCTCAAGGAAGTCGGAGCAGGTTACGTAGATGCGCCGGTTTCCGGAGGTGCGGTGGGAGCTGAAGCCGGCACTCTTGCTGTGATGATGGGAGGGGATGAAGAGGATATTGGTAAAATTCTCCCTCTTCTTGAACATTACAGCGCTAAGCGACTTCACATGGGGGCATCAGGCCAGGGCTCCATCACCAAGCTTACCAACCAAATTGCCCAGGTCATCACCATTGAGGGTGTTGCTGAAGCCATGCGCTTTGCCCAGGCTCATGGGGCTGACCTTGAAGCGGTGCGTGATGTGCTTATGTCTGGTTTTGCCAGCAGTCGGATGTTGGAATTGCTGGGCCCGAAGATGATTTCAAGGGATTATACTCCCGGCATGGAATCTCGCCTTCTTGACAAGGATATCCAGATTGCCGGTTTGTCGGCGCTTGCTGAGGGGCTTTCCCTGCCTGCGCTTGACCTGCTTCAGAAGCAGATCTCCCGGCTTCAGGAATATGGCTGGCAGAAGGAGGATATTTCAATTCTTTATGAAGCGCTTGACAGGAAAAAAATATAGCATCACTTGCCGGGATGCCTTTTCGCACTATATAGCATATCACAGAATTTGAGTGGCCATGAATTCAGGCCCCAAATTGTTGATACCAAACTAATACCGCCGGAAATGGTGGTTGCGAAGAGGACGGTTAAATGTCTAAGGGTAAGGTCAAATGGTTTAACACAACCAAGGGCTATGGATTTATTGAGCCTGAGGAAGGCGGCGCGGATGCGTTTGTCCATATCACCGCGGTTCAGGATGCTGGAATCAAGGAACTTATCGAAGGTCAGGCCATCGAATATGAGATGATGCCTTCCAAAAATGGTAAGGACTGTGCGATGAACCTGAAGCTTGTTGAAGCCTGAGGTGAATTCGCTATCAGGATCACCCCTTGGTTTTCCTGATCTCAAAAAGATAGATGCCGTAAAACACGAGACCAAGTGCAACAACATGGTAGAGATGTAAGATCTCACCCAGGATAATAACGGCAAGAACAGCCCCGTAGATTGGCACCAGGTTGGTATATAAGCCAGCCTGGCCCGGTCCGACGAGGTCCACTCCTCTCATAAAAAATACCTGAGATAAAAATGATGGCATGATTGCCACATAGAGAATGATCAACCATCCATCCAAATCAGGCCACAGGATGCCAGTGATCGCATCCTCAATGACCAGAAGTGGAATTGTCGTGACCCAGGCGGCGATGGCAAAATATCCCATCATGACCATACCATCAATTTTGGGCCGGCTTCTTAACCCTATGGTGTATCCCGAATAAAAAAGACAGGCCAGCAACATCAGCAAATCACCACTATTGAAGGTGAGATGGAAAAGCTGCTGAAGTGAACCTTGTGTTACAACAACGACAACACCCGCAAAGGCAATCATCAGCCCGACGCCCTGAATGCTGTTGATGCGGGCCCCATAGACAAGAAATGATCCCAGCAGGATCAACCCCGGCATGGTGCTCTGAATGATACCCAGATTAACCGCTGTTGTCGTATGTGCCGCCACGTAAAAGAGAGCATTAAACACTGTCATTCCCAGCCCGCCCATTAATGCTATCCAGGGAAGACGTGCACGTATCACCGGAAACGCGGCCTTCATCTGCCGGCCATGGGATATGAGGAGAATGGCAACCACCAGGGCCCAGCGAAGGAAAATCAGCGCCATAGGTGAAATTTCGCCAACAGCAAGACGACTTGCAATCGTATTTCCGCCCCAACCAAGGGTGGCAAGTCCAAGCATCAGGGGGGCGTTAGAATACGCACGGCTTAAAAGATTACCTATCATCTGAATTGTATATACCGCCATCGGGCAAGTTGATAGATCAAAAAAGTCCGAGCTCCATGCCTGCCGCAAGAGTGAGAGACAACTCTTCTGTTGCGGTGATAAAACTGTCCTGCCAGACGCCTTGCAGGATAAGTGGCGGAGCCACCAGCCGCCAGCGCAGTCCTGTCAGGATAGATTCGATGGCCCGGCGTGAGCCGGTTCCATCGAGCCCGGCACGGATATATACCGCTACCGGCAGACCTGCCTTGATTTCAAGCAGATCATTATAGGACCGGTCAAAAAAATCTTTCGTTGCTCCGGCCATATAGCCGATATTCTCAGTGGTGCCGATCAGCACGCCGTCCGCCGCCAGCACATCTTCGGGGCCGGCTTCAAGGGGAGGGCGAATGTTCAGCCTTATGTTGGTTTCCTCTTGTATCCGCAGGGCAGCACCCTGACGCAGCTTCAGCGTGTTAGGTGACGGAGCATGTGACAGAAAAAGGAGTGATGGTGAAGTCATTCCGCCATGATGGCTCAACTTCGTTGATACTTCAATCACGGAAGGGCAGACGATGTTTGCCACAAAAGAACGAATAGTGCATATTTCAACCATGTCAGCAGATCAGAAATTCAGGGAGTTGATTGAGCGCGTGAGGGCCGAAATGCCGGGGCTTGGCGCGGCGATGACCGATCAGTTGGCCGGAGCAGACCGATCACGGAGATTCTGCTTTTCCCTCGATGATCTTGAGGTTGATTTTTCGCGCCAGACAATCACCGTAGAAGGGCTGGATATTCTGCTTGAGCTCGCCGCTTGCCGTGAGATTGAAGCTAAGCGGGATGAGATGTTTGCAGGCAAGATTGTCAATCGTTCTGAAATGCGCCCGGCACTTCATGCCCATCTGCGGAATCCCGAAGAACAGATGGCCCGCGCAAATGTCGATGCCATGGCTGAAATCTGTGATCGTATTCTTGCTCTTGGAGTTGAGGATGTGGTTTCCATCGGCATAGGCGGATCCGATCTCGGACCTGCCATGGTGGTCGAAGCTTTGTTCCCATTTCATCAGGGGCCTGAAATTCACTTTGTCAGCAATATTGATCCGGCACATCTCGGGGACGTGCTTTGTCAGCTCAATGCGGAAACAACTGCGGTGATCGCCATTTCAAAGACATTCACCACCATGGAGACCATGGCTAATCTGAAACTGGCAAGAAACTGGCTGAAACGTGGTGGTGGCAACCCTGAAAAGCAGATTTTTGCGGTTACTTCAAACGCTGATGCCGCTGTTAAAAATGATATTCCCCTATCATCTGTTCTCACAATGGATGAAGCTATTGGTGGCCGGTTTTCGCTCTGGTCGGCCGTTGGTATCGGCATCATGCTTGCCATTGGAAGAGAGGGATTTGTGGATATGCTCGCAGGTGCCGAGACCATGGATCGCCATTTTGCCACCGCACCAAATGAGAGCAATCTGCCGCTTCTTGCAGGCCTGTTTCGTTTCTGGAATACCGCTGTTCTGGGCCGCCCCGGCCAGGCGGTCATTCCTTATGACCAGCGGCTTAACCGGCTGTCTGCCTGGATGCAGCAACTGGAAATGGAATCAAACGGCAAAAGCCGTGATGAAGACGGAAATCCTGTTGACATGCTGACATCACCACTTCTGTTCGGGGAGCCTGGTAGTAATGCCCAGCATTCTTTCTTTCAGCATCTGCATCAGGGAAAGATGATCACCCCGGTTGATCTGATGGCCCCGCGGCATCCCGTCAGTCTTATGGGGGAAGGTGATCCCGTCATCGAAGAGCAGCATCGCCTTTTGCTGATACAGATGCTGGCGCAGGCAGATGCGCTCAGTCTGGGCAGGGCTGAACAAGGCTTTGATGGAGGAAGGCCCGTAACTCTCCTGACCTGGGGTGAAACATCACCTTTCAGCCTTGGTCGGCTGCTGGCATTTTATGAACATGTTACGGTTGTCACGGGCTGGATGCTGGGTCTTAACAGTTTTGATCAGCCCGGGGTGGAACTTGGTAAAATCATTGCCCGAAACTACCAGAACTATCTTGAAAATAGCGGAGATGGTGGTGCAATCCCTGCTGCAAGCCGGGCTTTTCTTGACCGCTTCAACACCAGCGATTAGCGCTGGAGTGAAAAATGGTTTCCATTTTACTGATCTTGGGGCAATGATATTTTCAAGCCGTCCTATGGAGTAAGGTCATGACCATGAATACCGAAGTCTTTATCACATGCGCCCTGACAGGTGCAGGCGACACCACCGGCAAATCCGATCTGGTGCCTGTCACGCCTGAGCAAATCGCCAATGATGCCATTGAAGCTGCCAAAGCAGGAGCCGCGATTGCCCATTGCCACGTGCGCGATCCTGAAACCGGAGCACCCGCGCGGGATGTTGCCCTCTATCGTGAAGTGGTGGACCGCATTCGTGACGCCGATACAGATGTCGTGATCAACCTTACGGCCGGTATGGGGGGTGATCTCATCATCGGATCAGCTGAAGCGCCGGTCCCGCTCAATCCTGCAAGTGATATGGTGGGGGCTTCAGAAAGAACAGAGCATGTTCGCACTCTTCTGCCAGAGATCTGCACCCTTGATTGCGGGACGATGAACTTCTCTCATGGTGATTATATCATGGCCAATACGCCTTCAATGCTGCGGGCAATGGCAAGCCAGATGCAGGAGGCTGGTGTTCGCCCTGAAATCGAAGTTTTCGATACCGGCCATCTTGTGCTGGCAAAGCAGTTGGTCAGCGAAGGCCTGATCGATGATCCGGTGATGATACAGTTGTGTATGGGCATCCCCTATGGTGCACCGGATGATATCAATACCTTCATGTCTATGGTCAACAACATGCCCGAGGGCTGGATCTGGAGCGCCTTTTCCATTGGCCGGAGCCAGCTTCCCTATGCGGCTCTGGCTCCTGTTGCCGGCGGCAATGTCCGGGTCGGACTTGAGGACAATATTTATCTTAAACGAGGAGAACTGGCATCCAACGCGCAACTGGTCGAGCGGGCGGTTACCATCCTTGAAGCCATGAATGTCCACGTGATGACACCCGAAGAAGTGCGGGCTAAGCTGAAACTTAAAAAACGGTGAGGTCGTGATGAAGAGCGTGCGCAAAGCTGCTGCCATCGGCGGTGGATTGATTGGTGGTGGATGGGTGGCCAGATGTGTTCTGGCTGGCGTTGATGTCGATGTTTTTGATCCTGATCCGGAAGCCGAACGCAAGGTTGCCGCGCTGATGGCCAATGCTGAACGGGCCATGGCCAGGTTGTGGCAGGGGCAGGCGCTGGGAAACCGTGGCCAGCTCCGCTTTGTTTCGAGCATTGCCGAAGCTGTTGAAGGCGCAGATCTCATTCAGGAATCCACGCCAGAACGTCTTGATATCAAAAAGAAGGTTCACGCTGAAATCGGAGCGTCGGCTGAAGCTGAAGCGGTTATAGGCTCATCAACATCAGGGCTGTTGCCTTCTGATTTTCAGGTGGATTCCGATCGGGCTGACCGGGTCATGGTGGCGCATCCTTATAATCCGGTCTATCTTCTGCCGGTGGTGGAAATTGTTGGCGGGGCCAGAACATCGGACGCGGCAATCGCCCGGGCCATGGAAGCCTATGCTGATATTGGCATGAAACCTGTGCATATCAGGAAAGAGATCGATGCGTTTGTGGGGGACCGCCTGCTCGAAGCCATGTGGCGGGAATCTCTCTGGCTGATCAAGGACGGTGTGGCGACGGCTGAGACCATTGATGATGTCGTTCGCTATGGTCTTGGGATGAGATACGCACAGATGGGCCAGTTCATGACATATCGCCTGGGTGGTGGCGAGGCTGGCATGCGGCATTTTCTGGAGCAGTTCGGCCCTTCGCTCAAATGGCCCTGGACCAAACTGATGGATGTTCCGGAATGGGATGATCAGCTCATCGACATGATTGCAGAACAGAGCGATGCCCAGGCAAAAGGCCTTTCCGTCAAGGAACTGGAGCAGATCCGGGACAATAATCTTGTCGATTTCCTTAAGGTGCTTCATCGCAACGACTGGGGGGCAGGTGCGCTCCTCCGAAACCCTGCGGCGGCCAGTCTCAAGGATGGCGCCAACACCCTGCCGGATGGCGACGTGCTTAAGACCTTTGACGGTATGGTTGATCCCGACTGGACAGATTACAACGGCCATATGACGGAATTCCGGTATCTTGATGTGTTCAGCACGTCGACAGATGAGCTTCTTGTCTGGATCGGGGGCGGGCCGGCCTATGCCTCATCCGGGGCGTCCTGGTATACGATTGAAACACATATCCGCCATCTGGATGAGGTGGCGGCGGGCAAACCTATCCGGGTTGAAACGCAACTGGTGGACCATGATGAAAAGCGACTGCATCTTTTCCATAGGATGATCGGGGTTGAGAAGGAAAACCTGCTTGCTACCGGCGAGCATATGCTCATGCATGTGGATATGAAAGCTGGTCGCGGATCACCCATGCCTGCAGAAATGAAGGCTGCGCTGGATATTGTTGCTGAAAGGCAGCGTGACATGCCCTGGCCGGATGCGGCAGGTGCCCGGATCGGGATCAGAAGAAAAGGGTAGTGTTAAAATGCATTTTGGACTTACCGAAGAACAAGAAATGATTGTCAAAACTGTTCGGGATTTTGTCGAACGGGAAATCTATCCTCATGAAAATGAAGTTGAACGGCTTGGCTATGTGCCTGAAGAAATTGCAAACGACATTAAAGGCAAGGTTCAGGCCATGGGGTTTTATGCCCCGAATTTCCCCGAAGAAGTCGGGGGTGGCGGGCTGAATCACCTGGAATTTGCCCTGCTCGAACGTGAGCTCGGGCGCGGATCGATGGCGCTGACCCATTTCTGGGGGCGGCCACAGAATATCCTTATGGCCTGCGAAGGGGAGCAGCGTGAAAAATATCTTTTCCCTGCTGTTCGCGGCGAAAGAATGGACGCGCTGGCGATGACGGAACCTGATGCCGGCTCCGATGTCAGGGGGATGAAAACCACGGCAAGACGCGACGGGGATGACTGGATTGTCAATGGCACAAAACATTTCATTTCCGGTGCTGCCCATGCGGATTTTGTCATTGTCTTTGTCGCAACCGGGGAGGACCAGACCCCGAAAGGCCCCAAAAAGCGGATCACCTGTTTTCTGGTGGACCGCGGGCATCCGGGGTTTGAAATACTGCCGGGATATCAGTCGGTGTCGCATCGCGGCTACGACAATATGATCCTCAAATTCGACGATTGCCGCCTGCCATCCTCCCAGGTGCTGGGTGAGGTTGATGGTGGTTTTGATGTCATGAATACATGGCTATACGCAACGCGGATCACCGTGGCGGCGATGTGCGTTGGCCGGGCAAGACGGGTGTTTGACCTGTCGATGCAATATGCGGTTGACCGCAAGCAGTTCGGCCAGCAGATCGGGAAGTTTCAGGGCGTGAGTTTCAAACTTGCCGATATGATAACTGAGATCGACGCCGCTGACTGGCTGACGCTGGCTTCGGCATGGCGACTGGATGAGGGGCTTGAAGCCAATCGAGAGATAGCTTCTGCCAAAGTCTATGCCAGCGAGATGCTTGCACGTGTTACGGATGAAGCGATTCAGATTTATGGCGGAATGGGCCTTATGAATGACTTTCCGCTGGAACGTTTCTGGCGCGATGCACGGGTGGAAAGGATCTGGGACGGGACTTCCGAAATTCAGCGCCATATTATCAGCCGTGATCTTCTGCGCCGTCTGGGAGGCTAGGTTGCTACGATGACGCGATCTGGTCTGAACCGGCTGCTTCGCCCGGAGCATATAGCAATTCTCGGCGGACGCTGGGCGAAGGCGGTTATCGTCTCCCTGAAGGAAATGGGTTTTAAAGGTGAGATCTGGCCGGTCCATCCGGATAAAGAGGAAATTGAAGGTCTTAAGGTATATCCTGATATCGATCAGCTTCCTTCTGCCCCGGATGCCTGTTTTCTTGGAATAAACCGTAATGCTACCATCGAAATCACCGAAAAGCTGAAGGCCATGGGTGCAGGCGGGGCAGTTGCATTTGCCTCTGGTTTTGCTGAGGTTGAAGATGGCACAGATTTGCAGCAACGCCTTATTGAGGCGGCTGGCGATATGCCGGTCCTCGGGCCGAATTGTTATGGTATGATCAATTATCTGGACGGGGCATTGCTCTGGCCCGATGTTCATGGCGGATCAAGGGTTGAGCGTGGCGTTGCAATCATTACCCAGAGTTCAAATCTTTCGATCAACCTGACCATGCAGCAGGGCGGGTTGCCCATTGCGTATATGCTTACTCTTGGTAATCAGGCGATGATCGGGATGGCTGATCTTATCCGTGCTGTTGCCGAAGACGACCGGGTCAGCGCCATCGGGCTCCATATTGAAGGGTTTAACGATGCAACCGCTTTTGCGGATGCTGTCCATCTGGCAAGAAAAGCTGGCAAGCCGGTTGTGGCCATGAAAGCCGGCGCATCGGAAAGCGCAAGGCAGATGACGTTTTCACACACGGCCTCCCTTGCCGGTTCGCACGCTGTATCCGAAGCTTTTCTTGACGCACTTGGTGTTGGGAGAGTGAACGGCATTGAAGCATTTCTGGCCACTTTAAGCTTGTGTCATATGTTCGGGGGGCTGGATGATGTCAGTATACTGACCCTTTCCTGTTCCGGAGGTGAGGCATCTCTTATTGCCGATACCGCCCAACGGTATGGCGTCCCGATGCCGAAACTCAGTGCTGATGCATCTGCCGGAATAAAGGCAACGGTTAACCCGCTTGTGACGGTCAGCAATCCTTTTGATTATCACACATTTGACTGGGGTGATCGCGAACGTCTTGAAAAAACTTTTGCAGCCACCATGCGGGCAGGACAGACAATCAGTGCGCTGATCATTGATTTTCCGTCACCACATCTTGGCCGGGCCGAAGACTGGCAGATTGCGCTCGATGCATGGCACGCGGCAAAAGAGCAGACTAATTCGAGGGCTGTTGTTCTGGCTTCCATGCCTGAATCCCTGCCACGCAAGGTGGCGGAATGGGTGTTTGACCGCGGCATGGTGCCCTTGAGGGGATTCGACGCATCGATGGAAGGGCTGGCAGCATTGGCCCGCGCCGGCAAGCCTTCGTCTTTCAGGCCGACAGGAATAGCAAAACTCACCGGAACTGAAACACATCTTGATGAAATAACGGCAAAGGAAGAGCTCGCCAACGCCGATATACCGGTCCCCCGGGGTGGGGTTATGGCAAGCCTCAATGAAGCTCTGGCTTTTGCAGATGGACGAAAGGTGGTGATGAAACGTACCGGCCTTGCTCATAAAACCGAAGCGGGTGGAGTACGCCTTGGCCTGACTGACAGCAACGAAATAAGAGAAGTCTGGGATGAATTTACAGTGCATGGCCCGGTCCTTGTCGAGGAGATGATCGATGATGCGGTTGCCGAAGTTCTGATCGGTGTCGCAAGAGATCCGGTGCTCGGGCTACACTTGGTCATCGGTGCAGGCGGGGTTGAGGCTGAATTGCTCAAAGATACGGCCTTGCTTATGCTGCCTGCCGCGCGTGACGATGTGATTGCCGCGCTTAAGGGATTGCGTATGGCGCCTCTTCTTCATGGTTTCAGAGGATCAGAAATCGCAGACCTTCATGCCCTGCTTGAGATGATTGATGCCGTTCAGCGTTTTGCTGTCAGCAATGAAGCAAGGTTGATGGAACTCGATATCAACCCGGTACTTGTCCGGGGTGAAGGTAAAGGCGTGGTCGCGGTTGACGCGCTGATCAGCTACGCTAGCTAAAATACCAGATGGAGGAAGACATGCCTGATGTCATTACCACAACCCGCAATGGTGCCATATTCGAATTTGTGCTTGATCGTCCCAAAGCCAATGCCATTGATCTGGCAACAAGTCGCCTGATGGGGGACGCTTTTCGTGAATTCCGCGATGATCCTGATCTGAGGGTGGCGATTGTCAGCACCGCCGGAGACAAGTTTTTCAGCGCAGGCTGGGACCTGAAAGCGGCCGCGGATGGCGATGCCGTTGACGGTGATTACGGCGTCGGAGGTTTTGGAGGTATCCAGGAATTGCGTGGCCTGAACAAGCCGGTGATTGCGGCGGTTAATGGCATGGCGGTTGGTGGCGGCTTTGAGCTCGCTCTTTCTTGCGACATGATTTATTGCAGTGATCATTCAAGTTTTGCCCTGCCTGAAATCAAGGCCGGAACTCTTGCCGATGCGGCAACGATCAAGTTGCCCAAGCGGATACCGTATCATGTTGCCATGGAGATGCTGTTTACGGGACGTTGGATGCAGGCGGAAGAAGCCTTTCATCACGGGCTTGTTAATGCCGTGCTTCCTGCAGACAAGCTGATGGACCATGTGAGGGGTATCGCCCGGGATCTGGCTGCCGGACCGCCCCTTGTTTTTGCATCCATCAAGGAAGTCGTGCGTGAAGCCGAAGCCATGGCGTTCCAGGATATTATGAACAAGGTGACGCGCCGCCAGTTGTCGTCGGTTGATATCCTCTATGACAGTGAAGATAACCTTGAAGGCGCGAAAGCTTTTGCTGAAAAACGTGACCCGGTCTGGAAAGGGCGGTAGTGACAACTGCCCGGAAAGGAAAATCCATGCCATTCAAATTCATTCCTTATGTGCTGGCAGCAACCCTTGTTCTGGCGGGAGGTTTTCTCACATCATTGTCCTGTGCAGCGGGCAGCAGTGACAGCGGCAGTTATTCATCAACCCCGACAACTTCAACCTCTTTCAAGAAAGCGGAAAAGGCGATTGCCGATGAACGCTACGAAGAAGCGTATGAGTTGCTTTCACATGAAGTCAAAATGGATGCCGATAATGCTGATATTCACAATCTGCTGGGATATTCGGCACGTAAAATGGGGCGGCTTGAGGAAAGTGAGGCGCATTATTTCAAGGCTCTGTCGCTGAATCCCAAACACAAGGGGGCGCTTGAATATATGGGTGAGCTTTACCTGACACTGAACCGGCCTGATGATGCGCGCAAGCTTCTCGAACAGCTTGAAAAGATCTGCTGGCTTGGCTGTGATGAAGAAGATGATCTGAAAGAAGCTATAGCTAAATGGGAAGAAGCTAACGGATAGTATTCCTTAATCGGCGCGTGCCCCGGCCGCTGTGGCAGCGGCGCGGAAGGGCAGACAGACGCAGGAATGGCGGGACGAAAAGTCCTTCACCGGCGTAAAGACGGCGCAGTCCGTGAGATCAGGGGTGTCTTCACCTCCGGCAAGCCAGGTTTCCATCTCATCAGCAAGGGAGGCGAGGCCTGATGCATTGCGCCCGACAAGAGTGGCGATGGCAAGCCCGGTTGCCGCCTCGCACAGGGCACAGCCATCTGCTTTCGCGCCGATAGCAAGAATAGTGTTGGTTGCATCGATTTTGAGATCAAGGCGAACCCGGTCACCGCAGGTCGGGTTGGACACAGTGGCGCTGTGGTCTGCATCATCCAAGAGGTTATGCTGGCGCGCCTGGCGTGCGAAAGCGAGGATCTTTTCCTGATAAAGCTTTTCTGTGTCCATGTTGTTATCCGGATGAAACAATCACTACCTATGCTATACTCAGTTCTATAATAGTGATAATTTTTAAGCCAATATAATATCGGTCATATATCGGGAAAATTTTTCCCTGAGGAGAATACATATGGGCCTTTCGGCTTCCGCGACACGAATTCTTGCAACCCTGGGACCAGCAAGCAGTTCAGAAGACAAAATCCGCGACATGATTGCGGCTGGTGCTAATGCTTTCCGGTTGAATTTCAGCCACGGGGTGCAGGCTGATCATGCTGAGCGTGTCCGGCTCATCCGTTCACTTGCGGAAGAATGTGGCCAGCCCATCACTATTCTGGCGGATCTCCAGGGCCCCAAACTCAGAATAGGGAAGGTTGAGGAAAATGTTATCCTCAAGAAAGGCGATACCTTTGTTTTTGACCTGAAAGACGAGATCGGAAACAATTCACGGGTCCTGCTCCCGCATCAGGAGATTTTTGACGCGATCCTGCCGGGGCATCGCATGCTGGTAAATGACGGCAAGCTGCAGTTCACGGTTACGGGGGTTGATAAGAATATTATCGAAACCCGGGTCGATGTCGGCGGTGCGCTGACCGATCGGAAAGGTGTCAATGTGCCGGATGTCAGCCTTGATATCTCTCCGTTGACGGCAAAAGACCTGAGTGATCTTGATTTTGCGTTGTCTCTGGGGGTCGACTGGGTGGCGTTGTCTTTTGTCCAGCGGGTAAGTGATCTGATTGACGCCAGAAGCATTATCAAGGACCGGGCGTCGATTATGGTCAAAGTCGAAAAACCGCAAGCGCTTAAGATCATAGAAGACCTGATCAGTGCATCTGACGGGATCATGATTGCCCGGGGTGATCTCGGGGTTGAACTGCCGCCGGAACAGGTGCCGGGTGCACAAAAAGATATTACACGTATTTGCCGGAAAGTCGGCAAACCTGTTGTTGTGGCAACCCAGATGCTTGAATCCATGATCGATAACCCCATGCCTACCCGCGCCGAAGCATCAGATGTCGCGACGGCCGTAATGGATGGGGTTGACTGCGTCATGCTTTCCGCTGAAACCGCTTCCGGTGCCTATCCGGTTGAATCCGTAACCATCATGCACCGTATCCTGGTGGAGACAGAGCACCGGCGGGGGTATTTTGAAAACCTTGAGATGAGCGGTGCCGACGGACATACGACTTATCACGCCGTGGCAGAGAGCGCCACGTCACTTGCGCAGCATATCAATGCCGCCGCGGTAGTGGCGTTTTCGGCATCAGGGGCGACGGCAGTCAGGCTTTCGCGGGAACGTCCAAGACTGCCGATCGTAATGATGACGCCGCGACAGGATGTCCGCCAACGCATGAATATCCTCTGGGGGATCAACAGCATCCTTACCGAGGATTATTCCAGTTTTGACGATGCCCTTGAAGGGATCAGCCGCCTGATGCTGGAAAATCAGATGGGCATGCCGGGAGATCAGGTAATCGTGGTTGCCGGAACTCCTTTCGGGGTGGTCGGCACAACCAATACGATCCGCGTGCTCAGCCTCCATACCGGGAGGTGAAAAGGGCCATTGCTTCCTTCAGGGCATGGCAGGCGGCATCATCAATATCAAGATGCGTGACAATCCGGGTTGTCCGGCCCGCAGAAAGGATAATTCCCTGATCCGCCATGAATGCCGCCATATCATCAACAGGGATGCGTTCATCAAGGGTTACAAAGAGCATATTCGTTTCCACCGATGCGGTGTCAACATAGACGCCGTCTAATGAGGCGAGTTCAGTTGAAAGCCACTTTGCCCTTCGGTGGTCTTCCGACATACGGTCCACATGATGGGTGAGGGCATATATTCCGGCGGCTGCTATAATGCCGCTCTGCCGCATTCCTCCGCCAAGCATTTTTCTGATGCGCCGGGCTTTTGTGATTGTGGACAAGTCTCCCACCAGGACAGAACCCGCAGGGGTGCCGAGACCTTTGGAAAGGCAGATGGAAACAGTATCGCATCCCTGAACGAGCCGAGCCGGATCAACTCCCAACGCAACGATCGCATTCATAATCCGGGCGCCGTCACAATGAAGCTTGAGATTGTTTTCATGTGCAAGGCTGGCCATTGCATCCATGTAGGAAACCGGCTGCACCTTGCCGCTTACCGTGTTTTCAACAGATAGAAGACGACTGACCGGCGCATGAAAGTCATCTGGCTTGATGGCGGCAAGGATATCTTCTGCCATCAGGGCGCCATGGTTGTCTGTCCTGAGTCCGTGCATGACCACCCCGCCGAGCGCGCTGGCCCCGCCGGCTTCCCATGCCTGAATATGATATCCCTGGCCGATCAGGATTTCTTCGCCGCGGCCGCAATGCGCAAGAACTCCTGCCAGATTGGACTGGGTCCCGCTGCTGAGGAAAAGTCCCGCTTCCTTGCCGAAAAGATCAGCCGCCATTTCTTCCAGCGCGTTGGTGGTGGGGTCATCGCCGTAGACGTCATCGCCCAGCTCGGCTTCCTGTATGGCGGCCATCATTCCGGCGGTCGGTTTGGTGACCGTATCACTTCGGAAGTCGATCATGCTGTTGTGACGGTGGTTTGAATTCTGGGCAACGCTTGGAGGATACAAAACAGGATTCCCGGTCAGGTGGTGGCAATAGCGGCAACGATATGGATCCGATCCTCAAGGCCGCCGTTCAGGGCGGTATGATACCCTCTTGTGTCGGTGAAATAAACCGATCCGTCGGCAGGCAGATGCGTGGCATGGTGATTGACGATGAAAAGTGATCCCGGGTTTGTCACAAGGGGGATATGTATCCGTGGTTCAGGGTCACGGTGCCAGGAATTGCAGCTGTAGACTGTTTTTGAAAGAATACGCATCCGGCCAAGTGTGAAACGTGCTTTCAGTTCATGAAAAAGGTCTTCAAATGAGGTGCCGCAGAAAACAGGGTCAAGCTCGGTATAGGCGGCTTCATCGACACACTCTTCCATGGCGACTTCATCGCCGCCGGATTTCAGCCTGAGGTAATAGCGACCTGAAAGATCCGTTGCGCTGATCTTGCCCTGGCCCGGGCGATGGTTGATCGGCAGAACCTTGAATGTATCGCCGTGATAGGATGTTTTCTTGAGTATTGTGCTGAGATCAGCATTTAGATTTTCAATATCCACCGTCATGTCGAGTTTACAGATGCCGGGGCCGGGGACAAA
>Ga0181593_10000761_pt1 | contig 28432 bp, 25 predicted proteins | sample 071ome_19_FD_133756 | JGI IMG/M metagenome (GOLD analysis project Ga0181593, IMG submission 133756) | Coastal salt marsh microbial communities from the Groves Creek Marsh, Skidaway Island, Georgia - 071413AT metaG (megahit assembly) | ecosystem: Environmental > Aquatic > Marine > Intertidal...
AAGGGATTCGTTGTGGCGGGTGGGCCATGCAAATTCTTGACACCACGGCGCTGCTAAAAAAAATTACCATTCCGTTGATGATCTTGTCGGCAGACCGCGATATCGTTGTAAAGCCAGAAGCGCTGGCAGCGTTACAAGTTGATCTACCACACGCGATGACAGTCCAGCTTACCGGGGTTGGTCATGCTCCCTATTGTGAGGATGCAACAGCTTTCAATGCGGCGATCGATCGGTTTTTGACAACGCATGATCTGTACTGTGAATGGCGGCCGGCATGAGGGTGGCGTAACCTGATGAATGCGCTGACGATCCGCCCGTTTGTGGTTTATTTTCTGACCAACACTTTGTCGCTATTGGGGACTTGGGTGCAAAAGGTCGGGCTTGGCTGGCTGACCTGGCAAATCACCGAATCGACCTTTTGGACAAGTTTCGTATCCATCGCGCTGATGGCACCGGTGGGTCTGATCGGCCCGTTTGTTGCGGTGTTGGCAGAAAATTGGGATACGCGGCAAGCTATGCTGATATCCAAATGTTTGATGCTTTTGGTAAGCACGGTATTATTTCTCCTGCAACTTTATGACCTTAACAGTTTATCCAGCTTGGTTTCAGGGTCCTTGATCTTGGGATTGCTGAGTGCGCTGCAAGGGCCGTCTCGTTTGGTCTTTGTTGCTTTAATGGTGCCAAAGCCATATTTGCCAAGCGCTATCGGCCTCAACTCGGTTTCATGGAATGTTTGTCGGATAGTCGGCCCCAGCTTGGCCGGCTTTGCGATCGTCTTTTTGGGGCTAGACAAAACATTTGGTATTGTTGTGTTGCTGTACATCCCGTTGATTGTGAATTTGCTGTTTCTTAAGCGCACCATGCGTGAACGATGTCATGCCCCGGCAGGGCGCTTTTTTGCACGGCTGAAAGAAGGTGGAAAAGTTGCCGTCGAAACCCCGTTGATCTTTACTTCCTTGTCAATTGTATTCATCAACAGTGCATTCGTGCGCGGTGTTTTGGAAATTCAACCCGCAATTGTTGGGCAGGTGCTTGGCGGTGACAGCGCTACGCTTGCCATGGTAACCGCCTCGGCAGGGCTTGGCGCGCTACTGGCGGCCGGATGCCTTGGTTACGGGCGCATGTCTGTGGGTGTTATCCAGCGTTATTTGTGGCCGATGATGTTGGGCGGTGTGGTGGGGACCGCTTGTCTTTACATTACGGATGATCTTGTGCGGATAAGCGCAGTATTTGTGATTACAGGGTTTACCGCAACCGTTACTGGAATTGGTGCGCAAACTGTGATTCAGGTTAATGTACCCGAGCAATACCGCGCCCGTGTGATGACATGGTGGTCAACCCTATCGCATGGCAGTTTGGCATTAGGCGGGACAGTGATCGGATTTCTTGGCGATTACATCACGATCCGGAGTGCTATTTTGTTGACTATGATCCCCGGTCTGCTGCTAGCTGTTATGGTTTTGGCCAAATGCCCGTTAGCAAGATGGTGGACTACGCCACTTAACCGTTAGCCCAAAATCAATTTGTTCATAAAATTCACAGAACAAATTATCAATTAGTGATTAAAAAGAACGAAAAGTCTGATAGATTTTACTAGCTAATGATTTCGACCGCAATCATCTGCTGGGGGTAACGGTACCAGACCGTTGTCAAAAAATAGATAGAAATTGAGATCAGATTATGTCTTCCCCATCCAAAACAGCGTCGTCTCTTGACCCAAGGAAAGCGTCGATCCGAGCGCTTTGTGATGCTTTTGGATGTTTTCCAACCGGGGTTACGGTCGTCAGTTTTATTGATCAAGCTGGGTCACCTACTGGTGTTACCATAAGCTCCTTTTCTTCATTAAGCCTTGAACCAGCACTGTGCATGTTTGGGATTGGTAAAAATCTGCCAAGTTGTGAACGGCTGTTAGGTCGTGTTGATTTTTCAATAAATATCTTGGCGGCGGAACAGGAGATAATAGCCCGACAATTTGCCGCGCCAATTGAAGATAAATTTGCGAATATTGACTGGCATCCATCGCCGACAGGTCTGCCCTTGATTGATGGGGCTGTTGCCTGTTTTTCATGCTGTCACTGGGCACATTATGACGGCGGGGACCATTATATTATAGTTGGTGAAATTATGGGATATCAGTCTAGACAGGCGCAATCCCTCAACTATTACCGAGGCCATTTTAACACGCTTAGGCAAGCTGGTTAGACAGCCATAGACCGAACGGTCGTTAAAAAGGCAGATAATTACCGAAAAGCGGGTGTGGCATCGCGACGTTCATCAACTCGATCAAGATGCCGCGAACAAAAATCAGCATAACACACCCCCCTAAAAATGCGATCACCCAATTTTCGCCATGTGCCAGCATGTAGATGAACACAAACAAAGGGACGGTAACCAAATGACCGAACAGCATCACCCCGAGAACGAGGCTGCTGATATAAATGATCATCTTTAAGATCGTCACTTTTTCATGAGAGGGAAGATCCAAAATTGTTGGCGTTTCGGAGGATTCGTCAACATGCCTTCGGGTTAACACCCGGAAGGCATAGATGCATGTTGCGACGAGCAAAAGTGTGCCGGCGGTAATCGGAAACAATTGATCGTCTGATGGTAAATCCTGCACACCGATGATTGCTAGAAGTGCAATCAACAAAAAAAAGCCAGTTAACAGTAAGTCAATTCGATGGCGATATGTCATGTCACGCCTCAGATCCATTTTTCGTTCGCTGACCTTGACGCTTGCGCATGATTGCAGGCATGCCGATGCTCAAAAAGATGACGGCTGCAATGACCCACACCAAAGGTCGGTCGGTCAGCCATTTTGTGCCATGCAAATTTATTGACAAAAACAGATATCGTTCAGCCAGTGCGCCCATTATCATGCCCATAATCAACGGTACGCGAGGCCAGTCAAAATGTTTGAACAAATAGCCAAACAAACCGGCCAGGAAGAAAACCAAAACATCACCAAAGGATCGATTTTCCATCGTCGCGCCAATAAGCATGGCACCGAGGATCAGCGGAACGATGATGCTGGCCCTTATAAAACAAAGGCGGATCAGCCATTTTTGTAACATCAAAGCCAGAATCGCTGCCAGAATGTTGGCAATAACCATGGTCCAAATCATGCTGAACGTCACTGACAGCTGTTCGTTCAGCATCGATGGTCCTGGCACCAAACCCATGATCGGGAATACCGCCAACAATATTACCATCGAGACGTTACCTGGGATACCGAAGGCCAATGTTGGCACCAGGGCCCCTGGCTTTTGTGCGGCGGTGCCTGCCTCTGGGGCAATGACGCCCCGCACATTACCTTTGCCAAAACTGCTAGGGTCTGGATCAGAGGCAACGGCGGCTCCGTATGCCATCCACTCGGCAACCTGCCCACCAAGGCCAGGAATAAAGCCAGCCAGCGCGCCAAGTAGCGATGCCTTGACGACAAGCCACCAGTTTTTGATGTTGTCGGTCAATCCCTGACGCATACCGGTGACCTTGGTGTCGGCAGCCACTTCGGCAATTGTTGAGCCTCGGCGGGCAAGATCGATGACCTCGGGAATGGCAAACAGGCCCAAAACTAGGGGTACCACCGGTATGCCTTCCCAAAGGTAGATAATATCGCCGGCATAGCGTGGCTCGCCTATCGATGTGGTTGATGAAACCATTGCCAGCAGCAGCCCCACCGCCGCCATGATTATACCGCGTAGCAATGAATTGCCAGCGAGTGATCCAGCTAGCAATAGTCCAAACATAACCAGCATAAAAAATTCTGGCTGGCCAAAGCTAAAGATGAGGCCACGCAAAAACGGCAGAAGAATGATAAACAGAGCAGCAGCTACGATCGTACCGAAAATAGATGCAAAATAAGAGGCGCATAAGGCACGGCCGGCCTCGCCTTTTTTTGCCATCGGATATCCGTCGAGCGCTGTTGCCATCGCTGCCGAGGTGCCTGGTACGCCGATTAGAACTGCGGGTATTGTATCGGTTTGTGTTGTCACGGCGGCCATGCCCAAAAGCAGTGCTAGCCCAACCACTGGGTCTAGACCGACTACAAATGGGATCAATAGAGCAAAGCCAACCAGCCCTCCCAAACCTGGAATGAGACCAAGCAGCATGCCTACCAACACCCCCATGAACATAAAGGGAAAGGCTGGCCATGCAAGGACCTGAAAAAGGCCGTCAATAGCGGCCGATAAAATTATAGCAGTCTCTAGCATTTAATTATTGAGGCACATTATCACCAATTCCTTGAAGGCAGATAATCAGCCCCGGAGCGAGGCTGATTATCTGCAGGATAGATTACTTGCCACCAAATACCATTTTATAGCCGTCGTTACCCTTCTGGAAATAAGTGTCTTTTAGAACTTCGAGGCCGTCCTTGAGGATGCTCTCCGCTTCTGGTCCGGGCACGAGTTCAAGCGGGGTCCCAAGCAGTTTTGTATGCTCCTTTATAAAATCTGGATCTGCCGCAGCTTTTTGCATTGCCGCGCGCCAAGCATCAACAATGTCATCAGGCGTATCTTTGCCGATGAAGTAGCCTTTGCCGATATTGCTAAGACCAGTGGCGGTTTTCATCGCCAGATATTCCATTGTTTTCTTTCCATTCGGATTGGTCTTCAGATACAGCTCGGCAACCGTCGGTATATTTGCTAGCGATGCGTATCGGGCAACTTCGCCATTTTTGCCAATCACACCCATTTGCGCCAAAGGCTTCAGACCCATGCCCCGGTAATTGGCCTCATTGCGCACCCATGCTGGACCATAAACATAGGATAGTTGTACCTCGCCGCTTGCAAGCGCTTGGATTACGTCTTCTGTTTTGCCGAACCCGGTCACAACTTTAAGGGGATTACCCGCCCCTTTGAACAGCATTTCTGCTGCCATGACATTGGCGTTTCTAGTGCGCGTGCCATAGGTGTGTGGGCCGGCCTTGGCGATATCAAGCATACTGTCGCCAACCTTAGCCGAAGTGCCCGCCATATGCATGAAAACTTGTGGTTCGGCACCTACCATCCGATATTGATCGAGTTCATAATTGACACCGTCTTTACCCATCGCCCATGCCATCGTCACGACGAAATTGAACATCGTGACATTCAGACCATCTGGTTTGTTGATCTTGGCAAAATAATTTGCGTTGACTAGGCCGCCACCACCAAATTTGGACACCACGGTGATCTTTGGATTGCCTTTGAGGTATTTTGAGATGTAGTTCGAGAATGTCTGCAGTGACAAGACCGAGTCTGCACCTTTATGCGATGTCCAAAACGTAATGTCTTTACCGGCAAAGTCGGGTTCTGCAAGAGCTGGTCCGGCAATGGCAAATGGCGCGATCACCGACAACGCTACCAAAGACTTTTTGAGGATGTTCTTGCTTCGGGTTGATATGCTCATTTCAGGTTTTCCTCCCTCATTCTCTACAATCATCTGCCAGTGCAAGATAGGGTCTCATATCATGCTACCATCCTGATGGTCTGGCGCGGATAGGCATGTTTGGATCAGGTGCCTTATCTTACAATCCGCACATTTGCCGGCTGGCTGGAAAAAGCTTATCGCTCAAAACATTGCCGCGGCTATTTATTTAAATGAATTTAATTTGTGAAAGATTTTCATAATTGATGTGATTCATATGGAAATATATTTCTGTAATGCGGGGAATAGATGGTGTAATTGCAGATCCACTGGAAACCGGATCAATAATGGTTAGACCGAGGGGATTAGCCTAGCCAATTCAGGGAACATTTGCCCCAGCAGTGATTGGGGCCAAAACACGTGAATTGCCTCTTCAAAAATAAGGTATATCAGTATTGTGACACCAGCTGCGTATTTCAATGTGAGCCGCCATGGTTCACGGCCTTCTAACCGGAGATAGCCAATCACAAATAACGGGATCGAAGGTATAAGACCTATCAGCGCCATCATGGCGACAAACAACAAAAACCACATGAAAAATTGAACGGCACGATGAATGATAAGCGCGTTCGACATATCCTCATTGCGACTGCTCAGGTCCATGTAAATTCCACGATGTTTGTTGTTCATGCCCTCAACAACCGGCACCGATCTTGACATTGTGGTGTTGAGAAGGCTGAGGCTGGTGCATAACAGAAGAATACCACCGGCTACCTGTGGCCCGATCCTTGCTGAAAATTGCCATGCGGCGGCTTCGACAAGCATAATTACGGTGATTGCTATCAAGCCAAAGTAGAATATGTCGGCAATCTTGAAAATGGGACGGCTAAAGATAATTAGTCCGCGCAACCCATTATGTCTAATTTCAGTGATCAACGGTTTTGAAAGAATTCCGATTGCCACAAATATGATCGCAATGACAACGGGGCTTGCCATCCATTCTGCACCATATCTGTTGATAGAAATGCCAAGATAATTCTCCATCAGATCACCAAGCACAAAGCCAAGGACTAGGGGCGGGCGCGGCCAGTTGAGCCGCTTCATAATCCACCCAAGAAGACCAAAGAGAAATAGCACCGCAATATCGCCCCAATCGCTGGTAGCCTGATATGCCCCTATATAAATCACCACAAGAATCGCTGGTAGGAGTAGCGTGTATCGCAAGGTAGCTAGGCGCGCAAAATGGATGCTCAGAAAAATACATGCCAGCGCACCAAAGATATTTGCAAGAGCCATGCTCCATACCATTGCATAGGTTATGTCGAGTTGCTCGGTTAGCATTTTGGGACCCGGCACAATGCCATGAACTAACATAGCACCCATCAAGATGGCCATGGCTGCACTTCCCGGAATTCCAAAAACCAAGGTGGTACCAAGGCTTCCCGAGTTAATCGCATTTGATGATGCCTCTGGTGCTATAACCCCCCTGACATCGCCTTTGGAAAAGCTTTTCTCAGCTCCCTTTTCGGTTCGCGCGGCATGCCCATAGGCCATCCAATCCACAATTGAACCTGAAAACCCCGGTATAGCTCCGCAAACGACGCCGATGACACTGCAACGAATGACCAGAAACCAATGTTTCAGTGCGTCAAAAATACCCCGGCGACGTCCCTCTTTCAGATTATAGCCAAGGTCCTCGGCAAATGCCTTTTTAGAGATTGAAAGGTCGCATAATTCGGGCAACGCAAACAGCCCAAGCATGACCGGTATCATCGGCAGCCCATCCCATAAATACAGGAAGTCACCTGTCCAGCGCTCTTGAACGGTTTGGGTTTCGGTACCGATCATTGCCAGCATTATTCCAAGGCAGGCAACGGAAAGGCCGCGCAACGGCATGTTGCCTGATAATGTTGCAACCATAGCCATAGCCAGCGCTGTAATTGCAAACAATTCGGGGGTGCCTATTGCCAACACAAAGGGACGGATAAGTGGAATTGAAAAGGCCAACAAAACCGCGCCAATGATGCCGCCAAGTAGGGATGCGGTGTAGCCGGCACCAAGTGCGCGTGAAGCTTCACCATTTTTGGCCATCTGGTGGCCGTCCAAGACTGTTGCTTGTGCGCTGGCGGTACCCGGCACACCAAGAAGCACCGCAGGTATAGTGTCGGATGTCGTTGTTACCGCTTGCATGCCGATAAGCATCGCCAGCGCAGCCACCGGATCCATCTTGTATGTAAACGGTACCAGTATGGCGAATCCTGTCAGGCCCCCAATGCCCGGGATAAGACCAATGACAAGGCCAAGGCAGACACCAACCAGCAGATAGAACAATCGACCTGGATCGGCTATAGTGATCAGCGCCTGTCCGGCTGCCTGAAGCATGTCAACGTCAACAAAAGATTCCATTGGATTGCCTGTTAACGCCTTCTCAATACTGTTATTGCTTTGTCACGGCGGGGCATATTTTTGCTGAATTTGCTCATTCGCCTATAGCTTCCCGGATACGTGGATCGATCAGATCGTCCATATTTACTGCATGTGGTAGCATGTTTAGCGCCGTCATATAGCCGATTATGGTTTCGACCGCGGGGCGCAATGCTTCAAAACCGATTGGTTTTGGATCTGGGTGGCTGCTGTTTATGCTGCATTGTGCTTTGGCCAATTTGACCAGTTCATAGAATTCGGCGATGTGATCAAGGTGATTGGCGACCATATCTTCGGTAACCACAATGACATGATTTATTGGCACACAACCATGTTTGACTTTCCAAGTTTTGGCATGGATATCAGGGTCGGGGCCAAACAGCGGACGCACTGTGGGATGGTCAATTTTGGCACCCAGAGCAATATCGATATCCCCATCGACAAGCATTGCTTCCAGAGTTTTGCCCGACTTATCTGGAATCGCCGGATCAAAGGCCTCGGGAACATGGCCGTCTTCTGTTTTGATCCATATAACGTCATTGAAATCAGCGCCGAAGTCACATTTCAGAAATCCGCGTTGCCAAGTAACGGTTGTTTGTGCAAATGAGCGCATACCAACACGCAGCCCTGACATATCGCAAAGGCTCGAACGCTTTACATGGTTGCTGATTGATGCGAAGGGATGCTGGTCACGCCCAAGCATTACAACAGGTAACAAGTGGAATGGTCTGTGATAAGATTTAGCGATGATATGGGTTACAATGGCCATCTCGCTTAGATCATAGGCCAGGTTATTAACCATCGGCTTGAAGGCACCATGATAGGGTGCCGGATATTCGGTAAAATCAAAAGCCGATCTGGTCATGCTGAGTGCCCCGGTCTTGATTGGGGTGATCTCAGGATAATTACCGAGAACGGCTTTGATTACCTTCACAGTCACCGTGTGCTAGTCCAAAAGGCGTGGGTAGATGCGTGTCGCGGTGCCGCCCATCAGTTCATTCATTTCGGCTTCTGACAAAAATTCAAAAACATCCCTGATACTGTTAAGCAGGTCTGACAGGCTCCCCGCGGATGCCGGGAAATTAGATCCCCATGCAAGGCGCTTGGCGCCATATGCCTCCATAAGCAAAGGCATGAAGCTTTGAGCCGAGGCCGCTCCTTTGTTCAGTCGCAGAATGACATTCGGCGTGAATTTGAGAAATACCTGCGGATAATTCTTGCCAATATCGAGCATTTGCTGTGCGTCTTGATAGGGCGGGCCTGAACTCAGGTCTGGGCGACCAATATGATCAAGGAAGATTGGTACGCCGGGGTATCGGTTCATCATGTCACGCAACATCGCCATACCAGCTGGTTGGGCTTGGATACAGATTGGCAAGGATATGGTTTCACAATAAGCCCACACGGGATAGGTCGACGGGTCATTAAGCCATTCGGCTTGACCGGGCATTGTGCTGCCCGTGGTAAACAAACGGATGCCAACACAGCCCCGGTCGATAATGCTTTTTAAGGTGTCAACGGCATCAGCTGCCATCATGTCAATCGAACAAACTGGCAGCAGGCGATCCGGATATTCGTCGCAAGAATCGAGAACCAGACTGTTATCATAGCCATATGTTGTCGACGAATGCACAACCACTGCCTTATCAACACCGGCCGCATCCATTGCGGCTATATATTGTGCTGCGGTATTGGTGTGCGCGTCTTCAGACCATGTCGAGCGTTTACCACCCAGCGGATCAAGCGGGTATTTTTCGATATTGGGGGAAATAACATGGGGGTGTGTATCGACAATAATGTTGTTCACTTTTAACTTCCTCTCCTGTTTTCAGTTCTGGTTGGTTCACGATTTGGACGATTGCTTTAGCTGTGGACCGGACAGATTTGAGCGTGGCTATTCTCCAATCGCCTCTTGAAGTCGAGGGTCAATCAGATCGTCAAGGGTGATCGGTTTGGGCATCATGTCAAGCGCGTTCATATATTCGATCAGCAGGTTCAAGGCGGAGAGGTTCGGGACAAATCCATAAGGCTTTGGGTCGATGCCGTTAGGTGTCTGCGCGGCACTAGCCTTGTTTTTTTTAAGAAGCGTATAAAAATCGACGATTGTGTCGAGATGATTGGCAACCATGCGTTCGGGAACGGCAACAATGTGATTGATGGTATAACAGCCATGTTTGGCCAGCCACTCGGCAGCCATCATGTCAGGATCAGGACCAAACAAGGGCCGCGTTTCGGGTCCGTCGCTGCGTTGGCCGATGGCGATATCGATATCGCCAGCAACCAACATCTCCTTCATTTTGCGGCCGGCCGGGGCTTGCACCGCGGGATCTGCCGCCTCTGGAACATGACCGTCCTCAAACTTGACCCATTTTACACCGTCAAAACTAGCGTTGTGATCGCATTTCAGAATGCCTCTGATCCAGGTGACAGTGGTTTGTGCAAATGAACGAACGCCAATGGTCTTGCCGGCAAGGTCAGCTGGCCCGTCCATTTTTACCTTGGCGTTTACCGCAGCAAAGGGTTGTTGCAAGCGCCCGATCATGACGGTTGGCAGCATATGAATTGGCCGGCCATATGCCTTGGCAAGTATCAAAGTGGTTATCGCCATTTCACAGAAGTCAAATGGTTGATTGGCAATCATCGGTTTGAAGGCATGATGGGTTGGAGCAATTTCTTCAAATTCAAGAGTGCCTGTTTTTAATTGAAGTTCACCTGATTTGAGCCGGGCTACCTGTTCATGCGGGCCCAGAACCGCTTTGAATGTCGACATAAAATTTCTCCCTCACATGGCCTGCCACAGGCCATCAAATTTATTATAAACTGCCGGCCTCATGGCAAACCACACCCATTCCCTATGCTCAGGTTATATCTTTTATTGGCCAGTTTTGCTCTCTTTGATATTGCGGTTGGATACACGCCCACCTGACACCGTCAAGCCTCAGGATCAACGAACAACTCCGTGATTGCCATTTCGCGTGGTGACAGTTTCTGGTTGATGGCTGCGCGTTGCAGGGCCTCAATTGACGGCAGGTTCTGCGCCATTCCATAAGGCAATGGATCGTCGCCAACAATTTTGCTCAATTTGCGGTACTTACGGTCAATTTTTGTATCGGATGAACCATCCTGAAATGATTTCAGCCAGATTGCCTTGGCCTGACAGAATGCCGTGAACAATGATTTGGCAACCCAAGGATATTCTGCCAGAACCTTGTCCTTCACCACAACCACGCCATGTATCGGATAAATCCCGGTGCGGGAATAATATTCCTGTTCGAGTTCGGTTGCATTTGGAAATAATTGCGGGTAATCGGTTTCAACCGCCTGCCAGCCTCCGGTTGGTGATCCGGTACGACCGACACCGGCAGCACCGTCGAACCCGGCCACCAATTCTCCATCCGCCATCATTGCGTTAAGCGACCGGCCGGCGGGGGCGTGAACCACATTAGTTGGCAATACCATTTGGGTCACATGCTCTTCGTCATCAACCACCCAGGTCACTTTACCAATATCAAGGTTGAATTCTTCTTGCAGAACCGACCGACACCATACGCCGGTTGTCACCGAATAGGCGCGGACGCCGACTTTGTGTCCGACCAAGTCACGCGGGCTGACAATACCGGCGTCTTGCCTCACCAAAAGCTTACTATGATTGAACTGCCGCATCAGAAAAATTGGGAGCCCGACGAACGGCGCTCCATATCCCCGCGCGATGATATAAGTTGTTGGCGCTATCTCACAAACATCAAACTCGTGATCACGCACCATGCGGCGGTAGGCCCCAATTTGCGGTTTTACCGTGATAAAGTTTGGCTCGACGCCCTCGATCTCTACATCCCCATTCAAAATCGGGTCCGTATGTGGATTGCTGGCAATTGAAATATCAAGTTTGACTTTTTTCACAATGAAGATCCCCGCATGCGAAATGTGCAGTGCAACAGTCTAAAGCGCGTTTGAACACGCTTTACTGATAACTTAAATCTAATCAAACATTGCATTAAATTTATGGAATTTATTTCACAAATTTAATGCTGTTTTGGATGGATACTCTATCAAAATCGCTAATTAGCATTACCTGATGGTGGTTCAGAATTGCTGGGAAAAACCAGCGCATCGCTAGCATAAATAAGCTGTTAGAGGCCTTAGGCATTTGGCGATAGTGACCAAACTTCTGGATCTGCGATTACAAAATGGACATTTTGAAAAGGTTCGCGGTTATGAATATCTTTGGCACAAATTTTGACTATAAAAAAAGACTGGCAAAACTCCAGATGGTTATGGAAGCCCATAACCTAGATTGCGTGATAATCCATAATTGGACCAATCAATATTATTATGGTGGCCATTACCAGCATTTGCCGTGGTACCCGGTGTCGCATACCCACATAACCGAGTCGCCGCTGGTCCTGTTTCGAGATCATGATCCGGTTTTCATTGCCGCATTCATAACCATGAAAGCAATTCGCGAAGGCACTTGGATTTCAGACGTTCGCGTTATCGATCAGGGCTATGCACCAACCGCAAGCGCTGCCGTAGCTAGCTTGATGGAGGAAAGAGGCCTTGCCAACGGGCGCATAGGTTATGAAGAGAAATGCTGCACCGCCAGCACATATCATAATCTTGCCAAGGCCATGCCAAACGCTGCGTTGATTCCGGCAGGGGACCTTCTTTATCAAGCGCGCGCGGTGAAGGATGAAGATGAAATCCAGCTGATTCGCAAAGCCGTCGAAATTGCTGAATCAGCCATCGAGGTGGCCAAGAAGACCGCCCAGCCGGGTGTTACTGAGATGGAAGTCCAGTTGGCCATGGAAATCGAGATGAAACGGTTGGGCGCGTTCCGTGAGGTAGAGACAATGTGCCAATCGGGGATTCGGACTGCCAACTACAGGGCTTTTGCGTCCGACTGGAAAAAGATTGAAAAGGATGAATTGCTGACCATCGACCTCGGCGGGTTATATAAGGGCTATGGCTGTGATATTGCGCGGACGTGGGTTGTAGGTACGCCGCGTGAAGAATATCGAAAAATAGCGGCCGATCTGTGTGAAATTCATCATAAGTTCATGACATTCACCGAGCCAGGCATGTCTTTTGCCGAGGTGTTCGATTATATCCGCGGTCAGATGATTGATATGGGGTATCCGGCCAACAAGGCGGTAATGCCCTGTCAGCAGTTTGCGATACATGGTGTTGGTCTTGGACCTTTTCATGATTTTCCGCATCCAACGCATCGGGAAACAATCCTTGAACCGGGTATGGTGCTGTCCTTCCAGCCGTCGGTCCGTGATGAAACCTTCTCGATCCGTTTTGAGGACAATATTTTAATTAAAGATGACGGGCTTGAACTTCTCAGCACTACACCCAGAGATCTGATCTAATCGTGGTGATCTAGTATCGAGGTAAATTCAACAGTTCACTAACTCGGGGTGAAGCCGCTGATAGCACGATGACAAAACTTGGTTTGACAGTGGACCGCACAAAATGATTTGTTCCGATAGTTCACTGGTAAACGGACATATTTGCGATAATCAGGCAAAAAAAATGTTTTAGGCTAAGAGGTGAGAAATCAGACGAATCGCGAGGGTAAGTGACCAGTCTGAGCCTGTAATGCAATGGGGGGTGAGATGACTAAGGCTATGTTATACGCATCACTGGTCTTGATTTTTGGGATCGGTAACGGTTTGAGCAGCGCGGTTTCAGCCGAGACTGTGGAGGAATTTTATAAAAAGAATGACATCACGTTGGTCGTCGGCGCGAAGGCCGGTGGTGGTGCAGATTTCTATGCGCGTCAATTCGTGCCATTTTGGGAAAAGCATATTCCCGGAAAACCAAAGATTATCATTAAGAATCTGGGTGGCGCTGGTGGTATGAAGGCCGCAATTCAGATGGAAACGGCCGCCCCTAAAGATGGTACTCAGGTGACGATGCTGCTGCGCACTAACACCTACTTTCCATTGGTTTCAGCAAAAAAGCTTAAATTCAACCCGCCAAAGGCCAACTGGTTGGGAAGCCTGAACAAGGAAATCTACACAGTGGCTGTTATGACCAGGGCAGGTGTCAATTCCTTTGAAGACCTCAAGTCCAAGAGTGTAAAGATGGGGGCGACGGCCTTTTCCAATGATAATCGGGTCTTGCCGGCAATGCTTAATGAATATTTGGGCACAAAATTGGATATCGTTACTGGCTACAAGGGTGCCAAACAAATGACCCTTGCGCTTGAACGTGGCGAGATTGATGGTCGGATGTTGCCGGTCGATAACCTGACGGGTTATGGCAATGAAGCCCCCTTCCTTAAGGACGGACGGATCAAGGTTGTTCTTCAAACCGCTATTAAATCGAGCCCACTCTTTCCTGATGTGCCAAACATGTTCGACTACATTAAGGATCCAGCAGTGCGTGAACTTGCCGAATTTCTGTTGCTTGCGCATGATGCCGGGCGTCCTTTCGCTGCACCGGAGGGCATTCCTCAGGACCGGCTGGCAGCGCTTAGAAAGGCCTTCATGGATGCAGCAACTGACCCAGAATATATTGCAGCGATGAAAAAAGTCGCGAATGAGCCAAGTCCGATTTCTGGTGAAGAGGTGCAGGCTATTGTGACGAAATTGTACAGTGCGCCCGAGTCAGTGCTGGCAAAAGTTAGGCCGTTGGTAAACGCGCCTGAGTGATCAAACAAACCTGATTGATCGAATATTAAGGGGAGATGAAATCATGATCAAAAATATATTACAGCTAACAAAGACGTTGATTGGCAGCGTTACTCTGTTGTTAATGCTGGTCAGCTTTGTGGGCCAGGCATCTGCCGCATTTCCGGAAAAACCAGTGCGTATTGTGCTGGCCTTTGGCACCGGTGGGGTTTCGGATATCGTCTCTAGATTGCTCGCCAAGCATCTAGAGGAAAAATTTGGTGTTCGCTTCATTGTGGACAATAAGCCTGGCGCCAACGGAACAAAAGCTGCCCAGTCGGTCCTGTCCAGCGACAATCAGGGCTACACGCTTCTCAATACTGGCAATACCGGAACAATCAGGGAAACGTTATATCCCAATCTGCCATATAACCAACTCAAAGACTTTGAGCCGGTAACGCCGATAGCAACATTTGATCTGGCTTTGGTGACAGCGCCAAACAGCGACATCAAATCCGTTCAGGATTTGATTAAAAAAGCAAAAGCTAATCCCGGAACAGTAACGATTGGCAGTGTCGCTGTAGGGTCCACTCAAAACTTGTCGGCGAATCTTTTCATCGCAGTTACCGGCATTGATGCGACAGTCGTGCCCTTTAAAAAGACGCCTGAATCCATGGCCGGCGTTGCGCGGGGCGAGGTTGATGTGGCCTTTGAAATCATCGCTGGTGCTAAAAACCCAATCAAATCTGGTCAGGTGAAGCTGCTTGCTACGACAGGCGCACAGCGTTCCAAAGTTTTTCCTGACGCGCCAACTGTAGAGGAATCAGGTGTGAAACCTTTTGTTGTCGGCAGTTGGAACGCCTACTCTGCGCCAAATGGTATACCGGCATCGCACGCCAAGATTCTGTCTGACGAGATTCAGCGCATTATGCGTAAGCCAGAAGTTGCTGAAACGATGATAAGTTACGGAATTGAGCCCTTTTATGGCGATGCCGAGACTGTTCGTGAGCGGCAGAAGGTTGATGTCGCTAAATGGGCAAAAATCATCAAAGATGCAGGCATTCCGATAAAGAAATAGACATAAATAAATCACAACTGCAGGCGCTGGTGTGATGCTTGTGCCTGCAGTTATAGGTTGTGTGAAAAAAGACAGGAATGGATACGTATTATGATTATTGACTGCCATGGACATTACACCACCGAGCCGCCACAAATGAAGGCATGGCGAGAGCGTCAGCTAACACTGGTCGCAGAGGGCAGTTTCAGACATACGCGTGCCGATCTGGAAATTAAGGATGATGATATCCGAGAGGGCATAGATACCAACCAGCGGAAGTTACAGATCGAGCGAGGAACCGATGTCACTATTTTCTCGCCGCGCGCGGTTGGTATGGGCCATCATCTTGGAACACATGAAACAAGTGTAGAATGGACCCAGCTATCCAACGATATGGTCCGACGAGTTTGTGACCTTTATCCCGACAGTTTCGTGCCAGTTTGTGCACTGCCTCAGTATCCGGGCGTCCGCCCGCGTGAGTCGATAGCTGAACTGGAGCGTTGCGTAAATGAGATGGGTTTTATTGGCTGCAATTTGAATCCGGATCCGTCAGGCGCACAATGGTCGGATCCGCCGATGACCGACAAGGATTGGTGGTACCCGATATATGAAAAGCTCGTCGAGTTGGATGTCCCGGCAATGATCCATGTTTCAGGGTCATGTAATCCGAATTTCCACCATACAGGAGCCCATTATATTGCCGCTGATACCACTGTTTTCATGCAGTTGATTCTCGGTGATTTATTTACTGATTTTCCAACATTGAAATTTATCATCCCACATGGCGGTGGCGCGGTGCCATTTCACTGGGGGCGGTATCGTGGTTTGGCGCAAGACCTCGATAAACCCTTGCTGAATGATCATCTCCTTAACAATGTGTTTTTCGATACCTGCGTTTATCATCAGGCAGGCATTGATTGCATGACAAAGGTTGTGCCACATCAGAACATATTATTTGCCTCTGAAATGGTTGGTGCCGTCAAAGGGTTGGATCCGGAAACTGGGTTCAACTACGACGACACGAAACGTTACATTGACCAAACGCCTAATCTAAATAACTCGCAAAAAGCAGATGTATATGAGGGTAATGCGCGCAAAGTCTTTCCAAGATTAGGGCCGATGCTTGACGCAATCGCTGCTAAAGATTGACTGGCTTTCCAAAATTCTGTTGGAGAGGAACTATGTTAAAAAGGGACTTGTTGGCAGGTTTGATCTTGCTGGTTTTTAGCCTTGGTTATTTGTCGATGGCGATAGAATTGCCCCAGGGATCGCTTGGGCGCATGGGACCAGGGCTCTTTCCTTTTGGGCTGGGTCTACTAACTTTGTTTTTTGGAGCATCAATTTTCTTCAAATCTTTTGTTCAGGATATCAAAATTGGGACTTTCCCGATCCGGCCGTTAATTGCCATTTTCTCGGGCATTGCTGCTTTTGCGATCTTAATCCAGACATACGGACTCTTCCCTGCAGAAATTGCCACAGTTTTTTTATGTTCGCAGGCGGTTGAAAAACCGAACCTCAAGCATATTCTCCTGATTTGTGCTGCTCTTCTGCTGATCACATGGCTGGTATTCATAGTTCTGTTGGAAATGCTTATTCCACTCTTCATATGGACTTTGTGATGCAGGATTTTAATGTCATCATTGAAAACATTGCGATCGGCGCCGAGACTGCTCTAAGTTTGACTAACATAGGGTTCGTTTCGCTCGGTGTTCTGATGGGGGTCTTCATCGGGGTGTTGCCCGGGTTAGGTGCGTTGACAGCCATAGCGCTGCTGTTGCCGCTGACTTACCAGATGGATGCCGCATCTTCATTAATCATGCTTGCAGGTATTTGGTATGGCTCTACCTTTGGCGGATCTATCACTGCAATTTTGCTGAGCATACCAGGTACGCCGGCCAATGCCATTACCTGCATTGATGGCTACGCCATGACCCGGCAGGGCAAGGGCAGTTTGGCATTATTCATTGCCGTCGCCAGTTCATTTATCGGCGGCAGCATCGGAATTGTTGTGATGGCGTTGTTGACTGAGCCAATTGCCAGAATTGCTATCAGTTTTTCGTCCGTCGAGTATTTTTCGCTTATTGTTCTTGGGTTGATTGCAGCGTCATCGGTATCCAATTCGTCTGTGGTTAAGGGCCTTGCTATGGTTGTCATTGGCATCCAAGTTGGCACTGTCGGGACAGATGTTTACACCGGCCAGATGCGCTTTACCTTTGATAATTTTGATTTGGCAGATGGCATCACGCTTGTTTCGGTTTCGATGGGTGTGTTTGGGGTAAGCGAGATAATTTTTACTGTAAATGAAATGAAAAACCGGGTCATAGATCGCAAGAGTATTCAAATGCGCACAATGGTCCCAAGCAGGGAACAGGTCAAGAAGATAACCGGACCAATCCTTCGCGCCAGCGGAGTTGGGTCGTTCCTCGGTGCTTTGCCAGGCACCGGCCCAGCGATCTCGGCGTTTGTGGCCTATGCGCTTGAAACCCGTATCGCCAAGGACCCAGAAAAATTCGGTAAAGGTGCAATCGAGGGCGTCGCAACGCCGGAGGCGGCAAACAATTCAGCCGATATCACCGCGTTTATTCCGACGCTGGCTTTCGGTATCCCAGGCAGTGCTACGATGGCGCTGATGCTTGGTGCGATGATGATCAATGGCGTATCACCAGGGCCAGCGCTGATTACCGAAAGACCAGAAATTTTCTGGGGGTTGATAATCAGTTTCTGGATTGGCAGCCTGATTATCCTGTTTTTGTCCATCCCGATGATCGGCGTATGGATTAGACTCCTTATGATTCCCTTTCATATTCTCATGCCAGCTATTTTGGTTTTCATCTGCATTGGCGCATATTCGGTTGGATCAAGCCCGATGGATGTCTGGCTTGTTCTGATTCTGGCTGTGATCGGAATTTATGCACGTTATTTTGATTTTCCGCGAGCGCCATTGATACTGGGTTTTGTTTTAGGGCCTATGCTTGAGGATCATTTTCGTCGTGCCATGTTGATTTCGCGTGGCGACCCGATCGTTTTTGTCGAAAGCACGGTCAGCTTTATGTTGCTCTTGGTGTCATTGGCATTCCTGATTTATGGTCTCTATTCAGGAATTAAGTCTAAATCAAAGGCTGTGTGATACAGTTCATACGCGTGTTATTTCGGACAGGAAATCAATCACGGTTCGGACCCGTGCCGGTGTGTGCCGACCGGATGGAAAAATAACTGAAATCGGGTGCCCATCTACCTGAAATTTTTCAAGAATGGGAACGAGGTTTTGCGCTTGGATGTCGTGTTTGAGTGCCCACCATGTGGAATGCACGATTCCGAGATTCTGGACCGCCGCCTCACGTAAAGCATCACCGTTGTAAAGCACAAGGTTGCCAGATACGCGAATATGTTTGCGTTTGTTGCCGCGCCCTTTGAACGCCCAGCTACCGCCAAACCGCCCATAAAGACAATTGTGGTCCAAAAGATCCTCGGGCTTTTGAGGTACGCCATGGCGTGCTAGATACGCGGCGGATGCAGCCGTCACCATCGGGCCTCGGGTCAGTTGTTTCCGGATGGTGCTGGAGTCTGGCAACTCACCGGTATGGACTGCCAGATCAAATCCTGACTCGATAATATCCAGGCCACGGTTATCACCAAAATGCAGCTGAAGATTGATTTCCGGGTAGCGCGCAAAGAAATCATGAAGCTTCGGCACCAACGTAAGGCGACCGAATAGATATGGCACAATCATGCGAACCTCACCCTTTGCCGACTGGTTCGAGAGGCTGATAAAGTTCTCGGCCTCTTCGAGGTGGGAGAGAATATTTCGCGCACGCTCGAACAAATCATGTCCCTGATCGGTTAATGAAAGGTGCCTTGTTGTTCGGTTAAACAGTCTGGTTCCAAGGTCATCTTCAAGCCGTCCAATCGCCTTGGTGACGGTTGATGCAGATGTCCCAATTTTCTTGGATGCGGCAGTAAAACTGCCCTGCTCGCAGACAGCAACAAAGGTTCTTAATGCGGCAAATTTATTCATCCGTTTTTCGCTTTCGATAGCAGAAAAAAATTCACAAATTATATTCTATCTAATGCGATTTAATTGAGCAAGTGGAGAGGCTACTGTCAGACTGCAATCGCTAACAAGGAAAAAAAATGCAAGATGTTTTTGTAGATTCGAGTCAGGGTCGGATTCATTTCCATGTGGCAGGTGACACAGGCCCGGTTCTGTTACTCCTTCACAGCAATGGTGGATCAGCTTTTGAGTATGAATTTGTTATAGAGTCTCTGGCAAAATCTTTTCGTGTATATGCTTGGGACATGCCCGGACAGGGCGACTCCGACCCGCTGGCACGCCATCTAAGTGTTCCGGCATATGCGGAACTCGTTCTGGAAATTATGGACAGTTTGAAATTAGAGCGCGCGTTGGTTGCGGGCGCCTCAATTGGAGGTGCAATCTGCGTCGCGCTCGGGGCCAAGGCAGCTGAGAGATTCAGTCGGATTTTTGTAGTTGAATGCCCTTTGCGCACCGCTGAAGAATGGTCAGGAAACTGGGAACGGACCGAGTCCAACTATGCGCCTGTTACGCAGACACTCGAGCGCATAAAACCGCGCTTTCGACATGTATCCGAAGAGTTGCTCAAACGATGGAATATTGATCGTTCGAAAGCCGGAACAAAGACATGCCTCAGCGTAATGTGGGCGTTGCGCGAATATGACATTATCAGTGACTTGAAAAAATTTCCTGCTGGGCAGGTTTTGATTTATGGCGACAGTAGCCCTACCGTTGCCAAAGCCGAACAATTTGCCGCCGCATTGGACAGCCCCACCGTTCACATCTTGGATGATTGCGGTCATTTTCCGATGATCGATGATCCCGAGGCATTCGTAAAAATCATTCAAGGGGTAGCATGAACATGAGATTGGGCTATTTTGCGATGCCAATGCATCCCACGACTAGACCTTGGGAAGACACTTTAGAAGAAGATCGGCAGGCCGTTATACTGGCAGATAAGCTGGGTTTCTATGATGCTTTCATCGGCGAACATTTGACCGACCGAGCGGAGAACATCACTAATAGTATGTTGTTCCTGGCAACATTGATCCATGAGACAGAAACGATCAAGCTGGCCACCGGAACGACTAACTTGTCCTATATGCATCCGACCTTGGTTGCATCAAACGCCGCGATGTTTGACCATCTTGCCAAGGGCAGGTTTATCCTTGGAATCAGCCCGGGAAATCTTAGGGCTGATGCCGAGGCGCTTGGTCGCCTTGACGAGGACCGCGGAAAATTATTTGCCGAATCTATTGATGTTATCTTGGAAATTTGGGCGCGTGAGGCACCTTATAATATCAACTTGCCTGACAACCGCTTTCATATCAGTACCGAAAAAAGCGGGTTTCCCGAGATCGGTGTTGGCGCCCTTGCGAAGCCGTTCCAGAAACCATACCCTGAAATTGTTGGAACTGTTGTTGCCCCGTTTTCCAAGGGTGTTATTGAAATGGGAAAACGCGACTTTCACCCAATTTCAGGCAATTTCCTGCAGGCAAAATGGACCAAGTCGCATTGGGAAAATTATTGTGAGGGCAAGCAGGCCGTTGGCAAAACAGCAGATGTGGCAGATTGGCGTCTTGCCCGCACGATTTTTGTTGCCGATGATGACGCTGTTGCCAAGAAATATGGTGGCGAAGATGCGAATAGCCCTTACAGATTCTATTACAAACAGCTATTGACAAAATTTTCCCGTATTGGGCGCTTGCCGCTTTTCAAGATTGAACGCGACCAACCAGATGAAGATATCACACTTGATTATGTTCTCGATACTCTGGTTATTCGCGGTTCGGTCAATTCGGTGGTTGACCAGATTCTTGAAATGCGCGAGACGACCGGCGCATTTGGTGAAATCGTGTATGCGGGCATGGACTGGGTTGATCCACAGTTAGCAAAGAGGTCAATGGAACTCATGGCTAGCGAGGTAATGCCAAGAGTGAATGAGGCGATAAAGACATAATTGCCCAACCAGCGTCGGGGGATAAATTTATGAATGGTGCTGACAGTCTCGTCCACACGATGCTTGCATCGGGTGTTGATACATGTTTTGCCAACCCTGGATCATCTGAGATGCATTTTGTTTCGGCGCTTGATCGGATTGACGGTATGCGCTGTGTGCTGGTGCTTTTTGAAGGCATAGCGACCGGTGCCGCTGATGGCTATTGGCGGATGGCAGAAAAGCCTGCCGCAACCTTGCTTCATCTTGGTCCGGGTCTCGCAAACGGGCTGTCAAATGTTCATAATGCAAGGAAGGCTTCATCTGGGATGCTCAATATCATTGGCGAGCATGCTTCATGGCACCTGAAACATGATGCACCGTTAGCATCTGACATTGAAGGGCTGGCTCGTCCACTATGCCATTGGGTCCATACATCGACATCATCTTCGACCGTTGGCCGTGATGCGGCGAACGCCATCGCAATGGCGCGTCGTGCACAGATTGCTAGTCTAATTCTGCCGGGTGACACGGCATGGAATGATGGTGGCGTATCAACATGCGCACCGATTGCTAATGACACTGACAACTTTGATCAGGATCATGTTGATGCTGCAGCCAAGGCGCTGCTGTCTGGTGAGAAATCCATGTTGATCCTTGGTGGGCGGTCAATCCGAGGACGAACATTGGAGCTGGCCGGCCAGATCGCTGGTAAAACGGGCGCGACCTTGGCAACACAATTCTTTAGCGCGCGAACAGAGCGTGGTGCTGGTCGTGTCAAAGCGTTCAGGATACCGTATTTTGTTGATCCAGCTCTAGAGGCGATGCGTGAGTTCCGTCACTTGATTACCGCTGAGTCACGGGAGCCGATCTCGTTTTTTGCCTATCCTGATAAACCAAGTCAGATGAAAAATCCTGATGCTTTGGTGACGGAATTATGCCCTATCGGGCACAATGGTGAAGCGGCTATGCAGGCGCTTGCTGATGCGGTTGGTGCCAAGCCGCATCATGCAACGCACCAGACGCGTGACGAAGAGCCATTACCCACTGGCGAACTCAATCAAATGTCAATTGCCAGAATATTGGCGGCTTTGATTCCCGAAAATGGCATTGTCGTTGATGAATCGGTGACAACCGGACGAGAAAGTTTTGGGGTTACCGCCGGAGCGCGCCCGCATGATTGGCTGCAAAATATGGGGGGATCAATTGGCTATGGCATGCCGCTATCTGTGGGCGCTGCAATTGCCTGCCCAGACAGACATGTGTTGACATTGTCAGGCGATGGAAGCGCGATGTACACGCTGCAGGCGCTGTGGACCCAAGCGCGCGAAAATTTGACAGTAACAACGCTGGTTTTCGCGAACCGTGCTTACAAAATTCTGCAGGTTGAATTTGATGGTGTGGGCGCCGGCAAACCGGGAGAAAAAGCCATGTCAATGATGACTATCGACAACCCGGCACTAGATTTTGTCAGTTTGGCGCGGGGGATGGGTGTTCCAGCGCATCGCGTTACAACATGTGAGGAACTTATCACCGCACTGTCGCGGCGACTGTCGGAGCAGGGGCCCGGAGTTATTGAGGTGATGCTATAGAATCGGCCGCTATATTTGGGGTGTGTCTCAATGTTGCTGTCATTAGAGGGTGTAGAATAAAATGAGTAATGCTGGAAATTCGAAATTTGCGATGGTTACAGGTGCATCATATGGCATTGGGGCGGCGATAGCTGTTGCCCTCGCCAGAGACGGATTTGATGTCGCGGTTTGCGACCTGACCGAGGATATGCTCTCGCAGACCATCACTACGATCGAACAATCAGGCGGGCGCGCGATCCCGGTTAAGCTGGATTTAAGAAGTAATGAGAGCATAACCGGGGCACTTGACTATATTCATTCTTTGTTTGGTCGCCTTGATGTTTTGGTCAATAACGCTGGTGTGGCCTTCCGCAAGGATGCGATCGAGGTCACCCGAGAAGAATGGAACAATGTATTAGATGTAAATCTAACCGGTACTTTTTTTATGTCGCAGGCGGTGGGTGCGGCATGGATTAAAGCGGGTCAGCCCGGAACGATTGTCAATATTGCCTCAACGCATGGGATTCAGGGCGTCGCAATGAGTTCCACTTATGGTGTGTCAAAGGCGGGTGTTGGGCATTTGACCCGCATGCTCGCAATTGAATGGGCGCCGCACAATATCAGGGTAAATGCCGTGGCCCCGGGATCAACCGTTACCCCGACCCGCAAAGGGCTGAGCGATCCGGCGAAGCGTGATATGCTCGTCAAGAAATTTCCTCTGGGTAGGTTTGGTCAGCCAGAGGATATGGCGGAAGCGGTTGCCTACCTTGCCAGTGAAAAAGCAGCGTTCGTAACAGGGCATATTCTCGTCGTCGATGGTGGTTTGACTGCCAAATAAATTGTCTGTGGAGTTTTCAACCGTGACCGACCAACAGCGTTCCGACAAAAAATATCGGTTTCGCCTCATTCAGGCCTTTAGATTGCCGGCAGACTCGCCGCATCTGCATCGCAAGCTGACTGGCCCTAAGCACGAAACAGTCATGGATTATCCGTTGATTGAGCCGTTACTAAGGGATGTCGAGTGGGATGTTGATGCCGGCGCTATCACGACCTATGGCGACTGGGCTGTTGAAAACCGGCAGGAATTTCTATTTTCTGGTGCCGCCAGGTTGCCGCTTGTCAAGGCAGCTTGTGAATCCGGTGACTATAATGCAATTATCCTTCTAGGTGGTGGCGAGCCCGGCTTTCATGAATCTCGGGAAATCGCGCGTCAATATGGCATTGCGGTGACCTCATGCGCGTTCTCGCAGATGCATGTTGCAACGACCCTCGGCAACAAATTCAGTATCATTGATGTCGCTGAGAGTCACAATATGTATTACTACAATCTGGTCGTGCAGCATCATATGGCTAATCGGTGCGCGTCAATACGGATGATCAATTTTCCACATTCGCGACCGGGTTGTGACACGCCGCGCCCATTACATGTTGAACGACAAAAGGCTCGTTCTGGTGAATATTCAGCAGCAATTGAAGAGGCTGTAGAGCAGGCTGTTGCGGCCATCGAAGAAGACGGTGCAGAGGTCATTATGTTTGGCTGTTCAGGCATTTTCTGGTTGCAACCATTTGTTGAAAAACGTCTTGCTGAAATGGGCTGGGAAGTTCCCGTTTTGCATGGTTATAAATGTGCCATCGGGCTGGCCAAAATGATGGTGGATCTCGGTGTAAATGCCAGCGGCCTGATGTATCCAGGCGATCGACCGCGGCAATGGCGCCGGAAAAAGCTCTTTTAGATTGAACTGCCAAACTGAAAAACCTTTTGGCGCCTCATTAGGTTGAAAACCATTTGAACCGTTCCATTTTGGTTCTCAGCTTTTTTGGGAAAAGAAATTCATGAGTTCACCGATCGGATTCCAACGAATCAGCATATTTGTCAGTCAGAAATTTGCAAAATCCTCGTCGCTCAAAGTGCTTCGGAACCGGGACTTTTGTATCTTTGTGGTGGGAAACCTGTGCGCCTTGTCAGGCGCATGGATGCAACGTATGGCGCTTGCTTGGTTGGTATGGGAATTGACAAAGTCTGCATTTTGGCTTGGTGTCTTCTCGGCTGCGGATCTTTTCCCCTCGGTGATTTTTACTTTGCTTGGCGGTGTCGCTGCAGATCGAGTCAGTCGGTATTATTTGATCATATCCTGTTATGCGGCTTCAGGCTTGGTTGCGGTGATCCTTGCCGTTATGCAGATTTTTGGCACACTTGAAATTTTGTCTTTGCTGCTGCTGGCTGTTTTGCAGGGCACCGCACAATCGTTCGGTCATCCGGCACGTCTTGCTATTCTTCGCTCACTAGTGCCCAAAAATGAGGCAGGCGATGCTATTGCTGTGGGCGCGGTAATGATAAATCTCGCCCGGATGACTGGCCCAGCGATTGGAGGAATTATAATTGCTGCAGTGGGGATAGCATGGGTTTTTATTTTGAACGCTGTCATTATGGCCGTTTTCGTATTGGTGTTGACACGATTGGAAAAACCAGCGGTCTCGGTTAGCGCGGAACAGACGTCTGTTTTACGTCAAATTGGTGGCGGAATCAGCCTCGTGATGTCACATGTGGCAACCCGGATCACACTTATTTTCATTTTTCTTGGCGGCATGTTCTTAAGATCCATTTGGGATTTGGTGCCTGCATTTGCTGATCGAAGCTTTGAAGACAGTGTGTTTGGCGTTGCCGTGTTATCGTCGGTTATGGCGATGGGGGCGGTGTTCGGCGGCTTCATGTCGAACGCTGATATCCCGGATCAGAATTTATTAAGCAGAATTTTACTGGCCTGGATTTTTGGTGGGGTTGCGGTTTGTGGTCTCGCTGTTTCTGATACATCGTTGGCAGCAATCTGTTTTATGACCTTGCTAGGTTTTTTTGGGGTGAGAGGCATGGTATTAACACAGACCTACATGCAAACTGTGATACCCGACAATATGCAAGGGCGTGCGTTAAGCATCTTTGCACTATTGGCCCGCTGCAGCCCTTTGTTCGGGGCGCTGCTGGTTGGAGGACTAGCTGACTTGTGGGGACTGCTGATACCAACATTGATGAATGGAGTGGTTATCACCGTGCTTGCCGGTATTGTCTGGCTGGTGATGGCTCATCGCCAAGGTACCACTGGAGCGCCCTAATTTGAGCGCATCAATGCAAAGGGTAATGAATTGGTGAGCTAAGGGCTCTATATGCGCCGGTTTTTAGGTATTTTAACAGTTTACAATTGAGGAGAATTACTATGGATGTCACAGAAAGGCTAAACGGGGTTATTGCGGCGCTTGAGTCCAACCAGAAACCCATCATGGTTTTTGGGCGCGCAGAGCGCGAAGAAGCGATTCAATATGGTCTGTCACCGCTCGATGGCGTGTTGTTTGAAATGGAGCATGCCCCGTTTTCGGCATCTGATTTACGGGACGCCATGCAGTCTTTGATGAATAGACGCCGCATGATTGCAGGTAAGAGTTTGCGCCCGCAGGTAACCCCTTTCGTCCGTATTCCGGCTAACGGTGTGGAGATGAATATGTGGATGGCCAAACAAGTTTTAGATCAGGGCGTCTACGGCATCGTTTTTCCCCATATCTCAACTGCAGAACAGGCTTATAGCGCGATTGCAGCTTGTCGTTATCCTCGCCCCGAAAACGCAGAAAATTTTGAACCAAAGGGGATGCGCGGCGATGCGCCGAACACGGCAGCACGCTATTGGGGTCTCACAAATGAGGAGTATTATGATCGAGCTGACGTATGGCCACTGGCACCACAGGGCGAGATTATGGTGATCATCCAGATAGAGAGTGTCGAGGCCATGCAGAATCTTGACTCGATTCTAGCAGTGCCGGGTATTGGCGCGATTATGATTGGCGAGGGCGACCTCAGTCAACAACTTGGCTACCCAAGACAATATGAGCATCCTTTGGTGGCCGAAGCAAAAGCCAAAATTCTGGCCAGCACAAAAAAAGCCGGTGTGCTTATAGCTCATCCTCATGTCACATCGCAGAATGTTGAGCAGGTTATTGCCGAGGGTTATGACATCCTTTTTATAAATCCAGCACGCAGCTATTCAACCTTGGAAAAGGCCAGATCATTGGTGTGATAGCATTATGTTTCAGCACCTATATATGTAGGCAGATGAATTGATTGGCATGTTATGCCTTGAAAAGGTTTATACGCCAAGGTAATCCAATCGCAGTGAATTTAAGAACGAGTGTGAAAACATGAAAACCTATAAAATTGCGTCGATTCCCGGGGACGGGATTGGCGTTGAAGTCATTGATGCGGGCCTCCGCGTTTTGAATGCGCTGGCTGAACGCGATGGCGGCTTTGCCCTTGACGTAACCAGCTTTGATTGGGGAAGTGATCGGTACAAGCGCGAAGGCGCCTTGATGCCAGCCGATGGCGCCCAAGATTTGCGCGATTATGACGCGATTTTTTTCGGTGCTGTTGGCGCGCCTGACCTGCCTGACCACCTGACCTTATGGGGCTTGCGCCTCAATATCTGCCAGCCGCTTGATCAATATGCGAATGTACGGCCGACACGTATTTTGCCGGGGATCAAAAGCCCGCTTGCCGGCGTCACCGCCAAGGATCTGGACTGGGTGATCGTCCGCGAAAACTCGGAAGGCGAATATGCTGGCCAAGGTGGGCGAAGCCATCGCGGACAGCCGCATGAAATGGCCACCGATTTGGCGGTCTTTACCCGCAAAGGCGTCGAACGGGTGATGCGCTTTGCGTTTGAATTGGCCCGGTCGCGTCCTCGCAAAAAACTGACCGTTGTCACCAAATCCAATGCCCAGCGCTATGGCATGGTGATGTGGGATGAAATCGCGACCGAAGTGGCGGCAGACTTTCCCGATGTAACCTGGGACAAAATTCTTGTCGATGCGATGACCGTGCGGATGACCACCAACCCGCAGTCGCTTGATACGATCGTCGCCACCAACCTTCATGCTGATATCTTGTCAGATTTGGCAGCAGCCTTGTCAGGTTCAATCGGTGTGGCGCCAACTGCCAACCTGAACCCCGAACGGACAAGCCCGTCAATGTTTGAGCCGATTCACGGTTCGGCCTTTGACATCACCGGCAAGGGTATTGCCAATCCGGTCGCGACATTCTGGAGCGCGTCAATGATGCTCGAACATCTTGGCGAAACCGACGCCGCCGAAAAATTGATGGCAGCGATTGAAACGGTCACGGCCAACCCTGATCTCCATACTCCGGATTTGGGCGGCAATGCGACCACCGATCAGGTGACCGAAGCGGTGATCGAGGTTATCCGCGCCCGGAACGACTGACCGGCCTGACAGGGGGGTAAGGCGACCCTTTGTCTTCCCCTTTACTGCCACTTATGACGAAAGGAGACAGCATGAATCCGACGATCGCATTATTGACGGCGCATCGGTCGATCCGGAAATTCACCGATCAGCCGATTGATCCTGACTTGTTCGAACAGTTGGTGTTGGCGGGGCAGGCTGCCGCGTCAT
>Ga0181593_10000765_pt1 | contig 28381 bp, 18 predicted proteins | sample 071ome_19_FD_133756 | JGI IMG/M metagenome (GOLD analysis project Ga0181593, IMG submission 133756) | Coastal salt marsh microbial communities from the Groves Creek Marsh, Skidaway Island, Georgia - 071413AT metaG (megahit assembly) | ecosystem: Environmental > Aquatic > Marine > Intertidal...
AGTCCTCTCGTTTGAGAAAAATTTGGGCCCCACCAATTTCATCCGTCAAACGCTTGGCAAAATAAAGCTCTGTGGGGCGACCGGCGAAGGATTTGAGTAGGGCATTCAGTTCCTGATGAAAGCTAGGGTCTGCCTGTGCTTCCTTGTAGGCCTTATTAAGCTCGCTGAGCGGATGGTAGAGAGTTTCAGGAACGAAACTTCCTCCATAAGGGCCAAAATGACCGGATTCATCAGGTATTAAAAACCTGTTTTGTGGAGAAGGCGAAGGATTGGTTAGATCAGATAGCATGAGAAAATAATAACCATATATTCAGATTTGCTTGCGACAACACAAGAAGTTGCTGAAAACGGGACATTCCTTAGCGTAATACTATGCCAACCCTGCCCACCATTGTTGTTCCTGCCCGCATTGCCTCCTCGAGGTTTCCGCGAAAGTTACTTGCTGATGCTGAGGGTATGCCCCTTATTTTACGAACTGCACAAAGGCTTGACAGCGAGGCTCCTGAGTTCGAGAAATTTTTTGCTGTCGATGGGGATGAACTGGGAAATGTCCTTTTGGGTGCCGGATACAAGGTAATTATAACCAATCCCGATCTTCCCTCCGGGACGGACCGGATCGCACAAGCCAATGAGCAACTCAATCGGGCCGAAGTCATCAATATACAAGCGGATGAACCCTTGGTGAAGAGGGAGCATATACTCGCCCTAACTAAATCTTTACAAGTACCAGATGCGGATTTGGCAACCCTCGCGGTTCCTTTTGCCAAGGTGGAGGACTTTTTGGACCCTAATCAGGTGAAAGTCGTCTTGGATGAACGGTGCTTTGCTCTTTATTTTTCACGTTCTTCCATTCCCTTCTACAGGGATGGCGAAGCGGAGCATTACTTTCTCGATAAAGAAAACTTCAAGCCACTTAAACACATGGGCCTATATGCATACACTGCCCCTTTTCTTGCCGCTTTTGCCCAAAGTAAGCAGGGTGTCTTGGAGAAATTTGAGTGCTTGGAGCAACTCCGTGCGATTGAACAAGGGTTTAAAATCTCAGTTTCGGTGGTAAGTTGTGGATCGATCGGGGTAGACCATCCCGATGACCTCAAACGAATTCACTTTTAAGCAATCCCATGTATCCCCATTCCGGTTCTAGGACCATTCGAAGGTACATTTACTATGAGGTCTGGCTTGCAGGTGGCTTGGCCACCCTGATCCTAACTCTTTTGCTCCTTTATGGGAACATGTCCCGTTATCATGAGCAACTTGTCCAAGCATTGAAAGAGGATCAGATCCTTTTTGCAGAATTAGTTTACCTTCTTTTGCCTTACGCATTTTCACTTGCCCTACCGTTTGGGTTTTCACTGGCGTTTATTTTCTGTGTGGGTAAGTGGTCAGCTGACCGTGAGATTATGGCCCTAGACTCATTGGGTTTCTCCAAAATGGATTGGATAAAGCCAATCATACTTACCTCCTTACTCGCTAGCTTAGGGGCATCCTTTTGCTCGCTTATTTGGGCGCCTCATGCTCGTTTCCAATTTGAAGGTAAAAAATCAAGTATGATTTGGGGCAACTTTGACCGCTTGATCGAAAATGGAGAGGAATTTAATTTTCATCTCAACGAAGATCAAGATATAGCATCAGTAAGCAGCATAAAATCATTTGCAGGTGATGATATTTCTAGAATATCCCTAATCGTTGGATCAAGCAATCAAGGGGAATGGCGAAACTTGAGAATTCTGCTTTGGGGGCAAAACCAGCAACTAGTTGGCATCATGCACGCCAAAAGAGCAGAAGTTCATAAAAAAATGGATCAAAGAATGGTTCAACTGATGTTATTGGATGTTGATGTGGAAAGGTTTGAACCAATAAAGGGTGGGCAAGCGGGGAGCGGCCGCTTTATCGCCTTTAAAAAATGGAATTCACCTTTCGATCTTTCCGTTTCAAAGGAATCCTCTACTTCCGATAATCCTAAAACTCTCCATATTGGGAGACTGCTTGGCCAGATCAATTCTTCCAACAATACGCAATGGATCGAGTCCGCCTTGTTTATTTTAAATAAAAATTCTGCTCTAGCCTGTTCCCCCTTCTTTTTAAGCTTCGTCCTTTTGCCATTGGGAATGAGTAAGGGCAGAAAGGAGTCGAGTGCCAACCTTCTTTGGGGTGTTTTAATTTGCGTAACCTACTATTTATCAGGAGTTAGCTTGGCAGGATTAACGGGAGGGGTAGGTGCGGGTTGGTGGATTAATGGTTTAGCCTTCCTGATCTTTGGCCTTCTGTTTTTGAGAACTTCATGCCTCCATGCATAAATCAATTCGTTCATAAATTTTCAAAAGACATTAACTTTCTTGTAAGAAAACTAGAATTACTGCTAATGTTATTAAAGCCCACCATTTTTTCCCTATTGTAAAATTATGAAAAAGCATTCCCGCCCTCTTCTTTCTTTAGTTTTTATTTACTTTTTCTACTCTTTGCCTGCTTTTGCTAATGTTGGTGCAATTGCGGGATCTAATATTTTCTCAATATCTGGAGCGAGTGGTGGTTCAACCAACTGGAAGATTGTTAGTGCGTCAACTGTAGGAGATGCAGTTTTTTCTGGCGTCGTCGATTCCGTTGTTGATAGCGATACAATTTCTTTTGCGACTTCTCTGGATGAATCAAACGCGACTGTGTATCCCTTTCATGCATCTGGAGCCTTCAATAAGGATGTGCAGGTGCCCTCACTTACCGCATCGGTTAGTGGAGGTGCAGTTAGTTCTATATCGATTAGCTATGGCACAGATGGATTTGAAAGTTCAAGGACAGGTTTTACCAATGCACCAGAAATTTCTATTTCAAGTGCCGGAGGCACTCTTGCTACTGCTACATCCACTCTTACCAATGGGGAAATTACTAATATCCCTATCTCAGAGGGTGGAAGCGATTATAGTTCCGTACCTGAAGCCAAGGTTGTCGCCGGGCCTCACCTTGTCAGAATTACAGATACTTCCAGCAGCTACTACGGTCGTGTATTTTTGATTGAGAATAATACTCAAACAAACCTTGATCTTGATTTTTCCATTTTGGCTGAGGGAGAGACTGCCAGTGCTTCTACCTTCTTTGCTGCGGGTACATCTGTAGAAGTCGTCCCTGCCGCAACTCTTGGCACAATTTTTGGAATATCTTCCAGTGAGCTTCCATCTAATTGGTCAACCGCGGCAAACTTATCCGATGATGATTCATCCGATTGGGTTTATATTTGGGATTATTCGAAAGGCGGTTACATGGCTCATCATTTTGTTAACGGTTCAACTTTACTTCCCGATGGTTGGTATCGTGTGGGGAATGGACGACCCAAAAATAATTTAGTGATCTACCCCGACGAAGCTTTTATTGTTGCTAAGCGGACATCTGGTAACATTGAGCTTGAGATTGAGGGTGCGATTTCCACAGAAGATCAAAAGCTTTTCTTACCTGTAGTGGGCGATCAAATGGTTTGTAATAATCCATATGGTATGGATTTGTTACTTGCTGAACTTATTCCTTCCACAAGCATAAGCTCCAATTCTGGAGATTCCAATTACAACAAGAAGTTCAGACCAGGTTCTTCTTCATCCACCACCAATATGGATACAATTACGATCTACGATGGCGAGTGGAAGAAGTATTGGTATGACTCGAGCAAAAACGGTGCAATTACGGAGATGATGCAAGCAAAGGCACGAGCAGGAACTGGGGGCAATAATTCGATTACAACGAGTGACTTATTTATCGGTTCGGGTAGTATAACCAACATTCAGAGTTGCTCCGATGCTTCAGGTAGCAGTGTAGTGACCAATTATAACGATGGAAACTATTCCAAGTTATCCATTTCAGGTACGGTGCCTGGTACTGGTTTCACTATCTCGATTTCTGATATTCAAGGTTATATGCTAAATGATGATGGAAATTATGAGGTTAATGCGACTACTGGTGAAAATGTAGATACCAATGGCACAGGTTCAGTTGTTTATTCTAACCTAACTGGATCATTTGAAATTGTGGGAAGTGGAAGTGGTTTTGTTGTTATCGAAAAACAAAGAGATGTGAACTTTAAATCTGATGAGGGTTCTCCATCATGGGAAATAGGAGATCTTGGTACTGGGTACACATCAGTAGCAAGTTGGTGGGCAATTGGTGGCGGTGGAACCGGAGCTGAAGGCACGGTAACCACTAGCGGAACTTTCAGCGTAAGTTCTGCTGGGTCTGGCTATACTTCTGCTCCTCAGATCATTATTTCTGGGGGAGGTTGGACTAATATTTTAGACGCTTCAGGATGCGGTGATCAGCTTGTCAGTTCTTCGGATGGAATCATTATTTCTAGGGGGGCCACAAATGGAGTTAAGTCCTTTATCGAACCTTTAAATCCCGCGAATAACTGATTAGCAAAATATGTAACTTTTTATTTTGCTTTAGTAAAATCTTCCAAACTAGAAATAATTAATAACACTGTTAGATAAAATAAGAGCGTAGGGAAAATATTAGAGCATCGGCTGGCTTAGCTTAGCAAAGATATCTCTCAATCTTCAATAGGTATACCAACCTTCATTCTCACCAAATTTATATATAAGCAACTGAGATGTTGAAGATTTATCTAGGTGAATCCAATACCATTCCGATTGGTTTCCGCTTGTAAGGTTGATGTAAGGGAAGTGCGTCTTCGTTGTCCAAAACCAAGACTCTAACTTCTCAATCCATATCCATAGAGAATTATCTTCGAGCAAACGAAGGAAAACCCAACCCAGTTTATTATGATATATCCAGTTTTGGTTGGTTTTTTTCCAGTAATAACCAAACCACGAATTGCTCCACCAACCATTCTCCAAATAGCTAGAGTCTGCAAGTATACTGCTGGGAACGAAGTGGGCGAAGATTTGTTTGCTTTGCCCCATAAAAGTGGTGGTAGAAGGAGAAAAGATATTATGGATATTCTCTCCTTGCCAATGGCTGAAATCGTAACCTTCAAACGGTAAAGCTTGGATTTCGGTCCAGATCTCGTTGAAAATTCCTGATCCTTCGGTTTTACCCATCGAAGAGTTAGCCGGTGAAACAATCAATACTCTTAGATTGTTTCCAGAAGAGGAAGCATCGGAATCCTTGTAATCTGGGTCATTTCGGAATTTTGCAATTATCGTCTTCGACTCGTTTAAATTAATAGTGGTACTTTTTAAATGATCGGCAGTTATACCATTTCCAATCCATCCATCAAAAAGCCATCCCTTATGTGGCATTGCTGAAATTGCATGTTTGGGATTGTAGGAATAAGTTCCTTCACCAGTTGTCCATCCAGAATCGGCTGGCTCAATTAAAATTTTGAGATTTACATCATCAAGGGGAATAAAATATGCGGCGATATGATTGTCATCTTTAATTTCAAAGCTTAGTGATGGATTGTATGGGAAAGGTAGATTTCCGCTAAATGAAACCCACTTCTCGAAAGCATAACCTTGTGCAGGAGATGCGAATAGATCGATTTTTTGGCCGTGATCAGTAGGGAAATCATGCGATCCGTTGTAGTCCACACCGTTGTAAATGATTTTGCCGAAACTCGCTGGGACAGTTGATAATTTTACTTGATGAGATTCCTTTTGGATAACTGCATTTATGTTCAAATTTTGGCTAATAACTTTATTGAAAGTAATTTCCTGTGACAGGGTTGAATTATTTTCCCCATTTTTCCAATGTAGAAATTTGTAACCATCATTTAATACAAATCTAAAAGTAGCATTTTCTTCATCTTTGTAAGAATGGTTAGCAGAGATGAACCCACCAAAGTCGTCAGGAACGATGTTTTCATTCTGATCTAAGACGAAAGTTTGATATGTCATGTTGTATTCTACACTTTCGAAAAATGCTTTCACTACAGTATCCCCCTCTAAAACAAACGAGGAGTTTTGGTCATATTTCCTATTTTCGAGAATAGGATCAGACCAATGAGTGAAGTACTTCCCTAACTTGGGAGATGCTGAAATATGAACTTCATCTCCGTGATAAAAAAGGCTTTTGTTATCAATGGTGAAAGAATTGCCAAAAGTATCAGGAGAAGAAATGACTTCTACAATGTAAGCTTTCTTTTCGAAAACGGCAGTCAATTGTGCATCTTCAAAAAGCTCGATAATGAGGGAGGGGTTGCTAGGTTCAAGAATTTCAAAGTTTGATTCCCAATGCGAAAATTCCCAATGATCGGATGGAGTTCCTTGAAAAGAGGCTTTCTCACCATAAAAAACCTTTTCAGTTAAGATTTCAATCTCTCCTGAACCTGAAATAGCTAAATCTACATTAAGTTCCCTAGGCGAGAAATTAGCTTGAATCATTAAAGGTGCGGGGATTTCGATATCTAAGGTAGGGTTTTCAGCAAATGGTATTAAATCAGTTTCGTTCAATGAAATAACTTCAATCTTATTGCCGGAATAAGGGAATTTATTGCTGTGGTAATAAAGAGTGTCGGGGCAATCTTGTGGCACAGTAAAGGAAATAGAACCACTTGCCACTTGGAGGTCATTGATTCCATCTAAATAAGCGTTTGACTGGTTTTGATCAGGCAGTTCTGAAAAATACAATTCCTCTTGGTCACTTAGGTCAGTCGCGAAATTATAAACAAATCCTCTTACAAGAGTTAACTCAGGACTTTCTTTGTCCTCAATAAAAATTCGAGACGAATTGGAAACGGTAGACGAGTAATCTCGCCTGACTTCATAGTCGAATGAATTACTCAAATTCCATGATTTAAATAAGTAGTTGTCCTGCTGAGTTGCTCGTAGTGAGAATTTGCCATCAGACGAATCAGAAAGGATTTCTACATGTCCTGTAGAATCATTGAAGTCTAATTTAAGGGTGGGATTATTTTTACTGAAGATACCAGTAATTTTAGATCCATTTGTTACATTGATATCGATCGTGTGAGAAGTCCAATGGGGTAAGATTGAAGATGTCTGTTCGGTTTCCCAACCAAGAAAAGTGTACCCCGGGTAGGATGTCGCCTCGAATGTTCTTTGGGACAGACTAGCAAGAGGCTTAATTTCCTGAACTATACCGGCACCATCAATATTAGTTTCTAAATCATAATCCAGGTTACTCGGAGGCTCTCTGAATTCCGCACGGACTGAATAATTTCCATCCATCGAAATAATTGTAAAGCTCTCAGAATAAGATATTCCTGATGATCCATCATTTTTTTCCCAGTACCAAAAACTATGCTGATATCCAGTATTTGGGTGGGGAGTGAAGACTACCTTACTCGTACCATTGACCTCTAATCCACTATGAGTATTTCCTTCAAAGAAAACTTGGTGACTAACAGCGCCATTCTCATCGGAGTCTAGTGACAAACTGTAAACTATAGGTGTAAATTCTGCATATATGCTGAGCTCAGTAGCTGGCATATTTAAAGAATTATCAGGAGAGAATACGGAGTTGTTGAGGAGTGAGGAACCAGGGCCGCTCCACTTGACGAAATTGTAATCCGGTGAAGGTTTGGCACTTAATTGAGCTAATTGCTCAAATGCGTATGTTCCAGACCCGTTCGTTTCTCCGCCAAGTGTCGCTTCATTTACAGATAAATCAAATTCACTTCTTGCAAAACTTGCGGTTAGATTAATGTCAGTGGGTGAAGAGAAAGAGGCCACCTCAAGGAAGGGATCAAGAAGACTGTATGAAATTACATTATCTGATTGAGGAAGCCCATTCCATTTTCGAAATTCCCAACCGACATTTGGCACTCCTTCAATATTTAAAATGTTCTCTGCGTAAGTGGTCGTATCAATCAAAGAAACTGAGGGTTCTGATTGTTCAAGAGTATCGCCGTTAGATATGGAATAAGACAAATATCCACTGCCCTCAGTGTTGGCGGAGATGTTAATTTTGATAGGGGAGAAGTATGCAGTTAGACTAAAGTCTCTAGGAGGAGAGCCTTCGTTCCAGTTTTCTACAAGGGTGCTTGGAGAATCAGGAGATACTATAAGATCTGTATCACCTGCCCATTTCTCAAACTGCCAAAAAGGGCTTGGTTTTGCGTGAACAGAAAGTGAATCTAGTATTGAGAATCCCCCCCCTCCTTCTACCCAACCGCCGGTATCAGGCTCGCTTGAAACATCGAGGGTAAAATCAGCTGGTACAAATGAAGCGATCAAGCTGATTGGTCCGTCTAAAATCAACTCATTATTAGCAATGTTGGGATCCAATGTAAGGTTTGTAAGGTTGCCATCACCTTCCCATTGAGAAAATTTGTAACCAATGTGGGGCACCGCATTTATCGAATATTGTCCGAAATGCTGGAATTGCCCGTTTTCACCACTTTGAATAACAGAGTGACCTCCATCAGAGTGTGTTATGTTAATATCTTCATTGAGCTGATATTCGAGTAGTTCAAAATTTGCAGAAATCTCTGCGGACACATCAATCTTGCTGATGTTTGCCTCGGTTTCGGCTGAATACAATTCACTTAGAATACCAAAAGGGTCGGACCAATAAGAAAATTTGTACCCTTCCTTGGGGAATGCTTGAACAGGCATGTTTTCATCAATGGCCAAGAACATATTCGAAGAGGGGTAGACAGATTCGGCACCGACTCCAGCATTTATGAATAGATAATTTTCTATGATATCAAATTCTGCATGAAAAGTTGCATTTGCTTCTGGACTAAAGCTCCAAACTAATGGCTGTTCGCTTGCTTTGGGTAACAAGCTTGAGGAGGATGAATCGGAAGACCAGTTTGAGAACTTGAAGTGTTTGTTAGGACTGAGGAGGACAGAGTAGTTGGAGTCGAAGAAGAATTCAGTTGCCAAATCTCCATTCTGGTCAAGCACACGATCAATGGTGCCGCCGTCACTTGAAGTTATAGATATGTTGTATTGTTGGGGCAGATACACTGCAGACAAATGTCTATCGGATGTGACTGTGAATGAATAGGGGTTTGAAATACTGACTACTTCATCATTTTCTAGCCAATGAGAAAAGCGGTAACCAGGAGGTGATTGTGAGGAAAGCAAATTGACTGTGGAGCCATAGGTGTGAGTGCCATGGCCTTGAACTTGTTGCTCTAGCACTTGGACTAGTGGTACACTAATAAAAAAATATTTTGGTTCAAATTGAGCTTTAATGTTAAGGTTATTATCGACAAGGAGTTGAGTATTTATGCTATATGGATCTGTAAAAGTGCCCCCCGACCACATGATAAATTCGTAATTTTCATAAGCAGTTGCGTTAACATCTACAAACTCACCGGCAGAATAAGATCCGTTGATATCAACAATTGTGCCCATGGATACAGATTCTTCTGCAACGGTTGAGTTCACTCGAAATGTCTCGGTCTTGCTCGCAATGTAGGGGTTACTTGCGTCCTCAAATATTGCACCGTAATTCCAAATAGACGAACTTGGAGCAGTGCCAGGATGAATCTTGAGATAAAGGTTAGAAGGCACTGAATTTCCATCTGGAAATGCAGGCCATCCCCAGTTCGCCCCAGTCACTGCGTTGTATTTTGAGGTGGTGGTCCTAATCGGGGAATCGTAAAATCTTATGCATAAAGGAGTTCCTATTGATGGTTCATCCGCAGTAATAGGGAAACTCAAGGTTTCGACAAAAACCTTTGGCTCTGCTGGAAAAACCATGACGGATGCACTGTCTCGGGTAAATCGCGTGGAAAAAGCAAATTTGCCATCATCGAAACCGTATCCAGAACTTGAATCCCCGACTCTGGTGTTTTGGGTAAGAGCGATCCAGTCCCCCTGAAATGCCTTGGAATGGTTGTTTTCGTCAAAAACTCCTAGGGAATAGTACCCGAGTTCTACAAGATCGCCGTCACCATTAGCCTGATTCCCTGAAGAAAGAGGAAAAGTTGAGTCTTCTTCACGATAGCTAGGAAGGGAAACACCCTGATCATAATTCTCAGTAGACCAGACTATAGTAATCCTAGGATTGGCTAGTAGCGTCTCTATGAAACTTGATTCAAATAAGCATAGCAGAGAGAGGAAAAAGAGTTTAAATTTGAACCTAAGTGGCACAACATAACCTGACGCGACCCTCTTAGAAATTGAAAGTTTGTAAAGAGTTCGGCAGGATTTCGTTACAGTCTTCTGAGGGAGTGAAATTACCAAGCGGAGGAAAAATGATTTTATCTTGCATTTCTTGACAGAAGGAAATGCGAGAGCAATCTGTTTGAGACGGCATAAGCATCGAAATAACTTCTGAAAAGGCATTCGCAGAGTATGAAGAAAATTCTTTAGGATATCAGCAGGGCTTTTAATACTACAACATACATCCTTAGTAACAAGGTTTGCAAGAATCTATTGACCCGATTCAATACCACATTTTTTGTCAAAAATAGGTTGACCCAAAGTGGGTAATTGGTGATGTTAGAGGGTGGTTTTGCCAGATAGCCCTTTAAAATTTCGAACTCTGTGGATTTTTTTATTTTCCACTCTTTTCGTTTGTGCCCAAGTCACTACAACTACCTTCAAGTGGGGAACTCACATTGGTCCGTCTTCTCCGACACCCGACTTCTATGATTACATCTTGGGAAGTGACCCCACGGTAAATTTTTTATACCAACTTTCAGCGGATGGTGCATCGACCTCCAAACTCGACGACACGACTGGAGCAGCAACTTACAACGGGGATCTTGTCGAACTTGGCTTTTTTGATACCGATGGGACTAACGATTCTAGTTACACCCCCAACACAAGCACCACAAACATGTTCCAAGGATTGTGGACGCCCTTAACTTCAAAAACAACTATTGGGCAAGATTGGTACTCTAGCACTGACATAGCCGATGGATTATTTTTCTTTGAGACCTCATTCAACGAAAATAATGGTGCACTGGACGATGATGCTGTTTCAAATTCTGAGGCCGACTCCGGATACAACATTTCCACCGATTCTCCTTCTGGCTTAGCCGATAGGGTAGTAGCTCTTAACGATGCGACCAATCCTCTTATCGGTATTCGCTTTTATGATGGAAGCAGCCCTTCTTCAGGGAGCACCCGCTACAATACGATCATGAGTTCTGGATGGATGTGGGATAGCTCGCAAAAACTTTTGACCGATAGCGGCTTGACCTTCGAGTTCGATAATACGGATGCCTACACAGCCAATATTTCTAAAGTTGGAACCGGCGATAACCAATTGGCAAACGACGACTTTGTCGCAACCATCACTTACCACGATGGGACTTCTGCGTTTAATGCTTCTTCAAGTAGTCATATTTTAAGTGCCCTGAGCGGATCAGGGGCAGTAACAATAGGCAATGACCATACGCTTACTGTTAATTCTAATAGTGGGGTGGAGACTAGTTTTTCGGGGGATATTAGTGCTTCTGGAAGTGCTGGAGCTTCTACTTTCATAAAAACAGGAAGCGGCAAACAAACTCTCACTGGTTCGTTGGAGCTAGCTGGTACAAATTCTGGCTGGTTGAATGTAAATAGTGGAACTCTTAGCCTTGCCGGATCAAGCAAAGACTATGAGTTTGAGTACCTCACGGGTACAGGTGGAGCTTTGGAACTCAACACCACGGACACCGTCACTCTGGGCTTTGCTAATACTTCTAATTCACAATCATTTGACGGTAACTTGAGCCTCGTCGCTGCTGGTACAGTAAGCATCGAAGTTGCATCTGGGACAGCAGCAGCAGATTACTCCAAGGAGCAAAATGTTTCCGGGGTCATCTCAGGTTCTGTTAAAATAAGCAAAGGGGGAGTGGGGCGCTTGGTTGTGGAGAATGACAATTCTGGTTCCAAATCAGGTGGTGCACAAATCACTAATGGTACACTCGCTATTGGTAATAGTGCTGATGATGCCAGTTTAGGTACAGGTACGATTGAGATTCAAAAGGGTAAACTCGAAGTACTGTCTGGTGATTCCGTCTCCAATGTAGTGCAGGGCACCAGTGCCTCCGACAAAAGCATGGTAGGTGGTGACGGTACTATTTCTAGTGTAACTGTGGGGGGAGATACCGCGGAAATTACTGTCGTCTCTCCAGGTCAAGGTATTTCGTCTTCCTTAAGCAGTGAGACAAGTACACAACAGGTAAGTCTGGGTACAGGGGGATCGTCTGCATTGGCTATGGGGGATTTTACGATCACCTCCTTAACACTCAATGACGGCGGGGTTTATGATTGGGAGATTAGTGACTTCAGTGACTCAGGCGTTGCTGGTACTGATTTTGATGTTTTGAAATTTACTAACCTCACCTTTGACAGTTCTGGTACCTTCACACTAAATATTTTAGGTCTGCAATCTGACGGTACTGCGGGTTCGGTTGCGGGATCTGATGGTTCCCATAATGCGGGTTATCAGAATCTATGGGACGATTCATGGAACAATTCCTCGACAAAAACTGGAGGTTATAATGGTTTCAAATTTTTGGATGGATCCAGTCATGGCAATATTACTTGGGGTGGAGTAACCAGTGGAGGATCTGCTCCTACTGCAAGCGGTGGCTACATTGATAACTTCTTTTCGGTTAATCAAGACGGCTTTGCCTATCACAATAATTTTTGGATGGGGGATTGGAATGTTTGGTATGACGGATCTGGTGATTTCTACCTTCGTTATTCAGTTGCACCTGAACCTTCGACTTATGTGATGGTTACAGGTCTTATGCTTGTGCCTGGGATGGGTGCTGTTCGTAAGTATCGAAATAGAAAAAAGAAGGATTCTGCCGAAGAACTAGCTCACAAGACATAAACGATTAAAATCGTTTATATCTTGGTTGGTACAGTTCTTTTAGCGGAGTTCGATCAAGTCCTGCAAACTTGAGAAATGCTCCATCAAACCTGTTGGTTTTTCTATATCCCCGATCACTTTCTGAAAGGTGTCTTTCTTCTCTATCTGTAATTGGCGCACTCTCTCCTCGATGGTTCCCTGAGTAACCATGCGGTAAATAAAGGTCGGTTTTTCCCGTCCTAGCCTGTGGGCACGATCAATGGCCTGTTCCTCGACCGCAGGATTCCACCATGGATCCATTAAAAACACATAGTCTGCCGATTTCAGCGTAACCCCAAGCCCTGCGGCTTTGAGAGAGGCAAGGAGAACGACAGGAGAAGAGGTTGATTCAAAACGGTCAACAGGTTTGGAGCGATCCCGGGTGGATCCGGTAAGCTCAAGGACTTCGAGTTGGGGTAATTCGAGCTTGATGTTCTTTTTTAGGACAGAAAGAAAAGTGGTGAACTGACTAAAAACAAGAACCTTTGCGCCTGAACTTGATAGATCGTGTAATTTTTCGATAAGCATCTCTCCCTTTGATCCTGAGCTAGGGAGATGTGCCCTGCCTGGAAGTAAAGCAAGATCGCAACAGGCCTGCCGCAGGCGAGTAAGAAGAGAAAAAATGTGCACGGAGGATTCCTTGATCGCTTTCTCTAGGTCATTTCCGTGCTGGTGAATTCCACCTTCCGCTAATTCGCGGTAGGCCTTACGCTGCTCGTCGTTGAGCGGGCAGGGAAGTTCTGTTTCCAGTTTTGGGGGCAACTCAGTGGCTACATCATTTTTCATCCTCCGAAGCACAAAAGGGGTGACCTGGCGACGGAGCAGGAGCAGTGTTTTAGCGGAATCTTCGTTTAGATTGCTTTCCAGTTCTTTGCGTGGGCCGAGCAAACCAGGCATGAGAAAGCGGAAGATTGTCCACAAATCTAGGGCAGAGTTTTCAATGGGTGTGCCCGAAAGGGCCAGACGGAATTTTGCTTCGATTGAAAGGCAAGCCTGAGTAACTTTTGCTTTTGGGTTTTTAATAAGCTGAGCTTCGTCAAGCACGGCATAACGGAATTGGGCCTGATCGAGGAGATGCCTGTGTCGGCGAAGCTGCGTGTAACTGGCAACCCATAAGCCGCCTTCCTGGGCGTCTTCAAAAGTTGTTTCCTTACATAAAATGTTGATTTTAAGTTTAGGGAAGTGCTTTTTGGCCTCTTTGACCCAGACGGGAACGACCGATGCTGGGCAGGTAACGAGATCCGGTAGTTCACTCGTCTTGGCGGCAGAAAGAAGGGCGAGGGTTTGCATGGTTTTACCTAGGCCCATTTCATCCGCAAGGAGTGGGTGGCACCCGAGGCCATGGAGAGCGTGAAGGTGGGCCACACCCTGCTGCTGGTAGGGTCTGAGAAAAGAGAATTTCTTACCTACACCATTGGTGGCAAGTTTCTCGATAGAATGTCTCCAGTGCTCAAGCTGTCCGTCCGCCCGGGTTTTGAGGTATTTGCGGGCGAACAGGGAAAAAAGCATGTACCTCGGCCAATGTGCACGCTTGGCATTCCCCCGGTTTCTCTGCCACCATTCAAAGTCATCTACTTGGTCTTGATCCAACTTGACTAGGCCATGCCCACGGATGAAAGTACTGCCATGGCGGGCACTGGTTACTTTCTTCACAAGTTTCGGGCCGAGTCTCCTTTTGCCCAAGTGAAAATTCTCCCGAAGTAGCATATTGGAATCATCCAAGTTGCGGGCCTCTATTTCCCAGCTTAAGGTTTTGAGTCCTTTCTTGAGCAATTCGGCATTTTCAGAAAATTCCAAAAGAAAGGACTGGTCCCAAAGAGCCAGAGCTTCCTGGATGAATCTCGCCACTTTGGCCCAGTCTTTTAGCCGAAATTCCCCTGCTTTCTTTTCAAAAATGAACCCTTGGTTGCCCGCTTCGGCGACGAAACGCATAAGAGCGGGCCGGTCTGTCTGGTCTGGATCAAGAGATTGGTTTTTACCATAAACAGAGAACTTTTTGTTCTCCGCATTTTTCCAATACGGCACTGCCCGAAGACCCTGCTGGTTGGAAACTTCAAGACAGATGACCAAAGGAATCCTAGAGGTTGGTGCTTCCCTGTTTTCGGGCACAGAAGAATCGGTTTCTTCTTCTTCTTCTTCTTTTTCTAGTTTTTCGGCTTTGTGAACTGGTTGGTTTTCCCCAAGGAGGGGGTCGTCCTCCTGGAGTTCCGCAATCAGTTCTTCGATTTCATAAAGCCCGGCAGTGGCCAGGGCCAACCCAAGTTGTTCATCGTCCAGGGATGTGCGTACTTGAGGAGAGTTGTCCCGTCCCCACTCGACAACAGAGTAGGTTTCCTCGCGATTGACCTTTTTGGTGACAATGGCTTGGTTCTCTTGCAAGTCGATTGTGCTCAGGTAGCCCTCCCGGTAGTAATCCCTCGCCTGCCTCAGTTGAGGAGAGGGGATATGCTTTTCCCAGTCGCACGAAGAGAGCCTGAACAGCCAGGCTTCTACTGCTTCTCTTGTAAATGTGCGGGAGGGTCCGTTTGAAATCATCTATGCCAATCGAAAGTTTCTTATTTTTTAGGTGGACAACTTTCAATGGTGCAAGTGGAAATGACCGTTTTGGGGTCAAAACTTATACACACGAGTCTTGGACAATGTGAATTACAAGGGTTTGGAGTTGGTTGCTATTCTCCAATCTTTGGAGAGGAAGGTTGAGAAATTGCCCATTGATAGCATTGTAGATAATTTCTTGCCGCATTTTCCCATGAGCAAGGGCTATGCAGGGCATTTTTTCTGATTTTTTGGAAGGATCGCGGTTTGGCGTAGAGATCAATAGCCTGTTCCATGGCCCTAAGGAGGGAGGCCGGTGTAGCTTGCTCGAAAAGAAATCCATTTGCATGAGGTGACTTCATATCCCATGGGGATATCGTGTCCGCCAGACCCCCAGTTTTTCGTGCAATCGGAATGGAGCCGTAGTGCATGGCATATTGCTGGGCAAGTCCACATGGCTCAAACCGGCTAGGCATGATGAAGAAATCGCTACCTGCAAAGATTCTTCTCGCCAGCCCATCATCAAATCCGATGTAGGTTGCAATACGATCCGGATAGGCTTGGGCAAGGTCTTGAAACCTGTTTTCCTCTTCCTGAGCTCCGCTGCCTAGAATTACATAATTTCCGTGCTTGGACTCAATTAGCCTGGGCAAAATTTCCCCAAGAAGATCAAGCCCTTTTTGTGAATAGAGCCTAGATACAACGCCGAACAGAGGGGATTCAGTCGATTCAGGCAGTCTCATCTCTTGGAGAAGGGCAAGTTTACAGTGCTTTTTTCCTTTGGAGGGGCTTTTGAGGGAGATGGGGTGAGGAAGGGCGGAATCATTAGCAGGGTCCCAGTCGGATTCATCAATTCCGTTGAGAATACCGATGATATCGGCCCCTCTGTACTTTAGGGATTCTTCAAGGCCGCATCCGTATTCCGGGGTGCGGATTTCTTGCGAGTAGGTCGGGCTAACCGTGGTAATTTTGTTGGCATGCTGAATTCCTCCCTTGAGGAGATTAAATTTTCCTTGATGCTCAAAGCCATCCATTCCCCAGAAGTGCTTAGGAAGTCCGCTTTTGAGGAAATCATCGTAAGTGAGAACACCCTGATGCTCTAAATTATGGATTGTTAGAACCGAGCGGGTACAGTTCTGGGGCTTTGCACTTGCATTAAGATAGGCAGGGGTGGCTGCAGCCATCCAATCGTGGGCGTGCAAAATATCGGGTTCCCACTTGATGATCGCACCCAGTTGCACCGCTGCCTGACAGAGGGCGACCGAACGTACGGCGTTATCCTCGTAATTACCGTTGGAGTCAGCATAAACCCCGGGGCGATTATAAAGAGCGGGGATGTCGAGAAGGTAGATAGTGACTCCATTGGCCTCGGTCTGAGCGATTTTTCCGGTAATGGATTCGCCATCCCAGAGAATTTGTGCTTTGATCGAGAAGTATTTTTTGGGCAAAGGCTGGCAGACCCTGTGCAAGGGGCAAATTACTCGGACATCGACCCCTACATTTTGTAGGGCAAGGGGGAGGCTACCGACCACATCACCCAGCCCGCCAGTTCGGACAATGGGATTTACCTCTGGGCTTACAAATAAGACATTCATTTTTTTAAAATCAGGAAACCGTCCTTGATGAAGCAAACTGCATAATTGGCAATTGGAAAGAAGAAGAATCCAAGGGATTCGGTGCTTGCGGGAAGGGGGGATGGGTCGATATTTTGAAAGGAGTATGTATCTGCACAAGGCCGTTAATCCCAACTGGTAAGTTTTTTCGTTTTCACTTGCCCACAGTTTTTTGGCTCACCATCGATCCGCACGAATGCCTTCTAAAACCATAGAGTTTGATTCAGAGAGGGAGTTGCACAGCCTTTACGGAGAAAAGCCTGATAATTTGCTGGCTCTCGAGCGAAAGTTAGGTCTGCAGGCGGTTGCCCGAGGCAATGAACTTCACCTCCAAGGGAAGGCCGACCAAGTAGAAAATGCCGGAGAATTTTTTCTCCTCCTCCTCCAAGCAAGTAAGCAGGGTTTCCGGATCAACGCATCTGAATTTCTAAGGTTTCTTACCATGTACACCACGGGGCAGGCATCCCAGATGAAAAAGCTGATCGAAAATCCGATTTGCCTGAAAATACGGAAAAAGTCGGTGGTGCCTAGGACTTTTGGTCAGCGAGAATTCTTGGATCGTATCCTGAATAATGATTTGGTCTTTGGCATTGGGCCTGCCGGGACCGGTAAAACCTACCTCGCCATGATCACTGCCCTACACGCGTTGATAGAGGGTGATGTGCAAAAAATTATCCTAGCCCGCCCAGCGGTGGAGGCAGGAGAGGCCCTTGGTTTTCTTCCCGGGGACCTTGAAGAAAAACTACTCCCTTACCTTCGGCCCCTCTACGATGCTATGGATGAAGTTCTTGGCCCCGTTGAATCAAGAAAGCTCATCGAGACTGGAGTAGTGGAAATTGCCCCCCTTGCCTACATGCGCGGGCGTACACTGGGAAAATGCTTTGCCTTGCTTGATGAAGCCCAAAATACCACAAGTTCTCAAATGATGATGTTTCTCACTCGTCTTGGAGAGGGAAGTAAAATGGTGGTTACTGGAGACCTTACTCAGATTGATCTTCCCGCAAAAAAAGAGTCCGGCTTGTTGCAGGCAAAAAATGTGTTAAAAGGAGTCAAGGGCCTATGCTTTCACGAGTTTGACCATAATGATGTGGTTCGGCATCCACTGGTCAGTCGTATCATATCTGCCTATCAGAAGAACTGAGCGGTCTACATTTGCATCCCTCACCCTTTAATTGAATGGCTCAGGAAGAAAATCGTACTTACAAAAAGTTGGTTAGGAAGGGCCTTCGCCGCCGTGGCGAGGAAGAGCCGACAGATGAGAGCTTCAAGCGTGTTGGTTTTTCTGGATACTGGGAAAAATGGGGCAGGCACCTTCTGCAAACTTTAGTTTTTGGTGTTGCGATCGTATTCATATGTTTTGTTGGACAGGAACCACCCGGTTTGCGGGCCTTGGGGGAGGTGGCACCCGAAAATATTTACAGTGACCGTGCCTTCAGTTATGTCAGCGATGTTAGGCAGACTGAAGCAGAGGAGTGGATTCGGAGCAGCACGCCCAGGGAATTTGCTAGAAATTTTTCTGGCGAAGAAAATTTTTCCCGGGCCCTTCTCCGATTGCGGGAAGCGTGTTCAACTATCGTTGAGATGGAGGGTGAGGGGATAGAGATGGCCCAGCAATCGCTCCTCGATGAAATTGCGGTTAAATATCAACTCTCTTTGTTACCTAGGGAATTGCGGGCGATCTTATTTTCTTTCCGTCTGGGCAAGGCAGCTTTTTTTGATGAGGGCGGGAGATTACTTGCCCAATTGCATCTCACTGGAGTGGTAAAATTTCCTTCCAATGACCAGAAGTTTTTATCCGAGTCCAACGCCACCACCAAAATCGAAAAAAAGATGCTGGAAATGACTAACCGTCTCATTTTGGTTAATCCTTACCGGAATACCGATCGTAGTTCGCTCTCACCCGATGAATTGAGGGTAGATTATCCGAGATTTGCTGATCTCCTAACCTCCCTGGAAGAAGATAATCTCGAAACAAATGAATCTTTGACAGGCAAGGCAATTTCACTTGGAGAATTGACACAGCTAGAGGATGAGAATGCCTCCCTGGCCGCTTTGGAATTTCGTAATGACCTCGCCTCCGAATACACATCTATTTTGAGAAAGGGCCTGTTTTTGCGATCGATTGATCGGGAGGCTACCCAAGCTGCCCAAGATCAGGCAATATCAGTAATGGATCCGATTTGGGTTTCCGTTCTTGAGGGAGACTTAATCCTCCGCAAGGGCCTCAAAGTAACTGCGATTGACCTAGAGAAATACGAGAAATACCTTGATTTTGCCCTCAAAGATAGCCAATTGCTGCCAAAACGTATTTTTGTGACCATTGTCACTCTGCTTTTCGGAATTGTCTATGTTCGCCTAGTTCTGCCCAAGTTTTGGAGTGATAAAGCCCGATCAGCTATCGTGGCCTTGAGTATTCTTATCAACTTGGGAATATCGCGTTTCGTGCTTGAGCTTGGCGAAACCGAACTGTTTGGCAGCAACCCCCTTCTTGTCGGACTTTTGCCCTATCTTTTGCCGATCGCATTCGCCCCGATGATTGTCATGATCACCGTGGGTCCAAGGATGGCCACCTTAACTGCAATCAATACCTGTGTTTTCCACGCGACCATGCAAAATGTGGGTATTGAAATGCTTGTGGGTTCCCTTTGTTCAGCATTAGTCGGTGCTTACTTTTGCCGCGATGTGCGGCTTCGTGGCAGTGTATTACGGGCCGGGGCAATGGCGGGACTGACCGGTGGCGTGGTGGCTTTGGGGATTGGCTTCGCTTCGGGCAGTGGCTGGATGATTGCTGGAAATCATGCTGTCGCCTCCTTTATTGTTTGCGTATTCACAGGTGCTTTGGTCTTGGGTGCAATGCCCCTGATCGAAAATGTGTTCAAGGTGGCCACCGATGCCACTCTTTTTGAGTTAACCGACTTCAATCATCCCCTGCTGCGCCAAATGCAGGTGGATGCACCTGGTACTTACCATCATAGCCTAATGGTGGCTAATTTATCTGAAAATGCCGCCCTCTCGGTCGGGGCGAATCCTATACTTTGCCGGGCCTGTGCCTTGTTTCATGACATTGGAAAAATGGTGCAGCCCCATTACTTTACCGAAAATCAAGGTGATCTGGGTAATCCGCATAACCGCCAGAACCCAGCGATGAGTGCCCTCATTATCAAGAGCCATGTAAAGGAGGGCATTGAAATTGCCCGGGAATACCGGTTGCCCAAAATTATCCGCGATGTCATACGGCAGCACCATGGTACTACTTTAGTAAAGTATTTTTATCACCAAGCGAAACTGAAGTCTCAACAGACTAATCTGCCATACGGTGAGCTTGAGACCGATGTGCCCGATGAGTCCACCTATCGGTATGATGGCCCCAAGCCCCGCTTCAAAGAAAGTGCAATCATTTTCTTTGCAGACTCCTTGGAGGCAGCCGCCCGTTCCCTGCCCAAAGTGACGCACCACAGTGTTGAAGAGTTGCTCGAATCTATCTTTCAGGACCGTCTCGAGGATGGCCAACTGGACGAGTGCCCATTGACATTGGAAGAAGTCGCCACCATCAAAAAGAGTTTTCTTAAGACTACCCTCAATATGTTGCATTCCAGGATCGAATATCCGGATGAAGAGAAAGAGAGAAACTCACGCTCTCCCTTTGATCAAGATGAGCACCGATCTTAGTTCCCCCTCCTCCCTGGAAATTGAGGTAGCTAACCATTATCCTGGTCTTCAATTCTCCGAAAATTCGCTGAAGGGTTTCTTTTTCACTTTCGCTTCCCTTCACCAACACTCACTCAAGGGGAGCTTGTCGGTTGCTTTTCTTGATGGACATCACCACTCCAAGCTCCATGGTGAATTCTTACAGGATTTTAGACCCACAGATGTGATCACTTTTCCGCCCGACCCCGATGAAAATATGGCCGGAGAAATTTGTGTATCTGTGGATCAGGCAATTGAAGAGGCCCCCAAACGAAATCTTAGCTTTGTTGAAGAACTAAGCCTTTATCTTATACATGGCTGGCTCCATCTTGTCGGTTTCAATGACCTCGACGATCTGGAGCGTAAAATGATGAGGCAAGAGGAAAAGCGGGCACTCGAGGTTGTTAAAAAACATTGTGCTTGGCCCGATTTTCGGCTCGCTCTTTAAAGAAGGACAATTAGCGGTTGAGTAGATGAGCGATCAAAAGGCGAGTTTTTCTAGGAGGTTCAGAAATGCATTTCTGACGGGCTTGTTGGTTTTTCTTCCCTTGGGTACCACTATATTTGTCCTGAATTTCATTCTCGATTTGTTTAAGGAACCCGCCCTCAAACTGGCGGTCCAGTTGGGCTTGCAGGAAGAGAATTCCTTTTTTGGACTCGAGACTCTGCTGGCAATTTCCGGATTAGTTATCGGTGTAATCTCTCTCACCTTACTGGGCTATTTATCCAAATACCTTTTGGGCAGGGTTTTCATCTCGACTACGGAAAAGGTGCTCGGGAAAGTGCCCTTTCTAAACACTGTATACCGATCGGTTCAGCAAATAGTGGAAACATTTGGCCGTGACAACCGTGCCGTGTTTAAAGAGGTCTGCTTGGTCGAATATCCCCGCAAGGGGTGCTTCGCCCTGGGCTTTATCACAGCAGATGCATCTTCCCATATCAGGGAAAAAGTAGAGGGCGAGCTGATCTATGTATTTGTTCCCACTACTCCCAATCCCACAAGTGGTTTCTTATTATTGGTGCCGCAGGATGAAATTCGCCGGCTCGATGTCTCCGTGGGAGATGGAATGAAGATGCTGATCTCCGGAGGTGCTGTGGTTCCTCCTGTCCATTCGCACTGAGTTTATTCTGTGGAGTCGGCTTCGGACTTGGAGGTCAGCGGCGTCGTTCTAAATCAGGAGCAGGCGGGGGAGAGCCACCGCAGAGTCTATCTTTTCCATGAAAACGGGTTGACCGCTTTTTTATTCAGGTACATGAGGCACGGTTCTTTTGCTCGGCTTCCTGATTTTCTCGATGAGGTGGAGTGCTTGCTCAATCCGCCTAAGTCAGGTGCTGGGCTGTCATTTGTCCGTGAATTTAAGGTGCTTTCCTCACAGAGAGAACTAGCCAGAAATGCCGAATCTTTTTTAGCCGCTTCCCAGTTGGCCCGCTTTTACTTAGACAATGGAGCTCACCTGCTGGATCCCGCTCCTCACTTCTGCCTCCTGAAAAAAGGAATGGATGCCATTCCCCGTGCGGGTAACCCGAACCTTGTCTTGCTCAAGGTCTATTTTGAGTTTTCCCGTATGGAGGGGCTTCCTGTCCGAGAATCATGGTTGCACAGCTTGGGAACAGAAGACCGCACCAAAGCCGAAGCTCTTCTCTTCCGACCAGTGCACGAATTTACCGTGGCTGCCGATGAACTGATTAGCTTGCTTACCTCCTTGAAAACATGGATGAATGGTGAAACTGAATTGAGGGTATGAAGGATGATGGCAATGCTCCCCCTCAACCCTTGCCAATCAAATTCTTTTCACTTAACAATTAGAGCAGTAGTATGGGCGTGTTTACAAAGAATGCAGAGATTCAGACCCGGGGGAAGGGTACCTATGAGTTTAGTAGCGAGGTTCATTCCGGATTGCAGGAGTCTGGGCTAAAGGATGGTTTGGTTAGCATATTTATCAGGCACACCAGTTGCAGTCTGGTGATGATGGAAAATGCTGACCCTACTGCCCGCGTCGACCTCGAGAGATTTATGGACAAGCTTGTGCCGGATGATTCTCCCTACTTTGTGCATACATTGGAAGGACCCGACGATATGCCTTCCCACATAAAAATGGCCCTCACTCGAAGCAGCGAACAGATTCCTTTTTCAGGGGGTAGGTTGCAACTCGGCACCTGGCAGGGCATCTTTCTTTGGGAGCACAGACGGGCGGCTCATCAACGCAGGGTGATCATGACTTTTATAGGGGAATGAAAAATTTACAGAGTTTACTTATCGCTCTTTGTCTTTTGCTGTTTTCACTCAGTTCCTGCGAATATGGCGGAACCGTGATTGATGAGGGGAATGACCCCTCCTTTGAGCGTGGCCGGTCTTACCTAAAGGTGGGCAGGGGCCAAGAAGCCCTCGACGAGTTTCTTTCCGTTACTCGCCGAATTACTCAGGCACCCAAATCTCACCTTGAAGCGGGCCGATTGTTACTGACTCTCAATGAACGAAAGGATCCCGTCGCGGCGATCTATCATTTTCGTCGTTTTTTGCTCCTGCAGCCCAATTCTCGCGAGTCCGACAAGGTCAGGCAACTCATCGTCTCGGCCGAGCGTGAAATTATCCGCAAGTTGCCCGGTGAGCCTTATGGGAACTACTTACAGAGCCTCGAACTGAAGGAGCAAAATGAACAGCTCAAACGGCAGGTCGCGGATTTGGAGGCGAGGTTGGGTACTTTGTCCCCCGTGGCGGTTCGGGCACAGGCGGATGAGCGATCCCTACCTTCTACCGCTCTCCCTTCCCCTGCAAATGAAAGCAAGCCCGGGATTCCTTCCTCCTACACGGTCGAACCGGGTGACAGCCTTTATGGAATAAGCCGAAAAATTTATGGAGACTCCTCTTACATCGACGCCATTTTTCAGGCAAATCGTAACCTCTTGAAAAGTAAAAACAGCTTGCAGGTAGGCCAGACGCTACGTCTTCCTCCGGTACGATAATCCTTGGGGGCATGCCGCCCATGATTTATTTCGATAACAACGCCACCACCCAGCCCTGCCAGAAGGTGCTGGATGCATTATCCGAGGCTCAGCGGGCGGACTGGGCAAACCCATCCTCTCCCTACCGTGCATCTGCGGTGGTTCGTGCGAAGCTCGAACGGGCGAGGGCAGACATTGCGGAGTGTTTTTCCGTCTCTCCCGAGCAGCTCCTTTTTACCTCCGGGGCAACGGAGGCCAACAATACCTACTTGGCTCACCACTATCACCACTTGGGAAAAGATCAAAGGATTCTGGTCTCCTCTATTGAACATCCGAGCGTCAGTGAGCCTGCAAATTCCTGGTTTGCCGGGCGGGTAGACTGGATGCCCGTCAATAACCAAGGGTTGGTCGCCGTGAATGAGGTGGAAGAGCGACTCCAGGCCAAAGAGTACGGTCTGGTTTGCCTAATGGCTGCAAACAATGAGACCGGGGTGTTGCAGCCATGGGAGGCAATCTCACAAATCTGCAAAGCTCGGAAAATACCTTTTTTCTGTGACGCCACCCAATGGGTGGGTAAAATGGACATCAGTGCCCTTGGGGACTGTTCCGGTTTTTCATTTAGCGGTCATAAATTTGGAGGAACCAAAGGAGTGGGTGGCTTGGTTAGCAAGGAACCGATGCATCCGCTAATCAAGGGGGGCAGGCAGGAGAAGGACCAACGGGGGGGGACGGAGAATTACCCCTGCATTGAGGGTCTTCGCATAGCCTGCGAGGAAAGGCTCATTTCCGATCAGGCAGAAAACATCTTGAGGAAGCAGTGGAGGAATGAGTTTGAGGCAAAGGTTTGTGCCCTCATTCCGGGCACCGAAGTTCTGGGAGGCAAGGTGGCACGACTGTGGAATACCTCGCTGTTGCTCCTGCCAAATTATGAAAATCTTCGCTGGGTCAGTCTCTTGGACAAGCTGGGCTTTCAGGTATCCAGCGGGGCGGCCTGTTCAGTCAGTCAATTGAAGTCGGATAAACAGGGACTCGCCGCGATGGGGTTGGGCCCGTTGCAGATCAGAAGGGTTATCCGCGTGAGTTCTTCCTGGCGTACAACCGAGCGGAATTGGCAGGATCTGGCGGAGGCGATGGCTGCAGTGTTTACTAAGCTTGTACAGGAATTCGGAGAGTCTTCGGTGATCTCACTCTGACGGTTGTTTGATGCGCCTCCTTGCCATCAATCTTGAAAACTTTCGCAATATTCAGTCTGCGAACCTGAGCTTTGCCACCGACCGGATCCTGTTTCTTGGTAAAAATGGCCAGGGTAAATCGAATTTGCTCGAAGCCATTGGGTTGTCTGCCACCCTCCGCTCTTTTCGCAAGCACAGCATGGAGGGCCTTGTCCGCTCGGGGGAGGGGGAAGGGAAGCTCTTTTTTCGTTTCTTACTCGATAATGGAGAGGAGAGTGAGGTGCTGCTCGGTCTTTCTGCCAAGGGAAAAAAAGTCCTGGAAGTCGATGGTGAGCCGGTCAGGAGGCTGGGAGATTACCTCGGCAGTTTTCCTGCGGTGTGTTTGTCTTCTCGAGATTTCAGATTGGTGAGGGAGAGCCCAAGTGACCGTAGGAAATGGTTGGATTTACTGCTTTCCTCGTGTGACCCCTCTTATCTTTCCAACCTTCAGAAATACCACCGAGCCGTCCGGGAAAGAAATGCCTTGCTTAAGGCAGGTGCAGGCACCGCTGAATTGGTCGCCTTTGAAGCCATGCTCGCTCCCAGTGCCCACTATCTATTTCAGGCAAGAAAGCGGGCCATTGCCGAACTCCTTCCATCGATCAGCCAATTCTATGGCACTCTTAGCCAAAATCAGGAGAGTGCAACTCTTCGATACCGGCCGGATAGTTCTCTTGATGATGCTTCAGCATGGTTAGCTTTTTTTGCCAAACAAAGGGCCCGAGATTACCAATTTGGCAACACTCGCCATGGCCCGCATAGGGATGACTTCGAGATTCTTCTCAATGGGGTGGATGCACGAAATTATGCATCAGAAGGGCAGCAGCGGGGGTTAATTCTGTCCATCAGGCTAGCTGAGTATGTTCATCTTCATAAGCAACTTCGCCGTGCTCCCCTGTTACTAGCTGATGATGTGCTGAGCGAGCTCGATCCATCCCGCCGGGAAAATTTTAGGAAATTGCTGCCACCTCAGGCTCAGGTCTTTGCTAGCGGGACGACCTATCCTTCCGAGCAGGATTCGTTTATTTGGGAAACTTTTCGGGTGAACTCGGGGTGCTTTGCCGTGGAATCTCCGAATTCTTAAAATGGATGAACTAACTGTTAGCCATTGGGTCGCTCTTTGTGTGGGGGCGGCGATTATGGGCTTGAGTAAGGGAGGCGTCCCTGGGGCCGGGAATCTCACGGTGGCTCTCTATGCTCTTGTCCTTGAAGACGCTCTTGGCCCTGTGGGAGTGGCCCTTTCGGTGGGTTTACTTCTCCCCGTTCTAATATCTGCAGATATGGCATCCACCTTAATTTACCGACGCCATGTGGAGTGGGTTCACCTTCGTAGATTACTTCCATTCTTTGCTGTCGGAGTGATCCTTGGTTGGTGGTTATTTGATTTTTTTCAGGGCCCCGAAATGGCTACTACGCTTAAAAGATTAATTGGTTGCATTCTGCTGGGCATGACCGCCTTGCGGTTTTTATCCTTCCTGCCTCAGAAGCGTGGACGAGCAGAGGAGTTGAGTCTGCCCTCTTATCTGGGCCCACCTTTTGGATTGGTTGGCGGGGTGGCAACCATGCTCGCCAATGCGGCCGGTCCGATTGCTCAGTTCTATTTATTGTCCATGAAATTGCCTAAATATGCATTTATTGGAACCTCCGCTTGGCTTTTCCTAATCGTCAATATTTGCAAGGTCCCCCTGATGTGGGAGTTGGGCATTATTGATCTCGAAGTTTTCGGTGTGTGTATGTGGTTATTTATTCCAGCGGTCTTGGGTGCGGCGGTTGCACCCTTGCTTGTCCGGCGTATCAGGCAGGATATATTTGAGTACCTGATTTGGTTTTTTATTGTACTTGCTGGGTTGCGCATGATCTTTTGATCAAGAAGTGAACAAGTCATCCAGGAAATTGTGGGCCAAACATTTGGCCGGGGAGTCAAAAAAGGGGGCTCCTCCAGTGGATCCCAAAATGTTACTGCAAAAGAAAAGCTATCAGGGAAGAATACTTGGTGTGGATCCCAGCCTTCGGGGTACGGGGTTGGCGGTGCTAGAATGTACGGGCAGAGAATATCATTTGCTCCACTCTGAAACCCTTAAGCTAGGGACCAAGGTTTCCTCTATTGAGTGCCTCGGCAAAATCCATCAACTAGTTGCTCACCTCATTGCTCTTTGGCAGCCACGCCACCTCTCCTGCGAGGAAACCATCTATGTTCAGAACTTTAAAACCGCCCAGATTATGGGCTCTGCCAGGGGAGCTGCTTTGTCCGCGGCAGCCATTGGGGAAGTCCCCGTATTTGAGTATGCTCCCCTGCGGGTTAAGCAGGCAGTAGTCGGGTTTGGCCGGGCAAGTAAGGAACAAATGTCCCAGACCCTCGCCCAGATGCTTGGTCTGCCCCAGGCTCTTCCCTTCGATCAAGCCGACGCCCTGGGCCTGGCTCTTTGTCATGCCCTTACTTGGACGCCCTAAGGGTTTTTACAAACGATCCTTCCTCTAAGTTTGGTGGCTTGATCGAATTCGGTTGAGCCAAATTCAGGCAGTTGGTAGTTGAAGAGAGTTGGGTTTTCCGCATAGGTTTCATCCGCCTAACCATTTCCTCCCTTTCCCATTCTTTTACGAGTCATGTCAGATATCCAGGAAAGTCCAGAGATTATTCATCGAATCGAACCTGAGCGCAGTGGCGAGTCCGATGCCCGGTTTGTCGAACTTGTGCGTTTACTTGCCGATGGCAGCGATGAGCAACTCGGTGCTCACCTGAGGGGGTTTCATCATTCTGACCTCGCGGATGCTTTTGGTCTGCTCGATAAATCCCAGCGCAAACGGTTGATCGATATGGTCAAGGCCGAGCTCGATCCCGATCTGCTTTTCGAACTCGAGGATCATCTGCGTAAGGAGGTAACTGATAGTTTGACCCCGGAGGAAGTGGCCGAGGTGATTACGGAAATGGATTCCGATGAGGCTGTGCAGGTGCTCGAGGACATGGAAGAGGGCGACCGGGCGGAGGTGCTCAGTTCCGTGCCCCAGGAGGAAAGAACTGATATTGAGACGGCCTTAGCATTTCCTGAAGACAGTGCGGGGCGGAGAATGCAGACCGACGTGGTCTCGGTGGGGACCAACTGGACGGTGGGACAGACGATTGACTATCTTCGCGAGGAGAATGATTTGCCGGAGGAATTTCTTGATTTGTTTGTGGTGGATGAGAATGCCCATCCTGTCGGTATCATTTCTCTGTCCCGCATTCTGCGCTCGCCCAGAAATACGCTGATGCGCGAAATTGCTGATGAGACTCAGGTCCTCGTACCTGCTGAAACCCTGCAGGAAGAAGTCGCTCTACTCTTTGAAAAGTATGACCTGACCACCGCCGGAGTGGTCGATGGGGCTGGTAAGTTGCTTGGAATGATTACGGTGGACGATGTCATGGAAGTGGCCAGGGAGGAATTCGAGGAGGATGTGCTGCTCCTGGGTGGAGTAGGGGAGGAAACCATCGACGATGGCGTCCTGCAATCCTCCGCCAAGCGGTTTGCGTGGTTGCTGGTCAACCTGGTTACCGCGGCAATGGCCTCCGCTGTGATTAGCTTATTTGACGCTACCATCGAACAGATGGTCGCCCTTGCTGTCCTTATGCCCATTGTCGCTTCTATGGGGGGCAATGCCGGCACCCAGACCCTGACTATCACGGTTCGGGCCCTGGCCACCAAGGAG
>Ga0181593_10000767_pt1 | contig 28371 bp, 16 predicted proteins | sample 071ome_19_FD_133756 | JGI IMG/M metagenome (GOLD analysis project Ga0181593, IMG submission 133756) | Coastal salt marsh microbial communities from the Groves Creek Marsh, Skidaway Island, Georgia - 071413AT metaG (megahit assembly) | ecosystem: Environmental > Aquatic > Marine > Intertidal...
CCGTGGGAGAAGCAACCGTACTGCGCTACCGAACAACTGGACAGGTGTTTACCGTGCCCAACGCCAAGGCAGAGCTACTGTTTCCCAGCGAAGCTGCCTTATTGGACAGTCTGCCCAGACCCAATTCATACGAGCAGATAGAGCCCTACACGCCCTTCTAAGCCCGAGGCCCTCTAATGATCATAGATATGCACAGCCACGCCTGGCAGTTTCCGGAACACTTTGACGAACGTTTCCGTCAGCAGGCCCGGGACGTGGCACGCGCGGACCGCGATCTCGATCTAAGCGTAACCTACGAAGCCTATCGCGCAGGAGCGCAAACAACGGATAAAACCGTTGTGTTTGGCGGCAAAGCGCGCTTATCGGGTGTTTGGGTCGATGACGCCTACGTAGCGGACTATGTTGCGACCCATCCAGACCGGCTTATCGGATTCCTCTCCGTAGATCCGACGCAAGACGGCTGGCAGGATGAGATGCGATACGGCCATCAGGAGCTCGGCTTAAAGGGTATAAAACTGCTCTCTATGTACGCCGGCTTTTATCCACACGATCCACTGCTTGAACCGCTTTGGCAGTATGCCAGCGAAAACCATCTGCCCGTGCTCTTGCACACCGGCACCACGTTTGTCGCGCAGGCGCCCATAGACTGTACCCTACCGCGTCATCTCGACCCGGTCGCGACAAAATACCCGGATGTGAAAATTGTCATGGCGCATCTCAGTCATCCCTATGAAGGGGAATGCGTCGCCGTTATTCGCAAACACCCCAACGTCTACACCGACGTCAGCGCACTCCACTACCGACCGTTTCAGTTCTACAACAGCCTCATGCTCGTGCAGGAATACGGCGTCTGGCATAAACTGCTCTTTGGCAGCGATTATCCCTTTACCACCATCGACGCATCAATCGCCGGTATTCGCTCATTAAACGACATGCTGGAAGGCACGGCGCTACCGCGCTTGGACTCCGACGAAATCGAGGCACTCATTCATCGCGACAGCTTGAGCCTGCTCGGACTAGAGTAGTCGCTCTCCACATACACGGCGAGTGAGTTCGATCTAAGTGAGACAGACCCAAATCACGAATGTAATTTGACAGCGTGCTACAAGCGCCATAGATTGCCCCAGCGAGTTAACACACTCACCATACATGAAAGGTTCAGGTCGCGATGGATGCACTTAAGTTCATCGCGATAATAGGGAAGGCAGTGTAAGTCTGCCGCGGTCCCGCCACTGTAACCGGTCGACGGAAAACCCGTCAAGTCGAAGACGCAACGCCCACTGACCTTCACTAGGTTGGGAAGGGGTCTCGATTCGAACCGGAAGCCAGGAGACCTGCCTGAACTTAGGCGACAATAACCTTCGTTGGAAAGGTGGTCTCCGGTGCACCGTACTAGCACCCAAGCCCCATCTGATCATCAGGTGGGGTTTTTTATTGCACTGTGCTGCGCGCACGCGCTATTTGCGCTGCCCATCTCTGCTTCAGTCGAGTGGACCGGCCGCATTTACGATGCAGAGGGCAATCCCGTACCCTCTGCGCTTGTAACGTTTTTTCCCGAGTCAGCCACTCATCATTCCCATTCGACCTACAGTGATAGCACGGGCACCTATCGCCTATCTTCTCCCGACCACTCTTCCGGCCATGTGCGCATTGAGGCCCTCGGCTATAAGCCGCTCAGCCAGCCTGTCGACCCAGGCCGCCAATCAAGCGCATTGGATTTCCATTTGGAGCTGCATCCACTGCTCATGGATGAGCTTGTCATCCATCGGCGCCGTTCGGAAGACGATGCCTCTTTTGTCGAGAAGATTAGCGTAGATCGCAGCAACGGCAGCCTAGTGCAGGTGCTTGATGCAGCAACGGGTCTCAACATACGGCGCTACGGCGGGCTCGGCAGCTTCAGCACCGTTTCCATCCGCGGCTCAACAGCAGAACAGGTCCAGGTTTTTCTCGACGGCGTGCCGCTCAACAGCGCCAGCGGCGGTGGAGTCGATATCGGCCGCTTGCCGTTGGCTGGCGTCCAGCAGATAGAAATACACCGCGGCAACGTGCCGTCTCAGTTGGGCGGCAACAGCATCGGGGGCGTCGTACACATGCGCACTCGGGGACTCGATGCTCCGGAACATACGCGGCTTAACGCCAGCGGAGGCTCGTTCAGAACGCGACAGCTCGGCCTCTCCCACGGCAGCCGTTTAGGCCCATGGAGCTACCTGTCGTTGCTCGACTACAGTGCCAGTGACAACACGTTCCGCTTTTGGGATGACAACGGCACCGAATACAACAACCAAGACGACGAGTGGGCGACGCGGCGCAACAGTGACTTCTCCTCGCTGCGCCTGCTTAACAAAGTGGGTAGAGCGATCGGCACCTATCGCCTGCAGGTGCACAGCACGCTAGATTGGAGTCATAAGGGGCTTCCCGGATTGGGCAACAACCAATCACTCAGCACGCGTTTCGATACGTGGCGCCATATGGTCGAAGCCAACCTCTACGGTGCGCGTGCCAGCGGCCATACCTTTCGCCTAAAATCGTACTACACCGAGCAGCGCGACACGTATAAAGATTTACTGGGCGAAGTGGGCACCGGCCTTCAGCACCAACACAACGCCACGCAAAGCTACGGACTGCACGGAGAAGTTGGCATACTGATGCCATCTGAGATCTTGAGCAACGTCTTTGCCAGCATACATCAAGAGCGTTTTACTCCGCGCAACCGACTCAGGCCAGAGCGCTCAGCATACACAAATAGACGCCGCAGTGCGACCCTCGGTATACAGGCAGAAAAGTCGCTCTTGGGCGACCGCCTAGCCGCCCATGTGGGCGGCCAAGGTGAATGGCAAAAAAATCGGTTTCTCACTCCAGGGCCACTCGTCTTTTCGCCCGATATAACGCACCGCAGTAGCGACGCACTTTGGGGCATCCGCATGGGGCTCTCAGCCCGGTTAAACGCGCAATTTAACGCGCAAATTCACCGCGGTATCTACCGAAGAGCGCCCAGCTTTTTCGAGCTTTTCGGCGATCGCGGCGCCGTTATGGGCAATCCCGATTTACAGCGAGAGACGGGACACAACAGCGATATCGGATTAATGTATCGCAGCACAGACGCCCGGCCGACGACTCTCTCACTGTTTGAATTGACCTACTACCACAACCGCGTGAGTGATTTAATCCGCTTTATTCACAACTCTCAGCAGGTTTCTAGGCCCTATAACATCGGCCAGGCCCTGCTCCGTGGACTAGAAGCGCGCTGGCAGGTGCAGGCACTGTCTCTGCTCACTCTAAGCGGCAACTACACCTATCAACGCGCTGAGAACCGAGCGCCTTTCTCATTTGAGCGCGGTAATGATCTACCCAACGCTCCGCGCCATCGCTTGAGCAATCGCTTGGATATGGCACGATCCTCTTGGCGATGCTGGTTTGAGTACCAGCGAGAGAGTCAACACTACCTCGACCGCGCCAACCTGCGTCCCGTTGCACGGCGAACGCTATATCACGGGGGCCTGCGCCGAGACCTGAAAACGTCGACCGCACTGGCGTTTGAAGTGCGCAATATCACAGACAACCAAGTGGCCGACCTGTGGGGATATCCACTCCCCGGCCGCTCCTATATGATGACACTAGATCACTCATTTACGCGCCCATAACGCACACCAACAGGAGCTTTTAATGCGTCATATCCGCACTATTCTTTTCACGCTGTCTTTCTTCGCCCAAGCGACCCTAGCGCAGTCGAATCTATTTATCGCCACAACGGACTTTTCGACGGGCAGCACGGCACTCCTGCCGGCCGGTGCGGAAGCAGCCGAAGTCAATCTGCTCGGCGTGCACTCCGATGCCGTAGTTCGCTTTCAGAACGACATGATTTACGTCATCAACAGACTGGGCCAAGACAACATCATCGTTGTCGATGCAGCGGACCCGAGCACGCCCATTACCCAGTTTTCCGTGGGCAACGGCACCAATCCACAGGACATAGAGGTCGTTGCGGATGATAGGGCCTATGTGACCCTATACGAACGCAGCGAAGTGCTAGTGGTCGACCCGCGCGACGGCACGGAGCTAGACCGCATCGACTTAAGTGCCTTCGCCGACGCGGACGGCCTGCCGGAAATTGCAGATATTGCACGCGTCGGTCAGCGCCTCTACGTGAGCTGTCAGCGCTTGGACCGCAACGGCACCTGGGGTCCCGCGGACGACTCATTTCTCGCCGTAATCGACATAGACAGCAATGCACTGGTCGACATAGACCCCGAGCGGGATGGCATACAGGGCATCGTCCTGAGCTCTCCCAACCCCAACGCACTCATTCCCGTTGGTCAGTCTATCGTAGTTAGCACAGCCGCCCACTTTGGCGACCGCTTAGGGGGCGTAGAAGTCATAGACGCGCAGAGCAATCGCAGCTTGGGTATTGCCGTCAGCGAAGAAGACCTAGGCGGTGACTTAAACCGCATCGCCCTCGTCGACGACGAGCGTGGATTCGCAATCATCTCGGACGAGAACTTCGCCAACTACGTGATTCCATTCAATCTGCAAAGCGGTCAAGTCAGCCCGGCTCTCCAGGGCCTGAGCGGGGGGTATATTCCCGACCTAGCCGTAGACGGCAACCGACTGATCGTCGCCGATCAGGGCAGCTTTTCCGATCCTAGCTCGGCGGGCCTAAAGATCTTTGATGCAGCGGATCACAGCCTGCTAGAGGGACCCATATCGACGGGCTTACCTCCCGTAAGCATCGCCGTGCTCTCCGATGCCGGCCCACGGCCTACAGCCGTTGCCGAAGCAGCCTCGGCCCTGCCGATGCAGTCTGCGCTGGGCAAAGCCTATCCCAACCCATTCAACGCCTCGGTCGCCATCCCATTTGTGCTCGCTCGAAAAGAGGCCATCCAACTGGTCATCTATGATGCGTTAGGCCAGGCCGTGCGCACGCTAATGCAAGGCGTTTGGTCTGCGGGCGCATACCAAACCCTATGGGATGGACGCAACGACAGCGGCCAGCACGTGGGCAATGGCACCTACTTTGTACGTCTCCGCGCAGACGGCACGCATAAGATGACCAAGGTCATGTTACTCAAGTAGGTTCGACGTGAATAGACTCCCATCTATGCACCTTCACTTTCCGGGGTGTGTGGATGGGAAACCTCTGTGACTGTGGACAAAAGCCGGCTATTTCCCCTAGTTAGTGCGTTGCATCCACTACGTTTATACAAGGAATTCTTATGGCATCCTATAGAACCGGAATTATCGCATGCGGCATCATCGCGCGCGTGCACGCGCGCGGCTGGCTCGGCGTCCCGAACCAACCCACACAGATCGGAGCACTCGCCGATACCAACCCCGATGCACGAAGCGAGTTCGGCGATTTTTTTAACGTCGACGCCAGTAGTCGCTACGGCGACTATCGCGAAATGCTAGACAAAGAAAACCTGGACTTTGTCGACGTCTGCTCCTGGCACCAACAGCACGCCGAGATGGTCATCGCAGCAGCAGCTCGAAAGCCAAAGGCCATTCTCTGTCAAAAACCAATGGCCGTCGACTTAGGAGAAGCCGATGCCATGCTCACAGCCTGTCAGCGCAACGGCGTCAAGCTGCTTATCGCTTTTCAGCGACCCCATCACGCCACGTGGCTCAAGGCGCGCGAACTCATTCGCGAGGGGGCGATTGGCAAGGTCACGCAGATCCAGCTGGAGTGCGGCGGCAATATTCTCAATACAAACTCGCACAATATACGGCTAGCCCTCTTCCTGATGGACGAGCCCAAGGTCGAGTGGGTCGCCGGGGCGGTTGAGCGCACGACTGACCAGGCTGAGCGCGGTCTGCCAGCCGAGGACGCCTGCATGGGGTTGGCCGGCTGCGACAACGGCGCGACGCTGCTCATCGTCGGTAATATGGTAGGTGGGCTGGGGCAGGGCTGCCGCGTAATCGGCACGGACGGGATCATGGAACTGAGCACCACGCGCCATCCAGACGAGCAAATTCCCTCCGACGCACCAATGTACATGCCCGAAGGGAAATCGGCCGGCTACAACTACGAAATTGGCACGGTGCGCTATATGAACGCCACGTCAAACGGCTGGAAGGAAGTGGAGGCCGACTGGCACGACTGCTGGGCGCACCAGTGCGTAGAAGCGATCGACTGGGTTGAGGGCAAGATAGAAAAGCCCATCAGCGACGCCGAGCGAGCGCGCGCGGTGCAAGAAGTCATGATGGCGCTCTTCGAATCGGCGCGCAAACGCCAGCGCATCTATCTCCCGCTCAAGACCAAGGTCAATCCGCTGAAACTGATGGTCGAAAACGGCGACCTGCCGGTTGAGTGGCCGGGCACCTACGAGCTGCGAGCGCGCCTAGTGCGCGGCGAAGGCATGTCGTGGGACCAGAAGTAACGCAGACCTAACGCGCACAGAAAGCCCCCGGTGGAAAACGACCGCCGGGGGCTCTTTTTGTACCGCCTAAAGACGCACTTCGCTCCCCGCTTCAGCCGAGCGGTAGAGCGCGTCGAGCGCGCCAATCACGTTGAGCACCTGATCCTTCTCAATCATTAACTCCTCGTCGCCGCGCAGCACCCGAACAAAGTGCGCCGCCGCTTTCCAATGGCCATAAAAAGGCACATCCGGATCGGCCGGCACCTTGAGCACGGTATCGGCCTGATAGCGACCCGCCGTGCCAATAAGGGTCAGCGGATCAAGCCGCAGACCAGCCTTATCGCCCAAGATAAAAGACGTCCCCGTTCCATCCGGAATATTGGCCGCCCAGCTCGCCTTGAGACTGATCGTCGCCCCCGTATCCAAGCGCAGGAACCCAGCCGCCATATCCTCGACGTCGTATTCAGCCGCGCTGTAGGGCCGCGGCTCATAGACGCCGACGGGCGCGCCGCTGGCGGCTAGGTCTTCGACCAATCCCTCGTCCCTGTTGGCAATTTTGGTATAGGTGGCGCCGCTGGCAGCGACGACCTTGGGACTGCCCATGATCCACAGCAGGGCGTCGAGCGCGTGCACGCCCAAATCGCAGAGCGGTCCACCGGCCGAGTCATCGCTTATGTGAAAGCGGCCCCAGGTCGGCACGCCGCGCCGGCGCAGCGCCGACGTCTCTGCGTAGTACATATCGCCGAGCTGGCCCGAATCGGCAATTTCTTTGGCGGCTAGCGTTCGGTTGGCAAAGCGGCCCGTCTGCGTGACAAAGAGGATGCGGCCGCGCTCCTCTGCGCGCTCGAACATCTCTACGGCATCGGCGTAGCCCGCGGCAATGGGCTTCTCGCAAAATACGTGGGCACCGGCTTCAAACGCCGCCAACGCGTATTCCTTGTGCGACACGTTGGGCGTGCACACGCAGGCGATATCTGGCTGCACTTCGGCTAGCATTTTCGCGCAGTCGTCGTAGGCGTGCGGGATATCGTGGCGCGCGGCCGTTTGCCGAGCGCGCTCCATGCTGCGATTAAATACGGCGACGACCTCGGCATCGTCTCCGCAGTTTTTCCAGGCGGGGATATGGCCTGCGTTGGCAATCATACCCGCGCCGATAACGGCGACTTTCAAGCTTTTTTCAGACATAGCGCATAGCTCATTCCGAATAATGTTATACCAAGCATGAGATCAATACGAATGATGTATCGGAGGGTAATATACTCCGTAATACCCGTCCTTCCCATATCTTGCTCTGAGTCTGTCGGTGAAGTTATATATACAAAAATCCCCGGCGAAAGGATTTCACCGGGGATTTGCGTTACAAAGAAAATGTACTCTTACGGCAGGTCGGTCTGTCCCATCAGATACCTATCCACTTCGCGCGCAGCGCCGCGCCCTTCGTTGATGGCCCATACGACGAGGCTCTGCCCGCGCCGCATATCGCCGGCGGCAAAAACGCCTTCAACGCTCGTGGTGAACTTACCGTGCTCGGCCTGGGCATTTGAACGGGCATCGCGCTCGACGCTGAGCTCTTCCAAGACCGTATCTTCTGGGCCGCGAAAGCCCATGGCCAGCAGGACCAGCTCGGCCGGCCACACCTTTTCCGTGCCCTCAATGGGCTTGGGCGTAAAGCGACCGTTCTCGTCTTTGTCCCACTCGATGTTCACCGTGTGCAGCTCTTTGACGTTGCCCTCTTCGTCGCCTACGAACTTCTGCGTCATAATGAGGAACGTGCGCGGATCATCGCCAAAGCGCGCCGCAGCTTCTTCCTGTCCGTAGTCGACCTTATAAACGTTGGGCCACTGCGGCCAGGGATTGTTATCGGCGCGCTCTTCCGGCGGGCGCGGCATAATCTCGAACTGCGACAGCGTCTCGCAGCCGTGTCGCAGTGAGGTACCACAGCAGTCCGTGCCCGTATCACCGCCGCCAATAACGATAACGTTTTTTCTTTCGGCTGAAATATAGTCCCCGTCGGCATGCTCTGAGTCGAGCAGGCTCTTGGTATTGGCGCGCAGGAAATCCATCGCAAAGTGGATGCCCTTCAGATTGCGTCCTTCGATAGGCAAGTCGTTGGGCTTGGTCGCCCCGCCGCAGAGCACAACCGAGTCAAAGTCATCAACCAGCTTCTGCGCCGGGATATCTTTGCCGATTTCCGTATTGGTCACAAACTCCACGCCCTCTGCCGCTAGCAGGTCGACGCGGCGCTGAACAACCGCTCTCTTGTCGAGCTTCATGTTCGGAATGCCGTACATCAGCAGCCCGCCTATGCGGTCGGCGCGCTCGTACACCGTCACCTTGTGGCCGGCGCTGTTAAGCTGGGCGGCGCAGGCCAAACCCGCGGGCCCCGAACCGACGACGGCGACGGTCTTACCCGTTCGCTTGGACGGCGGCGACGGCTGCACCCAGCCCTGATCAAAGCCGTTGTCGATAATGCTGACTTCGATGTTCTTGATGGTTACCGGCGGGTTGTTGATTCCTAGCACACAGGATCCTTCGCAGGGCGCCGGACAGACGCGACCGGTAAACTCGGGAAAGTTGTTGGTCTTGTGCAGGCGCTCTAAGGCCTCTTTCCACCGACCGCGATAGACCAAATCATTCCATTCGGGGATCAGGTTATTAATCGGGCAACCCGCTCCTTTGTCTCCCTGACTGACTACGTCACCGACGTGGCAAAATGGAATGCCGCAGTCCATGCAGCGCGCCCCCTGTTCTGCCATATCCTCTTCGGACATATGATCGTGGAACTCATCCCAGTCCTCAAGACGCTGCAGCGGCGAACGATCGCTTGGCAGTTCGCGCTGATACTCCATAAATCCGGTTGGTTTACCCATTGTGTTTCCTTTGTCTAGCCCTTTGCTGTCTCTCTAGTTGCCTAAGCTTCTTCGGCCATGGCCTCGCGGAAGGCAACGAGTGCCGCCTCATCACCGGTTAGACCGCGCTCTTCAACGCGCTTAAAGGCGTCGAGCATTTTGCGATAGTCGCGCGGCATCACTTTGACAAATTGACCTTCAAATGCCGACCAGTTGTCGAGCACTTCCTGGCCGAGTGCGCTCTTAGTATGCCGCACATGGCCCTCTATCATGTCTTTTAACTCCGCGACATCCTCTTCACCTTCAAGGGGACCTAGGTCCACCATTTCCGTGTTGCAGTGGCTGGCCAAATCACCCTGCCTATCCAATACGTAGGCAACGCCGCCCGACATACCGGCGGCAAAATTGCGCCCCGTCGGTCCCAACACGACCACGCGGCCGCCCGTCATGTACTCACAGCCGTGATCTCCCACCGCCTCAACAACGGCCTTAACTCCGCTGTTGCGCACGCAAAAGCGCTCGCCAGCCTTGCCGTTGATATACGCTTCGCCGGCCGTCGCTCCGTAAAAAGCCACGTTGCCAACGATGATATTGTCCTGAGGCTCAAACGTAGAGCCCGCGGGAGGGTAGAGCGCTAAGCGAGCACCCGAGAGACCTTTACCAAAATAGTCGTTGGCGTCGCCCTCAACTTCCATGGTCATGCCCAACGGGGTAAAGGCGGCAAAGGACTGACCCGCGGCCCCCTGAAACTTGAGATGAATCGTGCTATCCGGTAACCCGTCGGGACCAAAGCGGCGCGTGATTTCACTACCGACCTGCGTACCGGCAACGCGGTTGATATTCTTAATCGGCAGCGTTGCCGACACCTTTTCACCGCGCTCCAGAGCGGGCTTGCAAAGCTCCATCAGCGTCGTCTGATCGAGCGAGTTGACTAGGCCGTGATCCTGCTCCTCCGTGCAATACCGTCCCACCTCGGGTCCCACTTCGGGCTGATGGAGGATCGGCGTCAAGTCTATGCCCTCCGCCTTCCAGTGCGCGATCGCTTTTTTCGGCTCGAGGCGGTCCGTGCGCCCAACCATCTCATCAATGGTGCGGAATCCAAGTTCGGCCATGATCTCGCGCATGTCTTGCGCGACAAAACGCAGAAAGCTGACGACGTGGTCGGGCGAGCCCATAAACTTCTTGCGCAACTCGGGGTTCTGCGTAGCTACGCCCACCGGGCAGGTATCGAGATGGCACACGCGCATCATGATGCAGCCCATGGCCACAAGACCCGTAGTAGCAAAACCAAACTCCTCGGCGCCGAGCAGCGCGGCAACCACTACGTCGCGACCCGTCTTGAGCTGGCCGTCCGTTTCGACGACAATGCGCGAGCGCAGGTCGTTCATCAGCAGCGTTTGATGCGTCTCGGCCAGACCGAGTTCCCACGGCAAGCCGGCGTGCTTGATCGAGGTTTGCGGAGAGGCCCCCGTGCCGCCGTCATGTCCTGAGATCAGCACGACATCAGCCTTGCCCTTGGCTACGCCAGCAGCCACCGTACCCACGCCAAACTCAGATACCAACTTGACGTTAATCCGCGCCTGATCGTTGGCGTTTTTCAGATCGTGAATAAGCTGCGCTAGGTCTTCGATGGAATAGATATCGTGATGCGGCGGCGGCGAAATGAGCTCTACGCCCGGCGTCGAGTGGCGCACTTTGGCAATCCAAGGGTAGACCTTCTTACCGGGCAACTCGCCTCCCTCACCCGGCTTGGCGCCCTGCGCCATCTTGATCTGCAGTTCCTGAGCCTGCGTCAGATAGTGACTCGTCACGCCGAAGCGACCCGATGCAACCTGCTTGATCGCACTATTTTTCGAATCTCCGTTGGGCTCTGGCGTATAGCGGGCCGGATCTTCCCCCCCTTCTCCCGTGTTGCTGCGACCGCCAATGCGATTCATGGCAATGGCCAGCGCCTCATGCGCTTCTTGGCTAATCGAACCATAGGACATGGCCCCGCTTTTAAAGCGGCGCGTGATCGCCTCAATCGGCTCGACCTCGTCGATGGGGACGGGCTCGCGGTCGGTTTTTAAATCGAGCAAGCTGCGCAGGGTAGCCATGCGCTCCGACTGATCGTTGATCTGCTCGGCATACTGCTTGTACACCTCGTAATCATCGGTGCGCACTGCTCGCTGCAGCAGGTGAATGGACTTGGGATTAAAGAGGTGATGCTCACCCTCTTTGCGCCACTGGTAGTGGCCGCCTACGCCGAGCGTGCTGCCGTTGGTCTCAATGTCGGGAAAGGCATGCGCATGGCGCTCGAGTGCCTCGCGCGCGATCCCCTCAATGCCCATGCCCTTGACCTGCGTCGTCGTCCACGTGAAGTACTTGTCAATAACTTCCTGATTGAGGCCCATGGACTCGAAGATCTGCGCACCTCGATACGATTTGATCGTCGAGATCCCCATCTTGGCCATCACTTTTATAACGCCCTTTATGGCGCCATATACATAGCGCTCTTCCGCTTCCTCGTAGGAGTACTCGTCAAGCATCCCCTCGCGGACCATGTCGTTGAGGCTTTCAAATGCCATATAGGGATTGATCGCCTGCGCACCGTAGCCCAGCAGCAGGCAGAAGTGGTGCACCTCGCGCGGTTCGCCCGACTCAATCGCCAGACCGACGCGCGTGCGCGTCTCGTTGCGCACCAAGTGGTGGTGAACACCGGCCACCGCCAGTAGAGAAGGAATGGGAACCTTGCCCTCATCAACGCCGCGATCGGACAGGATGATCAGGTTGTTGTCCTGTGCAATCGCTTCATCGACGCGGCGACAGAGTTCGTCCATGGCCTTTTCCAACCCGGCCTCGCCGTCGGCCTTATCGAAAAAGATCGGCAGCGTTACCGCTCGATGACCAAAGAGATCGACTTCCCGCAGTTTTTCAAGCTCGGCGTTTTTAAGGATCGGCCGCTCCAGCGTTATCTGGCGGCAGCTTTCAGGCTGTGGATCCAGCAGATTGCCCTCTGGCCCGATCTTAGTTTCGGCCGAGGTGATCAGCTCTTCGCGCAGTGGATCGAGCGGCGGATTCGTAACTTGGGCAAAGTGCTGCTTAAAATAGCCGAATAGCAGCTGCGTCTTGTCCGACAGCGTCGCCAGTGCGGCGTCATTTCCCATGGAGCCTATAGGATCCTTCAGCACTTGAACCATCGGCTTGAGAAATACGCGCAGATCTTCGAACGTGTAGCCGAAGACCTGCTGCATCTTAAGGACGTCTGCATGCGCTTCGAGAAGGGGTTGCCCCGCCGTGTCCGGTAGGTCCTTTAAGTGCACCACGTTATCGTTGAGCCACTGGCGATAGGGATGCTCACCGGCAATCTGATCCTTGATCTCTTCGTCGCTTATAATCCGTCCCTGCGCCGTATCAATCAGCAACATGCGGCCCGGTTCGAGACGCCCCTTATAAGCGACGTCTTCCGGCGGAATGCTCAAAACGCCCGTCTCAGAAGCCAAGACGACGGTGTCGTCTTTGGTCACGTAGTAACGGGATGGGCGAAAGCCGTTGCGATCGAGGACGCCCCCAACGACTACGCCGTCGGTAAAGCCGATCGAAGCGGGACCGTCCCAGGGTTCCATCAGGCAAGAGTGGTACTCGTAAAAAGCGCGCTTCTCGTCGCTCATATTCTCGTGCTTTTCCCACGGCTCAGGAACCATCATCATCACGGCGTGCGGGAGCGAGCGGCCGCCCAAATGCAGCAGCTCGAGCGCGTTGTCAAATTTGGCCGAGTCCGAGCCGTCCTCCCGTATAACGGGAAATACTTCCTGCAACTTGTCACCGAACAGAGGCGAAGCTAGCATGCCTTCGCGAGCGTGCATCCAGTTCTCATTGCCGCGCACGGTGTTAATCTCACCGTTGTGTATGACGTAGCGATACGGATGGGCGCGCTCCCAGTTGGGGAACGTGTTGGTCGAAAAGCGCGAGTGCACCAGCGCAATGGCCGATTCCACCCGTTCATCTATCAGATCTGGAAAATACGGCTCTACCTGAGGCGAAAGAAACATGCCCTTGTATACGATGGTGCGCGCCGACATGCTAGCCGCATAGTAGTCTGGCGCTAGGCCGCTGTAGCGAATGGCATTCGAGGCCCGTTTGCGGATGACGTAGAGGACGCGTTCAAACGCAAGCGGATCCGCTCCCACGTCTTGGCTACGCCCAATAAAGACCTGACGCATTACGGGCTCGCCCGAGCACGCCGTAGCTCCCAGGTCGTCATTCGTCGTCGGCACGTCGCGCCAACCGAGCACGGTTTGTCCCTCTTCCCCGACGATGCGCTCTAATTCTTTTTCACAGGCTACCCGCTGGTCACGATCTCGCGGCATGAATAGCATGCCCACACCGTAGGCACCGGCGTCCGGCAGAGCGAAATCGCACACCTCTGCGAAGAACTTGTGGGGAATCTGCATGAGTATGCCAGCCCCATCACCCGTGTTGGGTTCACATCCGCAGGCGCCGCGGTGCTCCAGATGGACGAGCACCTCAAGTGCCTGATGAACCAACGTGTGAGATTTGACGCCTTTGATGTTGACGACAAACCCCATACCGCAGGCATCGTGCTCGTTGCGTGGATCGTATAACCCCTGCTTGGAAGGGAACCCGGAAATATCGCTCATCTCTAGCCTTTCGACGTCTCATATTTAACTGCTCAAAACCGCCCACGCACAGAAACGCAACATCTTGGGCTATCCGGCAGGATTGCCCCACAACGCCAACCGCTTGCAGTGCGAAGTAAACGCGAACGCCCGAGAGGGCGCAGATCCGTGCCCAAGGGATTGGCGGGGAGCCTCGGGCAGGTAAGGGACGGGTTCTTTTATGTGCTTTTATATTCTATTAAGGTGCATTAATATAAGTACTTAGGTGTTTTTGTCAATCAGCAATTCGCCATTTTTCATATCAGTATCTTTACAATTTCTTTACACTTTACTACATTTTGACCTAATATAGACAGGAAAACCCTATAAAAAGATTAATTTAGGCCATGACAACGTTAGACAAGCAGGAACAGCTAATTATGCGCGCTCTGGTTCGCAATCCCCGCTCATCGGATAACCGCATCAGCGCGTTGACCGGGGTCCCCGTGCGGACCGTTAGTCGCAAGCGCGCGCGCTTGGAGCGCGATGGCGTGCTCACGTACTATACTGGAATCGAAACGCAGGCAACCGGCACCGGCCGTTTTACGACGCAGCACATGCTACTCATAAAGTTCAAATTGGGTATTACGCGCGGTCAGATTGTGCAGGAGATACGCTCAGAGCCCAACGTCGCCAACGTTTTTAGCGAACTCATACGGGACAGCTATATAGCCGAGATGGATGGACATATCGCGCTGGTTATGGTGGTCGAGGGAGAATCGGACAGCGACGTAGCAGATAACGTTCAGGGCAAAATCATTCCCTCACTGCAGAAAAATCACGGTGAGGATTCCATACAGGAGCTACGCACAATCCGCCTGCTCGCCCCCATCCGCAGGCTACACAACTACCTGCCCATGGTCAATATGGAACAGGGATTTATCCGACAGAACTGGCCAGACGATGCCATCTTTGTAGAATAGCACCAGGGGCGAGCGATTATTCCTCGGCCGGCACTACGCGAATCCGCAGCGTAGTGAGAGTGTCGCCAAAAAGGGCGCGAATATCTGCTCGGTCGGTCGTTGAAGCGCCCGAAGAAGCCGTAAAGACGAGCCACGTCATAAACGAGTCCTCTCCGCCCATGCCCAAACTGTCGGGCGCCGCCATTTCTACAGATATGCTTGATGGCGATACACTGCCTCCGTTGGTAACAAGTTCAATTTCGCCAGAGAAATGCTCCGTCGGAGGACCGCCTATGCGCTCTAACCGCAGAACTACGGGCAGTTCGCCGCGTGGGCGCACCCAGTTTTCTTCCGCTTCCAGGCTGAGGCGAAACTGGCCGTCTTCCGTCGAACTGCTAACAATCTTGTCGGGCTCAGAGCAGGCCCATGCGGTCATACAGACCAACATGGTCAATACGGTGCGCATACAGTTTTTCATCGCCATTACTCTCCCAATACCTCCTGCACGCGGTGCACGGCCTCATTGAGCTGCCGCTGGGCCACCTGATATGGATATTTGGTTTCGTAGAAAAGCTGGGCTACCTCTCGATCGATCAGATGATATCTGTTTCGCATATCCTCTCGAGTGGGAAAGAGAATCTGCACGCCCGGCCGGAAAGCCTGTAGAGTATGTTCCAAGTTTTTGTTCAGAGATAAAACGCGCTTGAGAATCAGCACCTTACGCAGACGCTCAACGTCTTCCTCATCGGAAAGAACGACGGCCCACTGTTCTGCCTGAGCGCGTGCACCGTAGGTGTTTAGGTCCCACAGGAGTTCATCCTTATCACCTGTTAAAACCGTTTCTTCCACCGTGGCTAGCGGCAGGCTAAAGGCCTGCCCTTCCTGCGGCTGGGGACGCGCTTCATAGGCGAAGACGACGGCGTTTTCGGGCGCGGCTAGCGCTTTGGGCAAGAGATCTTGCAGCGTTAAATCATCGCTGAAACTCTGTCCGCGCCGGCTGTCTTCAGGCGGCGTAAAAAAGAACACTTGGTCGAGGTTCACTTCTTGATGAAAGTTTAGCTTACCGACAATCTCGTAGAGCATGCGGCGCACCAAGACCTCTTCGCCCGGTATGCGCCCGGACAGCAATTCCTCAAACGGCGACTGGCGCTTGAGCATGACGTTTTCCTGCGTCTGCACCTGCACCGTGCGCACAAGATCCTCTAAGACCGGACTCTGTGCGATAAATTTTAAATCCCACACATCGTCGTCGCGCACCCGATAGGCATTGCGAAACAGCTTGGTATCAAAACGATCGAAAAGTTCCGAATCTTTGGGGATGAGATAGCTAAAGCTCATCTCTTCAAGCGGAACGATATGCGGGGTAATGACTACGATGACCTCGCGCTGTTCCGTCTCTACGCGCTCGCGCGAAACCAACCGACCGATCAGGGGGATACTCGATATGAGAGGCATGCCAATTTTTGTCTGCTGCTGCTCGGTAGAGAGCAAACCGCCAATGATGAAAGGCGTGCCATCAGCCACGCGCACGTAGGTCTCGACCAGTCGATTGTCCACGATAGGCGAGAACTCGATTCCCTGTCCCGCTCCCGCCTCTAATCGCGCAGCTGACTCCGTGGAAATAGAGCTGATAATCGTCTCAATCTGCATGGTGACTTCTGTATTTTCACGATCGATACGCGGTCGCAAGTTAAGCACGATGCCGACGGGAAAGTACTCGATCCCCTTGGCTACAGAGGACGTCGTTGCCGTCGTGCGCGCAATGGGAATTTGTCTACCCACCTGAATGCGCGCCTGTCGGTCATTCAGCACCAGCACGGAAGGACTCGATAGAACCTCTGCATCGCCGCGCTCGGCCAGCGCTTCTATCGAAGCGCGAAAGTTCATAAAATCGCCAAATCCATCGCGAGAAAATATGAAGGAGCCCAATCGCTTACCCGAAAAGATCGAAGAGCGTTCAAACGAAGCCTGACCGCTTCCCCGCGATCCGCTCCACTCAACGCCGAGATCCTGCAACTTGCTCGTATTGACTTCGATAACGAGCGCTTCGATGACGATCTGCTGGGCCGGCACATCCACGTGAGCCTGCAGCAGGTTGACTAACTCCTCAAGCGGTTCGGGATCGTAGCGATCATACACCAGCAGCAGGCGCTCTTCTGGAGCGCCGGTCGTCGTGTTATGCAAATGAGAGCCACCGAGTTGAGGCGCACCATCCGTGCCGCTCTTGCGGGTGGAAGAAGACTTGCTCTTGGAGAGCGGATCGCCCTCGAGCAGGCTCGTTTTGGACGCATTCGCAACCTTCACCACCCAAGGTAGCTTCACGCTCTTATCCTGCACGAGCTCAAAGATCTTCTCGTATCGATTGGACTTACTCGACTTCTCCTCAAATTCAATCGTGTGATATCCCAGCGCCTTGAGCAGGGCCAGCGCGCGATCTGCTTCAATATGCCCGAGGCGGAACATTTCGTACGCTAGTTCGGGCTGGTCACTGCGCTTGGTCTTATTCTTCCTGAGTAGAGACACAAAGCTGCGGTGTATATCGGACAGGTCGGGATTACTCAGACGCGTTTTACCCCGGTCGCGATGCCCTTTCAAAGCAAATTCGTAACCACCGCTCACCCCGTTGATAATGGCTAACTCCACCACGTATTGCTCGGTACCTCCAATGCCAGAAGCCGAACGCCGGTAGAGTCGATTCTCAACTACGCCTTTGCGTCCATCTAGCGCACCGCGCTCCGACACATGGACATAGCCCAGCGGCAGCAGAACCCGCAGATCTGCCGCGTCAAGCGCCTGCCTTGTTCGACTTAAAGACCGATGGGGTGAATCGGCGAATAAAACGTTGTCTTGGGCCCGTGTGCCCGTAGCAAATAGGACTAGAAAGACGACCAAGTAATTCATGTTTGAGCACCTTGCTGAGTAATAGTACCCGTCTCTGTTGACAGGTAGATAGCAGGCTAAGCCAACCGTTGAGCAATTTCTTAATAAGCGGGCCACTGCTTACACAAAAAAACGGTATTCCACTACGGATGCCGCGCTCCGATCGTGCGACAAGCGCGTATAATATACGCCGCTCTCGGACCAGATACAACGCACATGAACCGGCGCGTTTAGAGCGCACAAAAAAACGCAGCACCAACTCATTCCGATGGGTTGGTGCTGCGTTTGCAACAGGAGCGACAGCTCGTTTAGTAGGTCACCCGTTTGTCGTGATATTTCTTGAGCTGGCCCTCAACTTTACTCTCGCCTTCGGCAAGCGCTTTGTAGAGGTTGTAGCCCGTTCCAGTCGCAGTTAATGTCTGCCGAGGAACGTTGACGATAAACTCTGCTCGATATCCCCGCTTGTCCTTGTCTATGATGACTCCGCAATCGACGATTTTATCACAGTATTTCTCTAACTTGCCGCAGGACCGAGCTATATGGTCTTTCGTCTCTGTAGACACTTTTTCGTGACGCACGCTAATTCTGGGCAACATCGCCTTCTCCTTTCGCATCGAACAGGTTTCTGTTTACTAACGATTCCTACGAGACAGACGCATTCCTCCTTTCATAACGACGTTTTACCCACATTGTCCGAATTGCTCCTATGAGCCATCGAACGCCTCATGTAATCGTCCAGCAGTTCAATTCCAAATTCGGCGATCAAATCGGCACTACTGCGCTCTTCGCTCTCGCTGCTTATGAGCACTGAGCCCAGGTGACCGGGGTCGAAAACAGACACTTCTGCGCCATAGCGCGCGCGCATGGCGCGCAGCTTGTCCCAGTTAAAATCGAGGTGGGCCACCTGACAGTCGAGATTGACTTCTGCTACGGCGAAATCAAAGTAGTTTGTCGTGCTAGCTAATTCGCATCCCACAGGGGATACAATGGCGCTGGGCAGTCCACAGACGGCCGTAACCAAATGTGCCCGACACGCATAAGCCCAGTAGGCCTGCATGAGCCCTCCGTGATACATAGAGGGAAAAAGCAGCAAGTCGGGCCGCGCCTGTTCGTAGCGTTGGCGAATTTCAGAAAAGTTCAGATCAAAGCAGATCGCGGCTCCAACTCGGCCGAAATCGCACTCTATGAGCGGAGCATCTGCTCCGCACAGGATTCCTGCATCTGTCGTCTCGGTAATAACGGGGAAATTCTTGTCGTAGATGCCCGCTATCTCGCCGTTGCGGTCGAGCATTTGCAGGGAATTGCGCCAGCTTCCGTCGGCCATTTCTCGCACGGCCGCATAGGTAATATAGCAGCGGTGTTCCCGGGCCATTTGAGCAAAGAAGTCGCGTATGCTATCACCGCGATAGCGGTAATAGGTGCGTCGTTCCTCCGGAGAATGGGCCGGATAGCGATCGCAGCATTCTGGAACAACGACCAGGTCGGGCTCGTCGGGCCACACCTGGTCAAAACGATTGTTCCAATGGGCCATCATGGCCTCTACGGCCGACTGGCCGGTGCCGGGATTACCCGTCTTAGCCTTCGCACCAATCGTTGCAATCTTAATTTTATTCGCCATGATATAACCCCGCTGTGCGACCTTTGAATACAAGGCGCGATTTTAATCCGACCATCGAACGGCCAGCGCGATGCCGATCTTAAGACGCCGCAGTCACTAGGTAGAGTTCCCCTACGTAGATCTGCTGCTTACTCAGCCATCTCTAAGTGAAGAATAGGGACGTCCGAATAAGCAGTGCAAGCACTTCACAGGATGAGGTTGGTCTCGAGGGCGGTCAGTGGACCCCGGACAAGGGCCCCACAAAAAAAGCGACCGAGTGCATATATGCACTCGGTCGCTTTTTATCTAACCCTGTTGCTGTGCGTATTTAACGATCTGACATCGGCACGTATCCGCGCTGCGTAGCGCCCGTGTATACCTGACGGGGACGACTAATCTTGGTGAACTTAGTCTCTTCGTGCCACTGAGCAATCCACCCGGGCATGCGGCCAATCGCAAACATCACGGTAAACATTTCCTTTGGTATGCCTATCGCCCGCAGGATAACGCCGCTGTAGAAGTCGACGTTGGGATACAGCTTGCGCGATACAAAATAATCATCTTCGAGGGCAGCCGCCTCTAGTTCTTCGGCCATGGACAGCATGGGATCATCGATGCTGAGCTTTGCCAATACGTCGTTGCAGATGCCCTTAATGATCTTCGCACGTGGGTCAAAGTTCTTGTAGACGCGGTGACCAAACCCCATCAGACGGATGCCATTCTTCTTGTCTTTGATCTGCCCGACAAAATCTTTCACCGACAGTCCTTCATCGAGCATGCTGTCGAGCATATCCACTACGGCTACATTGGCACCACCGTGCAGCGGACCCCACAGCGCAGAGACCCCTGCTGCCACCGATGCAAATAGGTTTGCCTCACTGCTTCCGACCATGCGCACGGTAGACGTCGAACAGTTTTGCTCGTGATCGGCGTGCAGCAACAAAATCGTGTCCAGAGCACGCACGATCACCGGATCAGGGTCATAATCTTTGTACGGATCGCTGAACATCATGTGCAAAAAGTTAGCGCTGTACTTTTTGTCGGGATGTGGGTAGGTGATGTTATAGCCCAGCGCGTGTCGATGGGAAAAAGCCGCGATGGTGCGCACTTTAGCCATGATGCGCGCTACGGCCTCTTGAAAGGAATTATCATCCGTGATATCGAGAAGCTGCGGGTGAAAACAGCTCAGGGCATTGAGCACGGAAGACAGTACTGCCATAGGCGGCGATTTCGGGGGAAAAAAGTCGAAGTGACGGCGAATGCCTTCGTGCAGCATTTGATGGCCCGTCAGCAGATCGCTGAAGCTCTGTAGCTGCTCTTGAGTGGGAAGCTCGCCCCAAATGAGCAGGTAAGCCGTCTCGATAAAGGAGCTTTTTTCCGCCAGTTCTTCAATCGGGTAGCCGCGGTAGCGCAGGATGCCCTTTTCGCCATCAATAAACGTTATATCGCTCTTGCACGAACCGGTATTTCCATAGCCCTGATCCAGCGTGATATATCCCGTCTCTGCGCGCAATTTCGAAACGTCAATCGCCCGCTCCCCTTCTGATCCGACAATAATGGGTAGCTCGACGCTTTTGCCGTCAACTTGTAGTTTCGCTGTATCGGTCATAGCCGGTTCTCCTTTTCTTCAGCAGGCACCTCAACAGAGGTAGCTCAAAGATAGTATACTCACTTGACGACCCTGTCAACATCGCTCTACTGCACCGGCTCGCGCCCCGCAACGGCCTGCTCACACTGGACTTTTTGACGGGCAAACGCTTAGATTGAACACGCGCAATTTCTCGTTTTCCGATCGACTATTCTATGCTACGGTTGCTCTTTCTCGTTCTCCTTCTACCCATCGCACACGCATGGGCTCGCCCTCTGCTGAACGTGGAGAAAAGCAGCGGCGAAGGCATCCTGCTCGAAGTAAACTTCCCCGCTTCATACGATATCGCGCAAACGACACCCCGTGGAATGGCTCGCATCGACTCAGCGCAGTTGCCCTTCCTCAGCCGTCTCTTTGGAGCTCCTCCTGGCGCACAGATCAACGTGCGCGTTCGCCAAGCCGAATACGAAGAGTTCGAGCGCGTCGAGTGGGACGGCAACAGTCCAACAGACCTCGTTTCCAGCCGCCCGCTTGGCCTGCTCCGCGGCGTTGAAGCACACGCACTCGTCGTTTCACCCTACCAGTATGACGAGCGGCGAAATGCACTCCGCGTCTATACGCGGCTGCGCATAGAGATTCGCTTTACAGGCGGTCGACAGGCCAAACGCACGCTGCCCACAGCGCCCTCCGCAGCTCCTTATCGCGCTTTCTTAAACGCCGCACAGGCCCCTTATTTCGCGCGCGAAAGACCACGTGCCAAGGGAATGGCAGCACGCTGGTACGACGCTGAACGCCCTTGGGTGAAAGTCATCGTAGATGCAGACGGCATACACCAAATCGACTACAGCTGGCTGGAGCGCTTCGCCTCGGTAGATGCCATTGACCCACAAACGCTACAGCTGTTTCACGCGGGCCAAGAGCAGCCCGTCTACGTCGCAGGCGAAGCAGATAAACGATTTGACGAGAGCGACTTCTTGCTCTTTTACGGACAGTTTCGCCGCGGGACAGGGCAACACGAAAATCTCTACGGTAAAGACAACACCTACTGGCTAACCTGGGGTGGTTCACGCGGCCTCCGCTACGCAGAAAAGAGTGCAGCACCCAACTCGAGTTACCCACAGACCGATTCGTTCTGGCACGTTGCCCACTTCCAGCGAGACCTCATCTTTGATGCGTTGGTCTCTGCGCCCGACGCCGAACGGGACCACTGGTTTTGGACCTTAAACAACAAGCCGCTCACCGCCACAAAAGTCGACGTGCCCTCCTCCGCTGAGTTTCCCGGTGACCTACCCCATCCAGACCTCGATCGGGCGTATGATGCACACATCCGCGTAGCCCTGCACGGCGCTTCCGATCTGGGACACCACACCGTGCTCAAGCTAAATGCTCGCGAAGTCTTGGTGGATACCGTATGGGGCACGTCCGGGAACGGTATGATCGACTTCCTGGGCGAGTTTAGCGTCGATCGAAGTCATCTTAAAGACGGTCGTAACCGCATCTTATTACAGGTTTTCGCCGATCAGGCAAAGTTTGATCTGATGTGGTTTAACTGGTTCGAAATTGGCTACTTTCGTCGCTACGTTTCACACCTAGGCTATCTCGAAGCGGCGCACCCGGCCTCAGAAGGGCATCAAATTTCTGCACAAAAATTTACTCACCCGCACGTAGAGATCTTCGAGCTCAACAGCGGCGCGCGCCTAATCGACGCTGCCATAAGTGAAGACGGAGACCTGTACACCGCGACGTTTGCAGACCGCGCAGAGCGAGATGCGCGCTACGTCATGGCAGATAGCACCACGTTTCTGACTCCGAAAGGCAGACTCGACGCCCATTCTGATTGGCGCACTTTTTCTGGCGCCGACCTGCTCGTCTTGGCCCATCCGCGTCATATGAACGCCGCCGAACGCTTAGCCGAACATCGTCGCACGGCCGGCTTGAGCGCCGTTGCCATATCGAGCCAGGATATATACGACGAGTTCAACCATGGGCTGATGGATGCCGAGGCCATTGCCGCATTTATAGAGCACGCCTATGCAAACTGGCCGCTACAGCCGCGCTACGTCGTCCTGCTTGGCGATGATACTTGGGACTATCGAAACATCATAGGCGGCGGCCGACCCAACGTAGTTCCCAGCCTCTACTATCAATCCCGCGGACGCGGACTGGCGCCGAGCGATTTCCTCTACGCACTGGTCGACGGCGACGACCTGCTGCCCGATCTCTCTATCGGACGCCTGCCCGCCTCTTCGGCAAGAGAGGCCGAGGCCATTGTAGACAAGATCATCTCCTACGACACGCCCGCGCCGGGGCCTTGGCGCACGCGGGCTCTATTTGTCGCCAACTATCATCCGAAAGACCTCTTTTCCGAGCCGAGCGACTCGCTCATAGCGCGCTATGTCAAACCAACGGGCCTTCAGCCTATTAGAGTCTACAATGCCGACGAACAGGCCATACCCAACCCAACCGGCCGCGCCTTCACTCAGGCCCTTAACGAAGGTGCGCTCCTCATAAACTTTAACGGACACGGCAGTCCCGGCACCATGCAGTCTCTATTTACGCTTAGCCTACCGGACTGGGGCTACATGGGCCAGGTGCAAAACGGCCAGCGTCTGCCCCTCGTGCTGGCACTCTCCTGCCTAAACGGCCTCTTCGCCAATCCAGTCGTCGAGGGAATTGCCGAGGCGTTTGTCAGAAGCCGTGACGGCGGAGCCATAGCCTATATCTCGGCCAGTGCGAAGAGCTTTGTCGCACAGAATGACTTGCTTAGCGACCGATTTTACGACGCGCTCTTCGCTTCCGAGCCCACTTCTTTCGGTCCGGCACTCGACGTGGCTAAAGCGCAGGTCCTAGCCGCCCATCCAAGCTGGATCGACGCCGCACTCACCATGCAGCTCTTGGGCGATCCGACACAGGAATTAGCGCTGCCCGCTGCACCGGACTACGCCGCACAGCTCTTGGCCGTTGACGCAGATCCCGTTCAGGGCCACAGCACAGTAGAAATCCATACAACGCTGGCAAACTACGGGCGATTAGGCGCCGACAGCGTGCGCGTTGAACTACTAGCCTATCCGGATGACGAGGCCTTGCCAGATACGCTACAGAGCTTTCTAACGCCTCCCTTCAGCGGAGAGCGCACGCTGTCCTTTAGCTGGCCGACCGGTGCACGACGCGGCACTTGGCGTCTGGTATTGACACTGGACGGCGACAAACGACTACCGGAACTGGACGAAGGGAATAACGTACTCGAACAGCAGGTGGACATTCGCGCACCGCTTGTGGCTGAACCCATCTATCCGGCTGACAACGCAGCTCTAAGCGCTGATTCACTCCGCTTAGAGGCCATCGTACCGCACGATGCGGATGCGTTGTTTTGTGAATTTGAATTCGCTTCTACGCCCGACTTTGGAGACGCGATGCGTTCTCCGCTCGTAGCAGTGGAGAACGGCTTGGCGGTGTATGGGCCGGTATGGGAAGACGATGCGACCTACTTTTGGCGCGTGCGTCTTTACGCGGACGCAACGCCCGGCATCTGGAGCTCTACTCGGTCACTGCACACGACGAACGGACCCGTTTGGAGTCAGCGCACCGTTCAGCTCCTGCACAGCGCGGGCACCCGATTTGAACTGCGCGACGACGCGCTGAGACTATCGTCTACGCCCCTTCCCTTACGGCCCGACAGCACTACGCGGGAAGACGGTTTTACCGTGCGCGACCACGCGGGTTCCGGCATAGTAGTCACCGACGGAACTTGGCTCTATGCCAAGCGCTGGTATAACGACGACTCTACTATTTATCCGGGTAATGACTACTTCACGCGCATTGGAACCGGTTTAAACGACACGTTTCGAAGCGGTAATTTTGGAGCCGTTGGCGACTCGACGACGGCTGGCATCTCGGCGACCTACCACAGCGACGGATACATATACAACGAGAGCGGTAAGGCCTATGAGCTCGAGCGGCTCTCTCTGCAAACGGGCACACTCGACACCGTATCCGTGCCAGATGGCCTACTGGAATGGAAATTTGGCCGCGTTGAAGACGGACATTCTCTCATCACTTCTGACGGAACCTACGTTTACAACGTCTCTATGAGCACCCCCAAAGGCGCGCGCAACGCCTGGAACGTGCGCGTCTTTGATCCGGCCCAGTCATGGGATCTGGTGCGAGAATTTACCTCACCGCCAACCGAGAATGGGTTCACCTTCGAGTGGACCGACGGCATCCTCGCCGACGGCAGATACCTGTACTTTATAGAATGGCAGGGCCAGCAACGCATTCGAATGGTCGATGCGCAAGACGGCACCTTCGTAGATGAGTGGCAAAGCGATCAAGACGTAACGCGCATCATCACCGGACAGTACGACTGGGTAAACAACAAAGTGTGGCTGGGCGACCTGTTGAGCTCGGCCGTGTTCCGCTACACGGGTGCCGAACGCATTGGCGAGGGATCCTTTGTTTCTCAGCCCATCGGTCCCGTCGCCCGATGGAACGCGCTGCAGTTTGCGGGAAACAACGTGCGCGTTGATGTCGAGGTCCCGGCGGAAGGTCAGCAGTGGCTAGCGCCCGAGGCGCTGCGCGGTCTATCACCCGAGAGGATCGACCTATCAACGCTCGATGCAACCGTCTACCCGCAGGTGCGTCTGCGCGCTTACTTTGATTCACCCGAGGCCGCATTGACAGATTGGTCCATCGATTTTGTACCGCGCCCATCGCTGGAAATCGTGCGCGCTGAGGGACGCGATCAAGCCGGTAGTCTCAGCGTCGAAATCAGCGTGCGCAATCGATCGGATCGCACTGTAAACGACGCCGTGCTATACTTGGAACAGAGCGACCTAAGCATGCCGCTGCGGCAAACCGCCTTACCGTCTATAGAGCGCGGACAGACGCTTACCGTTGCCGTAGATAGCCTAACGCTCCCCTCGCGGAACGCCCATCTATTTGCCGAGGTTCTCAGCGGGCAGCCCGACGCCAACCCCGAAGACAATCGCCTGCCAGTCGTTCTGCTTGTCGAAGGGCGGCTCCCCGTAGAAATTGCTCTCTGGCCGGAAGGAAGTCCCTTTATCAGCGGCGATCCGCTGCGCAGCGGTCAGGGTCTGCTCGTATCTGCCGCCGACTTGTCCAACGCAGATATCGAGGTCCGCATAGATGGCCAAGTCGTCACACCCGATTCGCTCATCGACGCCTATCCAGCTCCTCCTCGCCTCCTGTTCCGTCCTTCGCTGGCTCCGGGTGCGCACCATATAGAAGCCCAGCTCGTGCGCGACAATCAACCCTTGGGCACGACAGATCTGTCTTTTTACGTCGACGACGCACTGCGCATACGCAATGCGCTGCTCTTTCCGCATCCAGTCACTCAAGAAACGCATTTCACGTATGTGCTTTCGCACCCAGCGTTGATCGAGATCGAAATCTTCAGCCTCAGTGGAAAACATATTAGGCGATTGGGCCCCTTTGAACAGCAGGCAGGCTTTGGGCAAACTGGCTGGGACGGACGCGACGGGGGAGGTCGGCGCTTGGCCAATGGAACCTACCTTTACCGCATTGTCGCTGAGAATGCTGAAAGAAACGAGGCCGTGTTCCGCGGCACGCTGCTAATTGCCCGCTAAGCAGCACCTTTACGCGGGGCGTGCTGGCCGTTATTCTATGCGTCGAACGCAGCACATCAACGCGAGGTTGCGCCGATGTCTTTCGCCTTTTCCGACCAGCATATTGAAGAGTATCGCACGCTAGGCTATACCGTTTTCCGCCAGATCGTGCCGCCCGCGCTGCTGACCGACCTGCGGCGTTCAAGCGACGCAGCGCGGCTCATAGCGCGCAGACAGAACGGACCGCAGACCCAACGCCTGCAGCCCGTCGGGAACGTTGAGATCGACCAACAGCCCTTTATAGATTACGCAGAGTTGCCAACGCTTAAAGACGCTATTCACAGACTGCTTTCCCCCGGTCACAGCCACGGCAACCGAGACGTGATGGGCATCTTACTCGAACCGGCTGAACATCCCTACTGCACTCCGTGGCACCGCGACTGGCGCGACAACGTCAGCGGACTCGATTTAAATAGTTGGAACGAGCACATGCTCGACGATCAATACTTTAACCAGGTCAACTGCCCCCTCTACGCAGATTCCTGCACGTGGGTCGTTCCTGGATCTCACCTCCGCCACGACCTGCCGCGCGAGATAGAGCGCTTTCCAGAGCGACCCATTGCAACCCCCTCATTAGACGATAAAAGCGATTCCGAGCGAGAATACGCGTGTTTAAACTACGCGCTCAGCATGCCCGGCGCCGTGCAAATACACCTCGATGCAGGCGATTTTTGCCTGTACCGCAACACGCTGTGGCATCTGGGCAACTACGTGCCCTACCGCATCCGCGCAACGCTGCACGACGCCGTAGACACCGAAGATTTTGCCGCGTGGCGGAGCCAAGCGCTGAGCCAAGCGACAAGACGTAGAGAAGAGGGATTGGGCATGGAGAACCCAAACGCGTGAAGGGGCTCCGTTGGATCGATCGCATTCCGATAGGAGGCCTGGCGATTGCAGCCCTCCTGCTCGGCCTAGCGCCATTTCATCCTCAGCCTCATTTGGCAGAGAAGGTTGGCATGCTTTGGCAGGGCACGCTAAGCCGGCCCATAGACATATTCGACCTTTTTTTTCACGGTGCGCCGACGGTACTGCTGGTCGTGCGCCTGCTCCGCAGGCGAAGAGGGTTGACGTCGGAGGAAAGCTGCGCGGACCGTTCGGCTTGATGCAAAAGGGCGAGGGCAGCAACGCAGACACATGGCCCCTCCGCGCTATTCCCGGTAGCCGCGCATCCAGTCTATTTCCATGCGGAATGGACGCTCGTCCTTGTCACTGATAATAAAGCCCAGCGTTTGCACGCGACGACCGTTGATGGGAGGATAGCTATTGGGGCGCCAGCCGCGGATAGACAGAGCCATCTGTTCGAAGGGAACGCGCACGGTCTCCCACTCCTCCGGTGCCGTAAATGCGTACTGCCACGACCCCTGCGCATTGTCCATGCTGGCGAGCATTGCGTATCTGCGTCCGTCGCCGCGGACCCGCATTTCAATGCCATCGTAGCCGGCCAGCGATGCGGTGGGCACGCGCGTGCGCACCGAACTAAAGCCTCCGTTATTACGCATGGAGAGACGTCCGGCAAATACGCCAAACCCCTCGTCGCTAGCCATCCAGCCACCCTGCGAAACGCCGCCCATGACGTTGTCGTTAACGACGTACCACGCACCGCCGTTGCCGGCTGATAAATCGAGCGCAAATGAACCCATTGGCGATCCTCCTTCTCTTCCAACGCGAGCGTAGACATCGTCCAGCGCATAGCGCAGCGTCCACGCGCTTTCCTCTGCACTTTGGCCGACTGCCGTCTGCAGCGCTCGCTGGATAGGCTCTAGGTCGACCGAATCATCGACAAAGAGCTCTATGGAGCGAAGCGCCGTGCGATATACGGCCGCGCAGGCCTCGGGCTGTCCTCCATTATACAGCGGCACGCCCATGCGAATCGATTCCTCAATAAGCTGACGAATCGAC
>Ga0181593_10000769_pt1 | contig 28359 bp, 20 predicted proteins | sample 071ome_19_FD_133756 | JGI IMG/M metagenome (GOLD analysis project Ga0181593, IMG submission 133756) | Coastal salt marsh microbial communities from the Groves Creek Marsh, Skidaway Island, Georgia - 071413AT metaG (megahit assembly) | ecosystem: Environmental > Aquatic > Marine > Intertidal...
AATTACATGATTTTTCAAGCTTATGATTTTCTCGAATTGTCGCGGCGTCATAACTGCACACTTCAGATGGGCGGGTCCGATCAATGGGGCAATATCATCAACGGCGTCGAGCTTGGCCGGCGGATCGATAATAATACGCTATACGGCCTCACAACGCCGCTGCTGACGACCTCGTCGGGCGCAAAAATGGGCAAAACCGCCGAGGGTGCCGTATGGCTCAATGCGGATATGCTGTCGCCTTACGATTATTGGCAATATTGGCGCAACACGGAAGATGCGGATGTCGGCCGTTTCCTGCGCTTGTTCACGGAAATGCCGCTCGAAGAAATCGAAGAGCTCGAAAAACTCGAAGGCGCGGAACTGAACGAGGCGAAGAAAACCCTCGCGACGGCGGTCACCACATTATGCCACGGCGAAAAGGCGGCGGTGGAAGCCGCCGAAACGGCCCGTAAAACATTTGAAGAAGGCGGTAGCGGTGATGACCTGCCGAGCATCGACGTTCCTAAACGCGATCTTGAAAACGGTGTACCGGCATTCGAACTGCTATGCCGGGCGGGCCTTGCAAAATCAAAAAGTGAAGCACGCCGATTAATTCGTTCCGGCGGCGGGCGCGTGAATGATGTTGCCATCAAGGACGAAACCCAAACCGTCGGGATCGGCGATGTTTCCGACGAAGGCTTTGTTAAACTCTCGGCCGGTAAAAAGCGCCATGCCTTGGTCCGGCCGCAAGCTTAAATAAAGGCGTGAACGCAGATATGAATGAGCGGCGTGAAAACGGCTCGGCAAGTTCGAAGCTCCAACGCCTCCTCACGGCAAACGTCAATCTCACTTCCACGCCATGCCGCTTTTACGGCCTGATCTTTCTCTTTCTCCTTGCGCTGCTGACTTTTAAAAGTGCGATGTTTGCCGGCATCGGCGGCGATGAAGGCGAACAGCTCATCTTCGCGCAGTATTTCGATTGGGGCTATGTCGTCCGTAACCCACCCCTGTTCACGTGGCTGGTTATCGCGGCTCAATCCGTGTTTGGCGTAAACGCCTTCGCCGTTAATGCGGTCAAACTCGTTGTATTATTTCTTTTGTACGGATTTATGTACAAAGCGGCGTTGCTAATTTTAACAAAACACCGCCTTGCCGTGCTGGCAGCCCTGTCACCACTGCTGATCTTTCACATCGCCTGGGACTCTCTGCTGGGCTTCAGCCATTCGGTCATGGTAGCCATGGTATACGCGGCGACGTTCTTCGCGGCTTTCAATCTCGAAAAAAATAACAGGCTCATTTCTTATGCCGGATTTGGTGTTGCCATCGGCTGCGGATTTCTCTCAAAGTACGCCTTCGCCTTTTTCTTGATCGCCCTCCTTGCTGCCTGCTTGTTCGATGCTAAGTTGCGCGGCCGTATTCTGAATAAAAATATCGTCGTCACCATCATGATTGCAGCGGCAATCGTCACGCCGCATTTCATTTGGCTTTACGACCGCCACGCCGCCATGGCCGGTGAGCTAGCGCCGGCCTTACAGGCGCAAGGCACGGCCGAACACCTTTTTGCCGCCGGCAAGGGCACCTTAAGCGGTATCAAGGCGATTGTCGGATTTTTGCTGCCTTTATTAGCATTCCTGGCCCTTTTCTTTCCGGCAGCCTGGCGGCCCAAACTACCCGCGACGGATCCTGAACAGCGGCGATTGCATCGAACCCTCACGGTGTTTTTCGCCGTGCTGATTGGCATCATTTTTCTCTTTATTATGTTCGGCGGCATCACACGGGTGCGCACCCATTACATGTTTGTGATGGTTTTGTTCCCACTGCTCTTTTTTCTGCGCGTGCAAATGGCCGCGCCTGCACAGAAGCGGCTTGATAGTTACGCCGGTATCTTAACGGCCGCCGCCGTCATTGTTCTTCTAGGCTTACCTATTAAATATTTTGCCGAACCTTGGCGGTGCGGCAAATGCGAACACCACATGCCCTACGTTGCTTTAGCCCAAGATATCCGAACCGCTGGCTTTAAAACGGGAACGATTTTTGCCTATTGGCACCCTTATCCGATTGCCGGCAATATGCGCTTGGCCTTTCCTGAAGCGCGCGTGATCAGCGCCAAGCACACGATGGCCATGCCGCCTTTAAGACCCTCAAAGACACCTTCGCAATGTTTGTTGATTTGGAGCGGCCCGGCGCAAGGAGCGCAAGCCAACAACACCATTCGGCTTGCGCGCGAATACCTTGGCCTCTCCCTTGAACATGCCGATGCCGCAAAGGCGGCAAAATCCGTTCAGGCGTCTCTATCCACTGGGACGAAAAAAACGTTTGAGCTGGGTTATATTTTTCTATCACCGGGCAAAGGTGATTGCCGGTGATTAAAGCCGGACCATTACGTGCCGTCGGGACTGGGCGGCACGGTTTCGCTTTCTTGGGCGCCCTGATTGAAGATATCGAAAAAGTTCCGAAATATTCCCGGAGCTAAAGCCGATAACGGATTAACAAAAACATTTGGGTTCTCAACCGGCCCGCTCATCTCGTAATTTGCCGCGAATACGCCACCGCCTTTTGTGCCGCCTGTGAATAATTCGCCGAGCAAGGGGATTTGACCAAAAAAGCTATTAATCAAATAAGCTGGAACAACGGTTCCCTTCAAGTTTAAGACCTCGGCATGGGTGTAAATCGAACCGCTTGCCGTAAAGCCGAGCGAAGGCCCGCTCGCTCGGGCCTCTTCAAACGAAACCGTACCGGTACGCGAAACGAACGGTACCTCCATCGAGGTAAAGCTCAAGCCACGGCCTTGCAAGGATTCGACAATACCGGTAATCGCCAGAATACTGACCACCCGGGCAAGCACCGGCGCTTTAATGATCCGGTAATCGTCAATCTTCAAACGGCCCGTTAACGGACTGTCGAAATCGGAATCATCGTACGTTCCCGTAATTTTCAGATTACCGCCGAGCATATTGTCATAATAGTCCAGCGCCCGTAACGTTGCGCCGGCATCATTGGACAGCACGGAAATTGAGCGTGTATTTGCATCGCTTTCATACAATGCGATATCGACGCTGCCTTTCTTGCTGACATCGGCATGCAGATACATACTCTCCCAAATATCACCGCGACGTGCAACCGATCCTGTCACATTCATCAACGGCGTGTCTTTTCGCAACCAAAGCTTTTCAAGATTCAACAACACGTTGAATCTTGGCGTGTCTTTTCGTTTGCCATCTACAGCCTCAGCCTCATCCCCCGATATACGGCTCCAAATATCGGACAGATCGAGGCCTTTGCCGCTGAGTCGAAGCTCGGCCTGCTGATTAGACTTCAAATCAATCGACCCCTTTAAATTTGTTTTGCCAAACTTAACGCGGTCGAGCTTTACCGTTTCAATTGCTTTGCCACTGGGAGCAAATGCGGCAGATCCGTCTGCCTTCAATCCGCCGATATCGATTTTAAACCGGGGCAGTTTACGTGGTTTGTTATTCACGAACTCGATGTCGGATTTAATGGTACCGTCAATACCGGCCCCCTTGACCCAGCCGAGCGACAGCAATGACACGGTCGCTGTTTTCATATTGAGATTTAACGTACCGCGTGAACGGCGGTCATTGAGCACAGACATAACGAATGTTGCATGTACCGGACCCCGGACGTAATCCGATTCACCAAAGGAAAACCCAAATTTATCCCGTAAAAATTGTTCCGAGTCTTTTATGCGGCTGTTGATCCGGTACTGAATTCGATACGGTTGATCCTTACTATTAAAATTTCGTGTCAGGGAAATTTTCGAGGGAACATCGCCGACATTGGCTGTTCCAGCGGCTTCCAAACCATCTTTTGTAATATTGAGTTGAAACAGCCCATCGGTAATGGTCTGGCTCATGAATACGTTCGGGGCGGAAACTTCAGACATATTCGTGATTGCGGAAACTTCCACGCGATCAATCGTAAGGGCTTCTTCCAAAGGAAAATTGAGCCGCAACCGGGTTGATGACTTGCCCCGTGTTCCTTTCGACGTGAACCCCAAACTGGACACAAAACTGATCGGCTTGCTCTCCGTCAGCTTCAAGGCGCTTTGTACCGGCCCCTCAACCGTTAGATCAATATCTGCATACTGATCTCTTTGGTCGAGATGCGTCAGGTTGACCGTGCCTTTCTTTATTTTGAGCTTAAGCGTTTCGCCATGAAGAATGTCAAAATCAAACCGTTTTAAATTAAATTTTCCCAGCGCTTCGGCATTTCGAATTTTCGGCATCGGCGCAAGATAATCGATGGTAACACCCTTAAGGTCTATCTCACCGGACAAATCAGACACATTAAACTGACCCGGCCCCGTGGATTCGATTTCGACATGTGTTCGAATTTCCTCGATGACTCCATCGGATAAATGTCTCGTCGACCATTTATACGGTGCCGTGCCCCAGGCACGCGGCCAGTACCGGCGCAGGTCATCAATCGGAATATTTTGAACAACACTATCGGCTTGAATGGCCAATGTATCGCCAAAACCATTCACTGAGCCTTTGATTGTCGCCGTCGGGCCGTGAAAATCAATTTTGATCGCATCAAGAGTCAGACGTTCTTGTTGCAGGTTTACGAGCCCACTCGCCTTGATCGAACGCAACGGCATTTGATGGTTTGCTGATGGCGGCAAGGAAAATGAACCGTTGTTACCTAAATCCGCGGCAAGCCGGTCAATTTTGACGGTATTGTTTTTACCGTCATAACGCCCCTTCAAATTAAACGCTTTTAACTGCAGATTTTGTTTGATGGGTTCCGGCAGGGCAATTTTGCCGGCAGCGCCGGTTATACTAAATCCTGCGGTATCAATCTTTCCGTCGATTGTCATGCCGATATCAACCGACCCGCCCAACGGCACACTCAAATCAGCCAACGGCGCCAGCTTGGCCGTTAAATGCGAGAACATTGCCGGCACGACCTTGCTGAAACGAATACCGACATCCAATTTTTGTATTGTTGGCTGGTATTGGCTGAGCACGACAAACTCGGCCTTTTGCTTACCGATATCCAATGCGAAAACGGCCTCGGCCTCCAGTCCGTCCTCGTTTTGGATCAATGACACTTGTGATGAGGGTGCATGCCAAGCAAGCCCAAGCGTTTCATCAATTAGGGTTAAATCCGCATCAAAGACGCCGATCTGATCAAGATAACTGAGCCTGTCCCCGGGATCAGGCGCTTTCAATAACTCGGCAACAATGAACTTTAAAAAGTCACCAGATGTTTTTAATTTTGTTTTTTCCTCGCTGAAACCAAGCTGAATACGCCCGTTCGTTTTACGCAGCAATTTAATTTTTGGATGAAAGAGCTCGATACGCTTGGGCGCGATCAATCCACGGAATAAGGCCCTTGCGCTTAATGACAACGATAATTCCGGAATGGTGGTCAAAACGGCACCATCGGTATTCACGGCACTGACGTTCAGAACGCGAATATCCAATGTCCGATCCCAGCCTGCCCATGTTAAAATGGTATCCTGAAGCCTGACACGCACACCCTGTTTATTGGCGCTTAAAATGCTCTCGAAAGTCGGTGACAAGAACCCTAAAGAAATCGGCCCGCTCGAAAGGCGCCAGGCAAATAAGCTCAGGATGATCACGAGACCCGCCACCAGGGCCCCCAACACTTGGACCATGTGTCGAAATGTATGCCTGAACACTCGTAAACCTCTTTTTCGGCGTGTCGAACTTGACCGTTTGCAACTGTTACCGCAGTGTGCGGCAATTCCAGGCAAATGAAAATGCACGATTTCGACTTCGCAGACACGCAAAAACAATGGCCAAAACCAGGTAATCCGGAAGGAATCGAGACCGGGTTTGAACGTTTGCGCGAATCTTCCGCCAAACAGCCCGCCGGCGACCTAAATGGCGGCCCTGATGCTGTGGAAAAATTGCTCGAGCATCCCGCCGCCAAACGGGCGCTGCAATGCCTTTTTGGAAACAGCCCCTACCTTACCGATTGCGTTCTGAAGGAACCGGACTTTACGGCCCATCTACTTAGTGCCGGTCCGGATCAGGGGCTTAGTACTATAAACACTTCTCTTGATGCGATTTTTGAAAATCTTAATACGCCCCGTGCCGAACTGGCGAAAACATTGCGAATTGCAAAACGCCGGCTCTCACTTGCTGTCGGCATTGCCGATATCACCGATGTCTGGCCCTTAGAAAAAATTACCGGGACATTATCCGATTTTGCCGATCGCGCACTGCAAATTGCATCGCGCCATCTCATTGTCGAATTGGCTGAAAAGGGCGCAATTGAGATTGCAGATAACGACCAACCGGAAACAGGCTCCGGGTTCATTGTACTGGCACTCGGAAAATTAGGATCGCATGCATTAAATTATTCGAGTGATATCGACTTGATCGTATTTTTCGATCCTTATGCGGTAAAAACGTCAGCCCCCGATAATCTCCAAAAAAATTATGTCCGCCTGACACAAAACCTCGTCAAGCTGATGGAAGAGCGAACAATCGACGGTTATGTGTTCCGGACAGACTTACGATTGCGGCCCGACCCCGGCGCAACACCGATTGCCGTATCAACAGAAGCCGCTGAAACATATTACGAAAGTTTAGGACAGAATTGGGAACGGGCAGCCATGATCAAAGCGCGGCCCGTAGCCGGAGACCTTGCGTTAGGCAAGGCATTTATCGAAAACTTGAAACCGTTTATTTGGCGAAAAAATCTAGATTTTGCTTCGATCCAGGATATTCATTCAATCAAACGGCAAATCAACGCGCATCGCGGCGGGCGGGACATTACCGTCGCCGGTCACAACGTAAAGCTTGGCCGCGGCGGTATTCGTGAAATTGAATTTTTCGCCCAAACACAACAGCTCATTTGGGGCGGGCGCATACCCGAACTGCGCACGCCAAGCACGCAATCGGCCTTGCGGGCATTAACAGACGCCGGTCAAGTAGCGGCTGATGCAGCAAAAGAACTTACTGAGGCTTATCAATTCCTGCGCCGGGTCGAACATCGCATTCAAATGACGAATGATGAACAGACACATACAGTGCCCGCAAACCCGGAAGACCTCGAACGTTTGGCGATATTTTTAGGGTTTGAGAACGCCGATACATTCAGCAAATCGTATATTGAAAATCTCAAAACGGTTGAAAAACACTACGCGGATTTATTTGAGGAATCACCGACACTCGGTTCTCAAGGCGACATTGCCGGCAACTTGGTGTTTACCGGTGTGGATGCCGACCCGGAAACCTTGGAAACAATCCATTCGCTCGGCTTCGAAAAGCCCGAGATCATCGATACGACGGTCCGGGGCTGGCACCGGGGCCGATACCGCTCAACACACAGCACCCGGTCCCGGGAGATTTTAACGGAATTGATGCCGGTCCTGTTAAAGGCCTTAGGAAATACGGCACAGCCCGATGCCGCCTTTCTTCGGTTTGACGGGTTTCTTGCCCACTTACCGGCCGGCATTCAGTTATTTTCCTTATTCCGCAGTAACCCGCAGCTTTTGACCCTGGTTGCTGAAATCATGGGAGACGCACCGCGATTAGCAGACTATCTCAGCCGCCGTCCGACGACTCTCGACAGTGTTTTAACCAGCGATTTTTTCGGCGACCCGCCGGATCGTGAAGCCCTGATCGAGGAACTGACCGCACAGCTTAGTCAAACCGAGGCCGTTGAGGAATTGCTAGACCTCTCGCGGCGCTGGGCCAACGAACATCGATTCCAGATCGGTGTACAAATGCTGCAAGGATACTTAACGCCTCAAGCGGCGGCGTTGGCGCAAAGCGATATTGCCGATGCCGCTATCACGGCCCTCTTTCCGCGAATTGTTAACGAATTTGTCGGCCAGCACGGCACCGTGCCGGGATCGAATATCCTCGTCATTGCGCTTGGAAAATTAGGCGGGCGTGAAATGACGGCAACCTCCGATTTGGACCTAATTTTCCTTTACGATTCACCGCATGATGCAAGCTCATCGGATGGGAAAAAACCGTTAGCCGTCAGTCAATATTTTGCCCGGCTAAGCCAGCGTCTGATTAACGCCTTAAAAGCGCAAACCGCAGAAGGAACGTTATATGAAGTCGACATGCGCCTACGACCGTCGGGCTCGGCCGGGCCGATCGCAACAAGCTTAGATGCGTTTATCCGTTATCACCAGGACAATGCTTGGAACTGGGAACACATGGCATTAACACGCGCCCGCATCGTCTATGGAACCGGCGATTTAACTGTTCGGATAGAAGAAATCATCCAAAATATATTGGCCGCGCCGCGTGACCCGGACAAACTCGTTCATGATGTCGCCTCCATGCGCCGCCGGATTGATCAAGAACATCATACCGATTGCCTCTGGGCGGCAAAGCATTTCAGAGGCGGTCTCGTCGATATAGAGTTTCTCGCGCAGTATCTTCAATTGCAACATGCGCATGAAAATTCAGAAATCCTTGATCACAATACGGCGGTGGCCCTCAACCGGCTTAACGAAGCAGGCTATTTAAGTAAACAAGACACAGATGTTCTGCTGGCTGCGCTTGAGCTTTGGCAAGCGACGCAAAGTATGCTTCGCTTAACGCTGGAAGGTGAAGTCGTCGACATTAAAGAAGACGATATGCCAGTCGGTTTACAAAAAACTCTCGCAGCATATTGCCAAGCCGAAAATTTCGACTCACTCAAAAAAAACCTGTCACAACAAGCCGCATCGGTGCACGAAATTTTCAACCGCATCATTGAGAAGCCTGCAGCAGCATTGAACTTAACAAGTGAAAATGCGAAAAATTGAAATCCCGTGAACTGCTGAAACGACAAAGGAGTTTTAACGATGGCCGATAAAAAATCAGACGAAAGCCCCAGTGAAGAACCGGGAAGCAAAGACGCGGGACCTGCCAAAAAAGCATCAGGCAAAAAGGGCAAAAAAGCCAAATCAAAAAAAGGCAAAGGTAAGCTGATCATGATTATCGCGATTGCACTCGTGGTCGTACTCGGCGGCGGTGTAACGGCTTTTGTTATGTTATCGGGATCGAAGCCCAAAGAAGCAAAAGTGAATTTGCCACCCCCACCCGGCGAAATTACCAATTACAGTTTTCCGAAAGTTCTTGCCGATTTAAAAACCGGGCAATGCAAAGCGAACTATCTATCGATGCGGTTTTTCGTCGAGGTCGGCAAAAACTACACGAAGGCAATCCAGCAAAAGCAGCCGAAAATCATGGAAGGCATCATGCTTCATTTACGAAGCTTTGAACGTCAAGACGTCGTCGGCAGAGAGGGTGATCGTCGCGTCAAAACTGATTTAACCACAATCATCAACCGCCACATCAAGCCCGGTAAAATCGAGGGCATCGTTTTTAAGGAATTTATTCTGCAATAACGGGACAGCATAAGGCCGTTCAAGCTGCCGGTTGATCAGAATTCCCATTGGCATCTGGACCAGATGAATTTTTCCGGTCTTGATTAACACATTCTTTGCAAATTCCGGGCTTTGCTAAAGAAAACGAACCACCGTCAATAACTGCCCAGGGAATCCCGCGTTGAGTGCCGTAGGGATCAAACAGCGCCACATCCTTATTTTGGATGACCCAACCGGCGACCGTCGCGCCCTTACACAAGGCTTGGCGAAACTCGGCTTCGAAAAGGTCAGCGAAGCGGCTGACCCGATTGCCGCGCTCGACATCATGCACGCCGATCCGGTCGATGTACTGATCACCGAACGCTTCATGCCGTTCATCCGGTTCTTACGGACCAGCAGCAAACGGCCCACGCCTTACATCCCGATCATGATGGTCAGCAAACATATCAGCACGGCAGAACGCCAAGATATTATTAATGCCGGCGTTAACCGTGTCATATCGAAACCCACCATTGCTGAAAATTTAGAGCTTCACATCACCAGTGCATTGGAAGAACCACTGCCGTTTGTCGAATCGCCCGCTTATGTCGGCCCCGACCGCCGCCGGGCCGGCAAGATTGATAACGAAACAAAAGAACCACTGAAAGCCGATGAAAACTTCAGTCTTACGCCGGCGGAAATAGCCGTCTTATTGGAACGGGATTAAAGAAGAAATCTAATCTTCGGATTTCGGCGTATCGAGTTCGTTCATCCAACGAATGACACGGTGTCGCAAAAACGGCAAATCCAACATGATCAGCATGACCCCGACAGGAATCATCCAAAACCCTAAAATGGGTAAGAATCCGAAACACCCACCGATAAAGAACAACACCCCAACAATACTGCGGATACCCGGCGGCAAGTTATCATGGGACCAACGCGTCACCTTACGCGCGACAATTTCAATCTCGCGCTTAAATTCGGCTATTCTGGATTTAAATTGACTCATTACCCTATTTTCACTTTGAGTCCGTTGCCGATTTATCGCGCTTTTGGCCCGCTAAAGCGGCTGCCATAAAGTCGTCAAGATCGCCGTCGAGCACGCCTTGGGTATTGCTTGTTTCGACGCCGGTTCGCAGGTCCTTGACCATTTGATAGGGCTGCAAAACATAAGAACGAATTTGATGGCCCCAGCCGATCTCAGTTTTAGCCTCGTGTTCTGCCTGCGATTCGGCTTGGCGTTTTTGCAGCTCCAATTCATACAAACGCGCACGCAGCATCGACCAGGCCGACGCCCGGTTTTTATGTTGTGAGCGTTCGTTTTGGCACTGCACGACGATGCCGGTCGGTTGATGAGTCAGGCGCACGGCACTATCGGTCGTATTGACATGCTGACCACCAGCGCCGGAAGCCCGGTACGTGTCGACACGAACCTCGCTTTCGGCGATATCGATGTCGATATTGTCGTCGATGACCGGATAGATCCAAAGGGAGGCGAAACTCGTATGCCGGCGGGCATTCGCATCGAACGGTGAAATCCGAACCAGCCGGTGAACGCCGCTTTCAGTTTTCAGCCAGCCGTAAGCGTTATGACCGATGATTTTGATGGTTGAAGATTTAATGCCCGCTTCTTCGCCGGGGCTTTCTTCCAGCCACTCGACTTTGCAGTCATGCTTTTCCGCCCAACGGGTATACATCCGCAGCAAAATTTGCGCCCAATCCTGGGCCTCGGTGCCACCGGCGCCAGCATGCACTTCAAGATAGCAGTCGTTCGCATCGGCTTCGCCAGACAGCAGCGTCTCAAGTTCTTGTTTTTGCGAGAACTGATGCAGAGCTTGAACGGTATTTTCCGCCTCTTCGACAACTTGCATGTCGTTTTCGGCCTCACCCAACTCCATCAGTTCTACTTGATCATTCAACTCACGTTCGATTTTATCGATAACGTCGAGACTGTTTTGCAAACGTGTCCGTTCCCGCATCAATGTTTGCGCGGCCTCGGGATCGTTCCATAATTGCGGGTCTTCAGCTTTGACGTTGAGCTCGCCTAACCGCTTAACGGTTTTGTCGTAGTCAAAGATGCCCCCTCAGCAGTGCAATGGACTGCTTTATTTCTTGGACCAGGGCTTCAATTTCTGCACGCATGACGATGTAGACTCATGAATTCTTTGTGTCGACGTTTTAGCCGCCCTAACGGCACCAGACAAGTGGCAGGCCCCTAAATAATCAAACATGACCATAATTTAATCGAAGATCACGCCGCGGCCTTCTTCAGACTGAAACATCCGGCGGCTGGAGTGCCCTGCGCGGGGTACAAATACGACTCGCGTTTGGTGAGGCGAAAAGTACCGGTCGATATGCGCTTTGAACATCAAGCCGCGTTCCAGGCGGTGGCGGCCCTGCAGTTCGGCGGCGCAGCTGGTGCTCAACGAACGATGATTGGGGTTGTTATCCCGCAGCCCCAGCAGCAAAATAATATCCCGGCGGCGATACCGGTCAATTAAGGTTTTTACCGAAACTTGGTTCAAATATCGATTGCGCCGCTCCATGCCGTATTCATAGCGGTTGTAGTCGCAATCACCGATATTCTTCGGCAACATGAAGTTGCCGTTGAAATCAGGCGCCGGGCGATATCCGTTAAAATAAAAATAACGTCCCGGATTGGCAATTACATAACGGATCGGAATCGCTTTGCCGTTTTTCACATCAGGGTGCCCGGCGACATAGCGCTGTAAAAATTGTCCGCCGGCGGAATGTCCGGCAATCACGATTTTCTTTAAATTCGGAAACCGGCGGCGGTTTGTCAGACTCACCAGTATTTCATCAATTACTTTAAACGAGCTGATACGTTTTCCATTGCGCCTTACCGACTGATTGCCGCGCTTCCAGTGATTGCTTCCCCGCCAATACGCCTCATGATCATCGCGCGTTAGCGAATCGATATCGATCGTAAAATGCGGTGCCACGACCAGTGTATGGGGAACCACCTCAGACATTACCGCCGCTTCAACCATGCGGTTAAAATAACTATCGGCATTTCGGCCATTCCCGTGAATGACGACAACGGCGCGGGTAACTTTCAAATTTTTATGCATCAACGAATATGTCCGGTAATGGGGCATCCGCAGACCATTGGATAATGTGTACATATCCCAACAAGATGATGCTTGAAGGCATGGCTGATCCGATATCGGTGCAATGGTTTGGCAACCTGCTACGGCAAAAGCCAGCACGCTAATAGACCACCGGCAGAGCCGAATACTTGTGCATATCGTGGATTTGAACATACGCCGCCGGCCTCTGTTAATAGAGGCCGCCGGTGCCAGCCGCCGGTGCGGCGGAATTGTTTTCAGAGGTCACCCCTTCAAGCACGGTTGACTGTCCGCTGGGGACGGTGCCGGGCTTGAACGCCTCATGAATGACCCGGCGGTCCGCTGGACCGGCAAGGCGGCCGGATGATGCGTTAACCCGCACCAAACGAATGCCGGGCGGAATACGAAAGGGAATTGCCGGGCTGCCTTTTAGGGCGCCAGCCATAAAGTCTTTAAAGATGGGCGCCGCGACAGAAGCCCCTTGCTCCTTCTTACCGAGGGTTCGCGGTTGGTCGAAACCGGTATAAACCCCGACAGCCAAGTCAGGTGAAAATCCAAGAAACCAAGCATCCCGGCTTTCGTTAGTCGTGCCGGTTTTACCAGCCAGCGGCTTACCAATCTCATTAATGCTCCGGCCCGTACCCCGCTCCACAACCCCTTGCAGCATGGAAACGACCTGATACGCACTCGCCGGTGATGTCACCGCCTGGCGGGTATCGGGAATTTGCGGCACGGTTTGGCCGGTCCAAAACGAAGCACGGCAATCCTGACATGGACGGCGATCATGACGGAAAACCGTGCGGCCATGACGGTCTTGAATACGGTCAATTAATGTCGGCGTGATATATCGCCCGCCGTTCACCATCATCGCGTAAGCAGCCGTTATTTTCAGCAAGGTCGTCTCCCCCGCGCCTAATGACATCGCCAAACGTTTTTCCATATTCTCCATAATGCCGAGCCGTTTGGCATAAGCCGCGATTTTTTCCATGCCGATGGTTTGTGCCAAACGGACCGTCATGAGGTTCCGGGATTTCTCAATTCCCAACCGCATCGTACTCGGGCCGTAAAATTTTTTCGTATAGTTAGCAGGCCGCCATTTCGGCAAGCCGGGCCCCTGATCAATGACAAACGGCGCATCCAATATCAAGGTCGACGGCGTATACCCCTCATCCAGCGCGGCTAAATAAACAAAAGGTTTAAACGCTGATCCCGGTTGGCGCATCGCCTGTGTCACCCGGTTAAATTGATTGCGCTCAAACGAATAACCGCCCGTCATCGCAAGGATCCGTCCGGTATGCGGATCGAGCGCGACAATACTGCCCTCAAGCTCGGGCATTTGCCGCAGTCCATACGTTGAATTGGCATAGGGATTACCTTTGGCATCCACTTTAACTTTTTCAACCAACACAACGTCGCCTTTTTTTAACACTTGCTTTGGGTGCCGAACCGGCGGACCCCGCCGTTGTTCTTTCTGCCAAGCCCGGGCCCACTTCAGTTCTGACAGCGGTATTTGCGCCCGTGAATTATCCTCAAAGCCAATATACGCGCGCTTGGCATCAACGCTCATGACCGCCGCTAATTGCCAATGCTCGCCGCCTTTCGGCGGCGGTACTTTTGCCAGATCACTCCACCACCCTGGGCCGACGGTGATCTGCGCGACCGGGCCCCGCCATCCGTGCCGGCGGTCATAAGCGATAAGGCCGTCCCTTAATGCTTTATCGGCGAGTTCTTGCAGTTTTGGATTGACCGTCGTGCGCACCGACAGGCCGCCTTTGTAAAGTTGATCTTCGCCATAGCGGGCCGCCAGTTCTTTTCGGACTTCTTCGGCAAAATACGCTGCCGTCACAAATTGTGTTTGCGAACGCTTGCGAATTTCAAGCGGCATCGCCTTGGCCTGAGCCGCCTCCTCGGCGGTGATGACTCCATCTTCCATCATTCGCCGGACAACCCAATCACGGCGAATTTTCGCAGCATCGGGTTTTTTTATTGGATTATAATTGTTTGGCGCCTTCGGCAAGGCCGCCAAAAATGCGACTTCGGCAACACTGAGCTCACCTAACGATTTATTGAAATAGTTAAGCGCCGCAGCCGCCACACCGTAAGAACCGAACCCGAGATAAATTTCGTTCAGATAAAGTTCGAGGATGCGATTTTTGCTGAATGCCCGCTCCATTCGAAAGGCCAAAATTGCTTCTTTGATTTTGCGATGCCATGAAACCTCGCTGCTCAACAAAAAGTTCTTTGCAACTTGCTGCGTGATGGTCGAAGCACCGACTAAGCGCCGGGATTTTCCGAGGTTTTTTAAATTGGTGATAGCCGCGCGGATGATGCCAAAAAAATCAATGCCGGGGTGATAATAAAAGTTTTTATCCTCGGCCGATAAAAACGCCTGAATAACTTGCTTCGGCATAGCCTTGATCGGTACGAAGACGCGTTTCTCGACGGCATATTCGGCGAGCAACCGGCCATCGCCGGCGTGCACCCGGGTCATGACCGGCGGTTCATACGTTGCCAGCTGTTTATAATCCGGCAGGCCCCGGCCGTATTGTTGAAACACGTACAATACACCGCCCGCGCCGATCACGAGAAAGATCAGCAAAGCGCCGAACAATGTCACAAGCATACGAAGCATGGCTGTGTCTTAACCCCTTATCGTGGCTTTGCCACGCATTCTTTCCCCTATTTTGATAGCGCCAAGCTTAGCCGGGAAATATGGCTAATATATGGCATTTTTGTCACCCGCCAGGACTAGCGTTTCGCCTCTTCAATGCGGGAAAAGTAACGGTCTACGGCCCGAACGACGGATTTCGCCAGCTTGGCCCGGTAAGCTTTTCGCCGCAGATTACGTTCATCGTAACGGTTCGACAGAAAGCCCATTTCCAACAATACCGAGGGTACATCGGGTGCTTTTAAAACGGCAAAGCCGGCAAACCGGTGTGTATTGCGCAGCAGCTTCGTCTCGCGTTTCAACTCGCGGACAAGCAGCGTCGCAAAACGCGCCGACTGGTTCATCGTTTCACGCTGCGCAAGATCGATCAGGATGTTGGTCACGTCCTTGCTTTCATTACTGAGGTCAACACCGACTATTAAATCGACTTTATTTTCACGCTCCGCAAGTTCCGCTGCTTCCCGGTCGGATGCTTTTTCGGACAGAGTATGAACGGAGAGACCTCGAATACGGGGGTTCCTGATTTTATCAGCGTGCAGCGATATAAAAATGTCGGCTTTTGCATCGCGGGCAAACTCGACACGCTCGCGAAGTTTTACAAAGACATCGCGCGTACGGGTCAGCAAAACCTTATAGCGGCCGGTTTTTTCTAATTGCGCTTTAAACTCACGGGCCGCCGCCAGCGTGATATGCTTTTCATAGATACCTTTGAGACTGACCGCCCCGGGATCGGCGCCACCGTGCCCCGGATCCAGCACAATGATATGTTTACGCCGTTTGACATATTTCGGTTTGCGGGGCGGTAATTGAAATGGCGAATGCGCAACGCTCCCGTTTTGACTTCGTACCGCTGACCTTCCTTCAGACCGGGTATTGCTTGCGGACCGGCTTGGCGGCACGAGCATACCCGATCGATTTTGCCAGACTTGACGCTCGGATGATGTCGCCGAGTCGCCTTCCCGGGCCGCAACGACAAGTGCCGGCTTACTAACGTGCCGGGAAAACATTTGCGCGCTGACCGCCTTTAGGTCGAGAACAATCCGATAGGAATGCTGATCCGCCGGCGCAAGCAACAAAGCATCTGAGATTTTTACAGGCTGGCGAACATCCACGACAACACGCGTTGTGCCGGGCTGAAATAACCCGTATCGGAGCTTGCCCAAAATACCGATATTTTTCGGCAACGGCCGTTGCGGCAAGCGCCAACCGACGGCCGGCAAATCGATGACAACCCGGTTGGGATTTGCCAGCAGAAAAACCTTATACGTTACGGATTTGCTGATATCGAGGACGAGACGGGTCGCACCGTCGATTTGCCCGACCCGGATATCGGTTACGACCGGCACCGGTTTGGCGAAAGTCTGGGCCGGCTGCACCAAGGAAAAAACAAGCCCGCCAAGTCCCATGAACAGGGCAACCCGGGCCGCTTTCAAAAATCGTTGCGTCCTCATGATTCGATCACAGGCTGCAAAACGCTCTAACATCCTGGTTCATCACCCTGCCAACAGCCCCATAAGGCCAAAATCGGCCTTTTCAGCATTGCTTTTGATAGCGCTTTCAAGGCCTTTGCGGCAACGATTCCCGGCCTCTTTGCGGACAACCTGAGTAGCCATGACAGGAAAAATGCCCAAAAAAGCCCAGAAAGCATGGGAAAAACAAGACGATTGTGGAAACGATGGCCTGGGGCTATCTTAAGGCAGAAGGAAGCTTCCGGAAGATTCCTCCGTTCAAATTGTTTGAACTGAGCCGAATCTCGCAGAAATCCTCCTTTTCGACATTTGCGGCCCCCACGTAAGCCGCAACTATTTTGTTTCTAAATTAAGGTTTTTTTATGCCGATCAGAGCAGCCCGAACCATTTTCAAAAGTTTCTTTGCCGTCGTTTACCGGCTGGAGATGGTTGCTGGCGCCATCGGCTTACTAGCCATTTACGCAATCCAATTTGGCCTCTTTATGGCGCCAAGACCGGTTGCGTATAGGAGTTCCAAATCAAATGACAACCAAAAAAATGCTAATCGATTCCACGCATCCGGAAGAAACCCGGGTCGTGATCCTCAATGGGAACCGTCTCGAGAATTTTGACGTAGAGGTCGAATCCCGAAAACAACTTAAAGGCAATATTTATCTCGCTAAAGTAACCCGCGTCGAACCGTCCCTCCAGGCGGCATTTGTCGACTATGGCGGCAATCGACATGGATTCCTGGCCTTTAACGAAATTCATCCTGATTATTATCAAATTCCCGTCGCTGACCGGGAAGAGCTCATTGAAGAGCAAAAGGCGGCTGAAAAGGCCGATGAAGAATCGCGCGAGGATTCGGTCGACGAAGAAACAAACGAGGAAGGCGAAGCCGTCGAAACCCTCGGTGGCGACGAAAGCGAGGAAGTCGAAGAACGGCGTCCGACGACGACGCCACGCAAACGCTATAAAATTCAAGAGGTCATTAAGCGCCGGCAAATTTTGCTGATCCAGGTTGTGAAAGAGGAGCGTGGCACGAAAGGTGCGGCGCTGACCACGTATCTTTCTCTCGCCGGCCGGTATTGTGTCCTGATGCCCAATACGGCACGTGGCGGCGGCATTTCCCGCAAAATTACCAATGCGGCGGACCGCAAAAAAATGCGCACGATCCTGGCCGACCTCGGCATCCCCGATGGCATGGCCGTCATTATGCGCACGGCCGGAATCAACCGGACAAAAGCCGAGATTAAACGGGATTACGAATACTTATTCCGCCTCTGGGATCAAATCCGAAACGAAACGCTTCAATCGACGGCACCCTGCCTGATTCACGAGGAAGCCAACCTCATTAAGCGGTCAATCCGCGATCAATACAGCCGTGATATTTCGGAAGTGCTGGTCGAAGGCGAAGAAGGATACCGCTTCGCAAAAGACTTTATGAAACTACTGATTCCATCGCACGCCAAGCGGGTGAAGCGGTACGACGAAAAAGACATGCCGCTTTTTCAGCGCAATCAAGTCGAGGGCCAGCTTGACGCAATGCTGACCCCAATCGTGCACCTGAAATCTGGCGGTTATATTGTCATCAACCCGACTGAAGCTTTGGTTGCGATCGACGTGAACTCGGGGCGCGCCACCCGTGAACGGAACATCGAAGAAACAGCGCTCAAAACGAATTTAGAAGCCGCCGAGGAAGTTTCACGCCAACTCCGCCTGCGCGACCTAGCCGGGCTGATTGTGATTGACTTCATTGACATGGAAGTGCGCCGCAACAATGTTCAGGTCGAACGCCGGCTGAAAGAATGTATGGCCGAAGATCGGGCCCGCATTCAAATCGGCCGGATCAGCCATTTCGGCCTTCTTGAGCTTTCACGCCAGCGTCTGCGGCCGAGCCTGATGGAAACCAATTTTGAAACGTGCGTTCATTGCAACGGCATGGGTGTGATCCGATCGATTGAATCGACGGCGCTCTCCGTCTTGCGTGCCATTGAGGAAGAAAGTTCGCAACATAAGTCCGGCTTGATGACCATCAAACTACCGACGGCCGTCGCACTTTACCTCCTTAACCATAAACGGAGCGCCTTACAGACCATTGAAGAACGGGAATCGATCCAAATTTCGGTCGATAATGACGACAGCCTCATCCAGCCTGACTTTTCGATCCTATTCGACGGTGAGCCGGTCGCCGAACATACCGACCGGAAAGCCCCCGAAGTAAAACCGGAGCAGCGGACAGCCGATTCGGATGATGAAAGCCCCCGTAAGCGTAAGCGCCGTCCGCGGCGACGGCGCAAAAGTGCCGGCGAGCGGGATGCCGAAAAACAATCGGAAGCGCAGAACGGCGACGAAACGCAAGAAAACGCCGAATCACAAGAGACGAAGTCCGACAGTGATCAAGAAGAAATAGAAGAATCCGGCAGCAAACGCAGGCGCCGGGGCAAGCGCGGCGGCCGGCGCAGGACGCGCAAACCGAAACAAAAGACCGAATCCGCTGAAACCGAAGAAACGGCCGATCCAACAGATTCGGCGGAAGCAAATACCGAGAATGAGGCAACGCCATCCAACGGCAGTGGCGAAGTCTCCACGAATGAACAAGCCGACTCCAACGAACCTGACGCCGTGCTTGAAGAGAAGACCCAAGATGAACCTGTTCATGAGGAACCGGCCCTTGAGAAGCCTACCGATGAATCCACTGCCAAACCGGAAGCACCGCAGGACGACTTGCCGCCGGTCGGTGATAATGGAACGACCGTGATCAACATCGAAAATACGCAAAATCAAGACGAAAATAGTGAGCCACGGCGCGGCTGGTGGAATCGCGGCTAAATAAAAATTCGGACTGCTGTCACCGCAGCCAATCGATGAGTTTTTCAGCAGCTTTCGCTATATCGCTGTTCGGCCCGGCGAAAGAGAACCGAACAAAGCGATTACCCCGGTCCGGATCAAAATCAACCCCGGGCGTGATCGCGACACCGGTTTCAGCTAGTAATTTTTGGCAGAATGAATAGCTATCGTTCGTGAGATGGCCGACATCGGCATAAAGATAAAAGGCCCCTTCAGCCGCAGCGAGTTTATCAATACCGGCTTTCGGCAACTCGGCCAACAACAGCGACCGGTTCTCGGCATATCCGGCGACAATGGCATCCAGCTCATCGGTACACTCAAACACAGCGGTGCCGGCTAGCTGCGACAACGTTGGCGGTGAAATAAATAAATTCTGCGAAAGACATTCAAACGAGCGCAGCATGTTTGCCGGCACAATCATCCAGCCCAGGCGCCATCCCGTCATGGAGAAGTATTTCGAAAAGCTGTTGATGATGATGGCATCATCATTCAAGGCACACACCGTTTGAGCTTTTGGCCCATACGTAATGCCATGATAAATCTCATCGGATATAAGCCGGACATCATGATCGCGGCAATAATCAGACAACAAGGCAAGAGCCGGCTCGTGAATCATTGTCCCCGTCGGGTTTGACGGACTGGCGATAATCAAACCGTCGATGCTCTGAGCGTGTTCAATGATTAGTTCCGGCGTCGGTTGAAAGTTGGTGTCCGGACCGACGGGAATGACCACCGGCTCAATATCCAGCGCAATTAAAATATTCCGATAAGCCGAATATCCGGGCGCTGCCAATGCAACACGGTCCCCCGCATCAAAGGCGCTTAAAAACGATAAAACAAAACCGCCAGAAGAGCCGGTTGTAATAATGATCCTCTCCGCGCTGATATCGGTGCCGTAGTAGTCGTGGTAATGCCGGGCAATCCGCCGGCGCAGTTCAGGCACACCGAATGAATCCGTATACCCAAGGCGGTCATGATCCAACGCAGTCTTGGCGGCCTCGATGACACGACGGGGCGCCGCCGTTCCCGGTTGGCCGACTTCAAGATGCAACACATCACCACCCAACGCGGCTCTTTCATTGGCAGCCCGCATCACATCCATGACAATAAAGGGAGAAATCGTCCCTCGATCGGCGATTTTAAGGGTCATAGGCGAATATCCGGTGTTGTACGCGGCGGCAATAGGATTAAATAATACATATCATATATTTAAACGAGCCGTGATTTGACGCGGACCACGCGCTTGCTACATTGGGTATATATTGGATGCTCACGGTGAAAAAACGATTTCCAGCATATTTGCTGATTATTTTAACCCTGTTGATGGGCTGGCCCGGCGTTTCCCAAGCGCAAGGTCAGGGGTTGTCGTTTATCCGTGACGCGGAAATAGAAGACACCATTCGTATATTTTCGGCCCCGCTATTTCGCGCTGTGGGGCTTGAGCCGAATGACGTAAAAATCTTTCTCATTAACGACAGCACCCTGAACGCCTTCGTCACGGATGGACAAAAAATATTTATCAACACCGGCTTGTTGATGCAAAGTACCGACCCCGGTCAAATAATCGGCGTGATCGCACACGAAACCGGTCATATTTCAGGCGGACACCTTTCCAGAACCGGCGATGTCATTAAATGCAGCGCCGTAACATCCCTTCTCGGTCTTGTCTTGGGGGGTGCCGCTATTGCCGCGACCGGCCGGGCCGATGTCGGCACCGCTATCGTTCTCGGCAGTCAGCACATCGGCCAAAGAAATTTTTTGAGCTATACTCAAACGCAGGAGTCATCCGCCGATCAAGCCGCCCTCACCATTCTTGAACGAACAGGACAATCCGCGAAGGGGCTCCATAGCTTTTTGAAAATTATTCAAGAACAAGAGCAGATCATGACGTCACGGCAAGACGTTTATTTCCGCACCCACCCGCTTTCACGCGACCGGATGCAAACGATTGAAGAACACCTGAGACGGTCACGTTACTCGGACACACCAACCCCGCCAAGAATCGCAAACCAATACAAGCGCATGAAGGCCAAACTTCAAGGTTTTCTGATGCCGATTACGCAGGCGTTGCGGCTTTTTCCCGCTTCGGACAACCGCCTCGAAGCCCGCTATGGCCGGGCTATCGCCCTTTACCGGCGGCCTGATTTGGAAAATGCGCTTAAAATCATGGATGGCTTAATCGCCGAAAAGCCCAAAGATCCGTATTTTCATGAAACGAAAGGGCAAATGCTGTTCGAGAATAGGCGTCCCAAGCTAGCTTTAAAATCGTACCAAACGGCTTTGTCTTATTTACCCGAGTCGCCATTAATCCATACACAAATTGCCAGAATAATGATTGAGCTCAACGACTCCAGTATGATTAACAGCGCGGTCAAACATTTACGTGCCGCCCTTCAGATTGAAAAAGATTCCGCTTTTGCTTGGCGTCAACTCGGGATCGCTTATGGCCGCCAGGGCAATATCGCGCAAAGCTCTTTAGCCTTGGGTGAAGAAGCGTTACTAAAAGGCGATATTAGTGCCGCAAGTTTTCATGCCGGGCGCGCCGAAAAATTATTGCCCCATGGCTCTCGCGGATGGCTTCAGGCACAAGACATGTTGCAGGAAATCCAGCGGCAAAAAAACAGAAAACGGTAACGCTTACAGAATCATGACTTCGCTTTTGAATTTCTTTTATAAGCCTAAACGCGCCCGTATTTTAGCGCCCTTGATTGCGACTGCCGCTATTTCCCTTAACGCTTGCATCGTTAATCAAGCCGAAGAAAACCCGGCAACGGGTCAGCTCGAGATACTTGCCCCCTACCCCGGCTTTATTCCCATCAGCCCGCAAGGCGATTGGGCCATTTCGGGCAATGCCGAGGCCGTGCGTGACCAAATGAGCATGGTCGACCGAAAGGGCCGGCATGCCATGCAAATCAAAACAGGATCGCAAAATTTTGTGATTGTCCGGCGAACTCAAGCCATGATGCTGGCGACACCATTTCTGCGCTGGGACTGGCTAATGGATGCTCATGGTGTAGGAACCCACCCTGTCCGTCTGGTCGTCGGTTTTCATGGCGGCAACCCAAAGAGCGGCAGTTGGGGCGGCTCTCCTTTTAAGTGGCTTGGTTCAAAATTACCGCCCCACGACCGAGCCCTTTCGGTAACATGGGAAGACTCGGCTTTGCAACGCGGGAACATTTTATTCCCCAACAATCAACAAAACGCCGTTCCCCGCTATGTCATTCGTGGCGGGCGTGAAAATGTCGGGCGCTGGTTTTCCGAATTTCTCGATCTTTCCGAGTTATATACAAACGCTTGGCCGAATGATGACTTTGGGCAAGTGCGGGTCATGTTTATCGGCATGGCCGTGGCGCGCTCCCAAAAGCCGACTTCCGCGCTCATTACCAATGTCATGCTGACCCGTTGATTAACCATCAACTCTTTTAACCTGTAATGAACGGCTAAAACCCGGGTTTTTTCCGTACTTGTCCTTTTCAGTGCCTTCAAGCATCATGAGCGCGAAATTGAAGCGGGCAGGAACAACCATCGCCATAAATTCGCCACAGTACGCGATCAATATGCGCGACCATGATGCCCATCATAACCGCGGATCAGGATTAAGGACCAATAATGAAAATGAAACTTTTAAAAGTCCTGGGGTTTGCCGTCCTGCTGCTCACCGTTAGTCCTTTGAACGCGGCGGAGCCGGCAAAACAGCCTTTCGATAAAGAGCAGTTCGAAAAAACCCTGCGGGAAGTTCTAAAATCCAATCCCGGAATTATCATGGAAGCCCTTGAGGCGCACCGTGCCAATCAAGAGGCTGAAAAGGCCCGGCAGGCGCGCGAAGCCCTGGCATCGCGGCGCAAAGAACTCGAGGGTGGCGCGATGACCCCCATCGGCGGCAACCCTATGGGAACCGTCACTGTTGTCGAGTTTTTTGATTATCAATGCGGGTACTGCAAACGGGTATTTCCATCAATCTTAAAGCTCATCGAGTCCGATAAACGCATCCGCTATGTCTTTAAAGAGCTTCCCATTCTTGGGCCGGCATCGATGGTTGCTGCGCGAGCCGCTATTGCAGCCTGGAAAATCGATAAAAAGAAATATTTGCCGTTTCACACCGCCTTGATGGCGTCCCGCGGCCGTCTTAATGAAAGCAAGATTCTAAGCATTGCCGAAAACAACGGTATCGACCTGAAAGCACTTAAAAAACAAATGAAGGAGCCCGATGTCTATCAGGAATTACAGAAAAACCTGAATTTGGCCCAAGCGCTTAATGTCAACGGTACGCCGGCATTTATCATCGGCGACCGAATCATTCCCGGCGCCGTTTCCCTGGAAGAGCTCAAGCAGATTATCGAATCACAGCAAAAAAGCTGATCAACGTATCGGCAAAAGCGTAAAGCGAAATCCGTTTCTTCCTGGTTCAGAGCCCTCCACCAATAACAGGACTGAATCCCGTTTGGCGGCTTTAGCTTTTTTAAGCTCAGCAATGACTTGTTTCGGGCTCCACACTTCCCGCTGATTGATTTGTAAAATGACCTCGCCAGGTTTTATGCCGATTTTTTTATTTTGCTCAGCGTCAATTTTTGTAATGACGACACCCGATGTACCCCAACGAAGCCCAAATGCTTCGCGTACTTTTTTCGTAATTGAAGCAAAAGAAATACCGAGGTCCTTGAATTGTACTTCCGAGGGCTGATCGATCTTCAATGATTCTGGCCACTGACCCCGGCAAGCAACGTCAGCGTTTTATCCTGACCGGCCCGACGAACGACGACGGAGGCTTTGTCTCCGGCTTTCAGTTTACCGGCACTCGCAATCAGCCGTTGAAACGTATCAATCGCCTGACCGTCAAACTTAACGATTAAATCACCCCGGCGAATGCCCGCTTGATCGGCCGGCGACCCCAGCCCCACATCACGCACCAAAACGCCGTGAGCCTGGGTTTGACCAAGCGCTCTCGATGCCGGTGCCGTCAACCCTTGAATTTGCATACCGGTAAAGCCACGACCGCCCATTACGGTGCCGGCAGGCCCCTCGGTGCCTTGATCCTTGCCGGTGCCGAGCATCGGGGCCAAACCATAGACCCCGACCAGTGCCCCAATGATCACGCCACCAAGGCCGGCTAATAGTGCGTTACGCATTTCTCCCCCATTTGCTTGCCGCTCAGCCAAGAGCCCGCCGATAATATCCGGCCCCTACACCTCAAGCAACTCAGAAGCCCGTATCATGAACACTTCGTCGGTTTCAGCCCTTCTATTTTTTTCAATTTCATTTGAATCGTAAAATCAGGAAATACCTGCATCGCCGTCGGCACAATACCATTTTCAAGCTGCATGACTTCAAGTTCATATTCCGGTTCCGCCGAACGGCCTTTCGACGGAAAGAATGCCATGCGCATATTCCAGCCGCCAACCGTCAGCAATTTATGTTTAACCGGCATGTCGATAGATTGACTGGATTTTTTATCACTAATGAAGGTTGCAACACGTAACGGGCCTTTTTCCGATGCACCGTCAAACAGAACAAATGGAACCAAGCGGTTGCCATCGGCCGCTTTCTTAATCAGCTGCGTGACATGAGAAATCGGAAATACGGTATCCGCTGGCAATTCGACGGTCATTTTTTTAGGTTGAACAAAATGAGCCTGCCCCTCGCCCGGCACACTTTTCGTCGTTGCTTTACCTTTAAACGTTTTGGTTTGCCCATTACCTTTGTCGCTGACGCTGAAACGGTAACTCAACCCATCGAAAGATTCCCAAGTCGCATACCGGATATCATGCTGAAACGATTTACCGTCAAAGGCGTTCATGGTCATATGCCATGTTTGACCGGTAATCCATCCATCACACGATTTTTCGATTTGTATGGTCATTAAGCCTTTGCCGGAAATAATGCTGGATCCGGGCTGAGGCTTAACAATTTTTACCTCGTAAACAGCACGGTGGGACGTCATGGGACTCGCCGATACAGGCGCGGAAACCATGAGAAACCCAAGCAAAGAGAAGCATGTTAGAATGGTACGAAACATTGACATCATGATGCCTACCTTAAAGACTTTAAGTTCAAGCGAAAAGCAGTTCTTGCACCGTCCCGGCGAGCACGATATCCAATCATCATGAGCTTTCCGACCGGCATGGAATGACGCCAAATAACCGCATTCGAGAATCCTGAATCAATATGGTCAAACTGTTAAGTATTTTTGGAACCCGGCCCGAAGCCATCAAAATGGCGCCGGTTATTCAAGCCCTCGATGATTCACCGGCAATCGACTCACTTGTCTGCGTAAGCGCACAACACCGTAGCATGCTCGATCAGGTCTTGTCGGCATTTGATATCCAACCGGATATCGACCTGAATGTTATGAAGCCAGATCAGGACCTCGCTCATATTACGACCGCGGTTTTGAACGGAATTGGCAACGTATTAGACGAGATACAACCGGACCGGATCCTTGTACACGGCGATACGACAACGACGTTTGCGGCATCACTGGCGGCGTTTTACCGGCAAATTCCCGTTGCACATGTTGAAGCGGGATTAAGAACCGGCAACAAATATGCGCCATTTCCGGAAGAAATGAACCGTAAGCTCGCAGACAATATCGCCGATCTTTTTTTCGCCCCAACCGACTCGGCACGGGATAACCTGTTAAGCGAAAACATACCGGCCGAACAAATTCACGTAACCGGGAATACGGTCATCGATGCGTTGCACTATGCTGTTGCAAAAATTAAAGACGACCAGAATATCATCGATGTGATTGAAAAAGGCCTGCCTACATTAGACGAGTCTAAACGCCTCATCCTAGTCACCGGCCACCGTCGGGAAAATTTCGGCACGGGATTTGAGAATATCTGCACGGCACTTCAAAGGCTTGGGGCCCGGGATGACACTCAAATCATTTATCCGGTTCACCTCAATCCAAATGTACGCGAACCGGTTGAGCGACTATTAAGCCAGCAAAACAATATTCATCTCATCGATCCGCTCGATTATTTGCCCTTTGTCTATCTGATGGAAAAGGCACACATTGTGATTACAGACTCAGGTGGTATCCAGGAAGAAGCTCCGTCTCTCGGCAAGCCCGTTCTCGTCATGCGCGACGTAACCGAGCGACCCGAAGCTGTCGCCGCCGGCACCGTTAAGCTGGTCGGAACGGATGTTGCCGCCATCACTGATATGGCAGCAACTTTACTCGATAATGAAGACACATACGCCGCCATGAGCCAGGCGCAAAACCCTTACGGTGACGGCAAGGCCGCCCCTCGCATTCGCGACATCCTGCTTAAACAACACAGCGTTTAATCATTTAAATTTAATTGAAGATGCGGCTTTGTCTTACGAGCCGGCTTTGGCTTTTTCGTCAACGAGGTCTTTGTATTTGGTGATATACTTATCACCCTTCCAGTCGATGATCTCATACGTCCAGTCTTGAACTTTTTTATTAATAGCCTCCGCCCGTTTCACGGCGGCCGCATTTTTATCGTCGACGGCGGTTGCCTTAAAATTAACCCAGTACTTATCCATCAACTTAAGCACATCGAGGGATATTTTAAGGCTATCGAATGTTTCGACCGTGACGTACCGCACGTTGGTCGTAAACTGAATTTTTCCTCTTTTGCGAACATCTTGCAGCTCGACTTCATCGAGCAAGTCTTCCAAATCTTTCGCTTTATCTTGTTTCAAGGCACCCTTTTCCGGCTTGGGTTCCAGAGTGAAAGCCTTATCCGCCGCGGCCCGTTGAACGGAAAAGGACTTAGCGTCCTTCCCATCATCGCGAAACGAGATCCGTTTAACGGTGTTCTTTTTGACGTCAATAACGTCGCTAACCAACCAATTTTCTGCCGAGCTGGGAATAATCATTTCGCCTTCGGCGCGCCATGATTGGTTGTCGCCCGGCTTGCGGACATAAAGCCCCGGCACATTAGCGTGCGACGTGATCGTTTCAAGCTTGCCGATTATCACCTTGGCCATCGTTTTTCCGCCCGAACCTTGAAGTTCGACCATTTTTGAGTTGGCGTCCTTATTGGTGACATCCTCGACTTCGAGCTTACTGTGCTTCTTGGGGTCCGCCGTCATTTTTTCAAGCAATCGGATCGTCGCCAGCCCGGCTATAATTTTCCGGACCTTCCCAATACCAACGGGATATCCGCCCTTCGACTCCATCAACCAGTTATCTTTTCCTTTGTCGATAACGACCGCCTCATCTTTTGACGTCACGATGATTTTAGCGACGTTGTTGGCGTTATCGGCCAGCGCCGGGAACAATGTAACGCCTTTCGCCTCGGTTGAGAATTCATCAGCCCGGTCGACCACGGCAACGCCCGCGGCGATCACACTGATAGCCGTTATGCCCGCAAAGATGATTAATGATTTCGGTGTCATGGCGAAGTGTCCTTTTCGCTTATCGCTAATCGAGTTGCCTTTGTTATGTTCGCGCCGTGGCCGAGCGCCTGCCCGCACGGCGGCGGCGTATCACAGCCAAACCGAAAGCGATAATCGTGATTAAAATCGGAACCGCAGCGATATTGAGAAATTTCAATCGCGTTTCCAATGCGTCAATGTCTTTTGATAGGGCATGTTGCACGGCCCGCAGTTGACTGCGAAGGCTGATCATGTCCGATCTGAATTTTTTAACCAGAGCTTGCTGCTGTTTAGTCAAAATCACATTTCCGGAGCGGTCCTTTTGATTGCCTTCGATACCGGCAAGTTTCTTTTGCAACTCTTCAAGCTTCTTTTGCAGGCCTTGCTCGGTTTTACGGTAACGAATTTCGGCCGCGCGCTGTAGATCATTGACGACCTTGAACGAGCGCTCTTTGATGCCCCGCCCCCGCAACGTAATGAGTTCCTTGCTGCCGGTAAAATTATCCAACATGTTAATCGCAAAATCTGCATTGTTGGCAAACGGCACAACGATGCGCTGTCCGAGTAGATTTTGCGCGGTCAACCACGTACGGTCGGCAAGGACGTCCACATCGGCGACAACGATGACACTGATTGGATCTTTTGACTCCTTGATATGCGGCG
>Ga0181593_10000773_pt1 | contig 28289 bp, 25 predicted proteins | sample 071ome_19_FD_133756 | JGI IMG/M metagenome (GOLD analysis project Ga0181593, IMG submission 133756) | Coastal salt marsh microbial communities from the Groves Creek Marsh, Skidaway Island, Georgia - 071413AT metaG (megahit assembly) | ecosystem: Environmental > Aquatic > Marine > Intertidal...
AATGCGGGATGTCGCCGGCAAAGCCCGGGTCAACCCCAACTTACTAGGCGATAGCGGCCCGGCCCGCCTTGATTACCCGGTCGATCCGAGCGGGACGAAACAAGCCGTTCGCGGGGTTAATCTCGTCAGCGACTATTATATTATTGATTCCGAAGGCAAACGCTTTGAGCCGGACCGGGTCGGCGGCCTCATTCGCCAAGTCGAGGACGACCCAGACGCTACGAATCAAAATTTTGCGAATCTCGATACAGGAATCCGGCTCGAATCCATCAGCGGCAACGCTATCAGCTTTACCCTCAAGCCGGGAACCGCGGAAGAAACCAGCTTTTCAGGTGAATTGGTCCGCAAGGGACCGGGGATTCTCGATCCGTGGCTTTACGATGATTTTAAAACCGTCGAAGGGCGAAGTCGGGCCCTCGCCGACCTGGAGGCCGCCAAAGGCGTTTTCGATTTTGAAATTCAGCGTTACGGGTCGGCGAAAACATCGATTGAATTCCACCGCAACCGGGCGAATACCAAGGTCAAACAGGCCGATTTCGCGATCGAAGACATATCAATCGAACAAGCCCAGGCCATCCGGATCGCGGAGGCCAAAATGGCCCGGGAAGCCGCCGTTTTAGCGACAAAGCTGGAGCATGCGGAACTGATTAGGAATGAATATACCCGTATGTTCGGCGGCACTAATGACCCACTTACTAAAACATTATTAGATATCAGTGTTTAGAATAGGAACAAAATCAGAAATATAGGAAGATTTACTAGGTTTCGTGTGATTTCAATTTCGTGGACTTTTTAGGCGAATTATGCCATATTCCTGCGGTTAAAGTATGTAGCGCAAGAATTGCGTTATCAACCAAACCTTAGAAAAGGAGCCATATAATGGCTGATGAAGTCGTACTTACATCCGCAGTCCGGGGTAACCTCCTCGCACTGCAAAACACCACTGGCCTTATTGACCGGACACAGGGACGTCTCGCGACGGGCCTTTCGGTTGAAAGCGCCATTGATGACCCCCTGAAATTCTTCCAAGCGAAATCCTTGTTAAACCGGGCGAATGACTTGACGTCCCGGAAGGACGGTATTGGTCAGGGTATTAGTACTCTTGAAACTGTTGTGGAAGCGACCGAAGCTATCGAGACTTTGGTGCAACAGATTAAAGGTACTGTTGACGCTGCACGTTCGCAAACGAAGGCGCAACGTGAAGAGGCTCAAATTCAGGTTCAGGAACTGGTTACACAGATTCAAAAGTTGGTGGAAGACGCCACCTTCCAAGGTCTGAACCTTCTGAACTCTACAGCTTCTAAACTGACGGTTCGTTTCTCCGATAAAGATGACTCGAAACTGGAAGTTGACGGCGTTGACTTTAATGCCAGCCAATTCTACCTCAACTCGGCTGGTACAAGCTCCCTGAGCTTTAACGCGACGGCCGGCGCTTCGATCACGGTTTCGCGTTTGGGCTTTATTGATCAGCTCAGCACGTATTCGTTGTCTTTGGCGTCGATTCTGGCATCGTTCAACGAACAGGCTAACTTAGCGATTACACGTCTCGATCAAACGATTGAGAACGTTCGAGCGAAATCCGCCACGATTGCCACGAACGTCTCCATCCTTCAGGTGCGGCTCGACTTCACCGATAACTACGTCAACATCCTCACGGAAGGCGCTGACAAACTCCGTCTTGCCGATCTTAATGAGGAAGGTGCCAACTTGCTGGCCCTGCAGACTCGTCAGGCTCTGGGTATTCAGTCCTTGGCCTTCGCGGGTCAGGCTGAACAGTCCATCCTCGGGTTGTTCCAGTAAACCCAAGGTTTTGAAAACGGCCGGGGCGGCATTCGTGCCTCCCCGGCTTTTTTCTGAGCAAATATTCGGTTTTTTAAATTATTTACGGCGAATTTCGATTAAAATGTTTGGTGCACAGATTCGGCACCGGTTAGTCAGGACTTTTAAGAATGCCTCTTAAAATCCATATCAAATCCGGACAACAAATAATTATTAATGGTGCGGTGATCGAGAATGCGGGACCCCGCAATGTCTCGCTGGTCGTCAAAAATGAGGCCTCGATCCTCCGATCCAATGACATCCTGACGCCTGAAAACGCGGCCACACCAGCCAGCAGGGTTTATTATGCCCTGCAATGCATGTATCTTTTTCCAGGTCAGAAAGACAAATATTTACGACAATTTAATGAACTCATTGATAGTTACGTTGAAGCGGCACCAAGTTCGCAGGACACCGTAAGCGAAATCAGGGATTTTGTGGAAAATGAGCAGTTTTATTACGCCCTTAAAAAGGCACAAGACCTGATCCAGCACGAGCACGAGGTATTGGCACATGTCCAACAAGAGTTCGTTGAAAAGTTACGCGACCCCGACACCGGGGTCGAGCGCACCGGGGGAGATCGAAGCGTGGGGGCTGACTCAAGCCGCGCTTCGGATGAGCCAAGCGCAGGAAACGGCTGAAAAACAAGCCATGATCGACGCCGTTCGTTTGAACTGGCGGTTATGGACTATCTTCCAAGCTGAATTATTCGACCCGGATTCGACGGTTCAAGCCGATATTCGGACGAACATTCTTTCATTAGCGCAATACATCGACAAACATACGGTCGAATTTCTTGCCAAACCGGCGCCCGATAAACTTGATACGTTAATCAATATCAACCGCGAACTGGCGATGGGGTTGTATGAGCAGCCCGATGAACCAGCGCAAGAGGGCGCACCAGAAGAGACCGAAGCAGGCTCGGTGAAAATCTCGGTATGAGTACGAAAACGACAAAAAAGGCAAAGAAGGCTAAAAAGTCCGCTTCGCCATCAAAATCCAACAAATCAACTCTCGATACATTTTTATCCAAAGCAACTAAATTGCTTCAATCAAGTGATTGGGATGCTCTAGAGGATGCCTGCGTCGCCTACACTGACAAACACGGCGAATGCATTGAAACGCTCTACATAAAAACTTTTATTGCTCATGGTCGCAACGATTTACGCATGGCAATCGATTGTGCCGAGCAGGCACTTAAATTTGATGATGCTTGCGATGAAATCGCTGATACGATCGCAACGCTTTATGCCTTGGCTGGTGAACTCTCGAGCTGTGTGTATTACGCCAAAATTGCCTCGACCCTCGAAAAGAACCCAAAATTTAAAAGCTTAATTCCGCCGTCATTTCCGACCTTCACGCGCGCTTATTCTTTGATCTCGGAAAAACCGATGCATAATCGGGCACAAACGGCATTTAATGAAGGTGATTTCGCACAATCGGAACATTGGTACCGCCAACACCTTTCGTTCGACCCGAAAGATAAAGATGCTTATCTCGGTATGACGGCCGGCATGTTGGCCCGCGGCGAAGTTCGTGGCGTCGCCGACTCATTACGGGCCGGACGCCACGCCTTGCCGTACGATCCCGAAATCGCCAGTCAGCTCGCTCATACGCTTATTCGTCTCGGCAAATACACAGAAGCCCATGCCTGTCATCGTTGGGCTCAAAAGGCGGCTCCCGATAATGCGGTTATTCACGCCCAAGCATTGGTTGACCTGATGATCGATCCCGAGCAGCAAAACCAGGACTTTCCCGCGCTGACGAAAGCTTGGGGTAAGCGGTTCGGCCAGGGCAGCGGTGAAGATGACGATGCGTCAGATTTTTTCGAGACCGAAGATCCGATGCCTAAAGACCAACTCACGATTGGCTTTATGCTGGGCAGCACCGGAAACATAGCCCGGGGCGTGACGCTTTCATCAATACTCATGCAGCTCGATGAAAATCGGTTCCAAACTGTCGGTTTCGGCGTCGGCGCCTTAAGCGATGTGGGTAACGCTGTTTTTCAAAAATGTATTGGCCGCTGGCATGACGTGGCCGGAGTCGACCCGATTACACTGAAGGCTATTATCGCCGCTGAAGAAATCGACATTATGGTGAATATTTCGGGTTTCTCTATGCCCGAGCTCTTAGCATTGTTCGGCTCACGTCTCGCGCCGTGCCAAGTTGCCTGGATGGGCACGCCCTACGGGACCGGCATCGATGAGATCGATTATCTGATAACGGATTCATTTTTGGATCCGGACAAAAATAATGCATCACAATATACAGAAGAGTTGACCTTCTTGGAGCTTGGCGGCGTTGTTGCTTTCCCGCTGGTCTCTAAACAAGAGGGGCTCATGCCCCGAACCGGTGATGAATTTATTTTTGCGGCCGATGCGAAGCTTCACGAACTAACACCGTCAACCATCGCCTGCTGGGCGGAAATATTGCATCAAAAACCGGATTCCAGCTTGATCCTGCTCGACCACGATTTTAAGCAAGCCGAAACATTAAATGAATTAGTCCAACTTTTCGGCACCTTTGGCATTGCCAACCGTGTCGACATCGTCGATTCCAGCGTGTCGTCGAAGTTTTTCGAACAAGCCGACGTTTGCCTGATGCCGGTGCCAACACCCTCAGCACAAGTAACAGTGGATGCACTGTGGGGCGGCTGCCCTGTGATTTCATTTGCTAATACCGGCCGTCATACACGTGAATCCGGCAGCGTTCTGTCCTACCTTGGCCTTCAGGAAGACATGGTCGCCGACAATCTCGACGACTATGCGAAGTTTGCCTTGGAGTGGGCGAACGATGACGAAAAACGTAGCGCATTCCGCACAAGCGTTCGTGAAAAAATCTTAACCTCGCAACATTTCGACACCAAAGCACGCGCAGCCGATCTTCAAAAAACGTTCGATTTGCTTTGGCAAAAAACATGTGAGAAGCACTAACCGTCGTGCGCTTTTGAGAGGCCGTCATGACCAAGGCCGAAGAGGCAATCGTCAAGCGCAATGTCGCTGCATTTGAAAAGAATGATCCGGAAACCTTGGATCGTCTTGCTGCGATCAGCGACCCCATAACATCCCTGGTTTATGACGGCGACAAGATCGTAAACATCGATCTCGGCGGCGGCGAGCTTTACCCAAAACCGGCAGAGCACTGGACGGAAGATCAGCTTGAAGATTTCAGGGAAAACCCGGACCGTCTCATCTTTAAAGACCCCAGTCATTGCAATTTATCCGGCTACTCCTTCAAGTTTTTTAAGCCGATGCAGAATTACTTCGCGAAAAAAAACATTAAGGAATCGCTGACCGCAGGACCGGTTGTCGATATTGGCTTTCTGTTTGTTTTTGGTGTTGGCCTCGGATACCACCTTCGTGAAATCGTCGAAACCACACCGGCTAAACGCATTATCCTTATTGAGCCCATTGCCGAGTTTGCACTTCATTCACTTCACGCCATTGAGTGGAAGGACATTTTTCGCATTGCCAAAAAACGCGGCATTACGATTTATTTTTGCTTGGAAGAAAAACCCGATGAGATTGTCGGTTTTATCGAGCACACCTTAGGCGCTGTCGGCAACACGTTCCTGGATGGTTCATATTATTGCCCCCATTATTACTCATGGACGCTCAAGCAATCGTATGAACTCCTGCAAGAGCGGATCAAACACTATTTTATCTCCAGCGGTTTCATTGAAGATGAAATCGGCATGATGGAAAACACCCACACGAATATTAAGGATTTCAATTTTCATCTGCTGGACGGACGCAAGCCTTATCGCGCTCAGGAAATGCCCGCCTTCGTGGTCGGTTCCGGGCCTTCCATTGATAAGGATTTACCCATCATCAAAAAATGGCGGGAAAAAGCGATCGTCTTTTCCTGCGGCACGGCCCTGCGCCCGTTGCTGAGCAACGGCATCGTGCCTGATTTTCATGTTGAACTCGAACGAGATGATGTCGTCCCGCGCGGCCTCAATAAAATGCGTGAAGAATTCGATTTTAGCGGCATTACCTTGATTACCGCGACGACCGTCCCGCCGGAAGTCATGGAAATGTTCGATGAGCGGGTTTATTACTTTCGCGCCTCCTTAAGCCCCGCGCATTTATTGAGCCCCGGCGAACTGCTCGATCACGCCGAGCCGATGGTCTCGAATTCAGGGTATGCGACATCAACGGCTCTTGGATTTCGCAACGTTTATCTTTTCGGTGTCGACTGCGGACAAAAAGGACGGGGCCAACATCATTCGAAACATTCGCTTTATTTTATCGACGGCTTCGAGGACTGGGATGAGGAATGCCAGAACCGCTATGACCGTGTTGTCCCAGGCAACTTCGGCGGCACCGCTGAAACCTTTTGGGCGTTTGACCTCAGCCGGCGCATGATCACCGAGGGCCAGCGGATCATGCGGGCCAATCTGTTTAATTGCAGTGACGGGGCCCTGATCCGGGGCGCGCAACCGAAAGCTTCTGCCGCCCTTGATTTTTCAAACATTACCGTTGACCGGAAAACCGTCGTTCAGCGGCTGAAAGATCAGATGCGTTATTTTGAACCCGGCCAAATCCTCGAAGAAATCGACATCGATGAGCAAATTGAGGCTTGCGATGCCTTTAAGAAAGCCTTTCAGGATTTCAGCAAAGAAGCCCTCGACAAAGAGAAAAGCTTTTTCGGGTTTGAACGCCGGTTACTGGATTTCCACGATACACACCGCGGGGATTATCTCCCGGTCTTTGCCATGGCAGGCGGTTCCATCAATTCAATACTGCGCCTTGCCGCATTTTTCGGCACTCGAATCGAAGATACCCGAAAAAGAAACGCATTCTTTAGATTTTTCGTCAAACAATTCGAAGAACGTTGCCTGGATCTGGCGGACCTTTGCCACGAGGCCTTAACCGGCGTGAAAGAAGGCAGGCCCAACCTGGTTGGCAACAAAGCGATTATCGCCGAGCAAACGGCGGCACAATAGTCTATGATCGGCGCCAAGAGAGTATGGCGCGGTCTTAGGGGACATCAGAAAGGACGCTTCTGTGTGGCTATCCAATTTTTACGACCTCAATATCAATCTTAAAGGCCAATCCATTCTCGTCACCGGCGGCACCGGTTCATTCGGTAAGGCGTTTATCAAAACCGTCCTTGAGCGTTATGAAGTCCGCAAGCTCATCATTTTTTCCCGCGATGAACTCAAGCAGTTCGAAATGCAGCAAACGTTTAACCCGGACAAATACCCGTGCCTGCGATACTTCATCGGTGACATCCGTGACAAAACCCGGTTGGCCATGGCGATGCGCGATGTCGATATCGTCGTGCACTCGGCGGCGCTCAAACATGTGCCTGTTGCCGAATACAACCCGACGGAATGTATTCACACCAATGTGATCGGTGCCGAAAATGTGATGCACTGCGCCTTGCAAAACAAAGTCAAGAAAGTGCTCGCTTTATCGACTGACAAAGCGGTGAACCCAATCAATCTTTATGGGGCCAGCAAACTTGCTTCCGACAAAATCTTCGTCGCCGCCAATAACCTGGCCGGCGACCAGGGAACCCGGTTTGCCGTCGTCCGCTACGGTAATGTGGTGGGATCGCGCGGCAGTGTTATCCCGTTTTTCCAACGCCTGATTTCCGAAGGGGCAAAAAGTCTGCCGATCACGGATCCGCGCATGACCCGGTTTTGGATCACCCTGCAACAAGGTGTCGACTTCGTGATCTCGTGCTTGGAAATCATGAAAGGCGGCGAAATTTATCTGCCCAAAATTCCCAGCATGAAAATGACCGATCTTGCTTCAAGCCTCGCACCGGATTTACCGCACGATGTGATCGGAATCAGGCCGGGCGAAAAGCTTCATGAAATTCTCATATCCGAAGACGACGCACCTTATACATATGAGATGAAGGATCGCTATGTCGTTACGCCCGCCTATCAGTTTTGGTCTGATAACCCTGAAGGAGCGGAATCGCAAAAACCTCAGGACGCAACGCCGGTGCCGGAAGATTTTCGCTACAGCAGCGACAACAACACCGATTGGCTGACTCCGGAACGGCTCGACAGCATGTTGCGGGAGGCCGCTGAGTGAACAAACCGGACGGATCATTCCTTCCTTACGGCCAACAGTGGATCGATGACGACGACATCGACTCCGTGATCCAGGTTCTAAAAAGCGATTTCCTGACTGGTGGGCCGGCTGTTGAAAATTTCGAACAAGCATTCGCCCAATCAACCGGCGCCAAACACGCCGTCGCCTGCGCTAACGGAACAGCTGCCCTGCATCTGAGCGCCCTCGCCCTTGACCTCGGCCCCGGCGATCAAGTGATTGTTCCCAGCATCACGTTTCTCAGCACCGCTAACGCGGCACGCTTTGTCGGCGCGGATGTCATTTTTGCCGATGTCGACCCGTACACCGGGCTGATGGGACCGGATGAATTGGAGGATGCCCTCGCCCGCGCCGACAAAACCAAAGTCAAGGCCGTCTACCCGGTCCACTTGAGCGGGCAGTGCGCAGACTTCGAGGCCATTGCTAAAATCGCCCTAGAGCACGACCTAAAAATCGTCGAAGACGCATGCCATGCCCTTGGCGGCACCTACCAGCATAATGGCAAAACATCCTGCGTCGGCGATAGCCAATATGCCGATATGGTCGTGTTCTCGCTACACCCGGTCAAAATCATCGCCATGGGCGAAGGCGGCGTGATTACCACGAATAACGATACTCTCGCGGACCGTCTTCGGCGATTGCGCAATCAAGGCATGACCCGAAACGCGGCGGAATTTCAAAACAAAGACATGGCCTTCAACGGCACAAACGAAGCAAACCCATGGTATTACGAAATGCCGGAGCTCGGTTTTAACTACCGGGCCAGCGACATTCATTGCGCTCTCGGTCACAGTCAATTGAAGAAGCTTCCCGACTTTGCCCGGCAGCGTAAAAATTTAGCGGATCACTACGATCAACGAATTGCCAAATTAGCGCCAACCGTTAGGCCCGTAGACCGGATGCCGCATTGTCATCCGGCATGGCATCTTTATGTGGTGTTAATCGACTTCGAAGCCACTAACTTATCACGCGCTCAAGTCATGAAAAGCCTTCGCGATCAGGGCGTTGGTTCGCAGGTTCATTACATTCCCGTTCACAAGCAGCCTTATTACCAAAAGCTATATGGCTCCACGCCCCTGACCGGCGCGGACTCTTATTACAAACACTGTTTGAGCCTGCCCCTATTTGTGCGCATGACCGAAAAGGATATTGACCGCATTGTCGACACCCTTGCCAGCGTACTGAGCCTCACCTAAACGGAAAATCGGTTACCCATAAAACAATGACAACCGCCATTACCATCCAGGCCCGCATGGGCTCGACCCGATTACCGGGAAAAGTTTTAAAAGACGCCGTCGGCAAACCGATGCTCGCCCTTATGATTGAACGGCTGAAGCGCGTGCCCGATGTCGACAAAATCATCGTCGCCACGACAACGAAGCCGGCGGACGACCCAATCGTCGCGCTTGCCGAACAAGAAAACGTCGATCATTACCGGGGCAGTGAGGACGATGTATTATTGCGTGTACTAGAAGCGGCCCAGCAACATGGCATTGATGTTATCGTCGAGACGACCGGTGATTGTCCGTTGATCGATCCCGGCACCATTCACGAAATTATCGAAACCTACCGGTCATCCGGCGCGGATTATGTTTCAAATGTTATCGAGCGGTCATACCCGATCGGCATGGACACACAAGTTTTCGCCACAGATATATTAGCCGATGTTGCCAGCCGCACTGACGATCCGCAGGACCACGAACACGTCAGCCTATACATTTACCACCACCCGGAAATATACCGGCTCAAGAATGTGCTGGCCCCGGCCGAATTGACCGCACCCGATTGGCGACTCACTCTCGATACACTCGAAGACTACACATTAATCAAATCCGTATTCGAGGCTCTCTACCCCGATAATCCGGCCTTTTCGCTGGCCGATATGTTCGCTCTGTTCAAAGACCGCCCGGACCTGTTAGAGATCAATTCTCATGTCCAACACAACTGGATCAACAAAAGTTCTTAAGGCCATCATGATCGGCTGCGGCGATATCGCCGGCGGCTATGATGAGCGCCACGACAGCCCGGACATTCTCTCCCATGCCAAGGCATACCGGGAACATCCTGGATTTGAATTAGTCAGTTGCGTCGAGCCCGATGAAAGTCGGCGTCGAGAATTTCAAAAGATCTGGAATGTTCAAACCGCCTTTGCAGACCTTGATGATTTATTGACGGACACCATCGACTTCGATGTCGCCAGCGTGTGTTCGCCGACGCCCAATCACGCAGAAATCCTACAACGGCTTCAAAACAGTGCCGTGAAAGGTGTTTTTTGCGAAAAACCCGTAACGGACTCACTATCCTTAACAAAAAAATGTATCGACCTTTATGAAAAATCGAGCATTGTCCTGGCTGTCAATTATTTGCGCCGTTGGGATAAGACACTCGAAGACTTGAAAGCTGAAGTCGATCAAGGGACCTGGGGAGCCTTGCAAAATGCCGTTTGTCATTATGGCAAAGGCATTTCCCACAATGGCAGTCATATGATTGATTTACTGCAATTTCTGTTTGGCCCCCTCAAGCCGATATCGGTATTACAAAGCCAGCCCGGCTACGGCACTGTTGATCCGACACTCGACGCCCGCCTAACGACGCAAACCGGTGAGCCGGTCTATCTTATCGGAAACAACGCCCGGTTGTTTGATCTGTTTGAAACCTCTTTGACGTTTGAAAAAGGCCAAATCATCTTGGAGCAAGGAACGAGTGTCGTACGCATGCGGCCTATCGAAGAGAACCCGCGCTTTAAAGGCCATCAGACCTTACTGGGAGGAACCAACCAAGACGGTGATCTTGGTCAGGCTTTGTACCGGGCCGTTGATAATTTTTATCGTGCTATTACAGAAGGCGCGCCTTTAGCCAGCGATGGCCGTTCCGCCTTAGAAGCACAAAATGTCTGCGAACAACTTATGACGATGGCACTCAACACGTGAATGACAGCAACGGTTAAACAAAGACAACCATGACAAAGCTAGCCCTTTTCGACGGTTCTCCGGTCCGCACTAAACCCTTCCCCGCCTACAAACCCATCGGCGAAGAAGAAGTTGCGGCGGCCAAAGCTGTGGTTGAAAGCGGCGTTCTGTCCGCCTATCTCGGTGCTTGGCACGATGATTTTTACGGCGGCCCGCAAGTTCGCGCGTTTGAAGCGGATTGGGCCAAAGCGTATCAAGCCAAGCACGCGATTTCCGTAAACTCCTGCACCAGCGGGCTTTATGCCTCTGTCGGCGCCGCCGGCGTCGGCCCGGGTGACGAAGTGATTGTTTCGCCCTATACCATGAGCGCCTCGGCCACAGCTGCCATCGTATTCAACGGCGTTCCCGTATTCGCCGATATTGACCCCCAAACATATTGCCTCGATCCGAAATCCATTCAAGCGCGCATCACTGAACGAACCAAGGCAATTATCGTCGTCCATATTTTCGGACAATCGGCGGACATGGACCCGATCATGGAACTCGCCGATCAACATGATTTGACGGTCATCGAAGACTGCGCCCAGGCGCCCTGCGCGACATACAAAGGCCGTCCCGTTGGCACGCTGGGACATTTAGGCGTTTTCAGCCTCAATTATCACAAGCACATTCACAGTGGTGAAGGCGGCATGATCACCACGAACGATGACGGCCTTGCCGATCGCTGCCAACTGATCCGTAACCACGGCGAAGCAGTGGTCGAGGCCAAGGGCACGAAGAATCTCGTCAATATGATCGGATTTAATTTCCGGCTTGGTGAAATCGAAGCAGCCATCGGTCAAGCGCAGCTCAAGAAAGCACCCGATCTCGTATCGCAACGGCAAAACAATGTAGCTTATCTTGAAAACAAGCTATCCGGATTACCCGGCCTCGGCATGCCGAAAGCGCAAGAGAAAAGCGCCCACGCCTATTACGTCCATGCTCTTGATTATGATCCGTCCGTCACCGGTGTCGTACGCGAGACAATTGTTGCTGCCTTACGTGCCGAACTGCCGGTCAGCGAGATGCGCGAGCGTGAAGGCACGCTCGTTTCGGGCGGCTATGTGAAGCCGCTTTATCTGCAACCCATGTACCGGGAACTGGTTGGCTACGGCACGGTCTCCTGTCCCTTTACCTGCCCCCATTATGGCGGCACGGTCGATTATAGCGAAGGCATCTGTCCCGAAGCCGAGGCTGCGCACAATACCACGTTAATCAGTCATGAATTAATGCGCCCGCCCATGACCGAAACAGATCTGGATGACGTTGCCAATGCTTTTCACAAGGTGTTTGAAAACCTCGACGACTTGAAAAACGCGAAAGCAGTGCCTTGAGCGCACCCAACGTTTTATTTTTTAGCCGCGATCCCGGCGCAACCAATCAATTGGTTGCCGTCTACGAATTATTGTGCAGATCTTCAGACTCGGATGTGCCCGCCATAGAAAAATTGCGGGAATGCTTAGCAGTATCCGATGACACAACACCGAATGCCATTATCGTCGGCAAGAAATACGCTCTCGATGTTTGGCGCACTGCCGGCATTCAAGCAGAAAACGGCGAAGAGACAACACCACAACATTTGATTGAGGCCCGGAATATATCGCTGGTGATTACGGGGACAGACGATATCGATGAACCCGATACGGCTCAGCTTTGGCAAACGGCGCAAATGGCAAACATTCCCGTGGCTGTATTTCTCGACAATCTTGTTAACCTGGAACCGCGTTTTCGAACCCGGGACGGCAAACTCATTACACCGGATCTCGTCTTTGCCCTCGATCATCATTCGGTCGAGACACTCACTGCAGCTGGCATCCCGGCGGGAAACCTGCACACGACGGTTAACCTTCATTTGGCGCGACTTTCGCGCATCGCCAAAGATAACGCCGGCGCCCGGGAGAATCTTCGTGCTCAGTGGCAGGCCGGTGAGGCGTCACAAGTTGTTTTATTTGCATCTGAAAATACCACCGAAATGGCCAGCCTCGGCCGCTCCGCCCCTTACGATGAACATGCCATCCTCAAGGCGCTGATCGAGGATATTGCCAACAGCCAACCGATCGGCAGCCTAACGATCACCCCCGGCAAAGCTTTGGTGGTGATCCGCCCCCACCCACGCGATGCCGCCGGCAAATATGACACCTACGCACAAGCCGCGAATCCAACCATCCGAATTAGCGCTGCGGGCTCGCCGCTCGAGGCTATCCTAGCGGCGGATGTCATTGTCGGTATGGATTCAGCCCTGCTGTTTGAGGCCCAAGCCCTAGACTGCCCAGCGTTGTCTTTGGTTTCTACAAGCAAATTCAACAAGATATTTGCTTAAGACGGAAAATGGCTACCTAGGCCTTTGTTAACCTTCTTGGTGTTTTATGATGGCCTGAAGTTCATAGGCTTGATTTGAGACATCATGTCAGCAGCACTTTCACCCGTAAATGCCGGCCCGTCTACTCGCTCACAGGCCATCGAGCTTTACAACAAGAAGGCCTATGCTAAAGCGCTGCCCTTATTTCAGGATATTTATCAAAAATCCAACGAGACGGATTATGAAGCCGGCACACTTTTAGCGTGGTGTTTAGCTCACACTTATCAACTACATGCCGCAGAACAACTATTCGCTACGATCACAAAACGAGGCCCAGAGTCGATTCAGGCTTTTCAAGGCTACTGGTTCACATTGAATTCGATGGGGAGAAGTGTTGAGGCCATCAATATCATTAAGAAAAATGAACTAGACCGCTATAAATCATTTTCTCTTATTTTATGCCGCACCTTCCTTGAAATTGGGAACATACAAGACGCGAAAGAGTCCATTGATCTCATCAACGAAACATTATCAGAGAAACAAGATCCCAGCTTAGTTTTAAAATTGAACGAACTTTTGGGCGAATTTTATTCTGGACTGCAACACTGGAAACAATCTGCGTTGCTTTATCGGGAATCGATCTCGAAGGACAAACCCGGCTTTAACCCTGTTATTAAATTAATCAGAGCGATCTCCCGGTACAGCAAGTCACAGAAGTTGGATAAATCTTATAAATTTTGCGAGGCATTTATCGAATCAGACCTAGCACCGGTTTGGACAAAATATCAGCTCGCCCGGTTTAATTATTGTTCAGACGTCAAACAACATTTTGAGAAAGAGCCGGAACAGCCGATACATGTTAGTGATGACTTTACCGCATACGCCTATCTTCATTCCAATTTTAACCGGCGATTATGGAACGAAACGGAAATTTCTAAGGCAAAAAAACATTTTAAAACACCTGTCGTGACACATGACCAGCTGTTGCAAAATATCAAAAGATTTAAGGCTGCTGCCGCAAAACTGATTGAAGATAGACGGTTCGATATTTGGGATCAAAACTTTAAAGCGTTTCAGGGCGCTTTTGGCAATTCGGATTGGCAACCGACATTTATTCTTTCGACAGGCCGATGCGGAACTGAGGCGCTTTATGACTTACTAAAACAATCCGACAGCATTATACCCTATCACCCGCTTGCTATCCGCTCTACACCAATGGACAGGAATCACCTGCTATATCGGATTATTGAAGGCAAATTCGATGATGATGTTCTTTATTCTATTCTTAAAGATTATTTGGAAAGCCGGTCAGCTGAATATTTACATGCTTTAAGATCAAATAAGACGATCGTTATTGTTAATCATTTCGATACGATTTTTGCGCCGTTTTGTGCTGTTCTATTTCCACAAAGCCGGTTTATCCACCTATCCCGCAAAGCAGAGGCAACATTCAAATCCTTTTACGGTAAAAATCAATGGCGTAATCGCCAACTGCAACATTGGCTGTATAACCCAACTTTCCCGGACGGAAGGTTCGAATTTTTTCAAGATAGCACCTTGCCCATCGAGGCACAGGTTGCTTGGTATTTTTATATAACTAAATCTTTATCCGAATGCCTTTTCGAGACATTACCTGAACAACGGCATACCAGCCTGGTCAGTGATAACTTATTTGAAAAACAAACGGCAGAATTCGATAAGCTTCGATCGATATTACCCGAAACTGAAATCACGGAAACGGCTATCCGTAACAGCTTTGGAATTGCCAGAAACAGTAAGGACGAGCTGCTTCATGTCCCCCTCGAAGACTTGGAGAACCGCAGCAGGAACGTAACAAAATATATACAACAACTTGAGCAAACAGGAACTTTACAACCACTTTAAACGGCCTAAATATTTAATAAAGATGAGCCTAAATTGAGCCATGTCAGCGCACGATGAACTTCTCGCCTGGGACCGCGGTTTCTATTCGGAAATATTAACCGCAGAGCACCTTGCGCCGATCCGTCACCTTTATGACGCACCACCGGAATCCCTCAAAGAACACAAAGATTTTTTCTGGGTCCATAACCGGGCGATGTGGTCGATGATCTGCAATCTCTCGCAAACCGCCATCGACATAACAATCAACGGCATCGACGACTATGTGCGTAACCGCTTGAAAATCCCGGCGGCCGGATTGAGCGAAGGCGGCAAAGTCGATGAAACGGCAGCGGCATTATCTTCACAAGGCTATGCCGCATTACCGCCCGTTGACAGCAACAAAATTTCGGCCATCCACGACTATTTCGAGACGCAAGACTGCTATGCCGGCCGGTATAATCCAGATCCCGATCTATATAGCCTTGAAGAGGCCCGCCAAGACAGGCCTTACATCGCGCATTATCCGTTATCCACCGTCTTAGGCTGCCCCCATCTCATGGCGATTGCCAATCACCCGGTCCTCATATCCACAGTTGCAAAATTTCTTGGCACGATCCCGACAATCCTGGACTATTCCGTCTGGTGGTCGTTCTCACACCGCGACACGCCCAAAGAGGCGCAGCTCTTTCATTACGATATCGCCGATTACCGGTTTTGTACTTTGATGATGTACCTCACGGACGTGGATGACGGGGCCGGCCCACATCTTTTGATCGAAGGCAGCCACGATTTTGATGTCTTAAAAGGCATACAGCAAAAACACGCCGACGACGATGGCGCTTTTAACCAATGGTACTTTTATCAGCAACGGAAAATGGATGAAGATGTCGAAAGGTATTTCGACAATAAACCGGTGTCGCTGACAGGCAAAGCCGGAACGAATTATCTTTTGGTTCCAAGAACGATCCACAAAGGCGTGATGCCGTCCGAAACCGACCGGCTGGTCTGCCAAGTTGTTTATTGTTGTAGCCCGCAATTGCAAACGGAACTGCGGCCCGTGAAATGGGGCAGCCCGGCAACCGAAAAATTACCGAAATGGCTGAAAGCCGAGCCTTTCCGTTACATCAACCGTTTATTCCTCGAAACCGATTAACATGGCCGCCCCCATTAATCCCGATGAACTTCTTAACGGCGCCTCGCTCAGGGTCGTTCTGCACCCCCATAAAGAGGTCCAGGCCGATTTTCCCGACATGATGGAATCGTTTGAATTGCCGCATATCACACTCATCGGTGAGCGGTTTTTCGCCAAAACCGCCAACCGGCATGGCGTTTCATTCCAGTTTAACGATTACAATGTCAAATCAACGTATTCTTACGCCTATTCAAACCATTACGATTTTGTCGTGAACTGCGGCCACGCCGAAGGCTATTCCCGTATTTGCAGCAGAAAAGCTTATGCCAATATTTCATTTGTTGCGGCTAATAATTATGAACTCATCTGGAATTCGGAAGCGGATCAATCGGTCCGGCCAGTCGAAGCCGCCCTCCTCAATGGCCGTAAAATGAAAATCGCCCTAAAAGACAACGATGACGTTTGGAATATTCACCCTGTTCACATGCCGTCGTTTTATGTTGATAAAAACTTTTTCGAATTGTTCACGGATCAGGATTCGATGCCGGCGTATTTCAGAAAAACCAATGACCTTGAGGTGATCAGCAAAAAATTTAATTCACTTTTGAAGGATTTCCTGCGTCAAAATACACCGAAAAATATCAATACGGCCTTTAACGAAGTGACGATGCTCAATCCGGACACGGAGTTTTCCTCAAACTATTATACGGTCCGGTCCAATGGTGAATATCTTCATGGTAAAATCGTTATTACGCAGGAAGAACCAGTCTCTTACCAATCTTTAAAAGTGTTTGCCGAGGTTTAACGCTGCAGATGAATGACACCGATATCATCGATACGATTTTAAACGGTGCCTCCTTGCGCCTGGTGTTGCATCCGCGGAACGATGTGCAAACGGACTTTCCGGATATGTATGAATCCTTCGATCTTCGTCACATCATTCTAAAAGATCAGCGGTTTTTCGCCAAAACGGCAACGTGCCATGCCATACCGGTCAATTTCAGCACCTATGACATGGCAACGGCGTACTCCTATGCTTATTCAAATCATTATTGTTACGTTGTGAACAGCAGCCCCGGCGCCGACACGGCGAGGATTTACAATAAGAATGTTTACGAAAGCCTCGAATTCGTTCCCGTCGATAATTTTGAATTAATATGGGATTCAAAGGAGGCCAACGGTGCACAACCGGTCACCGATGCCATCGCAGCGGGAAAACTCTTAAAGATAGCCTTGTTAGACTCTGACGGTTACTGGAATATTCACCCTATTCACATGCCCTCATTTTACATCGGTAAAAATAATTTTGAACTATTTACCGACCAGGATGCCGTTCCTTTCTTTTTGCACGATGAGGAAACGCTGGAAACCTTGGAGCTTCAAATGAAGGAGCGCTTGAAGGAAGCCATCCGGGAATTTTCCCCCCGCAACCTTCGTGAAGTCTTCGATAAGGCCGGCTTTAAGTTTGAAAATCCGGAATTTTACTCAACGTTTTATACGATTCGCTCCAATGGCGAGTATCTGCGGGCCAGCACCGTTCTCAAGCAAGAGGCCCCGGAACGCTATAAGGCCTTAAAAATCTTTGCCGATAAGCCCATCGGTGCAAATTTATGATAAACTGTACTAAGACCATGAAGGCTTAAAATGTCTGTACAAATTACAAAAACGGTTCAATGGTTCCTCGGCCTGCAGTCATTCATTATGACGGACCCCCGGTATGAAGGGCTGCGCCCGTTATTCTCTAAAAATTTAAACCAAGAAAACGGTCTGATGTCATTGCGCAGCCTTCACCATGCTTCATATCAGGCGATTTTCCGCAATCTTTCGCAACCGGCGGAAACGATGATGATCGACGCCATCGATTCATTTATCAGCGAAAAGCTGGGTGTTTCGAAAAATATGTTGAGCGAAGGAAAACGCATCGAAGCCATCGCACAAAACTTGGTCGAATCCAGTTACGCGATGCTGCCCACCGTCTCGGGAACGAAGGTTGCCGAAATGCGCGACTATTTTGAACGCACCCCCTGTTACGGTGGACCTTATGATCCGGATTGTCCGGAACCGGCCATGTTTAGCGTCGATGAACTCCGCGAACAGGGAGAAAATACTGCCCGCTACAAAACCCGTGATGTGATCGAATGCCCCCATGTCATGCGTACGGCTTCAGACCCAGCACTGCTCTCCATCATGACAAAACATCTCGGCACGGTTCCGATGACTTTAGATTATTCGTGCTGGTGGTCATTCGCTCAAGAAGATCAAAACAGCCAACATGCACAATTGTACCACTTTGACCTCGCCGATTATCGCTTTTGCCTCATGTTTATTTACCTGACCGACGTCGACATGGACGGCGGGCCGCATACACTGTTTCCACAAACCCATGAAATGGATGATGTCGCAAAAATACGGGAACAATACGCCGGCGATGCCGCTGAATGGGACGATTGGTACTTTCATAATCTCCGCAAGACCGACGATGATATGGATCGGTTTTTTAACGGCAGAGAACCCGTCTCCTTGACCGGTGATAAAGGCTCCACTCTCTTGGTCAATACCCGGAGCATTCATAAAGGCCTGGTACCGACAAAACAGGACCGACTCATCATCCAGGTGGTTTACGGGGTTACGCCCATGCTGCAGACCCTATTCGACGATCCCATCAAATATGGCACGCCGGCGGCAGCACATATCCCAGACTGGACCTTTCAGCCGCCCGGCAACTATGCAAATTGGTTCTTCGCTGCAAAATAGCCGCTTTCACGGGCATTCACCGGATTCAATCCTTGTTAACCTGATCCAGTTACCTTGCTGGTCATGCGTATGGGCACAGCAAACAGGCATTTCATGATATACTTCGAGTCTCTTCAATCAGCGAGGAGCCGGTCATGACGGAATCGATGCTGAGAATGACCCAATGGTATAACGGTCTTCAAGATCACATTACCAATTCGCCAAAATACGAAAAAATCAGCTTTCTCTATCCGGAAAAAATCGATGACATTCGCGAGGCTCGAGCCATTTGCGGGCAACACTTCAAGGCCGTCAATTCCATATTCCGAAACTTATCCGGCCCGGTCGAACATGCGATCATTAAAGCCATCGATGAATACAACAAGGATGTTTATAACGTTTCCGATAAAATTCTAGGAGCCGGCAAAGCCGTCGAAAGCCGCGCCGACCAGATGAATCGTCTTGGGCATACGGTCCTGCCGAAATTATCGGCAAAAAAAGTTCAGGATATGCGCGATTATTTCGATACCGCCGGTTGCTATGCCGGACCGTTTGATCCCGATCACCAAAATCACGAATTATTTAGCGCCGCGGAACTGCGTGATCGCAAAGAAAATACCGCGCGCTATCCAACCAAAACCGTCGCGCTTTGCCCGCATGTGATGCGGATCGCTTCCGACCCCGTCGTTATATCAATTATCGCGCGTCATTTAGGGGCGATGCCCATCATCCTCGATTATTCCTGCTGGTGGTCTTTTGCCTATGATGAACAGGACAGTCAGCATGCCCAGCTCTATCATTTCGACCTGGCGGATTACCGTTTCTGTCTGATGAATATTTATCTGACCGACGTCGACATTGATGGCGGGCCGCATACGTTTTATGAAGAAACCCATGAAATGGATCAGATCGCCGGCATTCGCGATCAATTCGATGGTGATAAAAACGAATGGAGCGAATGGTATTTCACAAAGCTTCGAAAAACTGACGAAGAAATGGAATACTACTTTAAGGGCCACAAGCCCACATATCTGACCGGCGAAAAGGGTACGGCCCTGCTCACGAATACCCGTGCCATTCATAAAGGCATGCTGCCGACAAAAAATGATCGCCTGCTCGTGCAAATCGCCTATGGCGTTTCACCAATGGTCCAAACAAATTTTGTCGACCCCGTCAAAGTCGGCAGCCCCGAGGCCAGCCACATTCCAGCTTCCATGGCCGAACCCCCGTATGATCATATCAATTGGTTTTTTGCGACCAAGTAAATCGGGACATTTAGCTTGATGGCTTCAAAGACCGCCGATCAGATGCCTTTAGATGACGAAAGGCTCGCCATGCATCTGAATGCGATCTTTTCTGACGACCTTTTCAAGAAATTCATCCTCGCCGACATTGCCGCCGAGAAACAGACCTTTGATTCGCAGGCCGAGCTCATCGGGTATATCAGCGCCCGGCTGGCGGAGCTTCTCTCATCGGAACCAAAAACCCTCGGCTTTACGCCATCCGAGCAATTTAATGCCATAAATGCCCACCAAGGCCGGGTTAAAGAGAATTTAGAAGCCTACCGTGCTGCCGGCAAACCCAATCCGGATGGAATTTTCTGGCCTGATCCGACCCGGGACAACGGCCGCTCCCTCTTTAGCACCCAACCGTACTTAAAATCGCTGAACTTAATCGGCAAAGAAACACCGGTTGGCTCTGCCGGCAGTTGCTTCGGTGAAGAAATTGCTTTCGAGTTTCAAAAACGCGGCTTCAATTATGTCGTAACCGAACGCGAGGATGATTACGGCGAAGGCGTCTTCTTTGCCGGCTTCGACGCAAACAACCCTTACGCCCGATTTTCCGCCAACTGGGGAATCATGTTCAATACGCCGAGTTTTCGGCAGCTGGCCGAAAAAGCCTTCGGTTTGCGCAAAATGCCCCGGTTATTATTCGAACAAGAAATCGATGCAGACCGGAAGCTATTCGGCGACCCCTTTCGCGAGGGCGTTTATTTCGGCTCGCAAGAGGCATTCGATGCAAATCAGGAGAAGCACAATGCCGCAGCGCGGGAAGCTTTTCTGAAATGCGAGGTATTTATCATCACTCTCGGTCTCAACGAATGCTGGGAGTTGATTTCGGACGGCACCGTACTTTCGCGCAGCCCGCGCAACGAGGAAATGATGGGCCTGGTCAGCCCTAAAGTTCTCACGGTTCAGGAAAACATCGACAACGTACAGACCTTTATTAATATCCTGCGTGAGCACAACCCGGGTATCAAAATCATCATCAGCGTATCACCTATACCGTTCGTTGCCACGGTTCGCTCACAAGCATTTCATGTGATTGAGGCCAATACCCACTCCAAAGCCGTATTGCGGGTCGCCGCCGATGAACTCGTGCGGACAAACAACGATGTTTATTATTTTCCGAGTTATGAGCTGGTAACGACATGCATGGAAAATCCCTGGGCCGAAGATCACCGCCATGTATCACGTGAAACCGTCGGCAAAGTCATGGGCATGTTCAACGCCATGTTTGTTAAAGACGGCGCTTTGATAGAAGAAAGTTGAATGCACGATGGCAAATGACCAAAGCAAAAATCCTGCCGCTTCCCTCGCCTTCGGGCCGGAGGATGCGAAAATCATCAATGAGTTTCTGAAAACCCAGTCCCATCAGGTTTTTAAAATTCCCGATGTCCGTGTTTTGATCGCGCAGGCGCGGCTCGAGCGGCTGGACCCGGCGGACATTCGCACGTTTGACGGTCACGGCGACTCGGTCATCGACAACACCCTCGAACATAACTTGAATGCTTTGAAAAAGGCCGTCGCATTCGACCGCCCCTCGCAGCTGATCAATCCCTTGTGCCAAATTCAATATGTGCAATATCACCAGCAAAGCCTGAAGGTGCTAACCATCGGCCCGCGCTCTGAAGCCGAGATATTCGACCTTATCGCCGCCGGCTTCCTGCCGGAAAACATTCGCGGCCTGGACCTGATCTCATATTCGGATTTTGTCGATCTCGGCGACATGCATGAAATGCCCTACGAAGACAACAGCTTCGATATCGTGATTATCGGCTGGGTCCTCGGCTACAGCAATGATATTGCCAAGGTCGCACAAGAAGTCCTGCGCGTTAGCCGGCCCAATGGCGTGATCGCCATCGGCAACCAACACACACCGATGACAAAGGAAGAAGTCGAAAAGAACCTCGGTTACAAACTTGACGACACGCGCTTTGAAACCGCTGAGGACCTGCTGGCACCGTTCGAAGGCCATGTGGACCAGGTGTATTTCCGCCACGATGTTCACCCCAGCATGCGCGAACGCAACGGTGACCTCATGGTTATCTTCCAACGACCGGGAGATGAATTGGCTTAACCGCCGTTCACGTCACCAGTCGGGTCCTTCTCTACCAGATCAGCCGCCGTATCGCATTTCTTGGCCGCCTCTTCCATTTCCGGTTTCATCGCCGGGTTTTGCGCACCGACATCACGCATGAATGCTGCAGATTCACGCAACAGCATGGCAGCCAATTCAGCATTTTTCATCGTGGTATCCTTTGATAACCTGAGCGGGTCCGCCCCGGTATCTTATCAGGCGCGAATTCGGGAACAAAATCCGGCATCTCGAGGGAATAATGACAACGATCAAAATAACCGAGGTCAGGGCCTCTTCTTTCTACAAATCTGAGGCCTTTGGGCCGGCGAATCTAATCGACGGTGATAAGGAATTCGGCGGCTGGATCACCGATGTCAACGCCTGGCAAAATGCCTGGATTGAATTTCGATTCGCAGCGCCGGCTTCCCTATCCGAAGTGGAAATCTGTAATGGCTTTATTGAAGAGGAGATCGCAAAGACACGTGACGACTATTTTTTCCACAAACGCGCCAAGGATATTGTTATCGGTTTCGGCGAAGCCGATCCGAACGGTGTTCAAATCACGCTAAAGGATTCAAAAGAACCGCAAATCATACCTCTCAATCTTTCAACGCCTGCCGATAGGGCGCGCATCACTTTTATGAGTGTTTACGACGCTTCACCGGGCGATTCCATCACGCCGTACGATGTCATGGGACTTCGCCACATTGCGTGGCGGTAAAATTACCCACGCTTGAGAAACTGTTCGTAAGCCGCAACAGCCGATAAACCGGCGGCAGCATTATAGGTTTCATCGAAAACGGCCATACCGTTTTTTAACCCCATCGCCCGGTGTTTTCGTTTTTTCGTATCAATTTCATCGGTACCATCTGAACGCAACACCAGCGAGAAATGAGCCGAACCTTGATAGCCGGCCAAGCCTCGCTCAGCAGCATCTATTATTTTTGCGACATCATCGACACCCTGCGCCTGGGTCAAAATCACCGGCATATTCACATGCAACACAAAAGCATCCAGCGCTTCATGCGCCAGTGTGATCCTGACAATATCCTCTACGGCTTGTGCGTTATCCTTGGTCAGGGCCGCGCGGGATACATCAATTGGGTTTGTCGTGCCTGCGCCCGCCGCCAATTCAAGAGCCTTGAGCGCCTCGCGGGTTTCGGCACTTAAGGCAGGCACGCGCAATCCGCGGCGCGAAAAGGCATCGACGCCCAATACGCTCGCCCCACCGCCATTGCCAAGCATGACAATATTTTCCGTGACACGGGCTTTGTTCGGCTCGAACATCTGAAAAGCAAGCAGCATGTTGAGAAACTCATCCAACGTTTGCGCTAGAACCATCCCGGTCTGCCGGCATAATGCGACCCACGCAGCATTATCGCCGGCCAAAGTCCCGGTGTGAGAGCCGACCGCCCGACTGCCGTCCTGGGTTTGCCCGCCCTTGAGCAAGACCATCGGCTTTTTACCCCGAGCGCGTTTCAGAGTTTCAAAAAACCGGCGTCCGTTTTCAATCGATTCTAAATAAAAGCCAATGACTTTGGTTTTCGGATCGGCAAGGTGGTACTGGAGTAAGTCACTGGGGCCGATATCGGCACTATTGCCGAGTGCCATGATACTGCGAAAGCGAATGCCTTGCGCGCCACCCCGGCGCAACATATCGACACTCATGCCCCCGCTTTGTGAAATAATGGCAACGTTGCCCAGCTCTTCCGAAGCCCCATGGGCGAGCGTGATACGGCCCTCCGGGGAATAACCACCGTTGCAATTTGGCCCGAGCAAGCGAACGCCGGCACCATGCGCCGCCGACAACAATTCATTTTGAAGACTTTCGCCCCCTTCGATTTCGGCAAAACCACTTGACGTGATATGGGCGAATTTCAGATTGCCCTTGGCCGCAGCCATCGCGCCGGGTACGGCCTTCGCGGGGATTGCGACATAGGCATAATCCACCGGTTCGGGTATATCGCCGACGGACCGGTAGGCCTTCATCCCCTCCACTTCATCCGCGCTCACATGAACCGGATAAATTTTGCCGGCATAACCAAAGGCGCGAAGTTTATCGATAAACAGGTTGGCCCGGTTGCTGCCCGAGGCCGACGCACCGATCACGGCAACGGTACGCGGTTTCATGAGCGGCTCGAAATAAGCGCACAAGTCGCTTTCGCTCATGTCTTCGATATCAGTGATGGTGTTGATAGCCACCGGCAATAGGGCTCCGTCGTGAAAATGCGTAACGAACCGTTTTAACCGGGACCCATCATTGACGAAAGACGGCGGCTACGGCGTCGCGACATATTAACCAAGTTTTACGGGATGAAAAGAGAGGACTTAAGACGTGACTTTGTTCTTTGCCGGGAAATCGTCAACATAGCCGCGATGCATGAGGATATATTCTTCTTCGTTTGCAGCCGGGTCTTTTGACGGCGTAACCTGGAATTCACAAGACTCTTTAACATCAAGCGCAACATTATCGGCATTTTCAGGCATCGGTGCATCGAGCACGGAATGAAGTAACGTCCAGTCACCACTCGCCTCGTCTTTTTGCCAAACGCGGGGATCGCGAAAGCGGTCGACCATGTCCATGAGCGTATCTTCACTCATATCCATCCATTTGAGAAACTCGCCAATGTCTTTCGGGGCGGCATTTTGATATTGGCGCACCATATTCAGTGCCTGGTCACGCGTAAGACGTTTGAGGCGAAGTTCCCGGCAGGCATGATCCGTCACCTTGCCATACCCCCATTTGCAAAACTTAATCAGGTCGTGCAGACCGGAGTAGTGAATACAGTCGACATCGTTGTAGGTATCAAAGGTGCGTTGCTGGGCCGCAGACTCGTACTCATACGTCTCGATCATGCGTTCGTGCTGAGCCTTGCTGTCCCAACGGATGAAATTATTAAGGTAAATCCCTCGCACGCCGACCGATTCGATATCCTTATCGTGCGGATAGAAAAATGTGCGCAACTCCCGTTCCGGCAAGCCACCCGCTTCGTCAATCAAATCTTCGGCTTCAAGGCTCATCAAATCATGGTCTTTTCGGTAACGCCGACTCATCTCAACTTCGTCTTCGTGCGAGAACATGCCGACCTGATCTACCCCTTGGTGCGCCCCCCAAATGATCAGCGGAATTTTATAGCGGACCGCGACCTGCACCGGCAGCACGGTCTGACCAGCGAGACAATGCCAATACATGCTGCCGCGCAATTCCAACGTTCGCTGTGTGATACGCTTAAGCAAAGCGGGGTCGAGAATTTTTGAATAAATATCCCGGTCGAAAATGGTGCGTAGGTAATTCAAATTCCGATGGCCGCGCCGGGTGTTGTAATGCTTGTTGTAATGCACCAAAAGCGGATTGAGCCCGAATTCCTTTTGCACCGTATGAACGATAAAATAGGAATCGCGCGCGCCGATTACCGGAATGACGCAATCGTAATTCGCGCCGGTGCGGTGACGGTAACGCTCCAGCATTTTTTTGAGCTTGGCGCGCCGCGGCTTCCAATTGAACGTATCTTTTTCTTCGTGCACACGGCAGCCGCTGCACACACCCTCGTCGTCGAACGTAATGCCGAGGGGATGGTTTTCTGGATAAAGGCAGCGTGCGCAGTATCTCAAATGACTTCTTCCGGATAGTGTTGAAACACGAGCTTGGCGAGATCTTTTTCAGATGGCTTCGCGACCCGCCCGCTTTCTTCGAATTGATGACCTTGGTAATCGGCGTATGTATCACAGCGCATCCCGATACCGTTTTGTGCGAGATACGCCTTCGCCGTCAGCACACTGTGCTCGGTAAAACTAAAAAAGTTTGCCGCCGCGACAGCCGTGACACCATCGACTTTCGCACCTTCGACGAAGTGCTTCGGATGACCGACCCCGCCGCAAACGATCACTGGTATCATAACTGCTTTCGTGACCTGCTTGATGAGCTTCAAATCATAACCTTGCTTGCTGCCGTCGCGGTGAATGGCATTAATGAGAATTTCTCCGGCACCGTGATCCTCAAGCCGTTTGGCTACAATATCCGGCGCTTCGCCCGTCGCTTTTGAGCCTGCATGCGTAAAAACTTCATAACCGCCGCTGCCGTCTTCCTTGGCGTCGATCGATGCGACGATGCATTGAGCGCCGAATCGCTCGGCCGATGTTTCGATAACCTTGGGATCCTCAATGGCCGCCGTGTTGATTGCGACTTTATCAGCCCCGGAAAAAACGGCATCACGGACATCATCGACACTTTTTACCCCACCGGCGGCCGTAAGCGGGATCAAACATTCTGCGGCCACGCTGCGGATAAAGAATATGGAAGGCGTTTCACCGTTGCGGGGCTTTGAGATGTCCTGCAACAGGATTTCATCGACGCCCCACCGGTTTAAATTTTCCGCCAGGATGGCCGGGCTGCCGATGGGCAGAAAGCGGTTGAAACCTATACTTTGCACAGCAATGCCGTCTTTGACGACGATACAAGCGATAAGACGGGTCCGTAACATGTTCGCTCCTTACGCCCAACTCTCGGCAAAGTTCAGAAAATTCCGAAGCAAGCGGAGGCCGTTGTTTTGGCTTTTCTCCGGATGGAACTGCGTTGCCATGATGTTTTCATGCTGTATGGCGGACACGATCTTAGAACCATAGGTTACCGTTGCCGCGACAATTGAGTCATCACACGTTAAGGCGAAGCTATGATCAAAATAAAACGTCGCCGTTTCATCAATGTTTTTGAACATTATTGATTCTGAATCTCTCTCCAAATCGTTCCAGCCGACATGGGGAATGCGGACATTAGGCGCTTCAGGTATCCGTTCGACCTTCCCTTTGACCCAACCCAAACCTTCATGCAGGCCACCCTCAGTCGATTGCTCGGCAAACATCTGCATGCCCAAACAAATACCGAATATGGGAATGCCGTCTTTCAACACGCGATCATTCAAGAGCTCGATCAGACGAAGGTTGTTCAGCCGCTTCATGGCTTCACCGAAGGCCCCGACACCGGGAATAATCAATGAACCGGATTTTTCGATATCGGCCCGCCGGAACGTCACGATGGGATTGTATCCCAAGCGCCCAACGGCGTTGGCTACCGATTGCAGGTTGCCCATGCCGTAATCAAGGATGCAGATATCCCGGCTCATGAATGGTTCGATTATCCCCACAGCCGTTTCGATGGCCGGTTAAGAAATTTTATAGCGCAGCTCCCACTCGCCATGATTGTTCACCTGCCAAAGATCCGGGTCACGGTAGTCTTCGGCGATTTCCCAAAATTCGTCTTCTGAAATACTGAGATACCGGCAAAGTGTTTTGATATAGCGATCGCTACACTTACCGTCATATTTGCGCACCAACTCGATGGCTTCGTCGCGTGTGTATTGGCCGACACGGATGCGTGAACTGACTTGCTGCGTGACTTTACCAAAACCGAACTTCAGGCATTTTAGAAACTGATTGATGTGCACGAACTCGTCATCGAGCGCTTCGGCAACATTTAAGGCGCCTGTTTCCGCCGGATCGGCATCGATCCCCTCGCGTACCTGCAAGCCTTTATTGATAGCGAATTCCGTATTCATAATTTCATTAAAGTCATGCATATAAAAACCGAGATAGACAATACGCAAATTCCCACGCTCGAAGTCTTCCTCGGATGGATAGTCGTACCAAAACAGGTTCTGGCGCTTGAAACCGGATTCGATCAGCGGGTTGATATCGGCACCCGCCAATGTATGGCTTTTGCGCTGCTGATTGCCATCACCGGACAGGGAGCCGTTCACGCCGCCGTATTGCAGCGCCGGGTTCTCACCTAAGAACATTAACGGAATACCCTGTGCAATCGCTTCGCGCGGCATTGCGGCATAAAGTGCTAATTCGGTAATCTTGAATAGGTTACAGTCTTTCGTGAAGCTGTGTTTCATCAGGGCCTTGGACGTCAGCGGCCCAGGGCCAACCATATGCACATCGAAACCATGGTTGATCAGATTGGCAAGGTTCGCCGCCCCCCGTTCGGTCTGTTGCTCGGGCGGATAGGCAACGGAAACCAGCAACGGGCGCATCTTCAACTCATCGCGGACATAAAAGGCCTGGCG
>Ga0181593_10000777_pt1 | contig 28176 bp, 21 predicted proteins | sample 071ome_19_FD_133756 | JGI IMG/M metagenome (GOLD analysis project Ga0181593, IMG submission 133756) | Coastal salt marsh microbial communities from the Groves Creek Marsh, Skidaway Island, Georgia - 071413AT metaG (megahit assembly) | ecosystem: Environmental > Aquatic > Marine > Intertidal...
ATACGTAACACCCTCTTAACTTCTTTATCGAAAAATCTGTCGTTGTCTATTTGACCGAAAGCCTAGCTAGATAGATCGCTAACTCCTATCCGGGCCCTATCGCACTGGCCGCTCAGTTCTGCGCCAGCATGTAATTTACGATTGCTTGCAGGTCGTCATCGCTGCAGGCCATGCAGATGCCGCGTGCCGGCATCGCCCCAACGCCGTTGATGACATTGGACATCAGCGCGTCCATTCCTTTCTCCATGCGGGCTTCCCAGGCTCCGGCATCACCTAGCATTGGCGCGCCAGCTGCACCGGTACCATGGCAGGCGTTGCAGCTCATCTGATAAGCACCCGCCGCATCGAAAGTCGATGCCGCTGCGGCCACTTCCATCAAAGCCGCGTCAACAGCAGGCTCTGCCGCAGCTTCGGCGACTGCCTCAGTGGCTTCAGCCACTTCGATCTCGACTGCCGGTTCTGCAGCGTCTGGCATGCTGCCTTCAGCGCTGACCTCAGTCATGGCACCGGCAACCTTGCCGACACAGGCCTGACCAGTGAGGCAAATCGAGCCGACGGGACGAATATTATCAGCGACATTCTGAGCGTAAGCTGAATGAGACAGCAGAATTGAGATCAGCAGCGCCAACATGCCGGCTCCACAGCGTTGTACCAACAAATAATTCACGACTTGACTCCTGTTTCGCATCCCGTCGGGGGGCGTGCGTGGTGCGCGGAGTGTCCGCTAAACGAGCGGCATCTCCAGAAATTGGGTCGGGATTATACAGTAAATACGGCCGTCATGAACCTGCGTGAGTGGCAAGATATTGTCAGAAACTTCAAGCGCTTAACTGCCCTCGCCAGCCTGAGTTCCGACAATTAGATTCATCGGGGTCGTATGGTAGTAGACCTCATCAGGTTTGGCATCGAGTCCGTAGCCAACAACAATATTTGCCTCCAGCTGAAAGACGCCCAGTAGCCCCGGCACCAGGTCATTCACAATCTCAATCTGCTCGGCTACTGCCAGCGTTTTGCGCCGAAAGATCGCCAGCGGGCTACCTGCGGCCGAGACATCCACAAACTGATTCTGTTCATTGAGCATCAACAGCTGACCCGGCAACAGGGCCGCCACCATCAAAAAACCGGGCTCACCAACATGCACAGGATCCACCGTAATCTCAGCGGTAATGTCGAGCGAATCCCACGGACTGAACACATTGCCGAACGAAGCGCCATCGTCGGCACTGATACCACCAGTAAAACTGGCCTGACTGAAAGCGCCCAGCATGCTGGTGGGCGGGCCCAGCTGCGATTGGGCCTGAGTGCTGAAATTGACTGTGAGGCTGTAATCCCCAAATACGCCGCAATCGGCATTGACAGGTATGTCGAAGGTGTTCACCATCAAAAAATAAGAGCCTGCCTCCAGAGTCTGGGTCAGAGTCGAATTACAATTATCGGAAGAGCCCGTCTCGACCGCTAGGTATTCTAGATCAGAAGTCGCCAGCAGCAGAACCGTATCCAGCGTGTCAGAGCTGGCCGAGAACTCGAACTGTGAAGGCTGCGACACCTCAAACTGGTAGAGATCGATATAGCTGTCGTCCGAACCGCCAACGGTGAGTTCCTGCACCTTGCAGTCGCCACTGCTCAGAGATCCGGACGAACTGCCGAAAGACAGCCGCTTGATCTCGCACTTATCAAGACCACTGTAGAGTGCCTCGACACCAGCAATGTCATCCTCCTGCAGTTCAAAGACATCGCTTAAAGTCGGCGCCATGATTGCCGGGCTGAATTCCTCATGATCAAGACCGATTACATGACCGAGCTCATGCAGCGCAATGCGCTTGAAGTCGAGGCCATTGTTATCGAAGCCAAACTGAAGCAACGGCCCATCAAAGATGTCATAGCGCTCTCCGCTTCTGACCACAATGTCGCCTTCGATGATGTTTGGAGGGCCAAGATCCTGACCCTCAAACCGGCGGACCGCCACTGCTAAGGTGTTTTCGCCAAACTCAGAGCCGCAGAAGTCCTCGCTGAAATCGATGCTGCTGAACCCGTCTACCGCGCAGGGGTCCTTGTCTTCTTCCACGACCGTGAAAGTGAACACAGTTTTATTGGTCCAGTTGTTCAGCGCATCAATGACGGCGCTGTTCCAGCTGATCTCTGAAGCAGCGAAGCCGGGAATGTTGACATAAAACTCGGCTTCTCCACGCAGCCACTTGGTACCGTCTATCAGGTAGGCAGAACTGGTCGAGGGAAGCAGCGCCAATCCTGCAAGCACCACAATTGACAGTACTCGCCCGTGGCTGAACAGCGCGCGTAGAAGGCAGCAGTCAGTTGAGTTGAGCATCAGGGTCCTTTACAGTATTCAAGCGAGCAGGGTAGTGTCTTCCGAGTAATCTAGCACAATACGGGGTGACGGCGCTGTTCATAATAATCATGTCAACCTGCTTGATCGGGAATAAGAGAGGCCGCCATTGGCTAGCCGCCAGAGCCCGCGCATATATCACGGTCAGCTAGCAAGGCGTAGACAAGCTCAGACAACAGTTGTAGTGCTATCAAGCGAAAGGTATTTGCACTCAGTCCATCACAGGGCTGAGGAGCAGCCAGCGTTCAACTAGCAATTAGATTAGCCAGCTGTCGAAATGCCAAACCTAAGTTCAAAGTCAAGTCAGTGCCTACTCTTCAACCAGGCGGTCACCGAACGGCGTTGAGACCACCCGCATCCCAGGCGGCACATCAGCAGGATCGATCCTGCGGGGCTGGAACCGGTCTGGACGCCCCAGGGTAGGCTCTCCATTCTGAGCCCGATTGCGCAAGGCTTCAAACGGATTGATCGGTGCGACCTGATCTTCCTCTTGCTGGGCATCCGACTGGGCGGTATCGACCTGCACTGCGCTCGGCGCAATCGCCTTAGCGGTTGTCAAACTGAGCCTGGCGACATTACGGCTTGCATCACAACTGACACCCTGAGCCGCGAACTCCGCGCAGGCAACCGACTGGGGGTATTGGATGGAGACACTGTCGCCTTCAGAGCCCAATAAGGCGTACTGCTCGTAGCTCGGAATCGGTGTGCGCGTGTACTCCAGGGACACGCGCACTTCCTCTCCGCTGACATGCCTCAGGAGTACAGAGATTTGGCTGCCAATCCGGGCGGTTCCGATGAGGGAAAACTCGGGTCCACTGGCAGAGCCATCGGCAGTTACGCGGGACCTTTGACGCCGAGACTCTGAACTGTCAGCGTTGCTGGTCGATTCCACCGGCTCAAACAGGGAAAAGTTGGAATCATCCTGCCCCTGCGTATAACCCGCGCCTAGTAGAAACAGCACACCGAGACCCCCGGCCACTCCGATTAAACTTGCATGTGCTTTTCTAACCGCTAGCATCTCTGCTCCCCTTATTGCTTTCGCATTTCCCCTAACGCTTTCATTCGCACTTGCTTTCACACCTTCTGTTGTGTCGGGTTTCGCTAGTGCCTTCGAAAGCGCAGCAATCTCCACCTTGGCTTCGCCCGGTACGCCTTTCCCGGCCAAATGAATCACCATAGTGCCCACCATACTGATAAGACTCCCAGCACGGCGAAATAGTTCTGGCCGGCCGCCTCTCATGCTAACCCTCAACTAAGAGCTAATGCCAGGTCCTCGAATGGAACAAGGTAACCCAGGACATATCGAGATGTACATTAGCATTGAGAGGCGTATAGAGACCTTGGAGAGGACTGGCCCGGTAGGGATAGGTGCCGAGCATTGACTTTCCTCGCCAGCTGCGGGCTTGGCGCCATGCTTTTAAATCTGAAAGCTTTGTCTATCTGCTTTGTTCTGCAGACTTCATGCGCAGACAGTCCTCCCTATCAGCTTTTCACTCAATTCGTTCGAGTGTGACAATAACCTGGTCAGGACTGATGGGGCGTTCAAGCGCGATAGCTTCCATCCAGAATAGACTGCCACCAGGCTTCGTTTGCCAGATACCAGTCGACCGTTTTGTTGAGGCCCGATTCGAAATCTTCCACCGGCTGATAGCCTAGTTCAGTCATGATCTTTTCCGCGTTGATGGCGTAGCGGGTGTCGTGGCCGGGGCGATCTTTGACATAGGTGATCAGTGAGCTCGCCGGTATAGCGCTTGCACAGGGCGACTCCGGAAAGCGCGAGGCCAGCTCGGAGTTATCGGCAAAGCGCCGATCCACAAGACTGCACAGCAGATTCACCACGTCGATATTGGTCCACTCGTTATTGCCACCGATGTTATAGGTCTCCCCGTGGCAACCGTTCTTAATGATCAGCTCAATCCCACGAGCGTGATCAATTACAAACAGCCAGTCCCGAATCTGTTTGCCGTCGCCGTATATTGGCAGAGGTTTACCCGTGAAGATATTTAGCAGGCAAAGCGGAATCAGCTTTTCCGGGAAATGATAGGGGCCGTAGTTATTTGAGCAGTTGCTGGTGGTAACGTTCAGCCCGTAGGTATGGTGATAGGCCCGCACCAGATGATCAGACGCCGCCTTGCTAGCGGCATAGGGAGAGTTCGGCGCGTATGGGGTAATTTCGCTGAACGCCGGATCCCGTGCACCGAGTGTGCCGTACACCTCGTCAGTAGACACATGATGAAACCGATGATTCGTCACCGCGCCCTCATCTAGCCAAACTTTTTTGGCGCACTTCAAAAGGGTGTGGGTACCAACGATATTGGTCTCAATGAATGCGTCCGGGCCGGCAATAGAGCGATCAACGTGACTTTCCGCAGCGAAGTGAACCAAAAGTTCAATTTTATGTTCAAGAAGTATCGACTCTACGAGATTTTGGTCGCAAATAGACCCCTTGATAAAAGTGAAACAATCATCATCTCGGAATTCACTTAAGTTATCTCTATTGCCCGCATAGGTAAGTGAGTCCAGTGCAACTATATAGTCGCCGGGATATTGTTTACGCCAATAAACAGCAAAATTTGTTCCTATGAAACCTGCTGCCCCGGTGATCAGTGTATTCATACGCTAGCACGCTTCTTATCTATTAAATAGCTATCCTTAATTAGAGATAGCACATAATATAATTCTGTCCTCCATCCCCGCGAAGCTTCATGTAAGTAATTATCTGACGTCTCTGTGCTAAGTACGCTATAGGAAGGACGCTTTGCTGATGCTTTATAACACTTTGAGGGAATTGGTATTATTTCGGAATCGCCGGATAACAAGCCTATTTCTATTCCAAGTTCCATTATAGCTACTGCAAATTCATACCAGCTTATTTCACCTCCATCCGTGTAATGATAGATCCCAGGCTTACCCTTCGTACTAATTAATTTAGATAAATATAGACAAAGGGAATGTACGGAAGTTGGAGACCCTATTTGGTCGTTAACGACGCGTATGTCGCGACCCATCATCATAAGCTGGATCATGGTCCTTACAAAGTTTTGACCTATTTCTGAGTATAACCATGATGTTCTCACCACATATCCTGATCGTACTAAATTTGTAATAACATGGCGTTCGCCCTCGAGTTTGCTTGCGCCGTAGACGTTCAGGGGAGCCGCAGCAGCATCGGCTTTATAAGGCTTTGACGCGCGTCCGTCAAAGACAAAGTCAGTAGAGATATGGACTAACGTGCAGGCGCTAGCTGCGCACCAAGAGACTAAATTGGATACGCCATAATCGTTTACTGCAAAAGCCAATTCGATATCGGTTTCGGCTTGATCGACGTCGGTAAACGCGGCGGAATTTAGAATTACTGAAGGTTCAAGCCTCTCTAAATATCTTGCCAATTTGTAGGAATCGGTGATGTCGAGTTCGCTCCTACTTGTGCTTATTAGCTCAAACTGATCATGCAAGCCTAGCTCATTCCATCGTTCAATGAAGGCACGGCCTAGTTGGCCCTCACGCCCTGTCAGCAGAAGAATGGGAAGACTCATGCGAGAGACCGGAACTCATTGAATGTTAAACCAGTGCTATCCTTCGCCGATAAGAGCGGTTCACTCCCGTAGATAGGCCAATGTATTGAAAGGCTGGGGTCACGCCAGAGAATGCTTACCTCATCTTCTGCACAATAATATCCCGAGCACTTATATACGATAACCGCAGTTTCGCTGGTCACATAGAATCCGTGGGCGAATCCAGGAGGAATCCACAGCTGTCTCTGATTGTCTGATGAAAGATACTCACCAACCCACTGTCCTAGAAATGGTGACCCTTCTCTTATGTCTACCGCGACATCGAAAATCTCTCCAGATACAACGCGGACTAGCTTCCCTTGTGGATTGTGGCGCTGACAGTGCAGACCCCTAAGCGTACCTTTCACAGAAAAACTCTGATTATCTTGTACAAATTGATGCTCAAGGTCTCGATCAGAAAAATATGAAGCTCTAAATGTCTCCATGAAATATCCACGTTCGTCAGAATATATCTTTGGTTCAAAAAGCAAGACTTCAGGAATAGCTGTGTTAGTAATTTGCATTCTAATTTTTTACTTCTGACTGGTCATAGGCTACTTACTTGAATCTATTATTAGATTGTTCAGATATTGGCCATAAGAGCCCTTGTCGAACGCTTCAGCCAATTTTCGAAGCTGATCAACATCGATGAGCCCCTCCCGATAAGCTATCTCTTCTGGGCATCCTATTTTTAGACCTTGCCGGTCTTGAAGCGCCCGCATGAAATTTGCGGCATCGAGTAATGAATAAACTGTACCCGTATCTAGCCAGGCAGTACCCCTGTCAAACAGCTCGACACGTAACAATCCCCTCCGAATATACTCTTTATTTATATCGGTTATTTCCAGCTCTCCCCTGTTTGAAGGTTTTATCCCTTTGGCAATATCGACGACATCACTGTCATACATGTAAAGTCCGGTTACCGCATAATTTGACTTTGGATTGCCTGGCTTTTCTTCTATATCAACAACACCACCACCAGCGTCAAGTTCAAGCACCCCATAACGCTCTGGATCATCGACATAATAGCCAAATACCGTCGCCCCTCGATCTCCATTTAATGCTCTTTTAAGCGTCTCATCGATGCGGCTTCCATAGAAAATATTGTCCCCCAGAATTAGGCATACTCGATTACTTCCAATAAATCGCTCACCAATCAAAAAAGCCTGAGCTAAACCTTCTGGCCTCGGCTGTTCTGCATATGAAAGATTGATACCCCATTGTGTACCATCACCCAATAATTTCTTAAACGAAGAGTGGTCCTCTGGAGTAGTGATAATGAGTATGTCAGAAATACCCGCTCCCATTAGCGTTGCAAGCGGATAGTAAATCATCGGCTGGTCATAAACAGGCAATAGCTGTTTACTAACCGAGATTGTCATAGGGTGAAGTCTGCTTCCTGTTCCCCCAGCTAAAACTATCCCTTTTGTTTGTCCTTTCGGCTTCACTTCTGACATCATGGCTTATCTGCTTTTAATGAATTAATTATTGTTTCCATTTCAGACTCTAGTGTAGCTGTCGGCTTAAATCGAAATGGTGGGATCGATTCCTCGCAACCTGCCGTCTTCGAGTTCACTAAATTACGGTACAAGCGTAATCCTAATTGATTCGATCTGATTCTGGTGACGTTTAAGACGGTAGCGAATATAGCACCGATTAATAGTAAAAGCTTCGGCACTCGCCAACTTGGCCGCTTAATTCCAATACCTTCATAGACTGCATCCTCAATCCTATTTGGCGTATATCGCTCTCCATCAGTAACTGTATATATGTTAGAATCCAGCGGGAATTCTGCCTCAGCCGCCATGATGGACGCCACACATAAGTCTCGTACTGAAACTAGCGCAAGGGGATTTGTTAACCTAGGAAGCGCAGGAAGAAGACCTTTTCGAGCAAGCAAAATGAAACGGCGGAGGTTGCCTCGCATTTCTGGGCCATATACATTTGCAGGGCGCAGTATAACAACTTGCGGTTCGTAATGTTGTGTGCGAGATAACAACAGATACTGTTCGGCAGCTCGCTTGCTCTCTGCGTAAACAGATCTATTCGGTTCTGACGCAAGAATACTGCTAAAATAAATAAACTTTTTTACTCCCGCTGAACTGCATGCTGAATACAGATTCTTCGTACCTTGTAAATTGACTTTAAATATCTCGTGCCGATTCACATTGTTTGAATGCGCAAGCCCAGCTAAATGAAAAACTACATCCACACCCTCGCACGCGGCTGAGAGGGCCCTTAAGTCATTTAAGTCTCCCACGATCCATTTGATGGAAGAGGCCTGTGATCGCAATTCAGTAGGATAAGAATTACGTGCATACACAATCACATTGTATCCCTGTAAGCACAACTGGCGTGTTAGATATGAGCCAATGAATCCGGTCGCACCGCTTACGAGCGCAACTTGTATATTGGATTTGATATTTCTGCCTTCATCCATTGGGCGCAATATTCCTGATAAGAACTAATTGGGAACTTCTCTCCGATTAAAAAGCCATTATCAGCTAATACTCTAATAACGAAATCAACTAACCTAAGCAAAGTTAGGCAAGAACCTGCTATTTAGGTACAGGTTCTCCTTTGTCCTGTTTATACCACCGCCAACCGTGACGGTTATAAAATCGAATCCCAGACAGGATAAAAATGAGTAAGTGACTTGCGCCTTTTCGTGCCGCGTTCCCGCCCCAATGTTTAATTCTCATTTTAGGCTCGTAGGCTAATTTAGCTATAGATCTCATCCTTATGGACAAATCGAAGTCTTCAAAATACAGAAAATATGATTGATCAAATCCGCCGATATCTAAAAGAAATCTGTTGCGACACAACATAAAGCATCCGCTAATTAGCTCCAGTTTTGTTGTTGGCTCCGTTTCACATAGGTCCTGCATTTCGTAAAAAAATAGGCGACTGCTTTTGAAAGTTCTATATTCACCGTATATTCCGCGTAGGAAGAGATCGAAAACCGTTGGATACCTCTTGTTTAAATATAGTTTTTTGTTATTAAAATCGGTAGCAAAAGGCGCTACTATTCCAACATCTGGATTTTGGAGTAAAAAATCTAGGCCAACCAGAATTGAGTCGGGTGCGACTTTTAAGTCAGGGTTCAGGAATAAGTGAAACCCGTTTGGATTTTGGTCTAAAGTAAGGTTTTGGGCGGCACCGTAGCCGATATTCCCATGGCCTTGTATTATAGATATCTCAGTATCTGGATTAACATCTTTCATAATAGCCTGTATATCTTCTTGGCTTAATCCATTTTTCTCTCGGTTATCTACCACCACGATACGGGCTCTAAATAGCATACCACTTGAGTGTAACTCTCTAGTGGCTACAGCCACCGAACGCAAGGTCATTTCAAGCTGCCAAAATGGTTCTGAATAACTAACAACAGAGATTGTCAGGCGCTGATCTGTACTCCTAAAAATTGAATCGTTCATTAATGAAACTATGGGGCTTGTTCTTGCTTCGAGCAAAGCATAACTCTAATTGATCAAACCCTGATAGTGTAGTGGCGTAAATATTTATCGCCGTTCCCAGCAATTGCCTATTTAGACGACCTACCGATTTCGTGAGCCAAGATACAAGTTTTCTTAATTTAGAATTGAATAAATACTTGCGACTATGCTCGCTTTTCTGCAAATTCGATCAAACCCGCTGTGGATTGTAAGCTCAGAAGTCATTCAGGTTTTCTTAAGATTACTTAATGCAAACCTACTCGTTCATTTTTAGAGACGCAGATTAGGGCGAAAATAATAGCACTCCAGTTGGTATGTTTATTGCTTCTATCGAAGTTAACTGCTTTTCCTTAGCATGCAGTTTTTAAAAATCGTAAGGTTACCTGCGGTTGGGGCGCGCGCCCTACTCGCAACTACGGAGCTTGGCCATATAATTCCTCTTTACACAAAGCGGTAATTATTATCCGCTTTTGAGTTTAGGCTTATACACTCGGCTATTGATAATTAAGTATGCAATTACTCAGATTATTCGGTTCTCTAAGTTTCTCCATAATGCCGATCCTTGTGTTTGGAGGGGAATTAAATTTTTCTGCCACTAGCGCGTCTGCGGCCGAAAACTCGGCCAAGCTATTGATTGAGATATCACGCACAGGGGTAGCTACCAGCCCTGCAAGTGTTTTGGTGTCTTCGATAAACGGGAGTGCGAAGTCCACCATAGACTTTAAAGCAGTCTCCGAGACAGTTAGTTGGGCTGCCGGTAATTCTGATAGCAAAACTCTGGAAGTAGAGATTATTGATAATTCGGTTGTGGAGGCCGAAAGGTACTTCAGCCTTGTCTTGTCTGGAGCAACAGGAGATACCATAGGATCAACCAGTTCCATCTCGATCACTATCACAGATTTTGAGGAGGGCCAATTTCAATTTCAATCTGAAACTTTTGTGAGCAATGAGAAATCTGGCAAAGCTATTGTGGTTATAAATCGCGTTAAAGGCTCAACGGAACCAGCCACTGTTCAAGTGAAAACAACCGACGATACAGCTATAGGGGGAGTCGATTTCACCGCGGTTGATGAAATAATAAACTTTGCAGCGGGGCAGGAGTCTTTTGCCTATTCAGTAAACCTTCAAGAAGATACCTATGGAGAGCCGACAAAGTCCTTTAAGGTGACACTTAGCTCTCCGACTAGTGGCGCTGCCCTCGGCTCTCCTGCAGAAGCAGTAATATCTATCAATGACGATGACCTAGACTTCACCACTAACGCTCCAAAAATAAAAGTTGCCATACCGCAAGTAAGTCACGGCGATATCATAGACCTCTCTAAAACTTCACCTATAGATCCTACTAATACGCATTTAGGCCTAATAAACGCAATACCCATAATTGCAGAACCCAGGCTCCAAGCTACTCAAGACAGCTCAGGGCTATTAGAGATAAAAATCGGGAATGACTTCGCGTTTTATGCGTGGCCATCAGAGATTACCAAGAATACGCGAGGTGTCGACCCAACTGTAATAATACAACGCTCAGGTCAGGTCGACTTTTATACTAAAGATGGGCTTCTGATAAAAGCCTTTACCGCAGTTGCATCACTGAGTGATTTAGCAACTGAATTAGCGTTACTCGCTCTACCTGATTTTGAGATTTCCAGCGAGGGAAATGTATTAATTCAAGCTAATCAAGGGCCACCAACTTATGAAAAAATTCCCGGGGGTAAAATTGTTTTAGCAAACTCTTTTTATACTAAGTGGAATCTAAGGCCTCAACCAGTTATAACAAACGGATCAACTGAAAAGCCTGGACTTGAATTAGTCCCGCATCCTAGCCTCTCGGATGAGAGTCTGGTAGCCCACCATTTCAAGATCGGCGACAGTATGAAGACTCAGTACTTCAATCCTACAGCTTTATCAGAGACTGAATTAGAGTCCGAAATCAAAAAGCGTACAAGCGTATTGTCAGTCGTATTTCTTTCCGATGGCGTAATTCAAGTGCAGGCAATCGCTAGTTACGATCCCTACACAAAGACAGTATCTAAATCTGTAGCGGAATTCTACGCAGACTACTCGGTAACGAGGACCGTCGCGTTTGACAGAAGTTTAGTGGGCTTTCAAGATCACTACGATGTTAATGGAGATGGTTTACAAGACTATTTAATGATTTATTCCAACGGCTACGAGCAAGTTTTCTTCTTGAAGTCTTATGCACTGCTTTAACACTATTGACGTGTATAATTCAGTCAGCAGCAACCTTTCCTCAGACATACGATCAACAAGCCAGATCGTGTGCGAACCTTCTACTCAATACATTTGCAACGCCATATTAGCATTTAATAGCCAATGACTAATCAAACGTTAGTGTATCACTAGGATCGTCTTCAGCTAGCATGTCACCGTCGATGGGATCGACTTTGCCTAAAATAGTCCTAAGCTCTAGCCCATAAGCGTTTCGCGCCGTTTGCATAGCGGCTAATCTAAGATTTAATTCCGTGATTTCCTTGTCGACGAATCGTAAGCTAGTTAGATGCTCCTTAGCATCATCGGATAATTCATCAAGGTTATATGTAGCACCATCTATTGTCACAGTATTCATTTTCTTCTCAAAAATTTAATCCGCTTCAACTCTTACATTCTCATAGAATGTATCGAAAACCTAACAATAATAGGCGGTGTATCTTTCTGAATCAAATTCTCTTATCCACTCGAAGCTTCGCTAACTACTACAGATTGACCAAGTGGAAGGCCAATTCGCCCAGTAAATTTTTTGCCTCCGCGAGTTTAGTGGCCGGAGAAATTCAATTTGAAATGAGCGAATATTCTCCGATAAATAATCAAAACAATATCCATTGCACCAGCCATAGTGAACTAGCGAATATTGTTCTATCAATTGAATTTACTGCGGGAAGATCTGATAAAGCCTAAATTTATGTAAAAAAAAACCAGCCTTCGAAGAAGGCTGGTTTTTGTTTTGACCCTTGCTGTAGAAGCCAAGGTTATCGGCTGTGTTATCCGATAAATATAGAACCAGCACCCACCGAAGCAGTATCGCCGTTAGTGGTTTCAAGGTCTACGCCCGCGGACGCCAATCCGACGAGTTTAACTAATGAATCTCCATTGGTGTCATTGTTGAAGACATATGAGTCGTCTCCATCCTCAAAGTACGCTGTGTCTCCGTTGTTAGTAACTACTACAGACGCTACGGCATCGATCTTCTCTTGGAGCGTAAGGCCTGCAGTCGCTTTACTTCCACCAAAGGTCACTACACCCTTAGAACTGACCGTAACGGTCAATGTTGCCGATGTATAACCAGAGGCCGCTGTCGCTGCATAGGACGTCAGTGACACGTTGTCGAAATCAAGCTTTTGTGATGCCAAATTGGTGCCTGAAACATCAAAGCCAGTTATCGAGTCGTAACCGTCTAGCGGTGAGTCACCGGCAGCAATGACATAGGTCGTGGTTAGAACACCGGTGTCAATATCCGACTCTACACCAGTAGAAGTGATCTTGTCGGCGCCCTTACCGCCTGTAATTGTAACAGGAGCACTAGTGGTTACTTTCAGCAAGGTGCCGGTAGTTACAGCAATCGTATCATCGCCTGCCCCCGTTGAAACGGTAAGGAGACCGGCTGCACCAGCAGTGCCCACCCAACTTGCAGCGGTTACAGAAACCGTATCATCGCCACCACCAGTGGTGACAGCAACGTTGTCTGCAGTTGATGCACCATCACCAGAAGAAACAAGTGTCAGCTTGATACCCTTGTCATAGAGACCTGCGCCAAAAGTATAGGTAGCACCATCTGCCAGAGTGCCGGAAGTTACTGTCATTCCGTCGGCGTATGCGGCCTTAGCTCCAGCGGCTAACCCAGTCACGCTAACTGCGGTAGTAGCGTTCAGATTGAGCTGCTCCATGTTCGACACATTCGTGAAGTGAACGTCAGTAAGTGTCTGAGTACCTGTGATGGTGATTTTATCTTTAGAGCCAGCGCCGCCGTCTAGTACAGCGTCGGTAGTACCGTCCGGAAGCAGCACAGCAGCAGTAAGAGAAAATTCGTCTATACCGTCACCACCATTGTATGTAGAGCCTTCTGCACCTACTGTAAAAGTATCATTGAAATTAGAACCGATGATGGTAGATCCAGCTTTAGCACTACCTGCAGTTGTAAAACCAACGATGTCCTTTGTTAGCGCAGCTCTATCACCGGTCAGCGCCGAACCATCTATGGTCACAGCCTTTGTGGTAGCAATATTGCTTAAAATAAAGGATGTACCCTTCAAGTTGATTGCAGTTGCCTTATCGGCGGTGAACGCTGCAACGGTTGACTTGGCACTAGCCCCTGTCTTAGTTGAGCTCGGTCTTGCTGTCAGATTTATTGTCTCAAATCCGTTAGCTGCCAATGCGGTGGTAATATTCGCAGCATTCCAAGAAGTGGCTGTTAGAGATCCACCGAGATTCAAACCCAGTGTGTCGCTCGTTCCCGCAGAATTCGCAAGCGAAAAGGTAGCTGTAGTAGCTGCGTTACCGCTGTTGTAAACAGTTATACCTCCACCAGCAACAATACCACTTAGGTTCGTAACGGTAGCAGTAGCTGCACCGCCACCGACAATAGCCAGGGCAGAGATACCGGGCATTAGGTTTTGATTGAAGTTAGGGCCAGCGTGTACAAGCACTTCAAAATTCTGATACGCGGCGGACTCAGCTAATGTATCGATATGTGCTGGAGTAGCAACCAACGTATCTACACCGTCACCTGCGTCGATAACTGCAGTGGCATCAGCAAGCTGGGCAGAAGTAATGGTATCTGCGCCTGCTCCACCTTTCAGCTCGGTAATTGTGGTAGTCAAGCTAGCTGTCACACCACCAGCCGCCATGCCGGAGGCATCAATACTGGTCAGGTTAGATCCAGAGTTGGTAATGGTACCAAGCTTAACGTTTGTCGCATCACCAGTGACCACAATCTTCTGCGAACCAACAGTAGTTCCTGAGGAACCCGTAGAAAGATTAGAGTCAGCGTCGATGGTGAGAGTTGATGTAGCAAGACCAGTCGTAGTCAGGGCTCCAATAGTATTAGTTCCGATCTTACCGGTGGAGGTTAGAGGAGCTCCGTCAGAGGTAATGGTTAGTGACGAACCCTTGGAGGCTGTCATTGTTACAGCACCACCTTTGGTACCGCCAGTTATGTTAATTACAGGCGAAGATGCTGTGCTTGCGAAAGTAACATTGGTATCACCCGTAGTCACGGAGCCGTTACCCTTGATAGTAACTTCCGCTGTTGAGGGCACTGAGGTGAAGTTCACCTTGCTCTCTGATAACTCGTTAACGTAGGAAGTAGCACCTAAGAAGTTAGATGCGGCAACGGTATCTCCAGCGTAGGACCCTGCAACTTTAGCCGCACCTTCGGTCTTTGTAAGCGTTGGGCCAGAAGCCGAAACTGCAGCAGTGGGAGTAACTGTGTATGTAAAGTCCCCAGCAGCGGCCGGCTTGACAGCTATATTGTAGTCGCCTGTTACGGTGAGAGTGCCGGTGGCCGCAGATGAAACATCAGCGCCGAGATACCCGTCGATTGCGGTGCTAAGCTCGGCCGCTATAGTTGTTTTATCTGGAGTGCCCGCAGCCATAAAAACATTTATGTCTTGGCCATTGATGGTGACAGTTACCGCGTCGTTTTGCGCAGTGGCACTGTTGGTAAAGGCATAGGCAACGGATTTCGATGTAGCTGTCTTTGCGGTGCCTGTATCGGCTAAATCGGTGACATTACCTGCAGCCGAAGAAGTAAAAGTTGCAATGTTTCCATCAGAAGTAATAGTCCAACCAGAAAGCGTACCAGTGATGGCAGCGTTGCCCTCTGTTGCACCATTGGCAAAAGCAGTCGCTATATCGGCAGCTGCAGCTGTTCCGCCGGTCGCGGTCATAGTCAAGCCACCCAAAATAACGGTCTTGCCTACTGCGACATCAGAGAATGTAACAACATTCTTTTCAGTAACCGCCGCGCTAGCACCCACATTAGCGCCGTTGATATTGGTAACCTTAACAGTTTCTATGCCGCTGATTTTTGCGCCAGTAGAAGTCGAGAACGCTGTGGTGCCTGTAGAGTCGAGGATAAGCGTATCGGACCCATCGCCGGCATCAACTATATCGCCTGAGGTCAGAGTAAGGTGTGTAGCATTGATCGTATCATCGCCCGCACCAAGGGTCTTAACGTCCGCGCCAGTTGTGAGCTTAAAGGTTGCTCCGGCTGTTGGAATCGTTGCGGCGCCTTCTACTGTAGCATCGTCACTTGTCACACCAGACAACACATCGGTATTAAGGCCTGTGGACTCGTTGGTGATGGTGTAGGTAGTGGCAACCTCAACCTTATTATTGAAGTTGGCTATTGAGGTGCCAAAAGCTGCATCATCCTCGCTAGCTGCACTCAAAAAGCCCTGCGCTTCAAGAATAATCTCAGCGAAGGTAGCACCACCGTTGACAAGACCCACAGCAATTGACTTAGCTTCAGCCATCGTGTCGGCATCAGCCTCGGGGATTAGATTGCCCAGCCATTCTTCTGCGAATTCCTCTGCAGTTTGGAACGCTGGATAGCGCTTTGACCACTCTGCGTGAGCAGTCAGGAAGGCCGCAACGTCTGCAATGCTACCTTCATCTGCGATAGCGACCAGTTCGTTAAGCAGCTCAGTGCCGGGGGCAGCATTAAATGCTGTTACCACCAGCTCTATAATGTCTTGACGAGTTTCAGCTGTTATAGCCATGTGTTGATTTCTCCTTGAGATCGAAATATTTGTCTAACGTTAGATGGCTCAAGACCGAGGGGTCTCTCTCTTCCGCAGCGTTCCCAGCTATCCTCGCTTTCCAGCCCCAACCAGACGTTTTGCTACGTCCAGGGGCAGGGTCGGCCGAGGAATTCCCTGAAAGACCTCTGACGGCTTTCGCCAAATATCCTTTAACCTATTCAATTATAGGGTGTTGCATACAGCATAACATGTGACTCGAGTCACATTCCGAATCACATGCCCTGTCCTTAACAGGGATAGAGTAGAGACCGTACGCATCCGCGTTGTAGTTTCTTAAGCTAACAACGTGTGACCGTAGGGGCCTTCTCCAGCCCAAGTATCGGACAATTTTCACATATTCTTGAGGCCTAAGCCAACTTTAAAACTAAAAAAATTAAGAACATAACATAATACATTGTTTTTATTAATAAAATCTCGGATAGTATGGTAGCTTCCCAGAGCAGTCTCTGTCCAATATAGCAAGCTGTCATACAACCCCGCGGGACGCATTACAAATTGTCCTGCAGCAATTAAAAGTTCAGCCTCACCCCGAGCGCCAATTCGGTGTCGTCTATTTTAAACAAGCCAAGATTGGATCTTTGGGTTTGGTGGTAGAAATTTACCAAAAAGTCAGTATCCAGGCCCATGATGGGCATTGGCTGCAGGTACTGCATTGATATAGATGCCCGAGATATCCTCCGGCGCGCGTAATCGCTGAGCAGCGGGCTAAATCCAATTTCGTCAAGGAGCGAGGTAATCTCTAACTGGGCAGCTACCGCGCCACTCTTGACAAGCCATTGCCATCTTCCAAGTGTCTGCCATCCGCCTCGATCGCCACCAGGGCGGTTTTCTTTCAACGCCTTATTGCCGATGGCGCTGAACTCCAGACTGACCGAGTGAGAACCCAAGTCGCAACGGGTGCCGGCACCGATCTTCAGCTCAACGCCATCCAGCGAACGCTGCGAATGCCAGACCTGGTTTTGTAGCGCGCCGCTAATAAATTTGCCGCAGGCAGAAGATCTTCTTTTGAACTCGAGGCGCTCCGTTAGGTCTACACCCGTAAATAGTTTTCGACCCGAAAAAGTTAGGTGGGACAACCCGACTCCTTGGGCTATATTACCGAGTCGGTATTCTTGAGATTGACTATATCGTCCCATTAACTGGGTTACGTCGTATGCTGCTTGATCATTATATCTGCCTCGCAGTATCCCACTGAGGCTTTGACGGTTACTAGGCGCTAACCATGTGTGATTAGCAATCAGACCGACGTTTAAGAGCGCCCCAGCAACCGACCTGTACTCTTCGCTGAGCGACAAAAGCACAGACTCACCCGAGAGGGTAAGAGCAATGCGACTATCGCTGGGGGCGCCATTGAAGTTACTGTCGTATCCTCCCCCCAACTCAACTTGCCAGCGCGTCTGGCGAGTAAGCGATTGCCAGCGGCGGCGGCGCTCTACGAGCTGATCACGGAGGCTTTCAGGCACATCATCTCGATTTTCAAGCATCGAACTGATTTCAAGAGAGGCGAACAACTGGCCATCCTGGAACAGCGCTTCTCCATAATCAATTAGAGCAGCACCATTGTCTGGATCAAGCAGGATAGCTCTCTCGAGCGCCTCTAGCGCCGAATCTAATTCACCCAAATTGAGCTCAGCAACTCCGAGCAGACCAAAGTACTCTGAGCTTGTAAGGCATTGATCGAATAACTCAGCAAGGTCCGCTTGAAGTTCAACCCAATCCGGATCTTCGCCAGGATAAAAACCCTCCATGTCAGGACAACTACTCGCCAATGCTGGGAAAAACACGAAAAGAACAAGGGCTAGAAACCCCCTCAGCTGCGTAGACACAATCAAGCTGCCTTTATTCTTAGCTAGGTGAGTGACGCAATCCCGAAAGATATCCGAAGATATAAAAAATACTGGATAGGATCTGCGTACAACATAAATGTTACCGATCTGGCAGCATCTTAGAGCTTAAGCAAATCAGAGTCGATCCTATCTGCCGATTGCAGTAGTTTTAATTGTGATGTCACATATCTCTGCGGACGGCAATGGCGCAAACAGTACATGTGGCACTTGCAGTCCCGGAAGCAGAAAGCTCCCTTGTGACTGCAATTTCAGGTCAGGGAGATGCCTTGCAACTGCAGACCCCATTAAAATTGGTTGGGAAAGATCTCCGGTCATCTCCTGAATACGAAGTGTGGTGCTGACAGTATCTCCAAGAATAGTAAAGCTTCTGCGATTCGAAGGGCCTATTGATCCGATAAGAACCGGGCCCTGATCAATACCGACCCCGAGCGCCATCGGCTCTAAGCCCCTGACGTTGGATTCTTGCAATAGCTTGTCGCTGATCGCGTCCTGGAGCGCCTCTGCAGCCGCAAAGGAGTCTCTAGCTGGCCTCACTCCCGTACCCTCCCAGATCGCCAGGACGCTATCGCCTCTGAATTCAGCAACCCTACCACCGTGGGACTCAATTATTGCGTTAGCAGTAACGCTGAAGTAATGAAGGATTGCTGCAATTTCTTCTGGAGGCCGCGACTCTCCAAACGCAGCGAAATTTCTAACATCAGCGCTCAAAAGGGTTACTTCAGTGCGCTTTGCATCAATCTGCGAAGACGGCAAAGAAAATGCAACCTGCCTCGCGGCGAATGGAGATAAATAACTAGTTAGATTTTGATAAACCCGAGCGCGCTCCACTCGAGCAACTGCAAGCTCATATGATTGCGTCAAAGCAACGGCAATCAAGCCGTAAAGTGATGGAATCAGCCAACCAATCCACATATCAAACTGCGAGAGAATGTAGATGTGTTGGCCTAACGCCAAGGCGGGGAATAGCGCTGCAAAAAGAATTAAACCCCGCCCTGAGATCCTACCTGAGTTTGAGGACATCCAATACAGGATGACGGCAAAGCAGACCGCCATAATTATTTGCAGCAAGAATGCGCCATTAGGCGTAAACGGGACTGACATGTCTAGGACGCTGGCGAGTAATCTAGCCTGAAGCTCTACGCCGTAAGCCGACCCGCTGTAGGGCGTAGGAACAATATCAGAGAGCCCGAAAGCTGTGCCTCCTAATATCACCCACGCATTGTCAAAAAGTTCTGGGCTGAACCGACCAGCTAGGACATCAGAGGCCGACACCGCCCTGAACGAATCAGGAGCGCGCGTAAAATCAACTCGCATTGCCCCGGTCTTATCAACAGGAACGCTCAAACCCGGATATCCGTCAATAGTAATGTAGGCCGGCGGCTCAAGCAGACCATTGGTTGCATCCAATCGCACCATCCATTGCGACGAGATTCCTAGCTGCAAAAACGCCGCCAGCGTCAAGGACGGATAAGCAATATCATCGACGCAAATCAATGACGGGCTCTTCCGTATACCACCGTCACGCTCGATTATTGCTGAATTATGGCCTTTTGGTATTTCACTAAATGCATCAGCCGACGCGATATAGCTACTCGCACGGTTGATATTTAAGACAGAAAAGCCGCACAGATTATTGCTGACTCCATGAGTCATCAAGCCTGTCCTCGCGGCTTCGGACTCACTGGCTAGAACGGGCACCTGAGCTATGATGGCGCCACTTGAGCGACTCAAGGCTCCTACGAACCTATCATCTCCCAACCTTGATTCTGGATAAACAATGTCATGAATCTGCAACTGTGCCCCTGCGGCATCTATCGCGTCCACAAGCTCAGCCATCACTTCGCGACTCCACGGCCAAGGCCCCACTTCAGCAATGCTCGCCTCGTCTACAACGACCAAAGTGATGCGCTCTTCTAGCGAACTATCGCTAGCAAGAGTCCAGGCAAGGGCGCCGAACCGCTCCTCTATGGATTGCAACCAGTGTGATCCTGAATAAATGAGTAGAGCAGTAATGATTCCCGCGGCAAACAACGCTAATAGCCGCCCAAGGGAGGGGGAGCTTAAAAACGCCTCTGAGGGATTTTGACCCGATATTGTTGAGATGGGATCCGACTTCACTTGCTGTCCCAAAGGGTCAGGCCAGTTAATAACCCAGAATTGAACTGCTTCTCGAAAAGATAACCGGCTTCTGAGCCGTCAAAGCTGACCGCGCCGGTTAGCTTTTGTGTCCCTCCAATAGCCCTAAGGAATCCACCATCAAATATTCGCCCTACAGCGGAAAACTCGAATTGCCCCATAGACTCGTGCCCTAGACTGAGCATTGTGTCAAAAGTATTACTCTGAAAGTCTACATCAAGGCGCCCAGAATCAGTTCGCAATGCAATAACACCTGTCTCCGAATTGAAAACCGCCTGAGCGCTGGTCAACTGGAAACCAACCACAGTGAGCTCGGGATCCACACGATTGGCGCTAGCGTCTCTCCTAAAGAGTCCAAATCCAGCCGAGCCGACTGAGATACGCCTCGCATCGCTCGCCTCATTAAAGCTCAATGCCAGCCGATCGATAGCACCCGGGGAATCGCCGTAGTACCCCCACACCAATTGACGACCGTCCAACATGCTTTTCGTCATTTTTGAAGGAGGCGTATGGTCGAACTGTTCTATCTGCCCGCCGGCAGAGACGGTAATCGGTTCGGTAGGAATGAAGTCTGTGGATGATACTTTCGCCGCAGCAACTTCGGCTCCAAGGCGAACAGATGGCGACGCAACTGCCTCGAGAAAAGCTCCGTTGTTGAGCGGGTTCGACGCTGAATCTACTTCATCGCTATTTCGAGTCAAGCTCGACGATTCCTGACTCGGACCCGAAATTGACTGAATCTGCCGTTGCAAGTCGCCGCGCCCCCTTATTGCGCCCGAAGAAATAAGCCTCGGCATCGCATCGCCAGATTCAAGAAAGGCGAGCCCGGCCCGATCACGCACGAGTTCTAAGCCTCCGTCAGAACAGGGGCCGAAATCACTTATGGAGCACGTACTTGAGAATGGCGCAATGACTACAGCGCCTTCATTAACTTTAACCCGCGTAGATTCAGAATATGCGCCAACCACAAAATCTGTTCCACGCACACCAATTGCCGCGACCGGGGTATTAAGCCTAAACCGTTCACGCGCCGCCTTCGATGCCTCCCCCGATATAGCACGAGCCACACCCTCTTCCAGATTGATTTTGATAGAAGAATCTCGCGGATTTGCGGGATCGAACTCATATGACTCGACCTCAAGAACGCTGTTAGGCCTAACACTCAGCAGCGCTTGATCAACAAATCTGACATGAACATGCCCGTTAGAGGCTGTCTCAATGCGATCCCCCACGAACACGAGAGCGCCTCGAACCAGCTGCGAGGACTGACCGTCCGAATCAGTGATATTAGCTCTGCCAAGAACTAATGTTATTTCCCCCGCTTTACCCGGCGGGGGTACTGCAAAGGAGGCGGCAGAGGTTCCCAGCGCAAGAATTATTGCAACGAGAATGCGAGCACGATTCCAGTATACGGGTAGCATATTTCTCAAATTCCAAGATTTCTGAAAATATATCGCTGTTGCGAGGAAATTTTAGGTGATCGAGATCACATATCGTTGCAAAAACAATAATTTATCCTTCAGCATCCTTTGCTATGGTAACATGCGCTCAGGCAAGTTTTTGCCAAGTAGGCTTCATCAACTCGAGTTCTAAATCCAGATGGATGTTACGCCCGGCCTTCTCGGTGCATTCCCCCTGCTAAAATCGCTTTCCTCAGATGTGTTGAGTGATCTAGCTTCATCGGGCCTAGTTGCAAAGTATTCCAGAAGGGAAGTAGTCCTTGATCCTAAACGCGAGGATGAGTCTCTATGCCTTCTATTCGAAGGCCGTCTGCAAGGTATAGATTTTACCATTGATGGTCGAGAAGTTGGGCTCTTTTTCGTTGAACGTGGCGATTTCTGCGGAGAAATATCCCTTTTCGACGATAGTGTGAGGCCGGAGTTCGTAATCGCAACAACTAATTCAGTTGTAGTTAAACTCCCGAGAACTAAAATCCGCACCGTGATGAATTCCCAGCCGAGCGTGATGCGCTTCCTTGGAAACAAACTGGCCCTCAGGGTCAGAAATCTCACATTTCAACGCTCATTATTGGCTGTACAAAATATAGAGCAACGCGTGTGCTGTCAGCTTTGGCTACTTTGTAAAGACTCAATCTTGATAAGTTCAGGAGAAGCAGGAACCGAAGCAGAAATAATCAATCCACCAACTCACCTTGAAATTGCTAATATGCTCAGTATTAGCAGAGAAAGCGTAACCAGGGTATTCCAGACATTACAAAATCAGCAGATAGTCAGAAGGAATGGCTCCTATTCTCTGGTTATTTGTTCGCTGGACAAACTCAAAGAGCTAGCGAACGTTAATCCAAATTCAAAATAACCATGCATGAAACTTGAATTTGTAATTCAGAGACCTATCTAACGCGTTTCGAGTCTTTATAAATGAATATGAATAAGCAACCACAAGATGAGTTACGGAGCAGCCTGGTCGCGTGTCGCCAGTATGTGCTGTACGCCGGCCTATTTAGCGCTGCCATTAACCTGCTACTGTTGACACCAATTATCTACATGCTGACAGTTTACGACAGGGTCGTATCTAGCGGCAGCCTCTCGACACTCGCAATGCTCACACTTCTGATGGTAGCCCTTCTACTTGCGGTTGGGGGATTCGAGTGGGTTCGTAGCATGATGCTTATCGGGTTGAGCAACAAACTTGAACACAGCCTTCGAAAACGTGTCTCTGACGCAACGTTCAAAAGAGCGCTCGTTACTGGGGGGATGGTCAGCAGTTCTCAGCCCGTTCAGGACCTAGCGTCTCTCAGACAATTTGTCAGCAGTAACGGCCTTTTCGCATTCTTTGACGCCCCATGGTTTCCGGTCTATATAATTGTGATGTTCCTATTCCATCCGTGGTTTGGTGTTGCTGGTATTTTCAGCGCGGCAGTGATGGTAGTTTTAGCTGTAGCAAACAATTCAGCCACGAACGCCATACTCAAAGATGCAAATGGAAAGGCAATGCAGGCAGGCGCCCAGTTTCAGAGCAGCCTGAGGAACGCTGAGGTTGTCGCGGCAATGGGAATGTCGGAGGACCTAGCTAAAAAACAGAGCACCTTGAACAACGAAGTCATAGAAAAACAAACTAGGGCAAGCACGCGCGCCGGCGCACTCAACGGCTTATCAAAATCCTTCAGACTCATCATGCAATCCTTACTACTCGGCCTGGGCGCTTTTCTTGCGCTTAGGCAAGAAATTTCTCCTGGAATGATGATTGCAGGATCCTTGCTCCTCGGCAGGGCACTAGCTCCCATAGATATGTTGGTGGCAACTTGGAAGGGTTACTCGGTTGCGGCTGCCCAATACAACCGACTTACTGAGCTTTTAGCAAAGATTCCTGCAGAACCGAGCCGCATGGCGCTGCCAGAGCCAGAAGGCAATCTTGAATTGGAAGAAGTGACGGTGCTGCCGCCAGGAGCGCGCACTGCCGCGGTTAGTCGAGTAACTTTTGAACTTGGAAGCGGCGAGATGCTGGGAATTGTTGGGCCTAGCGCCTCGGGTAAGTCTACTTTGGCCAGAGCGATTTTGGGCATCTGGCCCACTAATGCAGGCAAGGTGAGACTAGATGGGGCTGATGTCACAGCTTGGGGACGCTCGGACCTCGGGCCCTACATAGGTTACTTGCCTCAAGACATCGAGCTTTTCGATGGAACAATCGCTGAAAATATATCTCGCTTCAGAGACACCGATTCGCAGGAAATAGTTGCAGCTGCGAAGCTGGCGGGGGTTCACGAACTGATACTAAGATTACCCGAAGGATACGATACATATATCGGCTCGTCTGGCGGGGTAATGTCTGGAGGGCAGAGGCAACGGATAGCGCTGGCACGTGCAGTTTTCGGAAAACCAAAGCTACTAATCTTGGATGAACCGAACTCGAACCTAGACGACCAAGGAGAAAAAGAATTAATCAAGGCTCTTGAGCGAATCAAGGTAAGTCGGTGCACTACAGTAGTAATTACTCACAGGACATCTATCTTAAGATGTGTAGACAAGCTGATGGTGTTGAAAGATGGCGGACTTGCCGGCTTCGGCCCGAGAGACGAGGTTCTGTCTGCACTCACAAGGCAACAGCCCGCAATTAAAGCTGCTTCTAGCTGAGGATCGAACTGAATATGTTCAAAAACACTAAAACGCTCTCAGCAATAGCGAGACTCGAAGACTCAGATCTTTCTTCAGTCGACGGACCAAGGAAGATTGGACTTACCATATTCTTTTTGGTTTTTGGCGTATTCGGATTCTGGTCGATGCTGGCGCCTTTAGACGGCGCAGCATTCGCTCCTGGAACTGTGACTGTGAAATCTTACAAGAAAACCATACAGCATTTAGAAGGCGGGATAGTGGCGGAAATACTGGTTCGCGACGGCGACCTTGTCGAGGAAGGCCAGCCTCTCGTGATTCTCGATGACACCCAATCAATGTCGTCTCTTGAAATTGTGGCGGGACAACACACTGCCTTAAAAATGCGAGAGGCTCGCCTGATTGCGGAACGAGATAAGCTAGATAGCGTCAGCTACCCACGAGACGAAATCTTATCCATCGATAAAGCCGAGCAAGAGATTGCGGCCCAAAACCAGATTTTTCTTGCACGAAGAGTAGCCAACATAGGTCGTCGGGAGATAATGACGCAGCGTGTGGCTCAGCTTCTGAATCAGATTCAAGGTATGGAAGCCCAGAGAGAGACGAAGGAGATGCTCGCACAATCATACGCAGATGAACTCTCGGATAATCAGAAGCTCCTAGATCGAGGATTTTCTGAAAAAACTCGATTACGAGAGGCTGAACGAAATTATGCTTCGTTTGCAGGTGAGGCTGCCGAACTAGCGGCTAATATTTCTTCAGCTCGAGTGCAAATTGGGGAAACTGAGTTACAGATCCTACAGCAAGAAAGTGATTTCCTTAATGATGTTGTGATAGAACTCAGTGAGGTACAAACCGCCCTTAATGATGTGACTGAGCAATTGACCGCTTTAAGAGATATCGTGAGTCGAACCACGATTGTTGCACCAGACACAGGGTTGGTGAACGGCTTGCAGATTCATACCATAGGTGCAGTGATCGGGCCGGGCACACCAATTGCGGAGATAGTGCCGGCAAGTGATGAGCTTATTATCGAAGCCAGCGTTAATCCGATAGATATAGATCGAGTTTCTGAGGGTCAAGACGCACGTATTCGTTTCTCAACCTTTGGCAGTCGCGCCCCTACATTTTTTGGCACATTATTGTCTCTATCAGCGGATGCGATATTGAGCGAAACAACGGGCGCTTCATACTACCTGGCAAGGATTGAAATAGATCCTAACAATGAAGAGTTCAACTCTTTCGCGCTCTTGCCAGGAATGCCAGCTGAAGTCTTCATCAATACCGGCTCCCGCACCTTTTTACAATATCTCTTCAAGCCACTGTCGAATTCGGTTGCTCGAAGCTTCAATGAAGACTGAATGATGAGAATTCACAAGTCCGTGGCTATCGCGACGATGGTATCAATCAGTATCGGAACGATCTGTACAGACGTAGACAATCTCGCTCACGCAGCCGATGGCTTCAATGTTGAGGGAACTGCAGTAGGACAATCCTTAGAAGATTTTTATGCCGCAGCTATTGAGTTCAGCCCAGAACTTAGAATAGCCAAGGAAAACCTCAATGTTGGAAGAGCGCGAGAAGAACAAGCTCAAGGTCAATTGCAGCCACAAATTAGCGCTAACGCTAACCTGACAGATAACTCTAGGAATTCTTTTAGCCAGTTTGGACAAAAGATTGAGGAAGATTTTGTTGGCGAACGCTATTCACTGAACTTCCAACAGGTGCTATTCAACTGGCAGGCCTTCTCAGCGAGAAGGCGTGCGGCTCAAATCGAAAATCAGTTAGAAGCTGAATATTTCTTTGAGCTATCAAGGCTTATGACTGATGTTGCTGGGCGCTATTTAAATGTTCTAATTGCTCAGGATGCATTAATAACGGTGGCTGCGGAGCTACAAGCCATCAGCAGCCAGCGTGACCAGATTCAAAGTCTATACGACCTGCAACTAGCACAAATCACAGACCTACGCCAAGCCGAAGCAAGCCTAATTGCTGTCCAGGCAGATCAGCTCAAATTACAATCCGAACTGGAGTTGGCGCAAGAAGCCCTTCGTGCCATGACCGGCATAGAAGTAGGTGATATTTATTCATTGCCAGATGATGCGACTCTCCCGAACGCGCAACGGAACCTACAGGCGTGGCTTTCAATGGCGGACAGAAACAACAAGAGGCTGCAGGCACGAAGGTATGCGCTTGAGGCTGCAAGAGAAGGAATTTCAGAGAGCCAAGGAGCCTCGATGCCAAGGGTAAATTTCTTTGCAACTCAACAAGAATCTAACGTGGGCTTTGACAACAGGTTCCTTGGAGATACCGACAACACATTCATAGGTATTGATGTCTCGATCCCAATCTATGCTGGCGGAGCAAATCGGGCGCGAGAAAACGAAGCCAGAGCCCAACGAAACATTGCCGAAAACGAGCTGCGTCGGTCAGAATTAGAAGCAAGAGCCAACGTCAGATCTGCATTTCTTCAAGTACAATCCAGCACGCTTCTCACAGAAGCAGCGAAGCGCCTAGTTGAATCAACGCGCCTTTTTGCAGAGGCAGCTCAAGAAGGCTTTGCATTAGGAACCGTCACAAACGTTGATGTTCTCAATGCTTTGCGCGATCGGTTCCAAGCCGAGCGTGAGTTACAAAGGACCCGGTATAACCAGATCAATCAGTTGCTACTGCTGAAGCTAGAAGCCGGAACATTGAACTCGGGAGATATCCTCGAAATCAGCCGCCTTATGGTTGCACCTGCACCTTGATCTGTAAGGGCTGAGTTCAAGGTCCTGCTCCGTCTGTGCGAGGCCATCAAACCCAATAATACACGCGGCAAAAAGACAGACTCCTACTGATATAAATCGATGATGTGATGCGTCATCTCTCTAAGCGACACGGAAAGGTCTTTCTCACTGAACTTAAAAAACCCTTCAGCGCAGTCGATATCGGGTGATAGAGAGAAGGTCCGGGTTTTATTCAGTGCGATAACAAGCTCGGAATAATTATTCTCGCTGTTCTGACTCGCATACACCGCCATGGCAGAATTTTTGCCTTCTTTTTCTTGGGTGATGTCGATACAAAAGTTAATCGGACTCTGCACGCTGATTTCATATGCGATCGCGAGAGGCTTGATCACGCTAGAGCAGTAAATTTGTTGTAGCGCTTCCCAAATTGCGAATCCAGCAGCACGGTGATCAGGATGAATTTCCAAAGGCGCAGGGAAGAACACACTTGCTGGTTCGACCATAGTGATCGCGCCAACGATTTTTTCTAACAGCCCTTCGCTGTGCTCGAGCCCACGGTCAGGCTCGCTCCAAAATTGTAGGCCCGTAAGCCCCAAGATCTGCGCAGCGGCCTTAGCTTCCTGCTGGCGAATATGCACTAGATCCTTTCTATTTCCGCCGAGCGCACCATCAGTTAAGACTATAACATGTGTCTCGAGGCCCTGTTTCTTTGCTTTCAAAAGGCTGCCCCCCATACCGAATGTTTCATCGTCGGCATGGGGAGCGAAAACGAGCCATGGTCCAGGCGGAAGTTCTGACGACACGAAGGGTAGGAGGGTATGTTCGGGATTAAGCGACATGGGATTTTGAATATTCTATTCAGCAGATCTGCTCTGTGTCCGACTTGTGTGACTCTGGACTTCAGCAAAGCAGGCTAATTATATAGCCTATGCGCACGGAATTTTAGCCATTTGAATGATGTTCATGATTAAATGTCAGGCAAGCGAAGTTAATTAATAAGCGCAAGCTGGCCGAAATAATATGGCCCACATACCGTTTTCAAAATCATACATGTTTATAACTCTGCTCCGCCAATGGCTGCTCACGCCCGTGACCCACTACCGGTTATTTAAAAACTTCACCCGTCAGGATTTCTTCGGACAGTTCACCGCCTCCATCGGAGGCTGGCTGTGGCTATTTCTGACCCCGGTCGTGCACATCATCATCTACGCCTTCGTGTTCAGCTACATCTTCCAGGTGCGCGCGCCGGAAGAATTTGGGCA